>Ga0126304_10001635_pt1 | contig 10650 bp, 8 predicted proteins | sample Plot25_FD_92538 | JGI IMG/M metagenome (GOLD analysis project Ga0126304, IMG submission 92538) | Serpentine soil microbial communities from UC McLaughlin Reserve, CA, USA - Plot25 | ecosystem: Environmental > Terrestrial > Soil > Grasslands | place: USA: UC McLaughlin Reserve, Lake County... | reverse complement strand
GCAACAACACGCAGGAGGTGCTCGCGTCGCTCCGCGAGGCGAGGTCCGGCGTCGTCAAGGCGGCCGACTACGAGAAGCTCGGCTTCCGCTGCCAGGTGCACGGCGTCCCGACGCTCAATCCGGAAGAGGCGGTCGACCGCCGCGCGATGCGCTTCCACGGCGGCGGCACGGCCTGGAACCACGTCGCCATGGACCAGGCGATCCGCGACGCCGGCCTCGAAGACAACGACATCTCGAACGACCGCACCGGCATCATCATGGGCTCGGGCGGCCCCTCGACCCGCACCGTCGTGGAAGCCGCCGACACGGCTCGCGCCAAGGGCCCGAAGCGGGTCGGTCCCTTCGCGGTGCCGAAGGCGATGTCGTCCACCGCCTCGGCGACGCTCGCGACCTGGTTCAAGATCAAGGGCGTGAACTATTCGATCTCGTCCGCCTGCGCGACCTCGAACCATTGCATCGGCAACGCCTACGAGATCATCCAGGGCGGCCGCCAGGACCTAATCTTCGCCGGCGGATGCGAGGAGCTCGACTGGACGCTGTCCGTGCTCTTCGACGCCATGGGCGCCATGTCGACGAAGTACAACGACCGGCCCGAGGCCGCCTCGCGCGCCTATGACGTCAACCGCGACGGCTTCGTGATCGCCGGCGGGGCCGGCGTCGTCGTGCTCGAGGAGCTCGATCACGCCAAGGCGCGGGGCGCCCGCATCTACGGCGAGGTCGCCGGCTACGGCGCGACCTCGGACGGCCATGACATGGTCGCGCCTTCGGGGGAGGGAGCGGTGCGCTGCATGCGCCAGGCGCTCGCCAACGTGAAGGGCCGGATCGACTACATCAACCCGCACGCGACCTCGACGCCGGTCGGCGACGAGAAGGAGATCGAGGCGATCCGCGAGGTGTTCGGCGCCGGCGACAAATGCCCGCCGATCGCGGCGACGAAATCGCTCACCGGCCACTCGCTCGGCGCGACCGGGGTCCAGGAGGCGATCTACTCGCTCCTGATGATGAACAGCGGCTTCATCTGCGAGAGCGCCAACATCGAGGAGCTCGACCCCGCCTTCGCCGACATGCCGATCGTCCGCGAGCGGGTCGACAACGCCAGCATCGGTCACGTACTGTCGAACTCGTTCGGGTTCGGCGGCACCAACGCCACCATTGTGTTGAAGCGTCTCGACGCCTGAGGGATCAGGCCGAAAACGATAATGAGCGGCGGCGCGTCCGCCTTGCTCGAAGGCTTTTGGGGGCGCCGTCATGGACATGCGCAAGGATGACAGCTTGATGGCGCTCAAGGTTCGGCCGGACGAGCGCGGGGGGGTCGGCGCCATGGGCCTGATGCAGGGCAAGCGCGGCCTCGTGATGGGCGTCGCCAACGACCACTCGATCGCCTGGGGCATCGCCAAGGTCCTGCGCGCGCATGGTGCCGAGCTCGCCTTCACCTACCAGGGCGAGGCGCTCGGCAAGCGCGTCGCGCCGCTCGCGCAGTCGCTCGGCTCGGACCTCGTCCTGCCCTGCGACGTCGAGGATATCGCGAGCGTCGACGCCGTCTTCGACGCGCTCGACCGCGATTGGGGCGGGCTCGACTTCGTCGTCCACGCCATCGCCTTCTCGGACAAGAACGAGCTCAAGGGGCGCTACGCCGACACGACGCGCGAGAACTTCACGCGCACGCTCTTGATCTCCTGCTTCTCCTTCACCGAGATCGCGAAGCGCGCCGCCGCCCGGATGAGCGCCGGCGGGTCGATGATCACGCTCACCTTCGGCGGCTCGACGCGGGTGATGCCGAACTACAACGTCATGGGCGTTGCGAAGGCGGCGCTCGAGGCATCGGTGCGCTACCTCGCCGCCGATCTCGGCGCCGACGATATCCGCGTCAACGCGATCTCGGCCGGACCGGTGCGCACGCTCGCCGGCGCCGGCATCGCCGACGCGCGGCTGATGTTCTCCTATCAGAAGGCGCATTCGCCCTTGCGCCGCTCGGTCTCGGTCGAGGATATCGGCGGCTCGGCGCTCTACCTGCTGTCCGACCTGTCCCGCGGCGTCACCGGCGAGATTCACCACGTCGATGCGGGCTACAACGTCATCTCGATGCCGCGCCCGCAGGTGCTGAAGGCCCAGGACGAGGCCGGCGTGACCGGCAAGTAGCGCTTAGTGCGCGATGACTTCTCTTCGAGTCGTCATCCCGCTCTACCTCCTTGTTTGAGCATGATCTTTTCCGAAAACCGGTAGCCACTTTTCGGGATCATGCTTTATCCGAGCGCCAACCGGTTCATCGTCTGCGCGAGCTCGACGTCGCGTCGCGTCAGCCCGCCGGCGTCGTGCGTCGCGAGCGTCACCTCGACGCTGCGGTAGACGTTGCGCCACTCGGGGTGATGGTTCATCCGCTCGGCCGCGAGCGCGGCCCGCGTCATGAAGCCGAAGGCCTCGACGAAATCGCGGAACACGAAGGTCTTGGCGATCGCGTCGCGGCCCTCGACCATGCGCCAGCCGTCGAGCCCAGGCAGCATCTCCTTGCGCTCGGCCTCCGAGAGGGGCTGCGCCACGGCTTTAGCCGAGCGGGTAGGCGGCCTCGACGACATAGGGGCCGCCGCCGACCGAAGCGCGGGACGAGAACAGCACGAAGCGCCGGGCCGTGAAGGTCAGCTTCGGGAACTGGCCGCGGGTCGCGATGTAGCCGGCGACGTCGATCGGCGAGGCGTCGCGCAGCCGGGCGAGCGTCACGTGGGGCAGGAACTTGCGCCGCTCGGGCGGCAGCCCGGCGCGGCGCACCATGCGCTCCTGCTCGGACTGGAGCTCGGCCAAGCCGTTCGTCGGCACCGCCCGCACGAGCACGGCGCGCGGGCGCTCGCCGCCGAAGCTCGAAAGGCCATCGAAGGTGACGGTCACGGGCTCGCGGCGCCGGCCCTCGCCAAGCAGCGAGAACACCTCGCGGGCGACCGCGTGGTCGACGTCGCCGATGAAGCGCAGGGTGATGTGGTAGTTCTCGGGGTCGATCCAGCGCGCGCCGGGGAGCCCGCCGCGGTAGCTCGACAGCTCCTGGCCGATTTCGGGCGGGATCTCGAGGCCGGTGAAAAGACGAGGCATCGGCATCCCTCCGGTACTTGACGCGAACCGCTTAGATCATGTGGGCGCCGGGGCCGCCCCGGCAACCCCTTTTGGCGGCGCGATCAACAGCGGCTTCGGGTGCCCGCCTCGTGACGTCAGGGCTTCAGGCGGGCGAGGAAGGTCTCGACCGCCGGCAGGATGCGCTCGACGACGCGCTCGATCCCCTTGGCGGTCGGGTGCAGCCCGTCCGGCAGGTTGAGGACGCGGTCGCCGGCGATGCCGTCGAGGAAGAACGGGTAGAGCACGAGGCCGTGCTTCTTGGCGAGGTCCGGGTAGATCGCGTCGAAGCGGTCGCTGTAGGCGCTGCCGAGGTTGCGTTGGGCATACATGCCGGCGAGCATGACCGGGATGCCGCGGGCCTGGAGCCGCGTCACGATGGTCTCGAGCGCCTTGCGCGTGACCTCCGGATCGACGCCGCGCAGCATGTCGTTCGCGCCGAGCTCGACGATCACGCCGTCGGCGCCGTCGGGGACCGACCAGTCGAGCCGTTCGAGACCCCCTGTGGACGTATCGCCGGACACGCCGGCATTGATGAGCTTCGCCTCGTGCCCGCGCGCCCTCAGCGCCCGCTCGAGCACGGAGACGAAATCCGCCCCCGGCGGCAGCCCATAGCCGGCCGCGAGGCTGTCGCCCAGCACCACGACCGTGAGCGGGCGCCCCGGCGCCGCCCCGACGGCGCCCGCCGCGAGCGTCAACCCGGCCAGAAAAGCCACAATCATCCCCGTGAGTGAGCCGCGTTGGCGCGTCATTCGCAAAGAACCCTCAAGCCACCATATGAGCGGGCCGAAACCTTCCGATCTCCCTCCCGCAGCGACGCAAGACATCGGGTCCACGACGATGACGGCCATCGCGCTCGAAAACCTCGACCTCAGCCTCGGTCGCGGCGCCGCGCGGGTGCATATCCTGAAAGGGATATCGCTGACCATCGCGCGCGGCGAGGCGGTCGGGCTCGTCGGGCCGTCGGGCTCGGGCAAATCGACGCTGCTGATGACGATCGCAGGGCTCGAGCGCCCGGATTCCGGCCGCGTTGTCGTCGACGGCACCGATATCGGGCGGCTCGAGGAGGATGCGCTGGCGCGCTTCCGCGGCCGCCGCATCGGCATCGTGTTCCAGAGCTTCCACCTCGTGCCGACCATGACGGCGCTCGAGAATGTCGCCCTGCCGCTCGAGCTCGCCGGCGCCGACGACGCCTTCGAGCGCGCGGCGGCCGAGCTTCAAGCGGTCGGCCTCGGCGGCAGGCTCCAGCATTACCCGGCGCAGCTCTCCGGCGGCGAGCAGCAGCGCGTCGCGATCGCCCGTGCGATTGCGCCAAACCCGGCCATTCTCGTTGCCGACGAGCCGACCGGCAACCTCGACGAGACCACCGGCGAGCAGATCATCGAGCTGCTCTTCGGGCTGAAGCGCGACCGCGGCTCGACCCTCGTGCTCGTCACCCACGACCACGAGCTCGCCATCCGCTGCGACCGCACGCTGCGCCTCCATCTCGGGCACCTCGAGAGCGAGACGCGGCAGAGCGCGGCCTAACATGCACGGCACGATCCCGGCGCCGCCGCGCCAGCCCCGCCGTCCGGCCCTGCCGCTCGTGCTGCGCCTCGCCTTGCGCGAGCTTCGCGGCGGCCTGAAAGGTTTCGGCGTCTTCCTCGCCTGCATCGCGCTCGGCGTCGCGGCGATCGCCGGCGTGTCGTCGATCTCGCGCTCGCTCACCGAGGGGCTGGGGCGCGAGGGCCGCAAGATCCTCGGCGGCGACGTGACCTTCTCGCTCATCCATCGCGAGGCCGGCGACGCCGAGCGCGCCTTTCTGGCGGCGCAGGGCCGGGTGTCGTCGATCGCCACCATGCGGGCGATGGCGATCGCCGGCGACAAGGGCTCCGGCCTCGTCGAGGTGAAGGCGGTGGACGCCGCCTACCCGACCGTCGGCGACCTCGTCACCGAGCCGGCAGCGCCCGCCGGCGACCTTCTCGCCGAGCGCGACGGCGCGTTCGGCGCCATCGCCGACCCGGCGCTGCTGATCCGGCTCGATCTCAAAGCCGGCGACCGCGTCAGCGTCGGCGCCGCGACCTTCGCGATCCGCGCCAGCCTCGTCTCCGAGCCGGACAAGATCGCGAGCGGCGTCGGCTTCGGGCCTCGCTTCCTGGTCTCGCAAGCCGCTTTGCGCGCCACCGGGCTGCTGCAGCCGGGGAGCCTCGTGCGCTGGACCTACCGGCTGGAGCGCCCGGCGGCGTCGAGCGACGCCGATCTCGAGCGCGTCGCCGCGGCTGCCAACAAGGCCTTCCCGGAGGCCGGATGGGAGATCCGCTCGCGGGTCAACGCCGACCCGCGCTTTGCCCGGAACATCGAGCGTTTCTCGCAATTCCTGACGCTCGTCGGCCTGACCGCGCTCCTCGTCGGCGGGGTCGGCGTCGCGAATGCGGTGCGCGGCTTCGTCGACCGCAAGCGCGCCTCGATCGCGACGCTGAAGAGCCTCGGCGCGCCGGGCGGGCAGGTCGTCGCGCTCTATCTCGTGCAGGTGCTGCTGATCGCCGCCGTCGGCATCCTGATCGGGCTCGTGGTCGGCGCCGCCCTGCCGTTCCTGGTCACGGCGCTGTTCGGCAGCGTGCTGCCGATCCCGAACGCACCGACGCTGGCGCCGGGCGAGCTCGGGCTCGCGGCGCTCTACGGCGCGCTGACGGCGCTTGCCTTCGCGATTGCGCCGCTCGGCCGGGCCCACGACGTGCCGGTATCGGGCCTGTTCCGCGACCAGATCGACCCCGAGCGCCGCCTGCCGCGCCGGCGCTATCTCGCGATCCTGGCGGTCTCGATCGCGCTGCTCACCGGCCTTGCCTTCATCGCCGCCTATGACCGCCGCATCGCGATGATCTTCATCGTCGCGGCGGCGCTCGCCTTCGCGCATTTGCGGCTCGTCGCGACCGGCATCATGGCGCTCGCCCGCCGCCTGCCGCGGCCGCGCCGCGCGACGCCGCGCCTGGCGCTCGCGAACCTCTATCGCCCGGGCGCCTTGACGCCGTCGCTCGTGCTCTCGCTCGGGCTTGGCATCACGCTCCTCGTGACGCTCCAGATCATCGACGCGAACCTGACCCGGCAGCTCACCCGGACCCTGCCGGAGCACGCGCCGAGCTTCTTCTTCCTCGACATCCCGAACTCCGAAGCAGCGCGTTTCGACGCCCATCTGCAGGCGCTCGCGGCGGAGGCCAAGATCGAGCGGGTGCCGATGATGCGCGGCCGCCTGGTCTCGCTCAAAGGCGTGCCGATCGCCGAGATCAAGGCGACCGAGCAGGTCGCCTGGGTGCTCGACGGCGACCGCGGCATCACCTACACGGAGTACCTGCCGGAGGGCTCGGAGGTGGTCGCCGGCAAGTGGTGGCCGGAGCGCTACACCGGCAAGCCGCTGGTCTCGTTCGAGCAGAAGATCGCCGAAGGGCTCGGCCTTTCCGTCGGCGACGACATCGTCGTCAACGTGCTCGGGCGCAACATCACGGCGACGATCGCCAGCCTGCGCACCGTCGAATGGCGCACCCTCGGCATCAATTTCGTCATGGTGTTCTCGCCGAACACCTTCGCGGGCGCGCCGCATACGCATCTCGCGACCGTCACGTTCCCGAACGGCGCCGACGTGGCCCGCGACGCCGCGATCCTGCGCGAGACCGCGAAGGCCTTTCCGGCCGTGACGAGCCTGCGCGTCAAGGACGCGCTCGAGGCCTTCAACGACATCGTCGGCCAGCTGGCGATGGCGATTCGTGGCGCGAGCGCCATCGCGCTCGTCGCGAGCCTGCTCGTGCTCGCCGGCGCGCTCGCGGCCGGACACCGGGCCCGCCTCTACGACGCCGTGATCCTCAAGACGCTCGGCGCGACGCGGGCACGGCTGCTTTCCGCCTACGCGCTCGAATACGGCGCGCTTGGCCTGGCGACGGCGGTGTTCGGCCTGATCGCCGGCACGGCGGCCGCCTACTACGTCGTTACCCGCGTCATGAACATGGGCTTCGCGCCCGAATTCTCGGGCGCGGTCCTCGCGGCAGCGCTTGCCGTCGTCGTCGCGATCACGCTCGGGCTTGCCGGCACCTGGCGCATCCTTGGCCAGAAGCCGGCGCCCTACCTGCGCAACCTTTGATTTGCGTTAGAGCGCGATGACTTCTCGTCGAGTCGTCATCCCGCTCTACCTCTTTGTTTGAGCATGATCTTTTCCGAAAACCGGTAGCCACTTTTCGGAATCATGCTTTACCGGGCCGGCGCGAACACGCCGAGCGCGCTCGCGGTGAAGTCGGCCGAGAGCGTCGCGATGAACCGGGTGCCGCACCAGTTCGACTGGCCCGAGCCGGTGAACAGCCCGCGCGGGTCGGTGGTGTTGAGGAAGCACTCGGTCTTGTTGAGATCGGTGTCGTGGTAGCGCAGGTCGAGCGTGACGTTCTTGTAGGTGTAGGAGATGCCGGCGTTCCAGTAGAGATAGTCCTTGAGGTCGGCGCCGCCGAGCCAGGGATTGACCCGGCCGAGGCTGTAGTGGCCGAGCTCGCCCGAGATCGCGAACCCGGAGGGCAGGCCGGCGAAGGTGTTCTCCGGGATGGTCCATTTCGCCGTGCCGTTGACATAGGTGCCGGGGGCGCCGGTGCCGAGCCAGTCCCAGGCGTAGAACACGCCGCTGCCGACCGTCCAGGCGTCGTTGATCGCCCACGACACCTTGGCGGCGAGCTCGAGGAAATCGGTGTTCCGCGGGGTGAAGAACGGCGGCGCCAGGAACACCGTGCCGTCCGGCAGCGCGTAAGGCACCGTCGTGAAGTAGTTCACCAGCCGCCGCTCGTCCGGATAGTAATAGTAGGTGTATCCGAGGTCGAAGGTCAGCGGCCCGAACTTCGGCCGCACGCCGCCGGTGAGATCGATCTCCGCCTGCGGTTTCGTCGGCAGGTCGGTGCGGTAGTAGTTGACCCCGAAATAGAGGAGATTGTCGAACAGCTGCAGCTCGCCGTAGGCCTGCGGGCTCGGATCGTGGTTCGATTGCGAGATGCCGCGGAAATTGTAATCGGTCGCGATCCGCGCCCCGAAGGCGAAGTCGATCAGCACCGGCGCCTTGGCCTCGGGCGGAAGCTCCTTCGGCGCGGCAAGGTCTGCGGCCTGCGCAGCGCTGCCGAGCAGCGTGGTGCCGGCGAGAAGCGCGGCGGCGAGGAAATGGCTGAGGGTGGAACGGCTCGTCATCATTGGGCTCCGAAACGCGCGGGAGGCACGCTCCCGTTGCGGAGAGCTTCGCGGAGCCGGGTCGCACGCAGCAATTGCTTATTCTGTGCACATGCCGCCTCGTTATGCAGGGGCGCGCCGCAGACTCCGGAAACCCGAGCCTGTGACGTAAGCGCAACAAAAAAGGCGGCCGAAGCCGCCTTTCCTCAGCCGTCGCGCTTAAGCATGATCCCGAAAAGTGGCTACCGGTTTTCGGAAAAGATCATGCTCAAACAAAGAGGCAGAGCGGGGATGACGACTCGAAGAGAAGTCATCGCGCGCTTGCGGGTCAGTTCGTGGTCGACACCGGCCGCGCGGCGGTTCGAATCGGCGTTGCGAGGTCGGCGCGCCGCTCGCCGGGCCTTGCCTCGGCGCCGCGCCGCGGCGGCAGAGGCACCGCGGTCGGCTGCTGCTGCTCGACAACGGGCTCCTCGCCGGCGCTTGTCCCGAGGAAGCTGAATACGCGGTCGTAGAGCGATTTCGACTCCGACGCCTTTGCCGGGCCGGGCTCGGTACGGGGCACGGCCGTCGTCGCAGCGACGGCCGGCTTCGCGCCAGCATAGGCGAGAGCCGTCGACGGCTTCTCGATTTTCTCGGGCTTCGCCTTGCCGCCATCGATGACGATCTCGCGCGGACCCATGGCGAGCGCCTCGGGCCGGCTCACCTCGCCGAGGTTGCGGCGCGGCCGCGTCGCCAGCACCGCGAAGACGCTGCCGTCGTCGCCGCCGGTGCTCGCGACCATCGCCTCGCGGAACGAGGCATGGCCGCCGCCGTCCTCGTAGACGAGGCGGATCGCCGGCGTGCCCTTGGCGACGAGGTCGGCGACCTTCTGCTCGTCCACGGCGCGCTTCTTCTCGACTGCGGCGACGACCGTCGGGTCGTCGCTGCCGAAGGCGTAGCGCTGGTTTGCGACCGCGACCTTCGGCTCCTCCTTCATGACCTCGAAATAGTCCGACCCTTCCTTGAGGTTCTTCCAGAACGCCATGTGCGGGTCGGCCCGGTGCTTGGCGAGGTTCTCGGCCGTCATGCGGAAGGGGTAGGCCTGGAACTGGAAGCCGCGCTGTCCGCCCGAGAAGGCGTCGCGGGCGATGGCGTAGACTTCGGCGATGGCCTCGTCGGTCATGGCATAGCAGCCCGCCGACGAGCAGGTGCCGTGCACCATGAGGTGCGCGCCGGTGCGGCCATGGGCGCGGTCGTAGGCGTTGGGGTAGCCGGTGTCGAAGGAGAGGTAATAGGCCGAGTTCGGGTTCATCTGGCCGGGCGTGACGGTGTAGAAACCCTCGGGCGCCTGGCGGTCGCCGGTCTTGACCTTCGGCCCGAGCTGGCCGGACCAGCGGCAGATCGGGTAGGTCTTGAGGTGGGCATACTTGCCGTCCTGGCCGCGCTTCCAGACCTCGAGCTCGGATTCCTTCTTGTAGGCGCGCACCAGGATCGGGTCGTTGCGCGACATCCCCTTCTCGCCCATCAGGGCGAGCGTCTGCGGCGGGATCGGCGACAGGTGCCTGGTCGAGCGGCTCACCTGGTCATCGCAGGCCGCGAGCGCGAGCGCGAGGCCCGCCGCGGCCAGGACATGCTTCCTCATGGAGGACCCCACATGCGGCGCCCGGTTGATCCGAGCGTTCCCACCACCGTTTACGACCGTTAGCCTTACCCAAGGCTTACCCGAAGGCAAGCGTTTTGCCGGCTAGTGAACGGAGCGTAAACAGCCCCGCTTACAGCCGCCGCCCTATCTCGAGGAACTTGTCCGAACGATGGCTGCGCAGCTCGTTCGGGCCCATGTTGCCGAGATCGGCGAGCGCGCCGGCGATGGCGTCGCCGGCCGTCGCGATCGCGGCCTTGGGATCGCGATGGGCGCCCCCGACCGGCTCGGCGACGATCGAATCGACGACCCCGAGCCGCAACAGGTCCTGCGCCGTGATCTTCATGTTGGTGGCGGCGTCCTGGGCGCGGGCCGCGTCCCGCCACAGGATCGAGGCCGCGCCCTCGGGCGAGATGACGCCGTAGATCGCGTGCTCGAGCATCAGCACCTTGTTCGCCGTCGCAATGGCGATGGCGCCGCCCGAGCCGCCCTCGCCGATAATGACCGAGACGTTCGGTGCGCCGAGCGCCAGGCAGGCCTCGGTCGAGCGGGCGATCGCCTCGGCCTGGCCGCGCTCCTCGGCCTCGATGCCGGGGTAGGCGCCGGCGGTGTCGACGAAGGTGATGACCGGCAGCTCGAAGCGGTCGGCTAGCTCCATCAGCCGCGCCGCCTTGCGGTAGCCTTCCGGGCGCGCCATGCCGAAGTTGTGGCGGATGCGGGCCTCGGTCGAGGCGCCCTTCTCCTGGCCGATGACGCACACCGAGGCGCCGCGG
>Ga0126304_10001634_pt1 | contig 10650 bp, 9 predicted proteins | sample Plot25_FD_92538 | JGI IMG/M metagenome (GOLD analysis project Ga0126304, IMG submission 92538) | Serpentine soil microbial communities from UC McLaughlin Reserve, CA, USA - Plot25 | ecosystem: Environmental > Terrestrial > Soil > Grasslands | place: USA: UC McLaughlin Reserve, Lake County... | reverse complement strand
AGTATCCAAAAGTAGATTCAAACAAACAATATCCAAAAGCATATCCTGAACCAGACAAAAAAGCATATGCTGACAGTTACGATGTTAAATCACCTAAAAAAATAAAAATAATTGACTGTAATAATCTAAATGTCAATGCTGATGAATTAAAAGATTTAGAGCAAGTGAGTCCTAGTATACAAAAAGCTATTGCCTCAGATGATGCCGAGGAATCACAATATGGAACTTACAATGAATACAGCGAAAATAGTCCAAATACTGGTGTATACTATATCCAACCAGATACCAAAGTAATATTCAAATGTAATAATGAGAATCATAATCTTATAAACCAGACTACTTCGGTTGTATCTGATACTGATACTTCTACTACAACTGACACTCAAACAACAACTAACCCTCGAACTATAACTGATGTGTTAGGAGCAGTCGCTCAAAGCAATATAGGCGCAAACAATCTAGCAGAAAGCCTTGGTACAACATCACAATCTAATTCAGCAGAAAGCCTTGGTACAACATCACAATCTAATTCAGCAGAAAGCCTTGGTACAACATCACAATCTGAAAATACTATAACCACGCCTTCTGTGCCTCCTAATGGATTGTTTACAGATGAATCATCTCTAAAACCATTCGTATTACCAATCCCCAATTACTTACAGTAGAAGTTCCCAAAAATTTTTTTTTATTTATAATTAGTTTAGCTATCGTAAATAAAATTGCAACTTTATTTGTTCTAAAATATTGGTAATGACCTATTTTAAAGAAATATAAAAGAAAAGATTATTTTTCCAACGAATTTTAATTTTAATGGTCTTTATGGTTGGTAATAGATATTAATAATAGCGAAAGTATAAAAATAATTATTGACAATTCAAAGATGTATTTACAATTTATATTAAATATTTCTCTCAGAAGTCAATATTAATATTCTACTACAAATTCATTTATAATAATCAAAAGTATTTGATAGACGAATGAAAGAACTATATTTATAGAATAGCCATATAAACTAATAAAATAAATCTTTCATATTTCTATCTATTATACTTGTTTTATAATAGAAGGATATATCAATGTATTCAATAGGTTAGCTAAATAACATTGCTATATACTGTTTAATAATCTTGTAGCTCTAATAAAATTAAATAATGTTTCACCATCATGATGATCCTGCATTTAAAAAAATTATAGATGACTTTATATTATCTTCAATAAACGCTGATAAAGCATTATCCTATGCTATAAAAAATATTGACCTAGCGGCAGCAAAAAAAGGAGTCTCATTTTATCAGATGATGTTTATATTGATTCAAAAAACTTCACTTGAAAATAGAAAAAAGAAATGGTTAAATAAACATCTGCGATAAGCCAAATTTTTTATTAAAAAAAATGATTAGCAATTATTTCATAATTGATCGCATAACTTTACCTCTTACTACCTAGTTAAACTTGAAAATAATTAATATGTTATTGCATTCTGTACGTTAACTTTTATGATTAAGTCTAAATTTTTATAGGATATAGTATAATAATTGAAAATTTAGACCATGATAAATTAATATTATTATCTTTTTTTAATGATTTCTTTTCAAACTAAATTATATGCCAATTACAATGAGTCAATTACAAAATATGCCATATCGCAAGCTTGAATAATTGTAAAAATTATATTATACTGATATGATCTTAAATAATTTACTATAAGATTAAAGCAAAATTTTGTCTTTAATTTATATCATAATTAAGATCACATAATTCTAGAAATCATATGGATAGCAATTAATAAATTTCAAAAAGTTCTTCTGTCCTAAGTAATCCAAGTACAATAGATAATTATATAATTAGCAAAATAAAATGGCTATAGTAAAATAATTAGTTATCTTATTAATCTTAATCCCATTTCTTCTAACTCTGAGAATTCTTGATGAAATGTACCAAAGTTTCCCATTTCTTGATTGTTGTTGATGCTATTATTATATCAGTTCTTTTGATTCTTTTACCCTTTTTCTCTAACTCAAGATGTAGTCTAGCTGCATGGTGAGCGTCTTCCTTGCTAAACTCATAAACATTAAACAAAGATAAATAATAAAATGGTTTATTGGGATTTCATTAGTCCATAAAGAGTTTCATAATATGTTATTGAAGTTATCGCAATGTCCTCTCAAGTTGGCATTATTTTTTGATATATTTGAGCCCATTTCTCAAAGCATCTGACAGAATTTCTATTAATACATCTGTATCTATTATGATCAAATTCCGCGTTTTACTCTGTTCGAAGCAATGTCTTTTAAAATTATATCTTTGTCATTTCTATCAAATTCTAGAGCTCCTCTCCATTTTTTAAGCATCAATATCACTAAGGTAATTTTCTTCTAACAGTCTCTCAAATAAATCACTAAAACTTTCATCTTTACCCTTGTCGCAATCAGTTTTTTGTACATTTGTTTTAATAGTTATAGTCTTGATCATTAGCATTGATTGTTTAAACAGTATTTAAACACCGGTTTTAACTATTTATAAATCAGATACCATTGATAAAATCAAAATAAGGAGGGCTAAGAAAAATTTTTTTTATAAAGTAAACGTAATTTTAATAGTAATAGAGAAGAACTGATCAATTTCTCTCAGTCAATAATATAATTCTCATGTAATGTTTAATCTTAAAAAATCCCGTTCTCAGCCTAATCAACTTACGAACTTATTAGTATTATTCAAAGTTGTATTATTTTTATTATACAAATCATTGAAAGAGTACACAATAACTATTCTTTTCCTTTGAATTAGAAAATATTTTCAAGAATATTGGTTAGTTGTTATTTCATTTGAAAAATTCATTTAGAAAATTACCACTAAATTCGTACACTATGTAACACTGTGTAACACAGTTATCTTAATTTATATAAATCGAAATTTATATTATAAATATGAGAAGTAAGCCAAATTGGATATGTTCAATATGTGGACAGACATTTACAAGGAATACGATTGGCAAGAGACATAACCTAAATTTGCATTCAGGCATGTCGCAAATTGTTAATTATACTGAATATTACGTTGGCAGGCTATGGAAAATACCTTCAACCATCTAATTCACCTTTATCTTTTAGAAGAAAAAAATCATTAGAGATTAATTATTTAGATGTGCAAGATAAACAACAACAACAACAACAACAAAATAATCCATATAATTTTATTCCAAATATATCTGAAGTTAAAAATAATCTTTTTTATGATATTTATGATAATACTCTTACAGATCTTACTGAATCCAAAGATGAATTATCCAATAATTTCTTTCAAGAGAATGCTGATATGATCGCTTCTCTAATAGAAGAACATCAAGAAAAAAATGCAACCATATCTAAGTATAAAAGAAATAAATGAATATATTATGCCGTTTATTGTTATTCCACTTTTTTCAATTATAATTCCAAAGAGGTATTTTTTCATTCTAAGATGCTTCTTGACAATATATTCGCAGGTATTAGAATTTCGAAGGGAATCAACTCTTGAATATCTTGTACTTCTAATATACAGTATACTATTAAATAAAGAAGATAAAAACAAATGATTATTGTTATTAGATTTTCTTAATCTTTTGCATAAATCCTACGAATATTATAGCAGAGGCACCTAATCCTGTAGCAATATAACTTAATATGTTAGTTTTGTCTATCTCAGATCTTATAGAATTATTCTCTTCATTTATTTGTTGTAATATTCCTTTTGTTGTATTGATTTCTTGTGTTGATTCGTCTATTTGATTAGATAAATCCTTCATCAAGGGAGCAATTTGATTTCCAATATTTTCTCTATTGTTACTAGAATCTTCAGCAGAAACAAGAGGAAAAGTTAATTTTTTTGCATCTTCTATATCTTCAATCTGAATATCATTATTTATGCTCTGTGTTCCTATTGTTCCTTTTAGATTAAGAGAAAAAGTCCCTAGTTGTGAGGGAATTATATCTGCTAAATATTGACCAGGGCTTTCTTCAGATGGAACAAAATTTAACTTTTTGCTAAGTCCACCATAATTGATACTTATGGAAAGGTCTTTAATGGCATTTCTAACTGGATTATCATTTTCAAATACACCTATAACTATATTATTTAAATTATTTAATAAAGGGGGTTCTTCAACCCAGCCTCCCTCTATAGTGTAATTTCCAACTTGAATCTCAGTATGCCCGTAAATGGTCTGTATACTAAAAGCAAATGAAAATAAAAAAAAGATCATAGCCAAAGAAGATAAAATAAGGTTCTTGCTATTCATAATTGCGAATAAATCTGTATCATTATTTTAATGTAACAGATTAAAAAAACCAAATTATTATTATTATTATTATTGAGGTTATTTGACCTGTATTTCAAATTCAGTATTATCTGGTTCTATGGGCTGGAATAGGATTCCTTCAATACGCAATTTTCCTATAAAGGTGCCACTAGAATCAAATTTATGCGAAGCTTGTTCAATCCCCCATGCTGAATGAGTAACTGCATTTTTATATAAAACTGTGTCTGATGTCGAATTATGTATAGTAAATGAATAATCTATATGTTCCTGATTTCTTTCAATTTTTTTATCTACAAATATTATTTTAAATATTATTTTTTCTCCCGATTTGATAGATGAAGAAGGCATCCAACTTATATAAATATCAATATCATTTTCCATACTCTTTTTTATATTTTTGATATCATCTGTCACAATGATTTTTCCCTTCATCCAATTATACTTTGATGACTGAAAAGTATACTCTCCTTGTTTGGCAAATTTATAAGAGAAAAATTCTTTTGGTTTGATATCTGCTGATTGTGCAACTATAGTTTTTCCATTGCTGGAAGTAACTATAATATTGTGAATAATGTTGTCAGCATTATACCATTTTATTTCTTCGCCAACGCTAATAGGATATTCAGTTATATCAAAAAATCTATACCTATTAGGATCACTTGATCCAGGAACTATTGTTATGATTTCTTCTTGTGCATTAGCAAAATAGAAAGAGAAAGAAAATAATAGTAACAAAGTTGAAAAGGAAAATAATACTATATTGGTAGTATTCTTTATTTGGAAAAATTTTTTCATTAATGTGTAAAAGGAAGAAGTATATTAAAATATTATATTTATTTTAATTATTCTTCTTCTTCTTATATTTGAGTTAATTATGATCTTTTTCTCTTTTTCAATTCTTATTTTTAAAAGATTTACTTTACAACTTTTATTCTAAGGTTAGCAAACTCACTTCTTTTATCTTTGAAATTGTAAAATGATCTATTGCATTATTCTGATTTCCTACATAATGATAACCTGGTTCATTTTCATTTTCATTTGCATAGAAGGTTCCTTTCAACGTTTTATCAGTAATATCGATATTTAGAAATCCAAAATGCTCATCATCCTGTGCTGCAATATATGATTCTTGTTGCTCTATTTCATAGTGAGATTTACCAGCAGTTCCAGCTGTTAGATAGATTACACCATTATTTTCTTTATAATTATTCATATTTGTACTTGCTGATATAGGGTTAGAACTATCTCCATTGTCATTATTGTATTTTAATGGAAAAGTCCTCTGATAATTGTGATTATCTCCATTGAATACTATGTCAACACCATATTTCTCAAATAGAGGATGAAAGACATCTCTGATTTTAGAATCTGCAGGATGTTCGGTAGGTGAAGTGTATATAGGTCTATGTTCCATCACAAATATCCAATCTATTTTTGGATCAGCAGCAGAATTCTTTAAATCATTTTCAATGAATTGATATTGATCTGAATTGTGATTATAATCAACGTATGGATCAATGGCAATAACGTGAACATTATTAAAGTCAAAAGAATAATATGTTTTTGGCAATGCTAGTGGATTCAAATAATCATTCATTATACCTGATTCGCCTCCTTGAGTATCCTGATATTCATGATCTCCCATTGATATCATTAATTTTGATTTAAATGGAGAAATTATATTAGTCCAACAATCTGCAGAGTCCTCATAACTTAGATCACCTGGTGCAATTACAAGGTCGGGATTCTTACTTTGGATATTTTGTGATGTTTTTTTAGTATCTTCTGTACATCCCCAATCTGATGCAACTGCAATATTTAACGAGTTCCCAGTTAGAATGGTATCACTGTCGATATTTTCTGCTGCATATATATGATGGGTAGTAAAGAGAACAATAACAAAAATTGTTATCATTACAATTGGAGAAAGATTAAGATTCATTATAGTCAGTCAAAACTTATTCTTATCATTATTAAACCGAACCTATCTTTTCATTAGAGAAAATATCTATAAAATAAAAATAGATAATATTTATCACTAAAAAATATTTCTTTTCTATATAATTACGATTCAGAGTGCTTCTACCAATAATATAATAGTCAATATTTTATATAGAATTTTTTCCTCAACTATATAAACTACATAAACTAATCAAAAATATGAGAAAAAAAAGTATTTTTTTGATATTGCCGATGTATTTAATCTCTTTTGTATTTTTGTCATCTCTTTCTGCTTTTGGTGCTCCTCAAGGTGGAATTTCGCCTGGATGTAGTAATTCTATAGACGAATTTGAAGCACGTTTTAATGTAAATGGATTTTTACCGAATTCTTTTGTTGGTTGGGAATTCATAGCCCCAGATGGAACTAGAACAATGCATGGATATTTTGCTACCAATAGTACTGGTGGATTTGCAGAAGATGCTGAGATAGAGAGTCTCACTCAGGGAGACCATACCTTGTTCCTTTACGATGATTTAGAGCATGATTACATTGTTGATCAAAATGGAAACCTCGCAAAAATAACTCTTGAAGTTCCTTGTACATAATGCTATAGAAGAACTTATTTGATCTGACATTAAAGAAAATCTCCTAATTTTTCTTTTTATTAATGTACACAATTTAAATAAATAGATTTGAATTATCTATGCAATACAATGGTAATATTATTATTTTCTGCTTTTCACAATAAGATATCAATTCATAATAATATCATAGTAATTGAAATACTTAGTCAAAAATTGTGAATTGAAGTCAAACATATGATAGGTCATAATAATAATAATAATGAGATTTGATCAACATTATTCTAGTATTATATAGAAATATTTTCTTAGCGTATTATACTAATCATATATTGCTATAGAATCTATATGTTATTATATAATCTACATATTATTATACAACCTTTAAGAAACTTGAATCCGAATTCAAATATACTTTTTTTTCAAATAGCTTAAGTTGATACCTGAAAAATTTCGAAACTTAGATGTATTATTATTTTCATTTTTGATGTTTAGTAGTATTGGTGGAATAATTGGAGGGGCTTTTTCTATTCCCAATGCATCTGCACAAAGTCCATTTCCAAATTTCAATTTTGCTGCAGTTGGTGATTGGGATTGTGGAAGCAATGCTGTCGCAACAAGAAATTCTGTTATAAACACTAATCCAGAGCTGGTAGTAGGATTGGGGGATTACTCTTATGAAGCAAATGCGGGTTGTTGGTTAAATATAGTAGATCCATTTGATCATAAAATGAAAATTGCTATAGGCAATCATGAAATTGAGGAGTCATCACAAAGTTTGGGACAGTATCTCAGTCACTTTAACATGTCTAGGCAGTATCATTCATTTAATTTTCATAATATTCATTTTCTAATTCTTGCTACTGATGATAGTTTTGGTACAACTTCAAGTCAGTACTCTTTTGCAGTAAACGATCTCAAGGCAGCTTCAACCAATTCAAACATAGACTGGATTGTTGTTGCTTTCCACAAACCTCTATATGATGTTCCATGTTCTTCGGATTCTTGTGATGATGAGGATGCATTTAGAAATATTTATCATCCACTTTTTGATCAGTATGATGTAGATTTAGCTTTATATGGTCATGCTCATAATTATGTTAGAACCTTTCCAATTAAACATGATACAGTTTCAAGTGATAGTCCTATTATTACTAGTACAAATCGAAATAATTACGTCAATCCCGATGGGGAAATATTTGTACAATCAGGTGCAGGAGGAAGGAGTTTACGAGACTTGACTGGTACTGCAAATTATAATGTATTTCAAAGTGATAGTGAATTTGGAATATTAAATGTCGATGTTGTAAATACTAATAGTGGGAATCTTCAACTCTTGGGAAAATTCATACAAAATGATGGGGACGTGATTGATCAATTTACGATTACCAAACAAGTTACTAATCCTCCACCACCATCAACAGAAATATGTAATAACGGATCTGATGATGATGGTGATGGAAAGATAGATGCTGAAGATCTAGACTGTCCCGCGGTACCGGAGATATGTAATAACGGACTAGATGATGATCGTGATGGATTGAAAGATGCAGCAGACCCAAATTGTCAGACTACTGGTACTGATTATCATTATGAACCATTTCTAACTGTAAATACTCATAATGATGTAGTTTCTATACCAAGTAACCAAACCTTGAAACTTACAAAATTTAGTGTAGCCTCATGGTTTAAGACAACATCAAATTTTGGAGATTTAGCTATTATGGTAAATAAAGGAGGACATGGAACAGACACATCTGGCAACAATTTGAATTATGGTATTTGGATGACATCCGCAGAAAAGGTTGAAGGCGGATTTGAAACTTCTAGTGGTGCTAACAGATTTGTTGCTTCCCAAAATTCATATAACAATGGACAATGGCATCATGGTGTTGTCACATTTGATGGCTCAATCCTAAGACTATATGTGGATGGTGTTCAAGTACCTACTACATTCTCTACCTCCAGCATTCCAGAAACAGCAGGTAATCATCCTCTGAAAATAGGTGCTAATTCTCGTATTGCTAGTAATCTCTTTACTGGAAGTATAGATGAAGTAGGAGTTTGGAGTAGAGCATTAACAACTACAGAAATCGCCAACTTAATGAATAATGGTGTCTTTGCAACAAATGGGTTAGTATATAGTAACTCATTTAATTCATCTCCACCTCCACCTTCCTCTACTAAACTAATTCCAATATCGGTGGTGGCTTCTTCACAGGACTCTGGAAAGGAGGCTCCAAAAGCTGCAGACGGTGACTTTGCAACAAGATGGTCATCTGATGGAGATGGTGAATCAATTGAATTTACATTCAATGGAATTTATCCAATAACTAAAGTAGGATTAACTGGCTATCATTATGACAAGACATACTTTTTTGAAATCAACGGAAAACAATTTGAGAACTTAGCTAATAGACCTCAAGGGACACTTATAGAATATGATCTTTCAGACCTTAACATTCAGAGCAACAAAGTCAAAATTATTGGACATGGTAACAGTGGAAGTTCATATAATTCCTACAGGGAGATCCAATTTTATACACAATGACCTTTTTCTAATGACTTTTTTCCAATGACAGATCAGATATTTTACATTAAGATCTGGTAGAATTTGAGAATTTAATAAGAAAAATAGTAAAGAATTTAAGAATTAAACTTTAACAAATGCTTATTTTTTCATAATTAATCCCTTTTTTTTGTCAAGGTATTTTAATCCTACAACAACCTTCATTTTATTTTTTGTTTGTTGTGAAACTTGGTTAGTACTTAAACTTGTTAATAAGAAAATTAACTCTAATAACCTAATTAAGCATAACATAGATGGTAACAAAATATATGAATTATGCTTATTTTTTAGTATTATTAATTCTTTACAGAATTAAAAAGTATAACTAAAAATAAATGACTAATACAATAAATACTTCCAATAAATCAGCATATCTCTATATGATATTTTACATATTGATTTGCTTTAACATTATCAAAAAGAAAAGAAAATAATGGATTTAATTATTTACATATCTTTGCAGTACTATGACTAAATATCTATTTTTTTTAGAAAGTACGTTGCCATATAGTAAAAACATAATATCGAAACATATAATTAATTAATCTATTTTTAAAATAAAAAAATATAACGAATTATCTATGCCTTGAGAAATCAAAATGGAAATTGTTAGTAATCGAACAAATAATAAAACATAGAACTTTGATATTATACTATTTTTTTTAAGAATGTTTTACAATTCATAAATAATCAATAATTGTGACATATTTGATTAATATCGTGAGAAACTATAGGAATCAATATTTTATTTTTACTTCAATTCTCTTATTGTTCTTGGTGACCTTTACTATATTTAATTTTAGTAGTGTTTTATCTGCAGATGATGAATTTTATGGTATAGGTACAGAATATTTTGATCCATTGGATTATGGTGAAGAATCACAAGTTCCTAAACATACAGCTGATAAGAATCCTTATGATTTAGAGCGTCATCTACAGACATCTGAAAACAAATATAGAGAATTTAAAACAAATACTACATCTGACAATTATTCAAATGATATTAATTTTATAGCTGCTGGAGATTGGAATTGTAATAAAGAAACAGAAAAGACAATAAACAAAATTACAAAACTAGAACCTGAACTTATCATAGGCCTTGGTGATTATACCGTTGACAATATCTCTCCACAATGTTGGTTTGATATTTCAGAACCTATTAACGATAAAATTAAAATTGCTACAGGCAATCATGATTTGGACTATCAAAGTTCTTATCATAAATTACTTGATCATTATAATTTAAAAGAACCTTATTATT
>Ga0126304_10001631_pt1 | contig 10659 bp, 12 predicted proteins | sample Plot25_FD_92538 | JGI IMG/M metagenome (GOLD analysis project Ga0126304, IMG submission 92538) | Serpentine soil microbial communities from UC McLaughlin Reserve, CA, USA - Plot25 | ecosystem: Environmental > Terrestrial > Soil > Grasslands | place: USA: UC McLaughlin Reserve, Lake County... | reverse complement strand
ATAATCCCGGCATGATGACGGTGTTCTGGTTTGTGCCGGTTGTGGCCTACCTGAGCTACCTGCTCAGGCGCGCCCCAGCTCACGCCGGCGCCTAACAACGGCATGCACCCGACCGCCGACACGCCTGATTTCATGTAAAACGAATCGCCCGGGGCGGCGGGTGATGCCGGGCGTTAGATGCTTGCTGTTTGCTAACAACGATGGGAGGTTCAGTAAATGATGTGTTGCCCTAGACCAACCAAACAAGTGCTTCTTAGTGTTCTGGTTCTGATAGTTTCAATGCCTTTACATATAACCGCCCAATATCCGAAAAGACGCGTGCCTGTGCGAAAACACCGAGAGCCTGCTGCGGGTGTGCGCTTCGTTTCAGGGCAGAGCACGTTGAAAATACCTTTTGAGCTCTCGGACAACTTTATTCTATTGCAAGCCAGGGTGAATGATTCGCGCCCCCTGTGGTTTATCTTCGATACGGGAGCGAATTCATCGGTAATTAACGCAGGGCTGGTAAAGGAACTCAAGCTTGAGACCAGAGGAAAAGTCGGAGGTAACGCCAGCGGAGGAAAGATTGAGGCGGAGCTACTATCGGGCCTCTCTCTCTCCGTTCCCGGCGTAACAGTTTCCAATCAGACTATCGCTTCTCTCCCGATTGATATCTTCTCGCCAGCCTTGGGCAAACCAATCGGCGGGATTATCGGATATGACTTCATCAAGCAATTTGTAGTCGAGGTTGATTACGCCGCTAAAGTCATCAATCTCTATTCCCCTGCGACTTTCAACCGCTCGGTTTCCGGTGAAATCCTTCCCATCAAATTCATAAACAGAAAGCCTTTTGTCAGCGCCAAGATTAAGCTGGATGGGCGCGATGCGGTCGAAGGTATGTTTATGATTGATACAGGTTCGGACGGAGTAATGAGCGTCAACGCCCCATTCGCCAAGACGCATCAGTTTCTCAAGTTTCTGCCGGCCGTTCGACAGTCAAGTTCGGGCGGGGCGGGAGGCATTTCCGAGACGATTATGGCGCGTGTAGAGACTATCCAACTCGGGCGACTCACCATCAACAATCCATTGATTGAGTTCTCACAGGCCACACAAGGAACGGACACGCTTTCGAGCTACGCTGGCTTACTTGGAGGAGAAGTCTTTCGGCGGTTCACATTGGTTGTCGACTACCCGCGTCAAAGAATCATCCTTGAGCCCAACGCTTATTTCTCTGAACCCGTCGAAGCGGATATGAGTGGCCTTGACTTGATGGCCGACGGCGAGGATTTCAAAAACTTAGTTATCAATGAAGTGACAGCAAACTCTCCGGGGGCGGAAGCGGGCTTGAAAGAAGAAGATGAGCTAGTCGCAGTCGACGGGCGTCCTGTGTCCGAACTCGGATTAGATCAGGTTCGGCAAATGTTCAAGCAGGAAGGCAAGGAATATTTACTAAACATCAAACGAGGCGAGCAGACCTTGCAGATCAGAATCAAATTGAGGCGGCTATTGTAAGCCGCATCTAACAAAGGCATGCACCCGACTGCCGACACGCTGCCTGTCATCAATAGATAATCGCTCGGGGCGGCGGGTGATGCCGGGCGTTAGGCGGAACAACCTTGAATCGCGATTGTCTAAACGTGTGGGGGCCGAATGGGCGCGTAAGGCGGGAGGCATAAACCGTGAGGCGAATAATTCTTAAGCTCGCGATAGCGCTTCTTACATTCGTTGTCGGCGTTCTTAGCGCGTATGTTATATGGCTTAATCGTAGCCATACCCCGCCCCGGCAGGCGATACATGAAGGCCACGCCTCTCACCCCGCCCCACCTCAGCAGACCAGCGCCGACGCGACGACCGATGAGCAGAACGTAATCCCTCTCGAAGAAGGGTGGGCCCGCCTGACCGCCGCCGAGTTCTGTTTCTACGGCACTAACATGTATCACCCCGGAGCCGATGATGACCCGTCGGCATACAGCGAGACCGGCGGCCCCTTCCGACCTGATGGCTGGATGCCGTCGCTCAAGGGTGATGAGCGTGCCGGGGTTGAATTCCTGATAAGGCATATACCGGATACATCCCGCACGCAGGCTCACGTTGATCCCTTAGGTATGGCGCTAAAGGGCGAGGTGGCGGTCTACTGCTTGCAACATATAATGAGAGTGAATTGGTATGAGTTGAAGGCGGACTACAAGACGCAGCTTGACTTAGCCGTAGCGCGTGACCCGGGTCAATATCAGGCAGTGCTGCAAAGGATAGTCAGGAGCAAGAGGGGCTCGAAAGAGATGATGAGGTTGTGGGCGCGCTACTACGAAAATTTGAAGCAAACTTCAACATCGGCGAATTGAATTAACAGACATCAAACCCGAGTGAGGTTCCGCCTAACAACGGCATGCACCCGACCCGCGACCCGCCGCCTCTCATCAATCCCCATCGGGCTGGCGGGCGGGTGATGCCGGGCGTTATGTCGCTTCGCGGCGCATCAGTTGAAGTGCTTAGCAAGTGACTTCGATGTGAGAGCTATGAAACTTGTCAGAATTACGTTCGGTTGTCTGTGCCTGAGTTTATGCGCGGTTATGCCCTGCCTTGCTAAAGAGTGGCGCGGTATCGGCCCGCTTCACTCAACCCGCTCCGATGTACTCAAGCTTCTCGGAACTCCGAAACATACTTGGGAGACTGCTACCGAATATTTCGACCTCGACGATGAAAAGGTGACGATCAAATGGATAGACCCGTCTTGTGAAAGGAAGTACCCGATTGAATCGGTGCGGGATGTCCGACCCGATGACCTTGTATTGGCAATTCTTGTTTACCCGAAGAAACCAATCCCTACGAAGGAGTTAGACATTCCCGCCGTCGGTTACATGACTTTAGGTTGCCATCCGAATAGTTTTTGTACGGTATGGAGTTTTGAAGCGGGCTTCGGCTTCACCACGTCGAAGGGTGGCGTAACTGAACTCCACCACGAAGCCTCTAATGATGAGTTCAAGGCATGGTCGGATAATCATAAAGCCTGCCAGCCTTCAGTCAAAAACGCGACATAACAACGGCATGCACCCGACGCGCATTCAGCATGGCTTTTATCTTCAATCGCCCGTGCGCGCGGGTGATGCCGGGCGTTCGGCGGCTTGTTGTAGATAATGAAGCGAAGAATCTCAGGTGAGTGGGCGTATTTCGAGAAATGGGTCGGCCTGCCCCTCTTCGGCGGCGGCGCCGTACTCCTTATCGTGCAGGACATCAGGCATATTGATGAGGAGTCGAACCCCGCCGCACTTCTGTTCGTCGCGGTGTGGCTCGTAGGCGCGTCCTTCGCCTGCTGGTATTCCTGGCGGCTGAAACACGTCAGCGTCGATGAGTACTCTTTATTTGTGACCAACTACCTGAAGGAGATCAAGCTCCCCCTGTCCTCAGTCGAGAGGGTAACCTATTTCGGCTTGGGGAATATCAGGCTGGTCACTATCCACCTCCGGGAGCCTTCTGCGTTCGGGGCGAAGATCACGTTTAGCCCTCCTTATCATTCTTTCTTCGGCTTGAGCGAGCCTCCCGTCGTGGGTGAGTTAAGAAAACTCGCCCGTGAGAGTAAGAAAAGGGGTGCCGTTTCTTCCGCGCCGCCCCCGAACAACGGCATGCACCCGACCGCAGAGACGACGGCTCTCAAGTAATGCAATCGGGCCGCGCGGCGGGTGATGCCGGGCGTTAGCTGGCTCCTATATTCGAGGGGAATATTTATGCGCTTCATATTCCTGATTCTGCTCTTACTATTTGCTTCGGTGCTGGCTGCCTGCTCGTTTTCGACTGAATTCGTCGTGGTCAACGACTCAGGCAGTCCCGTCCTGCTCCGGTATAAGGTTGGAGCGCGAAGCGATCCCCTCGCCGGGAGTGAGATACCGGCTACTTTGGCGGCCCGGCAGCTTCGGTCAGGAGAGTGGCGCCGGCTGTCTGCCGGGCAGTATGCGTTCGATCCCGGGAATGGCGTGGTTACAGTCTCCCTGAAGCCAGGCGAGGCTTTGCGAATCTCAATCGGAGGAGGTGGAGAGAGGGGCGACTGCGTTGGGGTCGATGACAGCATCAAGGAGGTTGATGCTCAGGGGCCTTCCGGCGGAATCTCCCTGAGAGGCGACCAAGTGTATAAGAGCTTCGGGGTCGAGCCGAAACCATTCTACAGTCTGTCGAAGAATACAATATGCACTCTGAGGTATAAGTGAAGCTCACGACGCCAGCTAACAACGGCATGCACCCGACGCCCCATCACGATGCCTCTCATGAATCTTGAACGGGGGCGCGGGTGATGCCGGGCGTTAGATTGCTTCAATTAACCGTTTCCCGCCCGTGCTAGAATACGGAAAAGGAGGCTTACCCTTATGCGGCTCACACCTCTATGCGCTATCACTCTCGCGCTGTCGCTGTGCGGCACCGCGGTGGCGCAGGTCGGCACCCTGGTCAAGCACGACACCGCGAACGACCCCTGCAAGAAATTCAAGATGCACGTCCTCATGCCCGCCGGAGTAGGCACTAAGCCGCGCTCAGAGAGCCCGGCCGGCTCCCTTGACCCCGGGATAGTCTGGAACCCGTGCCGGGAGGACGTGATCCAATTCGCCGCCGTGCCAATCATCATGACGCTGGAACAGGGCACGTTGCCGTCAGTGTCGTCCTTCGAGCTACAACCACCTCACCGAGGAGTGAGCAGCAGACCGTTGTGGGCGTACAGCTACAGCCCGCCTTTGAAATGATGAGGCGGCACCAGTGACGTGCGATAGGTAGCTGCCGCGGGCGGCACAATCTAACAACGGCATGCACCCGACCCGCATCAGGCAGGCTCTCATCAGTCTCGGGTGTGCGGGCGGGTGATCCCGGGCGTTAGGCGGCTGGGAGAACCTAGTGGGGGGATATGAAAAGCCTTTCAACTCGATTTCTCGTTGCCGTTCTAACGTTCTTAATTGGTGTGTCCGCGGCCACGATTTGGTTCCTTCATCCGGCCGGGCCTGCTCATACTCAGCCGACAACGAGCGTCGAGGTCGGGGATGTGAAGCCCGCCGCTTCGCCGGCCGTGCATGATCCGCCTTCCTTTACCCGAAAGGGAAAACAGAAGCTCAATGCCTCAGAAGCCGTTCAGCTAGCGGAGTGCTTTATAGCCCAGAATGGCTACACCGATCTCCCGCCCCTTGAAGATAAGTCCAAGCTGACGCCCGAATCTGTGTGGCCGGGCACGGATGAACTCGGCATGAGGATGCGGCATGATTCGCTGGAGCGTCGGGCTTACGGGTACTTGGCGGGCGTCCGCTACACCGGAGGTTGGGGAGTCGTTTTCAGGTGCAAGTACAAGGAGAGGTACGCCGAGGTCGTTCCTAATTACGCAGAGAGTTTAGAGAAAGTTGGCCGCATCGTGACGATGGACGCGTACGGGAACCGAATGAGAGTTGAGCATCAAGGCTTCAATTTGAACTTCCCCGAATTAGTGAGGCTGGGGCCTTAACTCATCGCCGCCTAGCAAGCGCATGCACGCGACCCGCGACGCGGCGGCTGTCATCAAACTTAATCGGGCTGGCGGGCGCGTGATGCGCGGCGTTAGGCACTGCTAAATGATCAATTTAAGGAGGAAAATATGTCCAATTCAAGTCAGTTCATTTTCGGCTATGGCTCTTTAGTCGAATCTCAATCCAGGGCAAGGACTTCGCCTTCTGCCTTGTACGCTTTCCCCGCCAACGTCGCAGGCATCCAGCGAGGCTGGTTTGACCAGGTCGGCGGCGTTAGTTTGAGCACCACCTATCTCGGGGCAGTTCCTGACCCGAACTCCGATTGCAATGGCGTGATATTCCAGGTGTCTCAACAGCAGCTTGACGTATTCGACCAGCGTGAAACAGGCTACGACCGTGAAAGGATAGACCGGAGCAGCGTCACCATGCTTAACGGTAGCAAATCGGCGCCCGAGGGAGACATATGGTTCTATGCCAATAGAGAGAAACGCTTCGCTTCGCCCGAGTGTCCAATAGTCCAATCGTACGTCGATATATGTTTGAACGGCTGCCTAGAGCTGGAGGCAACATATCCCATGGCGAAGGAGGTAGGGTTTGCAGAGACTTTCCTGAAGACCTGCTCGAACTGGAGCAAGTATTGGGTGAATGATCGAATATACCCGAGGAGGGCTTTCATTTATGTCCCTAACGCAAGCAAGATCGATCAACTGATACAGAAAGTGCTGGGGGAGGAGATGTTTTCCAGTATAAAGATAGAGCCGGCGAGTTGGGAGCGAAGAGAAGCGAAGTAGGGGGTGATTGCCGGGCGGTGCCTAACAAGCGCATGCACGCGACCGCCGACACGCCGCCTCTCATGCTCTGGCAATCTTGCGGGGCGGCGGGTGATGCGCGGTGTTAGATCGCTTCATGTCCTCCAAGAAAACTGTGACCGCCGCCTGTACGTATAAGGTGAGCCGTTCGGCTTTCTCAGCCCGGCGCCAGTGTCTCAAATCGTCCGGCAGAAGGAGAATGTGATGAGAAGAAGGTTCTCCTCGGCGCTGACCGCTGACCGCCAGTATCGGGCGGCGAAGGCCCGGAGCAGGGCCTACAAGGCCCTCCGTTATCTGGCCGCGTCCGCCACCCTGGCCTACATCTTCCTGCTGAGTTTCCCGCAGGCCCTTTTCGCCTACGAGACCACACACAACAACTTCAAGGTCTACTCGCGCGAGCCGCTCGACCCGAACATCCACGCGATCCTCGACAGCGTCGAGTCCAGGTTGTCGGCGTCGAGTATTAACGACAAGGGCCTCAAGACGCGAATCTTCATCTCGAACAGCCACGGCCTGTACAAGCTCCTCAGCCTGTACGTCGGCGGCAACTCGTTCGCCAAGGGTTTCGCAGCCCTCCCGACGAACAACGTCTTCGTCAACAAGTCTGACGTGGCGCGCGACCTGGTCTTTCGCGACGCACAGGAATACAGGGAGAGGAGTCTGAGCGGAGTCGTCACGCACGAAGTCGCACACCTCCTCGTCAGGGAAAAATTCGGGCACTTCAGGAACCTGACGCTGCCGGCGTGGAAGCAGGAAGGGTACAGCGAGTACGTGGCGGGCGGGACGCTGCTCGATCAAGAGATGGGCGTGCGGAGGTGGAAGGAGAACCCTGCGGACGATTCGGGCTACAGGTACTTCAAATATTACATGCTGGTGAAATATCTGATCGACGTCAAAAAGCTGAGCGTCGAGGACGTGTTCACCCGAGACTTCGACGTGCGGTCGTTGGAGAGAGAAGTATTAAGCAGCCTCTAGCGCAGGCCGGCGCAATCTAACAACGGCATGCACGCGACCGCCGACACGAACCTTGTCATGCTCCGCAAGAGGCGTGGGGCGGCGCGTGATGCGCAGCGTTAGGCTGCTGCATGATAATGATTGCTATGAAAGCTCATGCCCTCAAAATGGCCACGTTCCTTGTGCTGAGCCTACTCCTGCTTCAATGCCGGCATCAGGTTAACGGCGAATCACAGAAAGAAAAAGACCGGGGCTCCATCTATGAAACCAAGATCGAGCCTGATCCATTACCACCTGTAGATGTGGCAATCAGCGGCGAATACCTGAAGGCTTTTTCGGTAGCATACGAGGCTTTCAGGAACGACGTTGAGATACCTGAGCAGAAAAGGAAGCTTGAAAACTATCGGATAGAGTTCCGCCAGAAGGGCGACGCTTACCTTATGCTATTTAGCGCCAAGCGTCTTCCCAGTGAGAGTGACATAGTGGGCGGAGAGTCAGAACTTGGCAAAGATGTCCTCTACCGGGTCTCGAAAAGGGATTACCGGATGCTCGGTAGAAATTTCTTCAAATAGCCGAGCTTGCGAAATAGGCTGGTTTCTACATGGAGCGCAGCCTGACAACGGCATGCACCCGACCCGCGACACGGCGGCTCTCATGTTCCTGCATAGGCGCGGGGCGGCAGGTGATGCCGGGCGTTAGGCGGCAGGTATCATATGGAGGTCTAAGAATGCATTCTTCTTTTATGGTAAGGGTGTTAACCAGCATAGCACTATGCGTGCTATTGGGGACCAGTGCATCTGCCCATCCCGGCTCCGGCATTGTGGTAGACAAGGAGGGTCAGGTGTTCTTTACAGACACCGGTCAAGGCATTTGGAAGATCGACGGGCAAGGTAATCTCACACACTTGCCCGCATCTTTATTTCACTGGATGGCTATTGATGAATCCGGATACTTCGCAGACTCTCAGAAGAACTTTGGTGAGTGGTTCGAAAGAGTGTCGCCGCAAAGTTACAAACCTGCCCTCATTATGTCTTCCGATTTCCCCCTGACGATTAATCGGGACGGAAACCTTTACTACGCGGATACCCGCCCCCGCTCGGCGCGAATCGTTCGGAGAACGCCGGACGGAAAGGAATCCATTCTGGCAGCAGATGAAGCGTTCAAAGGCATCGCCGGTATAGCTGCCGGCCCAGACGGTTCGCTCTATATCACTGACGCCATCCGCCCTGACACTAATGTCATCCGAAAGATCATGATGGACGGAAAGGTCTCGCAGTTTGCCAGTCCGGAAATCATCGGGACCGGCCAAGACCGCGTCATTAACCCGCCACCGGAAGCAGACGCAAGCTACTGCCGGGGGTTGGCTGTCGATCCGCAGGGGGACGTGTACGTTGCCGCCACCGGCAGCCGCCGCGTCCTCAAGATCACACCTAGAGGCGACGTAAGCACCATCCTGCAAGCACCGAGTCCGTGGTCACCGACCGGGGTAGCGGTCTTCGGCGGCGAAGTGTACGTGCTGGAGTGGCAAGATGCGCCTCCGTCACTCTTGGAGACGCGTAACGCATGGATACCGCGAGTTCGGAAAGTCGGTCGTGGCGGAAAGATCGCGACTCTGGCGACGGTCTCGCGGGAAACCTCCGCGCCTGCTTCTCCGCAAGTCAAGCAGGAAAACAGTAACGATCTTTCGACCGGAGTTAAGATTGCGGTTGCAGCCGTGGTTGTATTGGTGGTGGCTACAATTCTGGGGATAAAAGCCGCAAAATAGTTAAAATAAGATTGTGATGAAACGAAGAGCCCCCTAACAAGCGCATGCACGCGACCCGCGGCACGACGGTTGTCATCAAACGCAATCATGCGGGCGGGCGCGTGATGCGCGGCGTTGGGCGCAACCTTGAATTTATTGGATAGGAGGAAACAGGGCATGAAGGCATATATAGGGCAACTGATTCTCATTATCCTGCTGGCATCTACAGGAACGATAAATATCTGTATGGCGCAAACGGGTTCTTCAACTCCTTCGGGTCAGGGGCTTAATTTCCAGGTAAAATTTTCCGAGCCGCTGGCAGTTTATGTTTTCGTTCAAAACATATCTTCAAAAAATAGGTTCGCTCCCAACTACCCGTTCAAGAAGTTATTCACGGATTCGAAGTTCAATCAGGAAAAATATAAAGCGCTGATCGCCGAGTTCGACACGCTGACCCTCGACTACACCTATGAATATGGGCCGGAAAAGTTGGGCGGATCGACCTGGCTGTTGCTTAAGCGGAACTTAATCAACAGCCGAACGATAGACGATTTCAAGCACAGCTCGCTCGGCATTATTCCAAACCCAAGTCTGTTTAAGCTTTGTTCAATCTTAACTGAATTCGAGCCGGTATATCAGGAACTCGTGTACGAGCCAAACAAGGAAGTATTTGAGCGTCAAGTGGGCGAGTTGAGGAATTTGGTAGCCTCGACCGATATGAATTCTTTTTTCAATGTCGGCATCAAGTTCTATAACTCGTCATGGGACAATTCCATCCCGTTCAACTTTGTATTTTATCCCTTACCTAATTCACGCGGGTGGACAGCAACTGTCTTCTACGACAATGCGGAGAGCGCAATCCCCACCAGCTTGACTGACTACAACGGTCTGTTGAGCGTAGTCTTTCACGAGATTTTCCACACTCTTTATGACGAAACGACACCCGCTTTTAAAAATGACATAGTGCAATGGTTCATCTCCAACCCGTCCAGAAACAGTCGTTACGCACTCACATTATTGAACGAGTCCTTAGCGACGGCCTTGGGCAACGGCTATGTTTCCGCCAGGTTGAGCGGCAAAGAGAACGCGGGGAATTGGTATCACAACAAGCACATCAATCTTATGGCGAAAAAGATATATCCCATGGTGAAAGAGTATATCGAAAGCCAACGATCCATCGACAAGTCATTTGTAGATAATTACGTGAGAATTTACGACGACAACTTGGCCGTATTCTCAGAACTGAACCACATCATGGCCGGGAGATACGTTCTCTCAGACAATCCTCAAGACTTTAACGTCATCGACCGGAAATTTCCTTATCGTTCGATGACTCAATACGAATCCATCTCTGTGAGCTCAATTGAAAGAATGTCCAAGACATCAATTACAAAAGTCATCCTCATATCAAAAGACCACAAAAGGAAGCTCCAACTTATCAAGGAGGGCTTTGCTGAGCTGGACAGCTGGAAGCCGGATGCCAAAACAGACTTTACTTATGCACTATTATTGAAAGACAAGACCTATTTGATAGTAATAAATTCCGTAAGGAAAATAACTGAAGAACAGATTGAAACGTTGCAGTTAAAATAATAAGGGTTGCGGCGTGCCGGCACACAGTTGGCACAGTGCATATTGCCCATTATCGTGGCGCGGGCGGGTGAATTCCGGCGTTGGGCGGAACACCTTTAGCCGAGTGGTATCT
>Ga0126304_10001630_pt1 | contig 10662 bp, 7 predicted proteins | sample Plot25_FD_92538 | JGI IMG/M metagenome (GOLD analysis project Ga0126304, IMG submission 92538) | Serpentine soil microbial communities from UC McLaughlin Reserve, CA, USA - Plot25 | ecosystem: Environmental > Terrestrial > Soil > Grasslands | place: USA: UC McLaughlin Reserve, Lake County... | reverse complement strand
TACGGCGCCCCAGCCTCGTTGTGCTCCCGATGCCGGCCAGAGACGCGACGCGGGAACGATCAACGCGACAAGACCGGCGAATATGAGCGGTGTCTGCGTCTCGACGAGCCACGCGCCGTACCGGCGGACGTTGGTCAATACATTCGCGTCCGAGAAGAGTTGATCGGCGGCGCCATAGCCCGACGCGACCGGTGAACCGAAAAGTGCCTGGTTGATCGACGCGATCACCACGCACGCGAGTGCGATCGGCACCGAGAACACCACGAACGAGCGCACGCGAGCCCGAACCGATTGGTCACCTCGCGGCCACAACATCCACCCACCGATCACGGCGGCGAGCGGCACGAGGTTGGGTCGAATCAGGATCGCGATGGCGGCGGCCACGCCAGACAGGACAGTGCTCCAGCGCGATGCATCGAGCGCTTTCCACGTCGCCAGCGCCCAGAATGCCGCGGCTGGCACGTCGCTCATCGGCTCCTTCACCATGGTCAGAAACGCCGGGCTCGTCGCGGTGAGCCATGCCGCGCCGAGGCCAAGCGATGAGGAGCCCAGCGTTCGTCCGATGGCAAACGTGGACCACACGAGCAGCGCCGCCGTCATCGGCACAACGAGAAAGAGCGCCGTGTGACCGCCGATGGCCTTAAACAGGGCCATGAGCAGCGGAAGACCCGGTCCGACTGCAGACGCGATCGCAGACTCACCGGCCACGGCCGAATACCCGAACGGCACGAATGTGGACAATGGCGTCGGCCAGGGCACCTCGTTCGCAATCGGTACCGGCACAGTGAGCCGTCCGGCCAGCAACAGGTCGGCTTGCGTCACGTAGGCGTACGCATCGGCCCCGGACGCGGTGTAGGACGACTGTGAGATCGCGATGATGCCAATTACGGCAGAGAGCACGACGGCAAGCCGAGATGAGGTTGCGGGGCGGCTCGCAAGTGCGGCGTCCTCTCGGATTCGCTGCGTGCGCCGAGGTCCCGATGCGAGGACGTAGATCGCAGCCAGCAACGCCGCAGCGACCAGCGGACGGATCGGATCGGTTGACGAAATCCTGATCGCGCCGATTGAGATCGCCGTTCCGTTTGTCACAAAGACAAAGAGGGACCACGCGAGCGCGAGAGCCGAGGCGACGCCGACCATTCGTCGAAGCACTAGGCTTTGCCCTTTGACCCTTGCCCTTTGCCGTTGAGAAACTCCTCGACTTCACGGCGCGTCGGCACGCTGTCGAGCGCGCCTTCGCGGGTGCAACTCAACGCGGCGGCGACGTTGGCGAAACGCAGGATGTCCACCGGCCTCTCGCCGCGCAGCAGGGCGTAGATAAATGCGCCTCGAAACACATCGCCGGCGCCGGTGGCGTCAACGGCGCGCACCGAGGGTACGGGCACGCGATACAACTGATTGCCATCGAGCAGCATCGATCCACGCGCGCCGAGCGTCACGCACAACAGGCCACTGTGCGTCTTGCGCATCGTGCGGAGTGCGCGCTCGAGATCGGCTTCACCGGTCAGCGCCCGCGGGACATGTTCAGCGAGAATCGGCACAGTCACCGCCGCGATCAATTCGCCTGTGCGATCGCTGATCTGATCGATGTCGCTCGTCACGGGAATTCCAGCCTGGCACGCGATGCGTGCGGCAACGAGCGCCGCTTCCACATCGACATCATCAACGTGCAACAGCCTCGCGCCTGTGATTGCGGCGTGCGGGATCTCGCCAGGAGTGAGCGCCAACCGTGCGTCGCGTTGCCAGAGCACCGCGCGATCGCCAGTCGGCTCGCTGACCAGCACCATCGCACGCCGGTGACGGACCGGCCGGCGAATCAGTAGTGACGTGTCCACGCCGCGTTCGTCCAGCGCCTGGCGAAGGCCGGTGACCTCGTCATCGTTGCCAGTCGTGCCGAGAAACGCGGCGCGTAGCCCGAACGAGGCGCATGTGGCCAGGGTGGTCGCGACCTGGCCCCCGTAACGGATTTGCTTCGTTGGCACCGGCAGCTTGACGTTTGGCCCGAGGACGCCTGGCAGACGAAAGACTTCGTCAATCGAGCTTTCGCCGATTCCAATGACGTCCCACTGTGGTGCGGTCACGGCTACACTTTATAGAGCAATCGGGGATCGGGAATCAGGAATCCGTATGCGTCAGTCCGTCCTCCCGTCTCAGCGCCTCCGCGCTCCGATCGTGAGCTCATAAAAGGCAATCGCGGCTGCCGTGGCGACGTTCAGCGAATCCACATCGCTCCTCATCGGGATGCGCGCCAGATGCGTGCACGTCGCGAGTGCGGCGTCGCTCAATCCCTCACCCTCATGGCCGACGACAATCACGACCCGACGTGACGAGATGTCCGTTGCGATCGCGTGCAGCGGTGCCGCAGACGTCGACGGCGTCATCGCGAGTAGCGCCCATCCGTCCCGCGCGAGTTGGCTCAGCGCGTCCGGCCACGGCTCGGCCTCGGCAAACGGCATGGTGAGTGCCGCGCCCATCGAGGTACGAATCGCCTTCCGATAGAGCGGGTCGGTGCAGGTTCGTTCGAGCAGCACTGCATCGATGCCAAACGCGGCCGCGCTTCTGAAGACCGACCCGACATTATCGGCGTTGGCGATCCGCTCGAGCGCGATCGCTCGCTGCGCACCGCGCGTCACGTCGCGCCACTGGCGAGGGCGCGGACGTTCGCCGATCGCCAGACATCCGCGATGCATGTTCAAGCCGGTGATGCCGTCCATGACGGCTTGCGGGACAACGAAGACGGTCAGTTCGTCGCGCGTGGCCAACAGGTCACGAAGCGGGACCAGCGCGGCCTCGGTCACCATAACCGATCGCACCGAGAAACGTCTTCCCTCTATCAACCGTCTTACCACCAGCCGGCCTTCCGCCACGAAAAGCCCGCCGCGGACGAACAAGTCCGGATCGGGCACGTTACGAAAGACATCGATCCGCGGGTCGTTCGGGTCGCTCAGGCGGATGAGAGGCATAACGAGTCTTTTCCCTAATTGCTGGGACGAACACTGGGACGAATGGCCATCGACGAGTGACGAATGACTGCAACGGATGTTAACCACAGGGATCCGGCTGATAACTCCCTGTTACGCGCTCTTCTCGACCCCGGCCCCACGCTTGACGTTCGCTCGGGCTCGGCCGATATTGCATTGATGGATTGGCCCTCGCGTCGCATCAGCCTGTTCCGGATCTTCGCGGTCGCGACGGGGCTCGGGGTCTTCTCGGGTCTGCAGGCCTACAACTACGTCGCGCTCTTCACCGACTGGAAGCAGTCCTTCCACATCCTGCTCGCGCTGAACATGACCTATTGGTATGCGTGGGCCGTGCTCGTGCCCGGCATGCTGTGGATGGCGCGTCGCTATCGCTTCGGCCGGCACACGTGGAAGCGCGCAGCCGCGATGCACGTCGGCGGCGTCGTCGTCTTTACGCTCGCGCATGCCGCGCTTGCCGTGACGTGCCGCGTGCTGATCATGAAGGCGTTCGACGGCCGTGAAGTGTCGTGGTGGATGTACTTCCAGGAGATGTTCTTCCGGAATTTCGACTGGGAGATGATGACTTACTGGGCCGTCGTCGGCCTGAGCCACGCGCTCGACTTCCATCGCGAGTCGCAGGAGCGCGAGCTGACCGCGGCGCAGCTGCGGACGCGGCTTGCCGAAGCCAACCTGCAGGCGCTGCAGCGCCAGCTGCATCCGCACTTCCTCTTCAACACGCTCAATACGATCTCGGCGCTGATGCATCGCGATACGGAGGCTGCTGACGCCATGCTCGAGCGGCTCGGCGATCTGCTGCGTCTCACGCTCGATCGCGTCGGCACTCAACATGTCTCGCTGAAGGACGAGCTCGACTTCCTCCGCAAGTATCTCGAGATCGAAAAGACGCGCTTTGGCGAGCGTCTCCAGGTGCACATCGAGGTCGATCTCGACACGCTCGATGCCGCGGTGCCCAATCTCGTCCTGCAGCCGCTCGTCGAGAACGCGCTGCGCCACGGGATCGGACCGAAGATCGGCGGCGGCCGGGTCGACATCAGCGCGCACCGGGATGGCCAGGACCTGCGGCTCGACGTCCGCGACAACGGCGTGGGCCTCACCAACGACGCGTTTCACAAAGGCGTCGGCCTGACTAACACGCGGTCTCGTCTCGAGCATCTCTACGGCGACCGCTATCGCTTCGAGTGCCACACGCCGCCCGGCGGTGGGCTCCTCGTGACCGTCGTTATTCCGTTCAGCGCTGAGGGCACAGGACAGTCGCTGGCGCTCGGGCCCGACCGGTCCGACATGGAGAGCGTGGCGTGAACAAGATCCGAGCTGTGGTCGTTGACGACGAGCCAATTGCCCGGGAGCGGGTGCTCTCGCTGCTGCAGCAGGAAGAGGATGTGGAAGTGATCGCCGAATGCGGCGACGGTCCGCAGGCGGTGTCGGCGATTCAGCATCACACGCCGGACCTCGTCTTCCTCGACGTGCAGATGCCTGGCCTCGATGCCTTCGGCGTGATTAACGCGATCGGCGCCGAGCGGATGCCGACGGTAATCTTCATCACCGCCTACGACGAGTACGCGCTCCGTGCGTTCGAAGTGCACGCGCTCGACTATCTGCTCAAGCCGTTCGGCCGCGAGCGGTTCCGCGAAACGTTGAAGCATGCGCGCGCATCGCTCGAGCGGCGTCGTGCCGGCGATCTCGGCCGCCGCCTGCTCGCGCTCGTCAACGACATCAAGCCCGAAGCGCCGAAGCTCGATCGCCTCGTCGTGAAGTCAGGCGGCCGTGTCTTCTTTCTCCGCACCGACGATCTCGACTGGATCGAGGCGGCCGGGAACTACGTCCGTCTGCACCTCGGGGAGGAAGCGCATCTCTTCCGCGAGACGATGACGCGCATGGAGGCGCGGCTCGATACGCGTCGCTTCGTTCGCATCCACCGTTCCCGCATCGTCAACACCGAGCGCATCAAAGAACTGCAGCCCTGGTTCAACGGCGAGTACGTCGTCGTCTTGCGCAACGGCACGCGACTGCCTCTGAGCCGCGGCTATCGCGACAAGTTGCAAGAGCAGTTGGGCAAGGGCTTCTAACCCCGATTACTTGTCCGATACGTGTGCTTCCAAGCGCATCCATGGGTGGATGCAGCACTGGTATTTCTCTACGCCTGCCTCTTCGATGCCTTCCACGTACGTCGCGCCGGGAGCCACGAAGTCATCAGGTTCGAGCGTCTTGCACTCGGGAGCCACGTTCGGGACGTGTGCCAAATCGTTCAGCATCGGCACGATTCCGCCGCCGAACTCTTCGACCTCGGTAAACGTATGAACCTCGCCGCCGCGGTTGGTCACGAGAAAGCTCTGACCGACGCGCGCCTGGACATTCGGCGGGGCAAAGTGCCACGAGCCGATGGATCCCAAGCGCGTCAGCGCGTCGATAAAGTGTTGGAACGTCACACCGCCTCCCGTGCCGACGCACGTTCCCGGCGCGATCGCCGCGTTGAACGTGTCTGGATCGCAGGCGTCTTTGGCATTGACCATCACCTCGCGCGGAACCGACGCGGCACGACCCGCGGCGGTCGCGTTGGCTACAGCCGAGACATCGAAGTTGGATGGTCCAGTCGGTGAGGCGATGTCGGGAGACGACTGCCCTTTAGTGCACCCGAACAGGGCTAGTACGGAGAAGCCGACGATTAAGCGCAACCACATTGTGTTCGCTCCTTCTCCCCGCGCCGCGCACAAGAGCAAACACGTTGCCGGATGAACATCGCTGCCGAGATTCAGTGGATGCGCAGCGGACGGCGACAGCGTCGGTTCGCCGTGTTGGACCCGTGGTGTCTAACATCATCGATTCGATGTGTTGGCTCGACGGCAAGCGTTTCTAGAGATCGACTATCATTCCCCCGTTTTCATCTGATTGATCACATCAAGAGGGGGAGTGATGGCGCGACTCACGCGACGGGGATTCGTCAAGGCATCGAGCGCGGTTGCTGCGGCACCAGTGCTTCAGGCGCTGGCAGTCAGCGCTCAGGGGCCGGCGCCAGATACAGGAAACCTGCGGGTCGAGAAGGACATCGCGTTCGGCAAGGGCGGGAGCACGGATCTGACGCTCGACGTCTATCAGCCGCCGGCAGGCGTGACGCCGAAACGCATGGCCATCGTCCACTTGTTTGGCGGCGGCTTCTTCACCGGCAGCAAGAACGCCGGCTACATCGTGAACGACGTCAAGGCGCTTGGCGCCCGTGGCTATACGAACGTCTCAGCCAACTACCGGCTGCAGACCCAGGGTTCGTGGCCGGCGCAGATTCATGACGTGAAGGCGGCAATCCGCTGGACGCGTGCGAACGCCGCGCGCCTCGGCGTCGAGGCCAACAGGATCGCGGTCGCCGGGTATTCCGCTGGCGGCATGCTCGCGCTGATGGCGGCGGGTACCAACGGCAAGAAAGAATTCGAGGGCGACGGCGGAAACGTGAGCGTCAGCTCCGACGTCAATGCCTGCATCGGCGTCTATCCGCTGGCCAGCGCGCAGATCGCGACCGGTCTCTTCCCGCAAGGACAGGCGACTCCAGAGAACATCGCCGCCGCATCACCGACCTCGTACATGAGCGCCACGTTCGCGCCGACGATCTTCGTTCACGGCACCAAGGACGGCACGGTCCCCGTGCAGTCGAGCATCGATTTCTTCGGCAAGCTGCAAGCGCTCGGCGTGCCAACGACGATGACCTTGATTCAGGGTGCCGACCATGCCTTCGACAACAACGCTCCGGACGCGGTGGAGTTGATGGCGGCATCGATCGATCTCTTCCTCGATCGGCTGCTCATCAACCCGAAGCCGTATCCGTCCTTTGGTGGCGGCGGCGGCGGCCGCGGCCGCGGCGGACGGGGTAGAGGTGACACCCCGCCCAGCGGCCGACAATAACACTCAGCGCGTCGCCTTAATGTCGGCGTACGCCTGTCGAATGAATCGTTCGCCGGTTGTACCGGCCTGCTGAATCTTGCCGTCGAGGTCGGCAGTGACCTTGGCGGCAACGACTTCGTCTTCGCTCTTTCCCTGCGCGATTAGTGCCGCCACGCGATCACGAACGGCGATCGCGATGTCGCGATGCGCGATCACGGCGTTGCGATCGACGGTCGGGCCGTGACCGGGGACGATCTTCGTGCTCGGACCGGCGTGGCCGATGACCTCGCCAAGTCCATCGATGAGCCCCTGCAGCGATCCGCCGCTGGCACGATCGACGTTCGGATACTGAATGGCGCGGTAGAAGTCGCCAGTCATGATGATGTCGAGACCGGGGAAGTAGACCATCGTGTCGCCGTCGGTATGCGCACGAGGAATCGCGATGAGCTGTATCTCTTCACCGTTCATGTGCAGTGTCAGACGATTGCGATATGTCTGCCTGGGCAGGCCCACCGGCGGCGTCGGTACTCCGGGCTGGCCATTGGCACCGGGATTCGGATGCGCCAGACGGAAGCGCAGTTCTTCGCGCGAGATGATCGTGGCGCCCATCTTGCCGAAGTTCTCGTCACCGCCGGTGTGATCGCCGTGCACGTGAGTATTGACGACGAACTTGATCGATTGCGGCGTCAGTTGCTTGATCGCGGCCGCGATCTTGTCGCTGAGCGGGGCGAATTGGGTGTCCACCATGAAGACGCCGTCAGGGCCGATCAGCACCCCGATCGTGCCGCCCTGTCCGTCGAGCGTGTAGAACTTGTCGGTGACCTTATTGGTTTTGATTTCAACCTTGCTGAAGTCCGGCGCGCCCTGTGCGTAGCCGAAGCTGGCGCAGGACAACAGGGCCACGATGCCGATAAACGGAACCGATCTCATGATCTGCCTCTCTGTGTGACGGATGGTGGCATTACGATAGCGCTTCAGCCTGCCTGGTGCATCCACCGAGCCCACCGCCAGTCCCTCCTTGACTCCAGCACCGGCTGGGGTTATTAAAGCCTCGCTCTGTGAGATATCAGTCCGCGGTGACTGGAGGGAAACCCATGATTTGGCGGTTCGCCGTAGCTATCGGTGTGATCTTGATGTGTGCGACGTCGGCGCACGCGCAGTTCGACTCGGCCACCATCTCCGGCGTGGTGCAAGACACCACCGGGGCCATCCTGCCGGGCGTGGACGTCACGCTCACCAACGTGGGGACAAAGATCACACGTCAAGCTGTCACGAGCGGGGCGGGTCTTTACACATTCCCCAACGTGCCGGTCGGTGAGTACCAGATCACGGCGATGCTCTCCGGTTTCAAGCCGATCACTAAGGCCGGCGTCCAGGTCAACGCCGGCCTGAACATCCGCGTTGATGTGGCGCTCGAAGTCGGCGCCCTCAGCGAGACGATTCAGGTCCAGGCCGCGACGACGCTGGTCGATACGTCGGTGATCGGACGCACCGTGCGTGCCGAGCAGATCGCCGAGACACCGCTCAGCGGACGGCGCGCCTCGCAGGTCGCGCAGCTGGCGCCTGGCGTGGTCGGCGGCAACATGGGCGGGTCAGTGCCCACTGGCGTCGGCACCTTTGCAACGGGGGTTACCTCGATCAACGGCGGTCGCGCAGACGAGTTCATGACCACGGTGGACGGCGCTCCCTCGATTCGCGTCCGGGCCGCGGGTGGGTTCATGATGGGCGCGCAGAACTTCGACACCGTTGCCGAGGTGCAGGTCCTGACAACGAATTATCAGGCCGAGTACGGGCGTTCATCGGCGGGTCAGTTGCGGCTCGTTACGAAGAGCGGTACGCAGAGCTTCCGCGGCAACGTGTTCTGGAGCCATCAGAACGACGCGCTCGACGCCAACAGCTGGTCGAGGAAACGCGCCGGACTCGAGAAGTCGCCGCATCAATACAACGCCTACGGCTTCACGCTCGGCGGGCCGATCTACATTCCCGGGGGGTTCAACTCCAGCAAGCAGCAGCTATTCTTCTTCTGGGGACAGGAGTGGCAGCGCGATCGCACGGTGGAAGAACAGACTGGCACCGTGCCAAGCGCGGCGATGCGAAACGGCGACTTCAGCGAGCTGCTGAACCCGACGAACCCGTACTTCAACCGCGCGCGGGTGATCACCGATCCGGTGACCGGTCAGCCGTTCCCGGGCAACGTCATTCCGCAAGGGCGGCTCAGTCCACAGGGGCGCGCGCTGCTCAATGCCTACCCGCTTCCGATACCCGGATTCCAGCAGGGGGCGAGCAACTGGATCGGCAACCCGTCGGTCTTCAACAACCAGCGGAAGGACAGCATCAAGATCGACTGGGTGCCCACGAACAATCACCGCGTCGCGGTGCGCCATACCTGGGCGCCGAACGTGTGGAACGATCCCGAGCCGATGGGCGTGTACTCGACGATCTGGGACTATCCGGGTCGCACGCTCGCGGCGACGGTGACGAGCACGCTGTCAAACTCGCTGATCAACGAGTTCTCGTTCTCGTGGGGCTCGACGAGCCCGTCGAAGTACTTCGGTCAACGCAACTGCGACTATTGCCCGGGTGGCGTTGATGCGTTCCAGTACCCCACGAATACCTCGGTGGGCATCAACTATCCATATCTGTTCCCCGGCACGAAGCTCGATCCGGACAAGATCCCCAATGTCTCGATGACCGGCTTCACCTCGGTCAACAACGCTGCGTATCCGGGATCGTGGAACGACTTCGTGTTCCTGTGGGCGGACAACGTCACCAAGATCACCGGCAACCACGCGTTCAAGGCCGGGGCCAGCATCGAGCGATCGGGGATGAACGATCGCATTCAACTCAGCTTCGCGCAGGCGCCGGCGACGACGAATCAGAACGGGTCTTTCCGGTTCACCGATGGCCGCGCGGGCGGCACCACGCTGAGCGCCGCCAACGTCGCCCTCGGCCTCTTCGACGACTACACCGAGTTCGGCAACAAGCCGAACACGAAGTGGATGGCGATGGCCTACGATTTCTACGCGCAGGACAGCTGGAAGCCGGCCACAAAGCTCACATTGGAACTCGGCCTGCGCTATTCACTGTGGCAGCCGTGGGGCGTGCGGAACGGCGCGATGGCGTCGTTCCAGCCGCAGTTTTACAATCCGGCGACCGCACCGGTCATCGATCGCAGCCCGACCGGCGGGTTCGTCGTCAGCGGCGACCGCTTCAACGGCGTCACTCTCCCTGGCGACGCACCAACTGACGAGGCGCTGGCCGAATTCCCGCAGCTGGCGAATCTGCAGCGGCTCTATCACGGTGTGCCGAACGGCTTCGCCGAGACCGCGAAGGATGGCTTCCAGCCGCGTCTCGGGATGGCCTACGCGCTTAACGACCTGATGACGTTCAGAGCGGGCGTTGGCCGGTTCCTCAACCGCGTGCAGATCAACACGACGGCGGCGTATGGATTCAACGCGCCTCTCTCGGAGATGCAGACGGTGATCAACGGGAACGTGGATGCGCCGGGCGGCGCCTCGACGCGCAACTTCCCGCTCGTCGGCGCGTCGCAGTCTCCCGATTTCACGAACCCGACATCGTGGGCATGGAATGCGACCGTCGATCGGCTGCTGCCATGGCAGATGCGCGGAGCGCTCTCGTATGTCGGACGCTCGGCGTCACACCTCGAACGCGCGCGGAACATCAACCAGTTGCAGCCCGGTACGATTCAGGCCAATCCCGGCGTCAACGCGAACGCGCTGCGACCGTATCTCGGCTTTGGCAGCATCACGCTCTACGAGACCACCGGCACCTCTCGTTACAACAGCGTGCAGAC
>Ga0126304_10001628_pt1 | contig 10680 bp, 10 predicted proteins | sample Plot25_FD_92538 | JGI IMG/M metagenome (GOLD analysis project Ga0126304, IMG submission 92538) | Serpentine soil microbial communities from UC McLaughlin Reserve, CA, USA - Plot25 | ecosystem: Environmental > Terrestrial > Soil > Grasslands | place: USA: UC McLaughlin Reserve, Lake County... | reverse complement strand
GCACTGAAGGGCTCGCGCCGTACCTGCAGCGTATCGGCCCGCACCAGTAGACGATCCGCTTCGGCGCGTCCGGTGATGTAGTACGGCTGGTGCAGCCGCTCGGGCCGTGTGTCGGCGTCGGGATCGTGCGCGAGGCGAATCATGTAGAAGTGCTCGTCCTGAATGCGGGCGAGCTCGATCTCCTTGATGCCTCGGCCGTCCACCAGGTGCTCCCATTCGGCCGGCTTCATCGCGGCGTATTTCCCGAGATCGATGGGACCGCCGGTAAAGACGTTGCGGCCCACCTCGAGCGGCTGTGAGTTGGTCCACTCGAACGGCTCCATCGACAGCAACCCGCTGAACGCCCACGTCACGGTGAATACGCCGAAGACGAGACCGGTGACATAGTGCCACTTCATCGCACCGGTGTATTTCTGTTTGACCGATTGCACGAGGCCAAGCACGAGCCCGAGTACGGCCAGCGTACAGACGAGGCCTGACGTCCAGACGACAAACTGATACCAGGCCGGCTGGTTCTCCCGCAGCGCCGCGAAGTAGAAGAAATGCGGGATGGTGCTGATCCACGCCAGCCCGCGTCCGCGCCGCGTGGTGACCATGGTCACTTCACCCGTCCGCGGCGAGACGTACAGCTCGGTCCCCCGCTGGTCGTGAACGCGGAATTTATGGAGCGGCAGTAGACAGCTTTGGACCAGCGTCCACTGATCGACGCGGTTCAGCGTCGCGACATGATCGACCTGGTCTTCGGTGACGCCGGCGAACCGGCTGGCAATGGTTCGGGCTTGCGCGAGTGTCGCGCGTTCCAGCACGTCGCCGGTATCGGCAAACACGGTCGTCGGCTCCGCGGCGCCGAAGCGGTACGCTGGACGGCCCATGATTGAGAGCAGCACGGCGCGGCCGGGTTCACCGATCAACCCCGCCTCGGCGGCTTCAGCGGGCGTCAGGCGGACGCGAGCAAGATCGAGATTGGGCAGTTTTTCAAGCCGCATCTCCGGCGTCAGCCGTGGCATTCCGCCCGCGTACATCATGGTGATGCCGGTGGCAAACCATAGGACCACGAACAGGCTCAGCACGATACCCGCGTAGCGATGGGTGAGGATGAGCCATTTGCGCAGCAGCTTCATCATGTCTGTGGCACGATACCGTGACTCAATGGTGCGTCCTTGGCTAATCGCGACCGGCCGCTCCGTTGTCGCGGCCGGAAGCTCGCGCTCGGAGGCTGGTCGTGATTCGTACCCCGTCAGCCTATACGGACCACGAGTGGTTCTAAACTGAATTTTTATTCAGGCTTAACATACGACGACCTGCCCGCCGTAGCCTCAGGCGAAGGCGGAACCTCATCACGGAGCGCTGACATGCGCGTGCAACAGGCTGTGTTCCTTCTGGTTGTGGCGCTCGCGTCCGGATGTTCCGGGCCCGAGCAGCCTTCCACAAATTCAGGTACTGCCGCGCCGGCGGCTGCGCCGACGACAGCCCCGACGCCGCCCCCCGTGGCGGGGCGGCTGTTCGTGACCAATGAGAACGGCGGCGACATCAGCGTAATCGACGTCGCATCGCAGAAGGTCGTCGCGACTATTCCTGTGGGCAAGCGGCCGCGCGGCATCCGTCTGAGTCGTGACGGATCGCACGTGTTCGTGGCGTTGAGCGGCTCGCCGATCGCACCGCCAGGAATCGACGAGAGCACGCTGCCGCCGCCCGACAAGAAGGCCGACGGCATCGGGATCGTCAGCGTCAAAGACCTCAAGCTCGATCGGGTGATTCGCGGCGGATCAGATCCGGAGCAGCTCGCCGTGAGCAGCGACGGCACGCATCTATTTGTCGCGAACGAGGACGTCGGCGAAGCCAGCGTGATCAATGTCGAAGACGGGAAGGTGCTATCGACGTTCAAGGTTGGCGGCGAGCCCGAGGGAGTCGAGCTGCGGCCGGACGGTCAGGTGGTATACGTCACTTCCGAAGAAGACGGTCAGGTCGCCGTGATCGACGCCGTGAATCAAAAGCTGTTGAAGACCTTCAAGGTCGGCCCCCGTCCACGCTCCACGACGTTTCTGCCCGATAACTCGCGGGCGTTCGTGACATCGGAGAACGGCGGTACGGTGGCGTACGTGGACGCGCGGAAGCATGTCGTGCTCAAGACGATCACGCTCTCCGGACCGATGTTCCGGCCGATGGGGGGCGTGGCCGCACCGGACGGAAAACACGTGTTCATCACCACCGGACGCGGCAAGAACGTCGTGATTATCGACACTGCCACGCAGGAGCCGATAGCGGCCGTCGAAGTGGGCGACCGTCCCTGGGGCATCGCCGTGTCCTCCGACGGCAAGACCATCTTCACCGCGAACGGCCCATCCAACGATGTGTCGATTGTCGACGTCGAAAGCCGCACGGTGAAGGGCAAGGTCAAGGTCGGTGACCGGCCGTGGGGCGTGCTGTTTGTTCCTTAGTCAGGGCAAAGGTCAAAGGTCAAAGGTCAAAGGTCGAAAGGCGCGCGCCTGATGTCTATCATAGGAGGATGACCTCGACCGTGTCCGCGTGCCCATGAACGTCCTGACCCGCTGTCTTCACCAACCACAACGTGTGTGGCTGCGTCGCGCAATCTTTCAGATTCATCTGTGGACCGGACTCGCACTTGGTCTGTACGTCGTCATGCTCAGCGTCACCGGCAGCGCACTCGTCTATCGCGCCGAGCTCGATCGATTTCTCGCCACGCCGCGCGCAACGTTGGATGAGCGGGCCACGCCGATGACCCCCGACCAGTTGCGCGAAGCGGCGGGACGCGCCTACCCCAACTGGACGGTGACCGAGGTTCATGAGGGTCGCTATCGTGCGCGTGCCGGCGGGGCTGGCGGCGCGGGTGGTCCCGGTGGCTCGGGTGGCCCGGGCGGTCCCGGCGGTCGCCCACGCCGCGCACCGGATCCCACCGCCACGATCGTCCTCGAGCGTGGCGGCCAGTCAGTAGAACGGCTCTTCAATCCGTACACCGGTATCGATCTGGGCGAAGCCACGACGCAGGGACAGTGGTTCCTTTTGTGGGTGGTCCGTCTTCACGACGACCTGCTGCTCGATCGGCCGGCCGGTCCGTGGTGGAATGGGTTGCTCAGCCTGATCTTCACGCTCTCGGTGATCACCGGTGGCGTCGTGTGGTGGCCCGGGGCCTCGCGTTGGAAGCGGAGTCTCGGCGTGAAGGTGAAGGCCGGATGGCGTCGTTTCAATTGGGATCTTCACAGCGCACTCGGCTTCTGGTTGTTCGTCTTCATGCTGATGTGGGGCATCTCGGGGTGGTATCTGGGTATGCCTGATCCGCTCACCAATTTCGTCGAGCGCATCTCGGACCCTGACCAGCCTTACGGCGAACGTGCGGGCGACATCTTCCTGGAGTGGTTGCCGCGTGTTCATTTCGGCCGCTGGCGGGATCCGATCTGGGGACCGTGGTTCAAGGCGCTGTGGGCGGCTGTCGGCATTGTGCCCGCTGTCATGTTCATCACCGGACTGATCATGTGGTGGAACAGGGTGGTACGCCGTCGCCGCATCGCGCGCGACGTCGTCGGGGAGCCCGCGTAGATGTAGTGTCCGGCTTTGGCCGGATATGGCACGAAGCACGGTCAGAGCCGCAGGCCGATGTAATAGCCGCTGACGGTCAGCGCAAGACCGAGCGCCATCTGGCCGACGAGATTGAGCGCCGCCTTCGCGGGCATGCCCGCATTCATCAATGTGATGCTGTCGAGCATGAGGCTCGAAAACGTCGTGAAGCCGCCGAGGATGCCGACGAAGACGAAGGTGCGCGCAACGGGCGACATCGGCAGACGCGCTGCGGCCAACCCGCCGGCGAGCACACCGATGATGAGCGATCCAATCATGTTCACGGCAGCGGTCGCCCACGGCACTGGCGTGCTGACCAGCCGAGTCGTCGCCAGGTTGATGGCATGACGCGCCGCCGTTCCCGCCGCACCGCCAAGCACCACCGCCAGCCACGTCATATGTCTCCTACGCAAAAAACCGCATCAGTTCGGCGAGTGTTTCGTTCGGCACTTCTTCAGGCAGAAAGTGTCCGGCGGGAAGTGACTTGCCGGTGACGTTGGTCGCGTGCGCGCGCCAGATCTGCATCACGTCGTAGAGACGCCCCACCGTGCCGCGTTCGCCCCAGAGCACGAGCAGCGGACACGTGACCTTCTTGGCGCCGTCGGCATTGGAGTGGTCGAGATCGATCGATGCCCCGGCGCGATAGTCCTCGCACGTGGCGTGAATCGTCGCCGGATCTTTGAAGCAACGCAGATACTCGGCGAAGGCCTCGCCCGTCACGGCACCCGTGCCGCCGGTCGGCCGCTGAAAACGGGAACGCAGGTAGTACTCCGCGCTAGTGCCGATCAGCGTTTCGGGAAACGGCGCCGGCTGAATCAGGAAGAACCAGTGGAAATACTGCGTCGCGAACTCGCGCGTCACCATCGAGTAGGGCAGTGGCACGATGTCGAGGATCGCGGCGCGCGTGACGCGCTCGGGATGCTCGACGCACATGCGCCACGTCACGCGGCCGCCGCGATCGTGACCGATCACGGCAAATCGCTCGTGTCCAAGTGCGCGCATCACCTCGATTTGATCGAGCGCCATCGCCCGCTTCGAGTAGTTGGCGTGATTCTCGCCACCTGGCGGCTTGCTGCTATCGCCGTAGCCGCGCAGATCGGTCATGACCACCGTGAATCGCTGCGCGAGCGTGGGCGCGAGCTTGTGCCACTCGACGTGCGTCTGCGGGTAACCGTGGATCAAGAGGAGCGGCGGGCCGCTCCCGCCGACCAGCGTGTGAATGGCGGCGCCCGAAGTCTGGATGCGGCGGGCGGTAAAGCCGGGAAACAGTCGCGGCGATTGCGCGTTGACCTGTACCTCCGCGCCCGCCGCTTCGGCGCCCGCCGCTTCGGCGCCCGCCGCTTCGGCGGCAGCCATCGAGGCCACGACTGTGGTTTTCAGGAAGTCACGGCGATCGAGCATGAGGGCGGGATTGTACGCCCGGGCCACAAATGTGACGGAAAGTTAATGAAGTCTTCAGAAGCCGCTAATCACCGGCCCGGCTAGGATTCAAAAGTTCTATGTTCCTGAAGTAAACTCTTCCGGCTTTGAGGTGGCATCTATGCGCGTTCTGACCGTCCTGTCATTGCTCGTGTTCGTTGCAGCCTGCAGCTCGTCTTCGGCGCCCACGACGCCGGCGGCGCCGGCCGCAGCCGCACCACAGGTGAAGGGTTCCCTCAACCAGGTAATGCGCGGCATCCTGTTCCCGAACTCGAACATCATCTTCGACGCGCAGGACAAAGACCCTGGCGCTCCGCCCGATCCGAAGGACTCGGCGAGCAATCCTTATGCTGGCACGTACGGCGGATGGGAAGCGGTTGAGAACGCCTCGATCGCGCTGGCGGAGGCCGCCAATCTTGTCGCCCTGCCCGGACGCAACTGCGCCAACGGTAAGCCGGTGCCGCTGAACGATCCGACTTTCCAGAAGGGGCTCGCGGCGCTGCGGGAGGTCTCGATGGCGTCGTACAAGGCCGCGCAGGAGAAGAAGCTCGACGCCTTCCTCGACATTTCCGACAAGGTCACACAGGCGTGCGCCACCTGTCACGATGTTTATCGAGACATCCAGGTCGATGGCAAGCCCGCAGGCATCGAGGCTCGATGCAACCCGAAGCCCTAGGTTGACAGAATTTTTCCTGCCGGCGTTTCAGTGGATGGAGGTGAACCTCCCGGGCGGTACCTACCTCCGGGAGTCCACCTTCGGCTTCTCGATCCTCCTGACCGCGCATGTCGTGGCGATGTGCCTGTTCTTCGGCCTGATTCTCATGATGGATCTGCGCCTGGTCGGCATCGCCAACCTACGCACCAGGGTTTCGGAGATCTCGCCGCGCCTGCTGCCGTGGCAGATGCTCGGCTTCATCATCATGTCCGTGACCGGCGTCGCCCTGTTCTGGGCGCAACCGCTGCGCTACTTTGGCAAGACGTTCTTCTGGTGGAAGATGGGATTGATGGTGCTGGCCGGCGTCAATGCCGGTGTGATCCACCTCATCACGCATAAGTCCGAGGCGGCGTGGGACAGCAGAGCCGCCAAGATCGCCGGCGTGACATCGATTGTCGTGTGGCTCGCCATTCTCGCGCTGGGCCGTCTGGTGGCCTATGACTGGATGACGACCGAGTATTTTGTGGAGTAACTCTTGTTACTACCTTTTTTCGAGTGGATGGAGAGCCTGGCGGTGTATGGCCCGTCGATTTACCTGGGGCCGGCCGTCAACATCGTCCACCTTACGGCGATGGTCACGTTCCTCGGCGCGCTGCTCATCGTCGACCTGCGCCTGCTCGGGGCGGGCCTCACGCAGCAGCCGACGGCGTTGGTGGCGCGCGATGCGCAACCGTGGCTTCTCGCGGGCCTCGTCGTGCTGATTCTCACCGGGATCCCGGCGGTGATGGCCACAGCCACGCTGCAGTACTCCAACTCGGTGTTCTGGGTGAAGATGTATCTTCTGGCCATTGCGCTGGTCTACACGTTCACGGTGCGGCGGAAGGTCGCGTTTGCCGACGAAGGCCGCTTCGGCACGGGGACGATGAAGGCCGTCGGTCTGTTGTCGATCGTGATGTGGCTGTCGGTCGCGGCGCTGGCGCGATTGATTATGATGATCCCGGCCAATACGTTTGAATTTTTGGTCGGATAAAGAAATTACGGAGAACCCTGGGACATGCGTCGTCGTTGGATGCTGTTGATGGTCGGTTGTGCCGTGCTGTTCCTGTCGGCGGCGGTTGCCGCGCAGAAACGCGGCGGCGATCCCAAGCTGGCGGCCTTGAAGAACCCTGTGCCGCTCAATGCCACGTCGATCAAGGCGGGTCAGGGGCTCTACGCCAAGAACTGCCGGCACTGCCATGGGCTGCGTGCCAAGGGTGATGGACCGCTCGCGCCGAAGAACCCGCGGCCTGCGGACCTGACCGACGCCAAGTGGGACCACGGATCGAGCGATGGCGAGATTTACACCCTGATTCTCAACGGCGCGCCTGCGCCGATGTCGGAGATGAAGGGCATGAAGGGGACGTTGACGCCGATGCAGATTTGGCAGGTGGTCAACTACATCCGCAGCATCGGTCCACAAGCTCCTGCGATCGCCGCGAAGAAATAGACTGAGAGGACAGTGGCAGGCTGTTCCTTCTTCACCCGAATCATTCTCGTCGGCATCCTGGCGTTCGCCGGAGGTGTCGGCTGTCAGCTCTACGAGCGCAACGTGCCGGTGACGTCCACCGCACCGGTGCTGCCGGGTCAGAGCACCAGCGTATTCACGACGGCGCGTCCGTCGTTTGGGGCGGCGCTGAACAACTTCCTGGACCGTCGGCCCGCGCCGGTCCAGCCGATCGAGTTTCCGCACAACGTACACGTCGGCAAGCAGATCGCCTGCACCGAGTACTGCCACGAAAGCGTGACCAGTGGTCCGGTCGCCGGCCTGCCCAGCGTCAGGACGTGCATGATTTGCCACAACGCGATTGCCATCGATCGACCGCGCATCAAGCAGATCACCGCGATGCGCGAAAAGGGGATCGATCTCGCATGGCAGCGCGTGTATGGCTACACCGCGCAGGCGCACGTCAAGTTCAACCACGCGCCGCACATCCGCGCGAAGGTCGAGTGTTCGACCTGCCATGGCAACATCGGGCAGCAGACGGTGGCGCAGCGCAACGTCGATCTGAACATGGGGTTCTGTGTCACGTGTCATCGTGAGAACAAGGCGCCCACTGACTGTCTGACCTGTCACTTCTAATGGACCGCCGATCCTTCATCAAGCTCACCGCAATTTCCGGCACGAGCGCCGCGCTGGCGAGTTGTGGCAGTCCGGAGAACACGCTGATCCGCTTCGTGCCTGACGAGGACATCGTTCCTGGCCAGGCGGTGTGGAAGCCGAGCGTGTGTCCGTCGTGCGCGTCGGGCTGCGGCCTGACGGTGCGGGTGATGGATGCCGAGGCCGACGTCGTTCGGGGCGGCCAAACGGGCATCGTCCAGGTGCTCGCGGCGAAGAAGCTCGAAGGCAACCCGATGTATCCGGTTAACCGCGGTGCGCTGTGCGCCCGTGGCCAGGCATCAATCCAGGTGACCTACCATCCGGATCGCATTACGCAGCCGTTGAAGCGCAGCGGCGATCGCGGCAGCGGACAGTACTCCGCCATCTCTTGGGATGAGGCGATCAAGGAACTGGCCTCGCGGTTGGACGCGTTAGTTGATTCGGGCAATCAAAAAGCACTGGCCTGGTTGACCACCAGCCGCGGCCTTCGTGCGGCGTTGCTCGACATGTTCCTGTCGCGCTTCGGCGCACCCGGCCCGGTGAACTACGAGCTGTTTGGCGATGACGTGCTCCGTCGGGCGAACGCGCTGAGCTTCGGCCGCGACCAGCTGCCGACCTACGACCTTGCGAACGCGCGCCACGTCATCGCGTTTGGCGCTGACTTCCTCGGCACGTGGAATTCGCCGGTCGCGAACGCGCGCGCCTACGGCGACATGCGTCAGGGCCGCAGCGGGATTCGCGGCTCGTTCGTCCAGGTCGAATCGCGCATGTCCCAGACCGGTGCGAACGCCGACGAATGGGTGCCAGCGCGTCCGGGCACCGAAGGCGTACTGGCCCTCGGCCTTGCGCATGTGCTCATGGCCGAGAAGCTGCCGGTGGCCAGTGGCGGCGGCCGCGCGGGCGCGCTGATTGAAGGCTGGTCCGGCGGTCTTGCCGACTACGCGCCGGAGCAGGTCGAAAAGATCACCGGCGTCTCGGCTCGACGAGTGGAACGTCTGGCCCGCGAGTTTGCCGAGCGGCGCCCGGCCGTCGCGATCATCGGCGGCGCACCGCTGGCGCACACCAACGGGTTGTTCAGCGCGGTCGCAGTGAACGCGCTCAATGCGCTCGTCGGCAACGTCGGGGAAGGGGGCGGCATCGCGTTCACGCCGCAGCTCAACATCGCGCGGCCGCGTCCGGCTGGATTCAGGCTCTCTCCTGAAGGTGACGGCGCGTACATCGGTGAGGCGCAACTGCTGCTGATCGACGGCGCGAATCCCATCTATAGCGCGCTGCCGGTGTGGAAGCTCGGTGAGACACTCGCGAGGTTGCCATTCATCGTCAGTCTCGGCAGCTTCCTCGACGAAACGAGCATCCTCTCAGACCTGATCCTGCCGGATCACTCGTTCCTCGAATCGTTCGTGGAGGCCGCGCCCGAGTCGGGATCGATGGTCGCCGTCCTCGGTGTGGCTCCGCCGGTGATGAAGCCGCTCCACGACACGCGCGCGATGCCGGACGTCCTGCTCGAGGTGTCGCGCCAGATGGCGAAGCCGCTCGACATGCCGTGGCAGACGTTTGAAGAGTTCCTCACCGCGATGGTGATGACGTTCCCGGCCTCATCGTCCGATGCCGATGCCTGGGCCGAGGCGCAGGAGAAAGGCGGATGGTGGGGGACGCCGAACCCGGCTGTCGCGGCACCGCAGACGACGATCGCTCAGTCGCCGAGTGCGCTGGCGTGGGCTGAGCCGCAGTTCGAGGGCGACGCGCAGCAGTATCCGATGCATCTGCTGCCGTATATCTCGTCGGCATTTCTCGACGGCTCCCTGGCGCATCTGCCCTGGCTTCAGGAGTTGCCAGATCCCATGACCTCGGCTATGTGGAGTAGCTGGGTCGAGATCAATCCGGCAACCGCGATGAAGCTCGGCATCGGCGACGGCGACATTGTCGACATCGTCTCGACGCAAGGCTCGGTACGGCTGGCGGCAGTGCTCACACCGGGCATTGCGCCCGACATCGTGGCCATTCCGACCGGGCAGGGCCATCGCACATTCACGCGCTACGCGAGTGGTCGCGGCGTCAGCCCGGTAGACGTGCTGTCAACGAAGACCGTCGATCGCGTCGGTTCGATAGCCTGGGCGGCAACGCGGGTGAAGATCCTGCGTGTCAGCGGACCAGACGGACGACTGGTGCTGTTCGCGGGCGGGTCCCGCGAAGAGATGGAACACGGACGGTAGTCAGGTCAAAGGTCAAAGGGCAAAGGCCAAGGGCAAAGGTCAAAGGGGCTAGGTCAAAAGAATCAGATCGAAGGTAACCTTCGCTCCGTGGCCCTTTGCCTTCACTGTTTGACCTTTGACTTCGGCTTTCGCCCTTTGACCTTTGACCTTCGAGGAGAGCGATAGATGCCTCGCTGGGGAATGGCGGCGGATCTCGATAAATGCACCGGCTGCGGTGCGTGCGTGACCGCCTGCCACGCCGAGAACAACATCTCGACCGTCGGCGCCGATCAGGCCGCGCGTGGCCGCGCCAAGCACTGGATCCGGGTCGAGCGCTACTGGGAAGGCGAGTTCCCCGACGTCCGCCTCAAGTTCCGTCCGGTGATGTGCCAGCAATGCGACAACGCGCCGTGCGAGCCGGTGTGCCCGACTTACGCCAGCCATCACACCGAGGACGGTCTCAACGCGCAGGTCTACAACCGCTGCATCGGCACGCGCTACTGCGCCAACGCCTGCCCGTACAATGTCCGCTTCTTCGACTTCTTCAACCCCTCGTGGGAGAAGCCGCTGCACCTGCAGCTCAATCCCGACGTCTCGCTTCGCGAGGTCGGCGTAATGGAGAAGTGCACGTTCTGCGTGCAGCGCATTCGGGATGCGCAGAATCACGCGCGTCTCGAAGACCGCGCGGTTGCGGACGGCGAAAT
>Ga0126304_10001627_pt1 | contig 10687 bp, 13 predicted proteins | sample Plot25_FD_92538 | JGI IMG/M metagenome (GOLD analysis project Ga0126304, IMG submission 92538) | Serpentine soil microbial communities from UC McLaughlin Reserve, CA, USA - Plot25 | ecosystem: Environmental > Terrestrial > Soil > Grasslands | place: USA: UC McLaughlin Reserve, Lake County... | reverse complement strand
TGCTTTCTCCACAGCCTTTTGTTTCCCGGCCCCGATCTGACCCATGTCCGCGGCCGCCCGGACGGCTCGAATCTTTCCCGATGCGGGACCACTCGTGGGCGCCAGTGGCGGCGGCTGAACGCTAGTTTGCATCCGGGTCCCGGGAATCCGTCCATCGCCCGGGGCATCCGCTAGCGGGATGGGGTTGTACCGAGCATGCGACTCGTGGGGCCAGGACCCTTGGCGCGCCGCTTCCGCGGCCTCCCCGCCGTGGAGCTTCGGGGCGATCGAGTTCGGGTGGCGGCGACGCGGAGGGCGAGGCTCCTGGGTCTGTCGCTACTGGATCGCGACGCCGCCGGCACCGGGCTGCTCATCCCCCGCTGTCGCAGCGTCCACACGTTCGGGATGCGGTTCCGGCTGGACCTCGTCTTCCTGGACGCGGCCATGGAACCGGTCTCGATCCGGCGTGCGGTCCCCGCTTGGCGCGTCGCGACCGAGCGCCGCGCCCGGGCGGTCCTGGAGCTGCCCGCCGGCTGGCCGGGAGCGAGGCCGTGATGCTTCCCGCCTCCGAGCCCGAGGCGACGGTCATCGTCTGCGAGGACGACCCGCCGACCCTCGATCTGCTGTGCGACCACCTGCACGCGGATCGGTTCCAGGCACTCGCGGCGCCCTCCGCGGCGGACGCGCTTCGCCTCTGCCACTACAACGACCCCGATCTCCTGCTGCTCGATCTGCGGCTGCCGGACGCGTCAGGGCTCGATGTCCTGCGGGAGATCCGGGCTTCAGCGGGGCCGACGGGGCGGTTCGACCCGGTGCTGCCCGTGATCGTTCTGTCCGGCAGGTCCACAGAGGTCGACCGTGTGCGGGGCTTCGCCGAGGGTGCTGACGACTACGTCGTCAAGCCCTTCCATTACCAAGAGGTGGCCGCACGCATCCGCGCCTTGCTGCGGCGCCGCGATTCCCGGCGGGAGGGTCCGCGGCGGATCGGGGACCTGTTCATCGATCCGTCGCGGCGCAAGGTCCAGGTCGCCGACCGAGAGGTGCCACTCGCCAACAAGGAGTTCATCCTTCTCCGGGCACTGGCGGCGGACCCGTATCGGGTCTTCACGAAGGACGAGCTCCTGCGCGACGTCTGGGGCTTTCGCTCGATGGGGAGGACCCGGACGCTGGACTCCCACGCCAGCCGGCTGCGGCGAAAGCTCGACCCGGAGACCGGGCGCTACGTGGTGAATTGCTGGGGCGTCGGCTACCGCCTCGTCGACGGGTGACCGCGGGGAGGGCGGATGACGCTCGCCGAGCTCGGTGCTGCCAGCTGGCCCGTGGGGGTGACGGTCGCGGCGGCGGTCGCCAGTGGCCGCTGGCGCGCCGCGCGTCGCCGCGGCGCACTCAATCGTGCGCTGCACGAGCTTCGCCGCCCGCTCCAGGCGCTCGTGCTGTCCTCTGGGCCGGAGCAGGGTCCCGGGTCGCACGCGCTGCGGGTCGCCCTCACGGCTCTGGACGACCTGGACCGGGAGATCAACGGCGGGGTGCGTCGAGTTGAGCTGCGGCCGGTCGACTGCCGCGCGCTTGTTCAGCCCGCAGTGGAGAGATGGCAGAGTGTCGCGGCGGCCACACGCCGGGTGCTGACGCTCAACTGGCGGGCGGGGTCGGCGTCGGTGCTGGCCGATCCCGACCGCGTCGCCCAGGCGCTCGACAACCTCATCGACAATGCCCTGCGCCACGGCGGCCTTCGGGTCCACGTGGACGTCCAGCTGTGCGCTGGCGGTGTCCGGATCACGGTCCGTGACAGCGGCCCCGCCCGGGCGGCTCAGAGGTCGCAAGGCGACCGCCACGGGCATGGCCTGGTGGTCGTCTCGCGCGTCGCGGCCGAGCACGGGGGTCACTTTCGAATGCGGCGGACCGCGGCGGGGGCGACGGCCACGCTGGAGCTCCCACTCGCGCCGCGGGCGATCCCGGCGACCAAGCGCCTGAACGTCGCGGCCTCGCCCGAGCCAGCCGACGCCGAAGCTCCACCTCTACGCGCGGCGGCATGAGGCGTCGCGTCCGGGCGATCGCGTTCGGGTGCGCGGCGCTCGCCTGCGCCGCCCTGGCGGCCGCCATGACCGGCGGCTATCGAGAGGACATCCAGAGCGAACTCGGGCCGCTTCGCTCGGTGGTGGTCGCGAGCGTGCGCATTCCCGCCCACCAGGCGATCGCTGCCAAGCAGATCGACAAGCTCCTCGACGTGAGGCGCGTCCCGGCGCGGTTCGCGCCGGCCGGCGCACTCGCGATTCCCGACCAAGCGGCGGGCCGCGCGCCGGCGGCGGCGATCCCGGCCGGCACGTATGTCCTCGCCGCCCAGCTCCGCGAGCCCGGTAAGCACCACGGCCCCAAGCACCATGCGCGACTCGCCCCCGGGCGCAAGCCGGTGGAGATCTCGGTGACCGGGGCCGAGGCCCTTGCCGCCGGGGGTGCCGACCCGGTCGGTGCGCGCGTCGATGTCGTGGTAACCACCGAGCCGGGGCCCGGTGGCGGGAGCGGCCGCACCTATATCGCGGCGAAGGATGTGAGGCTGCTGGCGCTTGCGCAGTCGGGCGACGCGGGCAGCAACGGCTACGCGACCCCCGACGCGGACCCATGGACAGCGACGCTGGCGCTCACGAGGTCGCAGGCGTTGAGGCTGATCCAGGCGGAGAACTTCGCGCGCGGCGTGCGGCTGATCAGTAATTGAGGTGAGGGGGCGTCAGCCCCCGAAACTGGCTGGTGCCGTTGCTGATGTACGCGGGTGAGGGGGCGTCAGCCCCGTCAGCTTGCGACGGCCTTCTCGAACGCCTGGCGCGCGTCCTCCCCGAACACGCAGAACACGATGCGCTCGAGGCCGGTCTGGCCAGCAACGTGCCGGCGGACCTCCTCGACTTCGATGCGGGCCGCCTCGCTCACGGCAAATCCGCCCACGCCCGTTCCGAACGCGACCAGGCCAAGGGACCGCGCGCCGAGCTCGTCCGCCACCGCGAGCGTGCTCGCTGTCGCGGTCCGGATGGCGTCGGCCGACGTGGGACCGCCCAGGTGCATCGTCGCGGCATGGATGACCCAGCGTGCCGGCAGCTCGCCCGCGCCCGTGGCCACCGCCTCGCCCAGCCCGATCGGGGCCAGGCGGTCGCTCTCCTCCTGAATCGTCCGGCCGCCGGCCCGGGCGATGGCCCCGGCGACCCCGCCGCCGTGCCGGAGGTCGGTGTTCGCCGCGTTGGCGATCGCGTCGACGTCGAGCTTCGTTATGTCGGCCTGCTGAACCTCGACGTCCGCCATCGGCTCCGCGGTGTTCTAGAGGCCGATCACGAGCTGGCTGGGATCGTTCGGATCGACCTTGACGGGGACGGTGGCACCCGGTTGAAGCTGGCCGAGCATCGCCGGCGATACCACCTGGGTGTGGTTCACCTGGCTCTCGTGCCCGTTGACGTTCACCGTCAGGTCGAACTGGATCTCGGGCTGATAGTTGACGTTCTTGCCGGTCGCCTGAAGCATGTTGACCGTCGCCTGGGCGTCGACGCCCTCATTCGCGAGCCGCTCGGCCGTTGCCTGATCGGCCTGGACCTGCTGGAGCGCATCCTTGCTCTGGCTCAGCGCGTCCTTGAGCTTGGGTCGCTCGTACTGCTTCGACATCTTGTTCAGGTCCCGCATGTCCTTGAACATTCCCATTGGGTGTTCCCTTCCCGCTTGCGGAGGCGAGCCCGATGCCCGCCCCACCGATGCACCGAGTCTATAGTTGCCCCGTTGGGGCATGCTGGGGACCGGGGTTCTATTCGCGATTCTGGCGATCGTCGGGATCGTGGCGGCAATCGCCGCGCCGGGGCTCACGCCCGACGACGCCGCTGACACCACGATCCGCCTGACCGGGCTCGTCTGGGCGATCGTCTTCGGGGTGATGGCGCCGATCTTTCTCTACATCGGCTGGCCGTCCGGGAACGGCCACGACTCCGGGATGAACAAGGCCAAGGCGACGATCCTGGATGTCGCACAGGTGCCCGGCGACGTGACCGGCTACCCCCTCGTCGAGCTCCAGCTCGACGTCCGGCCGAAGGGCCAGATGCCATACCCGGTCACGCGAAAGTTCGTCGCCAACCGATTCACGCGCCTGGAGCCCGGCCAGGTGATCGACGTCCGCGTCGATCCTTCCGATCCGCAGCGGGTCGAGCTCGCATAGCGGGGCGCGGCGACTCGCCCGGGGGTTGACTCGAGTGTGGGCGTCGTCGACCGTCACGCCGAGTCGCTGGCCGCGGACCTTCGCCGCCGCCTGCTGGAGCGGCGCCGCGCGGAAGCCGCGGCGGGGCGCCCAAGCGGCGAGGATCTGGAGGCGGCGGTCGCCGACCTCGTCGACGACCACGCGGCACCGCTCTCGGAGGCCCGCCGGGAGCAGGTCCGTGAGCTGATTCTGCGCGACACCGTCGGCCTGGGCCCGCTGGAGGAGCTGCTCGCGGACCCGGCCGTCGAGGAGGTGATGGTGAACGGGCCTGACGACGTATACGTCGAGCGCGGCGGGCGAATTGAGCGCACGGGGATCAGATTCGACTCCGAGCGCGCGCTCCGCGACGCGATCGAGCGCATCCTGGCCCCGCTGGGACGCCGCGTCGACGAGCTGAGCCCGATGGCGGATGCGAGGCTCACGGACGGCTCCCGCGTGAACGTGATCATCCCGCCGCTCTCGGTGGACGGGCCGGCGTTGTCGATCCGCCGGTTCACCGCCGCCCGCCCCGATCCCGACGAGCTGGTCGCCTCCGGGACGCTGACGGCCGAGCTTCGCGAGCTTCTGGCCGCCGGGGTCCGTGACCGCCGGAGCATCCTGATCTCGGGTGGAACCGGCTCCGGCAAGACGACGCTCTTGAACGCGCTATCCGCGTACATCGACCCGACGGAGCGGGTGGTGACGATCGAGGACGCCGCGGAGCTGCGATTGCGACAGCCCCACGTGGTTCGGCTCGAGAGCCGGCCGCCAAGCGTCGAGGGTCGTGGCGAGGTGACGATCCGCGACCTGCTCCGAAACGCGCTGCGGATGCGGCCCGACCGCATCGTGATCGGCGAGGTGCGCGGGGCGGAGTCGATGGATTTGCTGACCGCTCTCAACACCGGACACGACGGCGCGCTGTCGACCGTCCACGCCAACTCACCCGAGGACGCCCTGCGGCGGCTCGAGACCCTCGCGCTGATGGCCGGCATCGGTCTTCCGCATGAGGCGATCCGCGAGCAGGTGCGACGTGGGATCGAGCTCGTGGTCCACCTGGCGAGAGCCGCGGACGGCGCGAGGCGGGTGGTTGCTGTGGGCGAGGTGGTCGCGACCGCGGGCGGCGTCGGCGTGCGCGAGGTGTGGACGCGGTGACCGATGGGATCCTGGGTACGCCGGTGCTCCTCGCCGCTGCAGCCGGGGGCATGGCGGCGGTCGCCGTACGGGATGCGATCGTCGCCAGCCCGGCGCTCGGCCGGTGGCTCGCCGCGACGATGGAGCCTCTGCGCCGCGCCGGGCGGGAGGGCTATGCCCCCACCGAGGCCGAGCGGCGCCGGCTTGCGGCACTGGGGACCGTCGCCCTGCTCGTCGCCGGGTTCATGGTCGTTGGCCCGGGGCCCGCACCGTTCCTGGCGCTCGCAGGCCCAGCGGCCGCTGCGTGGGCGCTCGGTCGACGCCGAGCGCGCTACCGCCTCGCCGTCGACCGGGGGATTCCGCAGATCGCGACGGCAGTTGCGGATGCCCTGGCTGGCGGGCGCTCGGTGCGGGCCGCGCTCGCCTCCGCGGCGAGCTCGGTCGAGGGGCCCGCCGCTGCCGAGCTGGCCCGGTTGCGCGCCGACCTGGAGCTCGGAGCCTCGACGGCGGATGCCTTGGGCGCGCTCCAGTCCCGGCTGCGCGCGACGCGAGTCGACTCGTTTGCCGCCGCCCTGCTCTCTCAGCAGCTGGGTGGCGGAGATCTCGCCGGGTTGCTCCGGCGCTTCGCCGCCTCGGCCGCCGAGCGAGATCGGGTGGCGGCAGACGCCCACTCGGCGACGGCGCAGGCTCGGTTCACCGGTCTTCTTGTCGTCGCGATGCCCACCGGCGCCGCGCTGTTCGCCGAGCTGATCCAGCCTGGCTTCGTCGGCCGGCTGCTCGGCAACGGCGCGTCGTTCGCCCTCCTGGCGGTGGCGGCGGCCTTCCAAGCGTGCGGGTTCGCCGCGATCCGCCGGCTCAGCCGCATCGAGGACGGATAGTCGTGCCGGATGGCGCCCCGGCACTGATTGCGATCGCGGTCCTTCTCGGCGCGGCGGGGGTGTGGGAGCTCGCGGGCAGCAGGGGGGAGGAGATGGGTCGCATGTTCTGGTCCACCGCGGCCTCGCTGAGCGGCGGGCGTCTGCGGACGCTGGCGGAGGCCGCCCTTTGGCTTCGGATCCCTGAGCGCATCGAGCGCGCCGGGTTGGCGGACCGAGTTTCGATTGGCGCCGTGCTGGCGGGCAAGGTTGGCGGGGCCGGCCTGGGCGCGATCCTGGGACTGGCCGCCGGACCCGCTGCACCGGGCCGGCTGGCGATCGTCGTCATGCTCGCGCTCCCCGCGGCGGGGTTTCTCGCCCCCGAGGCGCTCCTGGAACGGGCGGCGCGCCGGCGCGCGGCTCGCCTGAGAACCGCGCTACCCGATGCGCTCGACCTGCTGGCCGTGGGGACCGCCGCCGGCCGCAGCCCGCAGCGGGTGTTGGGCGAGATCTCGAGCGCGGCCACCCCCGGGGAGCCCTTGGCGGCGGAGCTCGCCGTGGCCGTCACCGAGATCGAGTGCGGGACCCCGCAGCGCGAGGCGATCTCCCGTCTCCGCGACCGGGTCCCTGGAGCCGGACTCGGCGCTTTGGCCGCGGCGCTGGAGCGCTCCCGGCGCTTCGGATCGCCGCTGGCGGAGCAGCTTCACGAGCAGGCATCGGCGCTGCGGCGCGACGCCCGTCGCCGGATCGAGGAGCGGGCGGCGCGCGCCGCGCCGAAGATCCAGCTCGTGGTCGCCCTGGTCCTCGTCCCCTCGGTGCTGCTGATGATCGTGGCGGGGCTGGTGGCGAACTCCGAGGTCCTCTTCGGCGCGCTCTGAAGGAGCGACCGCCGCGGCCGCGGGGTTCGTAGCGGTTAGGCAGCGAGGGCAGATTGCGGCGGGCGCGGGGAGGGGGCGGTCGCTAACGCTTCAATCGTCCGCCGTCGTGAGGGCGGATGAAGACTTGACCTTCGTGTGAGAGGTCACCCTTCAACCGCTCGCACCGCGCGCGACGGTTGAAGGGTTGTCGGCCCCCCGGCGCGGCTTCCTCGTCGCCCTACTTGGCGGGGTCCTGCAACCGCGATTGCAGATTCGGGTGCGTTCTCCCTCGCCGCCCTCTTTGCTGAAGGGCCGCCCATGCGGCTTGAACAAGCCATTTTCAGCGATTCCTGCCCGGCCGTAGCAATTCCGTCCGACGGATCGTGTCCCATTTGCGCCCAGATTGTGTTGCAAAGTGGGGCTCAGTGGGGTAGCGTGGCGATTCGATCTGACCCAAGGACCGGGGTGGTGAGGTTCCTCCCACCTCGCCACTCCGGTCCAAAGCTTTCAGCGGTGGCGCCGGCCGCCGCAGCCACAGCACCCACTCGGAAGAGGACACCAGTTGGCGTTCCGCGGCCACTTTCAGCACAGCCTCGACTCCAAGGACCGGCTCACGGTCCCGGCCCGCTTCCGCGCGGAGCTCGCGGGCGGTGCCGTTCTCTCCGCCGGCCTCGATCCCTGCATCGAGATCTATCCGACCGCCGAGTACACGCGGTTCGAGGAGCAGGTGCTGGGCGAGCTCAACCCGCTCAGCCGTAAGGGACGGATGATGCGTCGACGGTTCCACGGGCGCTCCCACGACGAGACCCTTGACTCGGCTGGCCGGGTCAGGATCCCGAGGCACCTCATCGATCACGCCGGGCTCGAGGAGGGACCGTGCGTCGTGATCGGCGTCGCCGACCATCTGGAGATCTGGAACACCGGCGCCTGGACCGAGCACGACGCCGAGATCGACGAAACCGCAACCGAGATCGCCGAGGAGCTCGCCGGCGGCGGGCCGGGCGCTGGCTGAGGAGCTTGGGCGCTCGATGGCCACACTGACTTACATGCCAACCGAGCACGTCCCAGTCCTGGCAACCGAGCTGATCGACCTCCTCGATCCGCACCCCGGCGAGACCGCGATCGACTGCACCTTCGGAGGTGGCGGCCACGCCGAGCTGGTCGCCGAGCGAATCGGGTCGGCGGGCACGCTGATCGCCATCGATCGCGACCCCGCTGCCGAGTGTCGGTTCGCCGAGCTCGCGGACGAGCTCGAACCGGAGGCCCGCTTCATGCACGGCGATTTCGCCGAGGCGCTCGTGGACCTTCGCGACGAGGGGCTTCACGCCGACGTGATCTACCTGGATCTGGGGATCTCCTCGATGCAGCTCGACGCAGCCGAACGAGGGTTCTCCTATTCCTACGACGCCCCGCTCGACATGCGAATGAATCCCGGCCAGGAGCTCTCCGCGGCCGAGCTGGTCAACGAGTGGCCGGAGGAGCGAATCGCCGCGGTGATTCGTGAGTACGGAGAGGAACGGCATGCCCGCTCGATCGCCCGCGAGATCTCGCGGCGTCGTCCGCTCGACAGGACCGCGGAGCTCGTCGAGGCAATCCGGGCCGCGGTTCCACCCGCCTACAGATTCGGTCGCGGTCATCCTGCCAAGCGGACCTTCCAGGCACTGCGGATCGCGGTGAACGACGAGCTCGACTCGCTGGATCGCGCCCTGCCGGCGGCCTGGGAGATCCTGCGCGATCGCGGCCGGCTCGCGGTGATCTCGTTTCACTCGCTCGAGGACCGGCGCGTCAAGCGCTTCCTGGGCGATCGCACGCGCGGATGCGTGTGCCCACCGGAGCTTCCCGTGTGCGTCTGCGGCGGGGAGCCGGAGGCCGAGCAGCTCACCCGGCGGCCCCTCGCCGCCACCCCCGAGGAGGTCGAGCGCAACCCGCGGTCGCACTCCGCTCGGCTGCGCGGAGCTCGCAAGCTCCCCAGGGGTATCGACACGGACGACGAAGGGATGGTGACCTGATGGCTCCGGCCGCGACCCAAGCAGCCCGCAGCGCAGCTGCGCCGGCACCGAGCCCCCGCGTTCCGGTTCGGCGCGCGCCCGCCAGGCGCCCCTCGTCCACGCGTCAGCCTCGGACGCGAAGGCCTCGCACGGCCCGGCCCTACGCCGGGACTCCCATGCCGGCCCGCCTTGTGCCGATCGCCGTCGGGCGGACCGCCGGTGCGGTATCCGGGCTGGCCGAGTCCGGCCTCGTTCACCGCCTCACCCGCGGGCGCCTGTGGATCGGAGTCCTCGCCAGCCTGCTGGTCGGCATCGTGGCCCTGAACGTCCTGGCGCTCAGCTTCAACGCCTCGTCGAGCAAGGCAACGCGCCAGACCGACATCCTGAACCGGCAGGTCTCGACCCTGCGAGCCCAGATCGCGGAATCGGGCGTCTCCAACGAGCACGTTCAGTCGCTTGCGACCGAGCTGGGCATGATCGTGCCCGAGCCGGGAACGATCGGATACCTCGAGGCGAGCCCCAAGGACGCCGCCACCGCCGCCCAGCGCCTGGAGTCCGGGACGATCAGCGCCGGCACCCCAACGCCGGCCGATCCCACGCTCACCAGCTCGACGCCGACGACGACCACCACGACCGACCCGGCGTTGGAGACCACGGCGGGCGTGGTCCCGGCCCCGTAGCCGCGCGATGATCGATCGGCGGATCGGGCTCCTGTTCGCGAGCTTCCTGGTTCTCCTGTGCCTGGCGATCGGGCGGGCGGCCTGGGTGCAGGGCGTCCAGGGAGCCGGCCTCAGCGCCGACGCTCAGAGCCAGCAGACCGAAACGGTGCCGGTCCCGGGCCTGCGGGGATCCATCCTCGATCGCAGGGGAAAGGAGCTCGCGGTGTCCGAGGACGCCGTGGATGTCGTCGCGACGCCGTATCAGGTGACGAATCCCGAGCGGGTGGCACGCCGCCTTGCCCCGATCCTTGGCGTGTCGAAGGAGGACATCCTCGAGGGGCTCGGGAGCGGCTCCTCCGGATTCGCCTATCTGGCTCGGGAGGTGGACCTCTCGGCGGCGGGCCAGATCCGCAAGCTCAACCTGCCGGGAATCACCACGGTTCCCGCGAGCCGTCGCATATATCCGGAGGGCAAGCTGGCCGCGCAGGTGATCGGGACGGTGGGCGTTGACGGTCAGGGGTTGAGTGGCCTGGAGGGAGCAGACAACGGCCTTCTCGCCGCCACCAACGGCGAGCAGAGAGTGGTCCTCGACGGCCTCGGCAAGGCGATCGAGCGCGACACCGTGGCGAACGCAATCGACGGCCAGAGCATCCGCCTGACGATCGATTCCGCAATTCAGGCGCGCACCGAGGAGGTGCTGGCGGACGTCGCCCAGACCTACCAGCCGCAGGGCGCCACCGCGATCGTCATGAACCCACAGACAGCTCAGGTCCTCGCCATGGCCAACTGGCCGACGTTCGATCCGAGCGATCCCGCGGACGCCGATCCCGAGGCGCTTGGCAACATGGCCACAGGATTCACGTACGAGCCGGGATCCACTTTCAAGGCGTTCACCGTGGCCGGCGCGCTCATGGAGCACCTGGTCACCCCGAACACGGTGTTCGATCTGCCGGTGGAGCTCCAGGTGGCCGACCGGACGATCACGGATTCCCACGCCCGCGGCCCGGTAAGCCTGACGGTC
>Ga0126304_10001625_pt1 | contig 10689 bp, 6 predicted proteins | sample Plot25_FD_92538 | JGI IMG/M metagenome (GOLD analysis project Ga0126304, IMG submission 92538) | Serpentine soil microbial communities from UC McLaughlin Reserve, CA, USA - Plot25 | ecosystem: Environmental > Terrestrial > Soil > Grasslands | place: USA: UC McLaughlin Reserve, Lake County... | reverse complement strand
GTTAGCGGCGCGCGCGCGCCGGTCGATGACGTTGCGCTTGACGCTCGCCCTCACCTCGTCGACCTCGTGGTAGCGCAGGCGACCGGCGACGAGCACCACGGCAGTTCCCGTCACCAGCAGTAGCAGCCCGGTCACCTTCCCAGCGCCGCCGTCGCTGACGAATAGGAGTGCCATCATGCCGAAGACGGCGCAGACACTGTAGAGGACAAAGGCGACGCGGCGCTGCGACCAGCCGCGCTCTAAGAGCTTGTGGTGGATGTGCTCGCGGTCACCCTCGAAGAGCGGCTTGCCGCTGACGAAGCGTCGGGCGAGGGCGAAACCCGTGTCGATGACGGGCAGACCGAACGCCATGAGCGGGATCGCGACGGCGACCGCCGTCGATGCCTTCTGCGAACTCAGCAGCGAGAGCGCCGCCAACAGGAAGCCGATGAAGAGGGCGCCCGAGTCCCCGAGGAAGATCGAGGCGGGGTTGATGTTGTAACGCAGGAAGCCGATCAGCGCGCCGGCGAGCGCAAGCGTGATTACGATCGCCGGCGTGTGCCCCATGAAGAAGGAGACGACCATCATGACGATTGCCGCGAAGAGCGAGGCGCCCGAGGCCAAGCCGTCGAGACCGTCGATCAAGTTGAAGGCGTTACTGATGCCGACCACCCACACGAGGGTCAGGCTAAAGCTCACAATCGGCGGGAGGTCAGCCGGGCCGAAGAACGGGATGTTTACAGCATCGATATGGCCCCCTAAGAAGTAGAGCATTGCGCCCGCCACTACCTGCGCGGCGAATTTCCACCTCGGCCGCAGGCCGACGAAATCGTCGACGACCCCGAAGACGAAGACTAGGGTGGAAGAGGCGAGCACGGCCACCAGTTGATCCACCCATGCCTTGAACGTCTCCGTAAGCGTCCCGTCTATGAGCGGCAGCGTGGAGAGCGCGAGCACCACGGAGATGAAGATTGCGACGCCGCCGATCCGCGGGATGGGATGGTCGTGTACGCGGCGGTCGTCGTTCGGCACATCGAACCAGCCGCGCCGCTGCGCCAGACGGCGTATGACCGGCGTCAGCACCAGAGAAGACGAAAGCGCGACGACGAAGAGGATGAGATAGGAGTTCATAACACTTACCGGGGCAATTCCAAGTTCAACGCTCGCCCGCCGGGGCCGCATCGCCGCCACGGACCCGCCCGGGCTCGCCGCCGAGACATCTGGCGAAGCTCTCAAGATAAGCAGACACGGCGTGCGGCCTGTCGAAATTGCTCGCGAAGAGAGCGCGCGCCTCTCGGCCCATGGCCGCGACCTTCGTCTTGTCGCCTGCCCACTCCTCGATGATGCGGGCCAGGTGCTCTCCCGCGCCCGCGGGGATGACCTCGCCGCAGCCGTGCTCTTCGACGAGCCGCGCCACGTCGCTGGCGGGGTCTCCGACGAAGAGGACGGGGCGGCCGGCCGCGAGTACGCCGTAGACCTTGCTCGGGACGCTCAGGCCGGCCAAGCCTTCTGCGAGCGTGACGAGGTGTGCGTCACCCGCGGCGAGGCTGTAGCGGAGCGTCTCGCGCGACTGGTACGGGAGCACGCGGACGTTCGTCAAAGACTCACGCCGGACGAAGTCCTCAATCTCGCCTGCGCGCGCGCCGTCGCCGACGAAGAGGAAGAGGATGTCTTCGCGACCGCGCAGTCGCCGCGCCGCGTCGAGCACGGTGGCGAATTCGTTCACGCGGCCGAGGTTGCCGGAGAAGAGTACCACGAAGCGTCCGCCCAGCCCGTGCTCCTTCCGGAACGGGTTCTCTTCGCCTTGCGCGAGCGGCGCGATCTTCTCGCCGTCGGCCCAGTTGTGAATCACGTCGATGCGCGCGTCGGCGCCGTCCCCCGCCTTCTCCGCGACGCGCTCCCGCATGCATTCGCCGAGGACGATGATGCGGTCGGCGTTGCGCAGCACGAGTCGGTTGAGCGCGTCGAGCAGGCGGGTCGCGAGCCCGCGTTCGCTCAGCGCGCCGAGGGCGACGGCCACGTCCGGGTAGACGTCCTGCACGAGCGCGACCAGCTTCATCCCCCGCAGACGGCAGGCGGCCAGCGCCGGGAGCGAGATGAGCGGCGGCGTCGTCAGCACCATCACCACGTCATGACGCCGCAGCGTCGAAAGCTTCAAAGCCGCCCCGAGGTAGAACGAGAGGTAGTCCGCGAGCCGTCCCGCCGGATTCGCTTTGCCGAAGCCGGTCGCCCACGCGCGCTCGACCCTGACGCCCCTGTAATCCTCGCGCGGCGCGAGTCCGCCGCCGCCGTTGTAGCGCCCGCGCCCGGCAAGCGCCGTCACCTCGAAGCCGCGCTCGACGAGGCTCTCGGCGAGGTCGGTCATCAACTGACTCGTCGCCGAGTGGTCGGGGTAGAAGAACTGGTTGAGGATGACGAGACGCACTTGGTGATTTGAAGGATGAAGGCGGAAGGATGAAGGATGAAAAGATTGAGTCACTGATTCATTGCCACATTGATTCGATAAATCAATGAACAAATGAAGCAATCATTTCATCCTTCATCCTCAAACTAGTTGACGCCCCAGCCCGCGGTCGCGAGCGAGCCTTCGTGCTGCCGCTCGCGCCGCTCGCGCCCGGCCAGTTTCATGTCACTGTCCACCATGATCTTGACCAGCTCTTTGAAGCCCACCTTCGGCTCCCAGCCGAGCACCGTGCGCGCCTTCGTCGGGTCGCCCAAAAGCAGGTCGACTTCGGCCGGGCGGAAGTAGCGCGGGTCGATCTCGACGTACTCCTCCCAGTCGAGGCCGAGGTGACCGAAAGCCTCTTCGAGGAACTCGCGGACGGAGTGCGTCTCGCCGGTCGCGATGACGTAGTCGTCGGGCTCCTCGGCCTGCATCATCAGCCACATCGCCTCGACGTAGTCGCGGGCATAGCCCCAGTCGCGCCGTGCGTCGAGGTTACCCATGTAGAGCTTTTTCTGGAGCCCGAGCTTGATGCGCGTGGCCGCGCGCGTGATCTTGCGCGAGACGAAGGTCTCACCGCGGCGCTCCGACTCGTGGTTGAAGAGGATGCCGTTGCAGGCGAACATCCCGTAGGACTCGCGGTAGTTGACAGTGATCCAGTAGGCGTAAGCCTTGGCGCAGGCGTAGGGGCTGCGCGGGTGGAAGGGCGTCCGTTCCGTCTGCGGCGTCTCGACCACCTTGCCGTAAAGCTCGGACGAAGACGCCTGGTAGAACTTCGGCCGGATGCCCGCCTCGCGTATGGCTTCGAGCAGGCGGACGGCGCCCATGCCGGTCACCTCGCCCGTGTACTCCGGCACGTCGAAGCTGACGCGGACGTGCGACTGCGCGCCGAGGTTGTAAATCTCGTCGGGCCGTATCTGCCGGATGAGCGTGTTCAGCGAGCTCGAATCGTTCAGGTCGCCGTAGACGAGCCGCAGGCGTGTGCCCGGCTCGTGCGGGTCTTGATAGAGGTGGTCTATGCGGTCTGTGTTGAAGGAGGACGAGCGGCGGATGATGCCGTAGACCTCGTAGCCCTTCTCCAGGAGCAGCTCGGTCAGAAACGAGCCGTCCTGTCCGGTGATCCCGGTGATGAGTGCGCGCTTTGTCATGAAGTCGGAACCTTTCGTCAACGGGTCGGGGGAAGTCAAAAATTTTCCGGGCTACGATACCCTAGCCGGCCGTGCGCCGCACGGCATGGTTGCCGAGGTAGAGCACGTCCATGCGCGTCTTGAGAAAGCAGTCGATGGCGTGGCGCGGCGTGCAGACGACCGGCTCGTTCTCGTTGAAGGAGGTGTTGAGGACGACGGGCACGCCGGTCAGCTCGCCGAAGTCGGAGATGAGCTGGTGGTAGCGCTCGTTGACGCGGCGCGAGACGGTCTGCAAGCGCCCGGAGCCGTCAACGTGAGTGACGGCCGGAATCTCGGCGCGCTTCTCTTCCCTCACCTGGTAGACCATCAGCATCGTGGGCGCGGGGTGCGTCTGCTCGAAGTAGTCGCCGACGCGCTCTTCGAGGATGGAGGGGGCGAAGGGGCGGAACGGCTCGCGCTTCTTGATGCGCTCGTTGAGGATGTCTTTCATGTCGGCGCGGCGCGGGTCAACCACGATGGAGCGGTTGCCGAGCGCGCGCGGGCCGAACTCCATTCGCCCCTGGAACCAGCCCAGCACCGCGCCGTCGGCGATGTCCCGCGCCGCGCGCCGCGTGACTTCGCGGTCGGAGTAGGTCCCGTAAGTCAGGCCGCTGCGTTCGAGCTCGGCGCGAATCTCCTCGTCCGAGAACTCCGGCCCCGTGTAGGCGCCCTCCATGAAGAACGAGCGCGGCTGTTTGAGCAGGCCGTTGTAAATCTGGTAGCAGACGCCGAGCGCGGTGCCGCTGTCGCCCGCCGCCGGCTGGACGTAGACGCGCTCGAACGGCGTGTCCAGCAGAATCTTCCCGTTCATCACCGAGTTGTAGGCGACGCCGCCCGAGAGGCCGAGGTCTGTGAGGCCGGTCTTCTCATGTAGGTGTCTGAGGATGTGGAAGCCGACCTCTTCGAGGCGCTGCTGCAAAGAGGCGGCGATGTCGCGCTCGCGCTCGGTGAGCGGCGCGCCCTGCTCGCGCGGCGGGCCGAAGAGGCGCGCGTACTCGTCCGAGAAGATGCGGCCGATGGTGGGCGAGCCCTCGTCCCAGCTCATCTCGACGCCCTCGGCGTGGTGGCGGAAGAAGTCGAGGTTGAGCTTGAAGCGGCCGCCCTCCTCCGTCCTGATGACCTCGCGGAACTCTTCCATGTAGCGCGGCACGCCGTAGGGCGCGAGCCCCATCACCTTCCCCTCGTCGCCGTAGTGCGGGAAGCCGAGGAACTGCGTCGTCGCCGTGTAGACGATGCCGGTCGAGTGCGGGTACTCGACTTGCCCCAGCACCTCTATGTCGTTGCCGTCGCCGACGCCCCACATCGTCGAGATGAAATCGCCGAAGCCGTCTATCGAGAGCAGCGCCGCACGCTCGAACGGCGAGACGTAGAAGGAGCTTGCGAGGTGCGCGCGGTGGTGCTCGACGTTATGAATCTTGGCGCCGATGGCGTTCTTCGTCACGCCCAGGGCGCGCGCCAAATCCTCCTTCAGGTCGCGCACCTTCGCGGAGTTTGAGAGCCGGTCGCTGATCTGTCCGAAGATGCCGCGCCCCGTCTTCCCCGCTTCGTCGCCGCCGCGCCCGGCGCCGGCAAACTGCTTCGCGGCGCGTTGCGCCGCGAACAGAACCTTCTTGTGCAGGTGCGCCGAAGGGTCGCGCGAGATGCCTATGTGCTCGACCCCCTCTATCGGGACGCCCGCCGCCGACAGGCAATACTTAACTGACTCTGTCGGAAAGCCCGCACAGTGTTTGCGCCGATTGAAGCGCTCCTCCTCGACGGCCGCGATTAACTCTCCATCCCTGATGATGGCCGCCGCGGCGTCGCCGTGATAAGCGTTAATCCCTAAGACATTCATTTAACCTCTTGCTCCCCGAGAAGACGTACTACCCTTTAAGTGTCCCCCGATTGAGACGGAAGACTCCATGTCAGAAGCCCGCGGCAATTCCTGCCCGATGATTCTGGTCAACTCATCTTTAAACTGCCGGTAGGTGAAACGCTCGTGAAGGTGCCTGTGGCCCGCGCGGCCCAACTGCCTTCGCTTCTCCGGGCTTAGGCAGAGATCGGCCAGCGCCCTCGTCAACTGTGGAACGTCTCCGTAGCGCACCAGCGTGCCCGTCACTCCGTCCTCCACCACTTCCGGTGCCCCGCCGCTGTTAGCCGCCACCACCGGCTTCCCGCAATGCATGGCTTCGAGATAAACGAACCCGAACCCCTCCTGCGCGCTCGGCATCACGAATACGTCACACTGCCTGTAGCAGGCGCGCAGTACCGCCTCGCTCACGAAGCCTAAAAAATGCACCCGTTCGGCGACCCCGCACGCGAGCGCCAACTGCCGGTGCCGCTCCATGTCCGTGCCCCCGCCGACGACAACGTATTGCACGTCGGGCGCCGCGGCGATCAGGGCGGGCAGCGCCTTGATAACATCGTCGACGCCCTTCTGCTGCTCGGCGGCGTCGAGGCGGCAGACGGAGAGGAGTCGCGTCCCCTCCGACAGGACAAAGTCCCCCACCGCGTCTTCGGCCTCCTCCAAGTTCCACTCCAAAGCGTTCGGCAGGAGGTGAATGCGCTCCTCGCGCAATCCGTTCGCCTGCGCGGCCCGCCGCCGCGTGTAATCGCTGATCGAGATAATGAAATCCGCCTGTCGCAAGGCGTTCCGTCGCAGACGCGGCAGGCGCTCCCAGACCTCCGTCCCGTAGACGAAAACGCCGTATCGCATCTTGGGCTGTAAACGTTTGAGCAGAAAACACAGGGGCGCGTAATTCACGTGCCCTATCAGGGTAAGACTTATATTTTGGCCAGCGGCCAGCTTCAAGACGCGGCGGACAAAGCCGGCCTTGCTCCCTTCGAACGCCTCTATCGTCAGGTTGTCGAACGACGGCGCGGCCTTGGTGACTTCGCCCCGCTCGTCACGGCCGATCAAAAGGCGGCGGTCATCCAACAGCTCAAGCTCATTCAAGACGCGGCAGACGAGACGGTTGTAAGCGGGTATCCCGCCCGGGTGCCCGAATGTGGTCGTCTGGAGTGTCAGTATCATCCGCTTTTCCTGAGGGTAGACACGAGGAACATGCCCATCTTCATCCTACTGGTTAGCGTGCGGCTGATACTGTTCGGTATGGCGTTGAGTATTACCTTTTTAATCTTTCCCGCGGGCAGAGGTACCAACTCGGTCTTGCTGCCGAGTATCAGCGTATCCTTGACTGTAAAGAGGTCCCTTACTAGAGCGTCCCATTCGCGCATGGTGTAGTAGCGAGCTATCGCGCCGTCTATCATTTTCTGTCGCGTCTTATGGAGTGACCGGCTCCTCAGCAGGTAGCCCTTGAACACCCCGGCGAACAGACCGGAAAACACATAGTAGTTCCAGAAGCTACGGTGATAGACCATTACCGTCGCCTCTCCACCCGGCCTCAGGACGCGGTGCATTTCCTCAAGTATGCGCCGGGTGTTCGCGGAGTGGTGAATCACTCCCCAACTCCAGATGTAGTCGAACGAAAGGTCGGGGAATTCCATCCGCTCAGCGTCCATCCTCACGGCCGCGCCCTTAAAGCCAAAACAGCGCATCCGCTCCGTCGTGCTCTTAACGGCGTAGGGAGTAATGTCGATGCCTGTATATGAGCCGACGCGCGGCGCGAGCAGTTGGGCGTGGCTCCCATTCCCGCACCCTATTTCGAGCACGTCCTTATCGAGCAGGGAGTCGAAATCCATCAGGTTATCGAACGGGAGTTGCCCCCAGTCCATGAGCGTTCTGGCGTCCTCGAAAAACCGCCTGTCAATCTCTCGGTAAAACTCGAGGGAGAACTCCTCGGCGGCGATGCGCTCGGAGAAGTCATAGCGCATCGAATTCTGTTCCCACCATGAAGCATTCGCCTCCTGCCAACGGGCAGCCTCCTCGGGCGAACGCGGGAGCGCTGTCGGACTGTCAAATCCGGGAGGGGTGTCATCCTTAAGTTCCGAAACAGTCATATAGAACCTCAGCGGGTTAGAGTTTCCGGCCGACTGGTGACTGACGCTGCGTACCAGTTCCTTCGCAAGCCTTTAGTCGTGGACAAGAAATGTGGGTTCGGATTGGCGCCTGAGCCGGATATGGAGATATGGGATAGGCAGCCTGATATTACCTACGACGTAATTACTGCCGGAATGTCCTCGCCGTGCCGGCTTAAAACACGCCGGTACACTTTCATCACCGCAGGAAGTTGTGACGCGTCGCCGAAATGGGCTTCCACCCTCCGCCTTCCCGCCTCACCCGCCCGACGCAGCCATTCGGGGTCGGATAGCAGTTCTGAAATTGCCGACGCGAACGCCGCCGGCTGTTCCGCCGGGACGAGCCTTCCGGTAACGCCGTCTTCGACGATGTCGGGGATGCCGCCTACGTCGGAGGCGACGACGGGGCGGCGGGCGGCCATGGCCTCGATGAGCACCCTCCCGAACCCCTCGTTGATGCTGGTCATCACGAACAGGTCGAGCGCGCTCATCAGCTTCACGATGTCACGGCGGGCCGGCGCGAACACGATCCTGCCGGCCAACCCGACGCGCTCGGACAGCTCGCGCAGCCTGGCCAGGTACGCCTCCTCCAGCGCGTCGGCCGTGTCGCCGACTACTGAGAAGCGAACGTCCGGGTGCCGGCGCGCGACGAGCGCCGCGGCCTCGACGAAACACTCCAGCCCTTTACGAGGGTTGATTCGCCCGACCGTAGCGACGAGCGGCCCCTCGGCGCCGCCCGACAGTTCGCGCCTTAGCGCCGCCGTCTCGCCCGCGTCGTACCGGTCGAAGGCTGAGGGGTCGAGGCTGTTGAAGATTACCGAGACCTTGTCGCGTATGCCACGCTCGTAAAAGATTCGCCCCACGGCGCTGGAAATCACGATCACCTCGTCGGCCAGCCTATTGATCGCGCCGACGACGGCGTCGCACACGCGGCGCGGCGTCGCGAACGACGTCCCGCGCACGTGGTATACGCTGGGCACGCCCGCGAGCCTCGCCGCCAGACCCGATTGCAGCACGACCTCCATGTTGGTGTGCACGAGGTCAATCTTGTGGCGCCGGATGAGTCGGAGGAACCGCAGCGTGTCGGGGAGAAACATCGCACCGTACGTCATCATCGCCCCCACATTTCCGGTGCGGCGTATCCTCTGCATCGGCTGCTCGATGACGAGCGCCCCCGCCTCTTGATAGCGGGCGATGTGCGGGCTTCCCGGCGGGAGCACGACCACCGGCTCGACCCTCCCGCGCAGACCGCGCAGGAGTCCTATCAGGCTCTCGTCGGGCCCGCTCACCGGCTGCGCGAATGGCGTGGCGTAGAGCACCCTCAAGGGCGAGTCACTGTCCATGCGGATATCAAGCTGGCGGCTAACTTGCGGCGGCACCGACTTCGACAACATCTTCAAGACTGGGCGTGGTGCGGGCGTATTCCGGCGCAAAGATTCTCTCCGCCAAGCGGTACAGGACATAGAGTGACCAGGGGCGCGTCCACGTGCAGCCGCCGCCGAGGAATGACCGCCAGACGGCGCGCCCGGACTCGGCGTTAATTATCCCGCGGAGGCCGGCCGGCTGCTGTGCGAAAGTCTCCTCCATCTCCGCCCGCAACTGTCCGGGGAGCCATTCCGCGAACGGCAAGGTGAACCCTTTCTTCGGGCCGGAGATCACCTCTTCCGGCAGCCGCTCGGGCAAGGACTGAATGAGCAGCGGTTTCGGAAGTTTATTACTGAGCTTGGCGCGGCCGGGGATTCGCATCACGTCTTCCAACAGCAGGTGGTCGAGGAGCGGCTCCCTTATCTCTAGGGAATGCGCCATGCTCATCACGTCAGCGTCGCGCAGGAGCGTGTTCGCGATGTAGGTCTTAAATTCCAGGTACGAGATGCGGTTAACGGGGTCGAACTTCTGCGCCCTATTGCCGACCTGTAGCATGCGCGCCGCCCACGGGCCGTGCTCCATGCCGGCCGCCGCCTCCGGCTCGAAGAGAGCGTCTATTTGCTCGGGCAGGAATAGAGTCCGCATTAAGAAGTAAGGGTGCCGGAGCCCGTAGTCGTCAAGGAGGAGCGCGCGGAGTTTGGCGCCCCCCTTGACGTGTCTGCTTCTTAACAGTGAAGCGCCGGAACGGCGTACGACACCGGGCAGCCACGCAGTGTGGCGCACGAACCGCTCCATCCGTGGGATAGTGCGGAAATGTGGGTAGCCGCAGAACGCCTCGTCGCCCCCCACGCCGGAGAGGGCGACCGTTATCCCCGCCCCTTTCACCGCGGCCGAGATGTGAAAGGTGTTGATGCCGTCAATGCTCGGCTGATCCAGCGCGGCGACCGCGTCGGCGCAGGTCGTGAGCATGTGTGCCTCTGTGAGCAGGACTGAATGGTGCTCGACCCCCAACTGCCGCGCCGTCCGCTGCGCCTGAGCCGCCTCATCGAAAGTCTTGCTAGCGAAGCCGATGGTGAAAGCCTTCACCTGTTCGGGCGACGCACGGCGCATCAGCATGGCGAGCGCGCTGGAATCAATGCCGCCGCTCAGGAACACGCCGAGCGGCACGTCGCTGGCCAGTCTGAGGCGCACCGCCTCCTCCAGCCGCCCGGCAATGCGGTCATGCGCGGAAGCGATCTCGGCCTCGCCGCCCGCGCCTTCGAGCGGCAGCTCCCAATACTCCCGAAGTTCGGTTCCGCCCGCGCCGACGGTGAGCGTGTGCGCCGCCGGCAGCGACATTACGCCCTCGACGATGGTCAGCGGATCCTGCACCGCCCCGAACATGAGGTACGTGCTTACAGCCGCGAGGTTGAGCCGTCGCTCGACCAGCCCCGTTGCGAGAAGGGCGTGCACTTCCGAGGCGAAGATGAACTGGCCGCCTTGTTGAGTGTAGTAGAGCGGCTTTACGCCGAGGCGGTCGCGAACGAGGAAGAGTTCCTGGCGGCGTTCGTCCCATATGGCGGCGGCGAACATCCCCCTCCAGCGCGAGACGCAATCGCGCCCCCAGACCCTGTACGACTGTAGGATCACCTCCGTGTCGCTGTCGGAATGGAAGCGGCAACCCAGCGCCTCCAGCTCCGCGCGCATCTCACGGAAGTTGTAGACCTCGCCGTTGTATATGATCCAGTTCCCCGTCTCCGGGTCGTGCATCGGCTGGCGCCCGGCTTCCGTAAGGTCGAT
>Ga0126304_10001624_pt1 | contig 10691 bp, 16 predicted proteins | sample Plot25_FD_92538 | JGI IMG/M metagenome (GOLD analysis project Ga0126304, IMG submission 92538) | Serpentine soil microbial communities from UC McLaughlin Reserve, CA, USA - Plot25 | ecosystem: Environmental > Terrestrial > Soil > Grasslands | place: USA: UC McLaughlin Reserve, Lake County... | reverse complement strand
GCTCATTAATGAGTATGCGCAATCGGTACTGTCAGTTTGAAAATCAAATTTGAAGGTGAGATTTGTATTCATAAGGAATATGTGTTCGTGTTTTTCAATTAGAAAGTTGTTTGTCCGGACTTCTAAATGGCTATAATAAAAATTTATACCTATATGATCCGCCTTACGTTTTCGCAAAACGGCAAATTTTCTTTGCGATCTCTCCCCATTTCCAGCATAGACGTGACTTGTGAGTAATGATTTACTCAATCCCGGCATGATTAGCAAAGGCGTCATATGGCACGCGTTTTTTACCTTCTTATTCCATATAGCTATTGTGATTTGGAGCTATTGACACTCACTCATTGTCTAACTTTAAACTTTTTTTTATGTTACGCTGGACGATCATTTTTCTTGTAATAGCGCTTATAGCGGCATTGCTGGGCTTCACAGGCGTAGCCTCAGGAGCTGCTGCAGTTGCTAAGATATTCTTCTACATCTTCATTGTATTGTTCCTGATATCGTTGATAGCAGGAGGTTTCAGACGTTCGTGATTCAATTTTGTAGAAGTTGGGTAGTTAGAGGGTAAAGGTGCGGCCTATAGTCGCACCTTTTTTGCAACGAAAAGACCCCGCATCTGCGGGGTCAATTGACAGCCAGTACGGAGATTCTTACCTTTTTGAATCGGCTTCCTTTTTTGCCTGTTTGATCAATTCTTCACTTGCATAAATTGCAAATTCAACTCTCCTGTTCTTAGCTCTGTTTGTTTCCGTGTCGTTTGAATACTTAGGCTGCTCTTCACCGTACCACGTAGTTTTTACACGTTTGCCGACAACGTTTTTTTCCCTGAGTTCATCGGAAACAGCTTCAGCACGTTTCTGTGATAATGAACGGTTATATTCGTTTGAACCTGTTGCGTCAGTGTGTCCTTCTATTAGTACATAAGTATCGGGATACTTGTTTAAGATCTCCGCTAATTGATCCAATTTCTTTTCTGCTGTTTCAGTCACATTGAATTTGTCATATCCAAATAAAACTCCTTCCTCAAATGTTACGTTAATTCCCTCACCCACACGCTTAACTTCTGCTCCTGGAATTTGCGAAATTTCTTCGGCTTGTTTATCCATCTTACGACCGATAATTCCGCCGGCCACGCCACCAACAGTTGCACCGATGATAGCTCCAAGGGCCGTATTGCCGGCAGCTTTACCAACACCTGCCCCCACGGCGCCGCCTGCGCCAGCTCCAATTAAAACCCCTTTTTGCGTTTTGCTCATGTTCTTACATCCTGAAAGGATGATGGTCGCAGCGAGTAACAATAAAGAAACATTTTTAACTTTTTTCATAGTTGTTGATTTGATGTGAGATATTTAAAAAGAACCTCCCCCGGGTTCCTAAATGATTGCAAGTTTACCAGGGGAGGTATACCAATCTATGACTGGTCTAAACCAAAATCGTTTACATCTTCGGCATTTTTCTTTCTGTACTTTCTTCATCATCACCCTCGTGTTTATGGGGTGTTTCTATTTCTGCACCGCCTTCTGAGTCAGAAGCATTCTTTTGATATGTGCCACTGATATTTAAATCTCTCGGTGGTTTCTCCTGGGTTCTTCCAGTTACATTTTCTTTAAAATCCTGGTCACCTGTATTTACCGGCCGATTTTGCTCTTGTTCGTTTACTACCTGATTTTGATCGTTCCACTCGTTAGGGCTTCCTTTATTTTCCTGATTGCCCTGCTGGCGATTGCCTTTATTTACATTTTCCATGATTGATTATTTAAAGTTAAAAACATAAGGATAAAAAAAACAATACCAATAATCATACAGATGGGCTTACTATAAATTAAGCACTTAGCGATGGTTGAATGTTGCGATGTCTCTGACATCTAAGAGGTTGGGGAATATACTCTACGCCAAAGTCAATAATTGGCGGCTTCTGCAGTTTTTGCGGTGGAATGAATATTTTAAGTCTAGATGAAAGTTGTTACATGAAATATTTCCTACATCGTGTCTCGTGCAAGTTAGCGGTAGTTTTTTTCACTTCAGTTCTTTATCTCCCTGTTGCAAATGCGCAGGACAAGAAGGTAGAAATTGATATCGGAGTTGACAAAGAGCCGGTTTGGTACCAACAACCCTGGGCCTGGGTTTTAGGGGCTGCAATTTTTATATTGTTGCTGGTTGCACTGTTACGAGGTGGCAAAAAACAATAAGCAGATACCAATGCTATCTGCTTAGCTCAGGTTGTTCACTTGAAGGATAATTTTTTATTCAAACTCTTCATGAAGCGTTTCAGCCCTTCCATTTTTCCCTGTCTTAAACCAATGTTTTACCCGTTGTAAGAAGGATTTTCCTTTGTCGGCCAGCACGTTGGACGAGTAATTTTTGAGGAGGAATGGAACTACAAGACGGGTGGCCCAACCGGCTCTTGCCAACAAGATTTTTCTGAGGACGAGATCACCGGCTACATCGATTCCCATGTTCACCAGCGGATTGCTTTTATCGCGGGTAGTCATCTTGCTGAAAAAGCTCAGAATATTGTTAACAGGCTCAAACTCTTTCTTCATCTCAACCCAATTTGTAGAGACCTGTTCTTTATTAATGACTAATAAAGCCTCCAGGCGCTTCTTTTCTTCAAGGAGATCATCGTATGTCTCAATCGTATTCTTATTCATAGAATTTCCTAACAATTACATTTCGAATAAAGGGGAAAACAATTTTCTTTCTAAGTGCAATCAGCACAACAATCAGGATCAGGAAGAACACTGCAACGAGCAAGTATCCGAGAACCTGGTTTTCTAACATACTTCCCAACCACACTCCGAGTGCGAGGCCCAGGAAAAAAAGTACAAATATTGAGAGAAAAAAAGTTGCTAAGCCAGCCAGGCTAGAGGCTGCAATACCTGTGGCCTTGTCGGCTGCCTTAACAACGGTGAGTTTGTAGTATGTATCAAAGTATTCCCCTACGCTTTTCGTAAGTGTTTCTGCTTTCAGTTTGAATTCTTCCATTTAGTTAAGGTTTTAACGGTAAGCAGGCCCCCAGGGCCCGCTTACTATGAAAAGCTCTCTCTGGCATTATTAAAGGTATTCTCTGCTTCGTTTCTTACATCACGTGCCCCTTTCGCGCCTTTGTTTTTGAGATTCTGCAATTCAGTTTTGCCTTCAGCAAAGAGGTCAGCTAACTGGCAGGCCCAGTCATTTGCAGCATCTTTTACTTTTTTACGCAGTTCGCTTCCTTTGTCGGGAGCTAACAGCATACCCACTACAGCACCTGCAGCAGCGGCGCCAACGATTCCAAGAATAACCTTTGTTGTGGTAGTCATAATAGTTATTTTTTAATGATTAAAGGTACTTACCCACATGTTTTAAATATTATGCCCGCAAAAAGGGGGTGTTATTGAGAACTATTTTTTTTGCTAATGCCAGGCATTGAGTAAATAATTCTACAGGAATGGACGTTTTCAATCTGGTAAGGAATTTTCTATATTTGAAATAAGTATGAATAACAGGAAAAAAGTGTTGATCATAGACGACGAGGTAGACTTGTGTCTGCTTTTGAAAACCTATCTCAACCGTCGGAATTATGATGTGTACTATTCACATACGCTTTCGGAAGGACTCATAGAATTTCAACGTATACTGCCAGATATTGTTTTTCTTGATAATAATCTTCCGGATGGCTTTGGCTGGGAAAAGGCCTCTGCACTTCTGGAGAGATACCCGGATCTGCAGGTCCACCTGATTAGCGCCTACCAACCCAATGCTCCAAATACTCATTCTTCGTCATTTAAAGTATGGGAGAAACCTCTTACATTGAAAGACCTCGATAATTACATCCAGTAGTTGGCCGGATCGAAGCGCTTATTCCAGTGTTGTAGGCATTACAAAATTTTTCGTAAACCTCTGCTACCAACCTCATTCAGGCATATGTATTGATGCGATACAGGAAACATTTTTTTATGGCCGCTGAATTCATGCACAATAAAGGACAGGATAACCTGACTTCCGGATATTCACATTCTTTTTGGATAGATACAGTACAAGCTGTAAAATACACTCCGCTTGAAGAGGATCTTGAAACGGATATCGTCATCATTGGCGCAGGGCTGGCGGGATTATCGGTTGGTTATTGCCTGTCATTGAGTGGTCGCAATGTGGTCATACTGGAAGATGGATTTATCGGAAGCGGTGAAACCGGCAGAACAACAGCACACATAGTAAATGCTCTGGACGACCGGTATACCGACATAGAAAAATACCACGGCCCCGAAGGCTCGAAACTAGCTGCAGAAAGCCATACGGCAGCAATAGACTTCATCGAGCAAACTGTGCGCAAAGAAAATATTGACTGCAATTTCAAAAGAGTGAATGGTTATCTCTTTCTTCACGAAACCGATGACATCAAGACATTGCAGGATGAACTGGAAGCGACACATAGGGCAGGCATCAATACATCTGTATTGCGGCATATCCCTGGGATCGACTTCGAAAAGGGCCCATGCCTGATTTTCCCGAATCAAGCTCAATTTCATCCACTCAAATATCTTCACGGTCTGGCTACAGCAATTCTGCAGATGGGCGGTAAAATTTATACACAAACTCATGTCGATGAAGTCACGAAACATCGTGTTAAAGCAGTTGGGCGAACCGTCAAAGCAAATCATATTGTCGTCGCAACGAACACACCGTTTAACGATCGGGTTACGATGCACACCAAGCAATTTCCATATCGAACATATGTGATTGGGGCAGCTATACCAAAAGGCAGCATTGAACCAGCCTTATGGTGGGACACGGGTGATCAGAACTCGAAGTGGGTCACTATGCCATACAATTATGTTCGCTTGCAGGAATACAACGAAGATTATGACCTTTTAATATGTGGCGGTGCGGATCATAAAACAGGTCAGGCTGATGAGGAAGAGATACCTGAAGAAAACCGATACGCAATAGTGGAGCAGTGGGCGCGCAAACGTTTTCCTGAAATGAAGGATATCGTATACAAATGGTCAGGCCAGGTGATGGAACCTTTGGATTCTTTGGCTTTTATTGGACGCAATCCTGGCGATGATGATATTTACATTGTGACTGGTGATTCTGGAAATGGTATGACACACTGCACTATTGCAGGTATCCTAATCAGTGATCTCATCAATGATAAAAACAATCCCTGGAAAAAAATATACAGCCCTTCAAGAATTACCTTAAAAACCGCTGGTGATTACCTGAAGGAAGTTGGCAACATGGCCGCTCAGTATGTTGACCTGGTTTCAGCAGGAGATTTTTCTGCTGCACGGGATTTGAAACCTGATGAGGGTGGGATTATGGCCGTGGGTCTTAAAAAAATCGCACTCTACAAAGATCGGGCAGGTTCATTACATGCCTTTTCTGCAATTTGCCCTCACTTAGGATGTGTGGTGCAATGGAACGCTGAGGAAAAATCATTTGATTGCCCCTGCCACGGTTCGCGATTTACTTGTGAAGGAAAAGTTGTCAATGGTCCTGCCTCAACTGATCTTAAGAAAATGGAGATCACAGAGAGGATGAAGGCATAGACAAATATGAAAAAAGATATTAAGAATAGAAAGGATATTGAGATTCTGATAGATTCGTTTTATGAGAAGGTGCGTAGGGATGAAGCCATTGGCTATATCTTCAACGATGTTGCCAAAGTGGATTGGCAGCACCATACACCGATAATCTGCGATTTCTGGGAGAACATACTTTTTCAAACAAATGCGTATAGAGGCAATCCTATGCCAACGCATATCCGTCTACATGGCATGACTCCTTTAACAAAATATCATTTCGATCGATGGGTAAGCTTGTTTACAGAAACGGTTAATCATTACTTCGAAGGCGAAAAGGCAGAGTTGGCTAAACAAAGAGCAATATCCATCGCCACTATGATGCGAATAAAAATTATTGAGTCGTCCCAAGGATTGAATTGAATTTTACAGCCACCAATTTTCCTTTTAATTTTGTTATTATACTATGAGTGTTTTAAGGCAACTCGCTGAATATTTTTATCTACGAAAGCGTGATCCAAACGAGCCACATACAAAATGGATGCGGTATATGCATGGGATCAACCGGATTTCATTGTTTATGTTTTTAGTTGCGCTAATCATCATCTTTTTAAAGCTGGTCGTATTTCGCAAACATTAGTGCCTGAGAAAGTCAATAATACTTCTTGCCGCCTTGGCTGATGCATGCCCGCCTTCACTCAGCAAATTCCAAAGGGAGCGATAGTCCTGCTTCATTTCGTGGAGGGCTTCCCGATCGTAGAGAATCCTATTTAATTCTTTTTGTATGTTTTCAACTGTGAGCTCATTTTGGATCAACTCTTTCACAATCGGCTTGTCTAAAATGAGGTTGACGAGAGAGATGTATTTTATTTTTACAAGGCGTTTTGCGATCTGGTACGAGATATTACTTCCCTTATAACATACTACCTGGGGTACATCAAAGAGAGCTGTTTCCAGAGTCGCCGTGCCGGACGTTACCAGGGCGGCTTTTGCCCGCATCAACAAAGAATATGTTTTGTTTCTTACAGACCTCACCTTCGGGTAATCCCGCATGAGTTCTTCATAAAAAGAATCATCAAGAGACGAAGCTTTTGCTACAATGAAGTTAAAGTCCTGGAAGTGTTGGCTCGCCTCAAGCATCAAAGGTAATTTTTTTTCTACCTCCTGCTTCCGGCTGCCGGGCAATATCGCAATTATGTTTTTTTCGTTTAGTGGCGAAGCCGTCGTCGGATGGATGGCGAGTGCATTTTTTTTCTCGCTATCGATAACCTCTAATAATGGATGTCCTACATATTGGACCTCGTAATCCCACTTCCTGTAAAACTCTCTTTCAAAAGGAAGAATTACAAGCATTTTATCGACACATTGCTTGATAATCTTAACTCTATTTTCTTTCCACGCCCACACCTGCGGAGAAATATAATAGATCACCCTAATACCTTGTTTTCTTGCCCACTCGGCTATACGTAAATTAAATCCCGGGTAATCGATGAGGATAAGCGTATCGGGCTTAAACTGCACAATATCATCCTTACAAAGACGGAGGTTTCTCATAATTGTTCCAAGGTTCTTAACAACCTCCAGGAATCCCATAAAGGCAAGATCTTTATAGTGCTTTACCAATTCACCGCCGGCTTGTTGCATAAGATCCCCTCCCCAGCAACGGATAGTTGCGATGGTATCAATTTTTATTAATTCCTTCATGAGATTACTGCCATGCAGATCACCTGAAGCCTCACCCGCAATAATATAATACCTCATTACTTGATTGATTTGTGTTCAGCGTCACGGGAATACCGGATTCCAGATATCAGGTTCTAGATACTGGATATAGGATTTGGCTCCTGAATTGTGAATTCAATTCGCGGTTGCAAAATTAATTGCTACTCGTTCATGCCAAGAATCTTTTTGCAGGAAACGTTGCATTCACGGCGCCGAAGTGTGGCCGCAAAGTACAGAAAGGAAGGCAACAAGGCTCACCAGGACTTTCACTAAAGGACGAATTTCAATAATAATGCCGCGATAGCATAAATTAATGTTATGCCGAAGATGCCCCTTGCGGTTTTATCGCGGTGTGAGTTGATGTAAATAGTGAAGAGCACTATATTCAATAATAAGCACGGAACTGATATAGCCGTGATCTGGCTTTTATTCGTACTGACGAAATTGAAAAAGTCTGAAATGGTAAAAAGGGGAAAAAACCTGACGAAGTAATAAATGACGAGACTAATTAATGGAGCCACGAAGCCTAATAAAAAGCCAAGTTTTAAACTGTCCCGCTTGAGCATTAGAATTTCCAGTTTTTTTCCAGTTTTGTTTTGAGTTCGTAGTTGGTTAAATCGAATTGTACCGGCACTACACTAACATAGTTATTTTTTAGCGCCCATACATCAGTGTCCTTTCCTTTATCAAAATTCACAAACTCCCCCGTAAGCCAGAAATATTTGCGTCCATGCGGGTCATTGCGTTCAATGAAATCTTCTTCATATTTCGCATACGCCTGCCTGCAGATCTTGACTCCTTTTATAAGTTTCTCATCGACTGCGGGAAAGTTTACATTCAGAATAGTGTGCTTATCGAAACTGTTTTTCAGCATCTTTTGTACGAGGAGACGAGCATATTTCCTGGCGGCAGTAAAATCAGCTTCGATGCTGTAATCCAATAAAGAGAATCCAATTGAGGGAATACTTTCGATCGCGGCTTCCACAGCTGCAGACATCGTTCCAGAGTAAATAACATTGATGGAATGGTTGGCGCCATGATTAATACCGCTTAAACAGATATCCGGCTTGCGATGTAAGATTTTATCAACGGCCAGTTTAACACAATCTACGGGAGTGCCTGTGCACTGGTATGCTTCGATATCCTGGAAACTATCCACGCTATGTAACCGGAGAGGATGCCCGATTGTTATGGCATGCCCCATTCCCGACTGTGGCTTGTCTGGAGCCACTACTACAATCTTTCCGAGGTCTTTTACCGCTGCTACAAGACTCTTAATGCCTGGTGCTGTAATACCATCATCGTTCGTGACCAGAATAACAGGTTCCGCTTTCTTTTTTGCTTTAGCCATACTTACAGTTGAACGGAGCAAAAGTGCTAATTATTTTAAACTGTACAAAAGAAAGCCAATTTCATTTTATTGAAGTGATAAATGTGAAAGTGATGAGCCGATATGATGATGTGATGATTAGCCAATTGCGATGGATTGGTGATAATCGACCTAATTGGCTAATCGGCTAATATCACATCATCACATTTTCTTTGACCAGGCTGGAATTTTGAGTGCTTTCAGTTACCTTTGCCGCCGGTTAAAATGTTGGGTATGCTGGGGGAAAGAGTGGATTAATGCACCGGATATCCGCCAATGCGATTACTTAAAATCTTTCATATACCATGGCAGGTCAACTAAAAGAGGTACGAAACAGGATCAAATCGGTTCAAAACACTCAGCAGATCACAAAAGCGATGAAAATGGTGAGTGCTGCAAAATTAAGAAAGGCTCAGGAGGGAATCGTGCAAATGCGTCCCTATGCCAAAAAATTACAGGAGTTATTGACAAATATCGTTAGTGGCTCAGAGGGCGAGGGCGAAATGAAACTGGCTGCTGAAAGACCTCATGAAAGAATACTGTTCATTGTTATTACAAGTGATCGGGGGTTGGCGGGAGCGTATAATGCGAACATTATTAAACAGGCAAAGCTTGCTATCAGGCAAAGCTATGGGGCCCAGTTTTCGAAAGGCAATGTTCATATATGGAGCATTGGTAAAAAAGGCTATGAGCATTTTTTGAAAGCAAACTATAAAGTTGACGCAACCCACAAGGATATTTTTCTGCACTTAACCTTTGAAAATGTGCAGGCTTGCGCCCAAGCGGCCATTAAGGCCTTTGAGAACAAAGAGCTTGACGTAGTTGAATTGGTGTACAGTGAATTCAAAAATGCAGCTACACAACGTTTCGTTGTAGAGCGGTTTTTGCCTATTCCAAAGGTTCAGCAGAAGCCGGGTGCAAAAAAAAGTGATTTCATTTTTGAACCCGCGAAGGATCAATTGATTGCCGAATTGATGCCAAAGATCCTGAATACGCAATTGTTTAAAGCCGTTCTTGACGCGAATGCATCTGAACACGGAGCAAGAATGACCGCTATGGATAAGGCTACAGAAAATGCCAATGAGTTGCTACGAAGTCTAAAAATTTCTTACAACCGTGCACGCCAGGCAGCCATCACTACAGAATTAACTGAAATTGTAAGCGGAGCGGCGGCGCTGCAAGGTTAATTTCGAAATTTGAAAATTTGAAGATTTGAAAATGCCCGGCTGGTGTTTCAAACAATGTTTCAAAATTTTCAAATTTTCAAATTTTCAAATTTTCAAATTACCAAATTACCAAATGGACATTTCCAATCTCATACCACATATCGAAGCGCTGATTTTTGCAAGTGACAGACCGTTAACCGCAATGGATCTGACAGAATTGATCAATAATGCATTTGGGTTCATGGAGGATAAAATCACCATGGAGCAAATACAAACAGGGATCGATGGCATCGTAGAAAAGTACCAGTCTGATTTTTACCCTTTTGAAATGCGTGAGAGTGGGGGCGGATGGCAGTTCCTTACGAAAAAAGAATATCACAAAACTGTTGCACAGTTGAATGGTGAGAAATTCTTGAAACGCCTATCGACAGCTGCTTTGGAAACTCTCGCGATCATCGCCTATAAACAACCGATCACAAAAGCAGATATTGAATCGATCCGTGGAGTGAACTCTGATTATTCAATTCAAAAACTTCTGGAGAAGGAACTAATTGTCATTACCGGTCGCAATGAGGAGATGCCGGGAAAGCCATTGGTATATGCGACTTCAAAATCGTTTATGGATTACTTTGGCATCAATTCGCCACACGACCTTCCGAAGTTAAAAGAGATATACGACGAGGCGATGATACAGCCAACCGTTATCCGTGAGGAAAGAAATCCGGAAAAACTGAGTGACGAAAACGATATCTCTCCTGAAACAAGTGACGACGAAACTTCAGTTTTAGCGGTCAGCGAAAATGGTCAACTGGTAGGTGAAGATCCTGAAGATAACCTTCGTATAGATGATGCTGAAGATCGCCGAAATACAGATGATCCGAATTCCGAAAGGGAAAAGGGTTCTGCTCCAGATCAAGGCGAATAATGCTT
>Ga0126304_10001622_pt1 | contig 10695 bp, 9 predicted proteins | sample Plot25_FD_92538 | JGI IMG/M metagenome (GOLD analysis project Ga0126304, IMG submission 92538) | Serpentine soil microbial communities from UC McLaughlin Reserve, CA, USA - Plot25 | ecosystem: Environmental > Terrestrial > Soil > Grasslands | place: USA: UC McLaughlin Reserve, Lake County... | reverse complement strand
TTTACTGCTTTAAATGTCAGCAGTTTTGGACTGATGACCAGATGTATAGAATAGTCGAAGAGCTTCAAGAGAAGCGCATACAACAGTATCTCTCCAGCCCGGCGGCCAAAAAGTGGATATGACCACGCTGAAAATATATAATATATTCGTGTTGAGCATAGATTTGGAGTTTTGAGTCGGAGATATTGTTTTATGGTGGAGGTATCATCTCCACCTTCTCTCGGGATCTCCACTACTTTTGCCTTGATTTTGAGTTCAATTGTTGTATGGCGGAGACGTAGGAGGTATCGGAGATATTTTCCAATTACCTCTGAGGATTGCGATCATGGGGGCAATGATTCTAAATTATTTCCTGTCCTCTTGTTCCTCTTCTTGAAATGCAACTTGTGGATGTCTTAGATTGCTACAATCAATGCGCATTATATCATGAATTGCATTCCTATTACCATCGATAAAGGCTAGTTTCTTATTGCAATAGTCACACCTTATCATTATGTACTTCGAACCCAGCTTATAATCAATCATCATCTTGTCTCTCTCTTTTTTTCTACTGATTTCAACCTGTTTATAACTGTCCTCCCCAATTACAATGGGAAAATCCCTCCGACATCTCCGATACCTCCACCCTTGTAGATTTGAGCGTGTATTTGGAATCTTTTGGTGGAGATATTGTTAGGCGTTGAGGTATTATCTCCACTTTCTACATAATACCTACAACACTTTTGCCTGATTTTGAGCTCGATTTGTTGTTCTGTGGAGATGGTGGAGACGGTGGAGATACTTCCGATTACCCATAGAATACTCAATGACACACTACTTTTTATGCAGGAGTTTGAGCAGAACCATCAAAACGCGATAGTCACTTACTAGCATTCTTGCCTCTCCTTCCTGTTGCTATCGTCATCTTCGAATTCGTTATTCTGTGATTTCTGTCTATATGTTCTCTTAGCTGCCTCCTCGAATTAAAAAACTCACCACAGATACTACGTCGTGAAATTATACCTGTCACTAACCATTAATTGGATATAATACATGCTTTATAACAGACATAAACTCGCAACGTTAGAATAATATCCGTTATCAGACTATTCAATAGGATATTTTATTCAGCAATATCAATAACAAGAAAGACGACATCAGATATAGGACTATAACTGAGATAATAATTAGCCAGGCTCTACAAATTCTGAACCAGGAATCCCAGAAAGACTAAAAGATGATAATGCGTATCATGGATTTCTGTTAGCCGTGCCCAACTGAAAGGATATTTGATGGATCTAAGCTACTGCATATTGAATCCTCTAAATGGACCTCTGATGCGACCTTAAGGGTGATTACATGATTTCTTTTCGTTCATGACCTTTTGCCTATGGCGCTGCCTCTGAAAACTGAGATAGATTTGTCTGAGCAAGGAACCTTTCAATTCTCATCACAGCAGTATCTACATACTCTTGGTTTGTGTCATAGCCGATATAACTCCTTCCTAGTTTAGCTGCTGCAAGACATGTGGTTCCCACACCGCAGAATGGATCGAGCACCACATCACCTTTGAAAGTATAGAGTTGAATGCATCTGTGCGGTAATTCTAAAGGAAATGGAGCTGGATGGCCAACTCGTTTTGCGGATTCGGCAGGAAACTTCCAAATACTCTTTGTGAAATTTAAGAATTCTTCTTTCGTTATAGTATTTTCTTTTTTATTGTTATTATTTCTGTTGTTGTGTTGTGGTGACGCTGATAATAATGACGAGGTGCGGGAAAAGCTTCCTTTGCAAAATACCAAGATATACTCATGGACATCTCTCAATGTCGGATTAGATGCAGAGAGCCAACTTCCCCATGCTGCCGAGATACCCGCACTTGCAGCCTTGTTCCAAATTATCTCTCCTCGCATCAAAATCCAATCTCTAGCATATCTTGGATTATGTAGCTATGTAATGGAATGTATGGTTTCCTTCCCAAATTTGCAACATTGATGCACATACGTCCGCCATTATCTGATAGAACCCGATATGTTTCTTTAAAAATAGATTTCAGCAAACTTCGATACTGTTCTATACTTAGATCTTGATCATAATCTTTGCCAACATTGTAAGGAGGTGAAGTAACTACAAGGTCGATGCTTGAATTAGGAAGCTCTTCCATTTTTTCACTGCTCTTATAAAAAACCTTGTCAAAATATTTGGGATCAATCTTATCATTATTTTTCCTGTGATGCTCTGCTGAGGAGATGAAGCCATTCCTGTTATCGTTCCAGTTGTTATTTTTTCCTTCAGTGTGTCGAACCGCCGTTGGTTGCTTATAGAATAGCTTGCGACCATAGAATTGAGAAGAATCATGATCCTCTCTCTTTGATGTACCAAAGCTTCGAGTTTGAGTCCCCATACTCAATTCTTGACTCCATCAGTACTTGAAAAGTGATGGTCAGTTTGTATCACTTTTCTACTCCCCCCTCTCCCCTTATTCTTCTATCCACTGTGTATCCCAAGGCCAGTAATAGACTTGGCAATGATCTGATATGTCAACTCTATAGCCTGCGTGTCTTTTTTGTTTGTGACCCGGTAGCATTCCAGCGAAATATTTGTCCTCCATCAACTGCCATTGCGCGTACTCATAAAAGCATTCATCGCAAAATGCAAATTCTAGGCTGTCCTCTTCTTCTAATGCGTTAGGGTCATAATCAATTTGCATTCTATTAATTCTTGATGACGGCGCAGGGCGCTGATGTTCAAACAGTAGTTCGTTTACAAAAGCCCATGTGTGTCCGCGCCTATCCAATGGAGAGAAGCCCCTGTTGGTATAGTTTCCTATTCTACCACAACTAAAACACTTAAAACGGCTTGTGCCGATGTGTTTGTGCCGCCATTGCTGATATCTTTCAACTTGCTTGTCAAATATGGCTTGTTGCTGATGCTCCTGTGGTGATGTATTCTGGGGTTCCTGCATACCTTTAGATTTCCCTTCTTCTTTTTGATTTCCTTCTATTTGGTTTTCTATCAATCTTTTCACTTCCTAGATTTGGCAGCTTTTTAGTGCTGAATGTCCAGCCTCACCACGTGGAGGCGCTGCCCTTGAGGCCGCTCTGATAGAATAATGAAGATTTGAGATACTTCGGCTTAACAAGAGACTTTCGTATCCTCCTCCTTTTCATGCTCTGAAGCGATAATCTGGTTATACTGCAAATTTTTCCCTGTTTTGCCGCCAATCTTGAAGATATCTTCCGATTCTATGCTCTCTAGTCCAAAGCCCATGATTTCTAGAGCATCTTTTACTGTAGCAAAAAGGACTTTTTTGTATTCTACAATGCTGATGTCTTCTGATCTTATAGGAACAGCAGTGGTGTCTTTCTTCCGGCCAGGATTGGATTTGTAATAGTAAATGACGTCGCCCTTTTTTGCACCAAGATGAAGGCCCACTCTTTTCTGCATAGTGTTGGCGGCATACTCGGCTGGATCCTTTGATAAGGTAACATAGATTTTCAGATCTTCGGGGTCTACATTTCGAGATTCCAGATCACTAATTGCCTTTTTGATGTTGATTGTCGGGTCTGGTGTACCTTCTTTGAAGTCTTGAACAAATTGGTCAAAGGCACGGCTTACCCACCGGGGTCTGTCGCTTTTCTTACCTTCCATTCCTTTGACAACAGCTTCTCCAGTAACGCTGTCTATGCCTATGTAGTGTTTCTTTTTGATGCTCATGAATTTGCTAAAGGTTCTCTGATGTTCGACTTCGATGCCGCGCTCACGCTGGCAGTGGTTGATGAAATCCTGCAAGCTTTCATCGCTTCCACCTGACAGAAATAGCGAGTCAGTATCTCCTGCGATGATTTCAAAGACGTATTTTTGGGCAAGCTTTTGCATATAGCGAAAGGTGTATCTTCCATATGCTGTAATCAATTCTGCAACTCGTATGTCTGCATACTTGAATTCAGGATTAGCAAACAGACCGTAGCCTCCGTTGATTAGGATCTTTAGCCCAAGTTGCTTTGCTTCATTTCCAAGCTGCTTCTGCCTTACTCTTTCTTCTTTGAACTGACGCAGCTTCTTAGGGAAAGCTCCTTCTTTCTGCTTGCATATCCAGTACCCTTTATCAATTACCTCTGCTGACACTTTAGCATCTTCTCTACTGATGCAGCAGGGACAGTTGACAGTATCAAATGATATATTGTGGAGTATTGCAACTGAAGGATACAGAGATACCACATCTACGACCTTTATGTTTCTGTAGAGTCCACGCTTTGGTTCTATTACAAGGCCGCCTTGATATTCAGTTGGTTGATTTCTAGTGTCGCCCTGCCCACTAAGTTGTGATGGAATGCATCCCATATCATCGAAGACTTTTGTCCACCATGTGGAGAGACTGCTGTGACATCCCTGCTCTAGACTTAGCCCTGTAAGCTCTGCTATTGCTTGCATAAGGCTCATTACCTGTCCGTTGTTAGCCTTTGATAGATCCATTACCAGTTGTGCATCTTGCAGTACATACTGTTTCTGCTGACCTATTGTAAGAGTATGAACATTATCACCAGATATGCCTCCCGAACCATACTTTCCTTTGCCAAGCAGTGCTTGTGAGACATCTTCAAGTTTTAGTGTTCTATACTTATTCTTGAAGATAGTTCCTTTAACTAGCTCTTTTCTGAAGACTTCGCATAAATCTATGTGGATTCTCTTCTCGATGCTTGGTCTACCATTCCAAGAGAATTTGATGGGAGAGGGGATTCCATTTTTTATGCATCTTTCATTCAATACTGCCAAGTCAGACTTAACATCAGTGTCCCGCATCATGCTGCAGCTGAAACGCCTCCAGTTCCTTTATGACTGCTAGTTCCTGCTCTACTAACGCCCGTAGTATACCACCCTATAGAAGCTGGATACTTCACTATCTCATCTGTAATTGCATGAAGCAGACCAGGCTCAGAATTCCCAAAGTCAGAGATATGCAGCACCTTTTGATTGCCATGGCTATCAACAAATGCAGCTGCATATATAGTCTGGTTGCCGGTATCACTGTTGTTAATCCACTCCAAATCAAATGCAACATAGTCCTTGCCCTCTAGTAGAGGAACAGTAGTACTAGTGCCACCATTATCTAGAGGTAATCGGAAAATATCTCCACTACCTCCGATAATTCCAATTTTCTGAAAATGAGCGTCATTTCCTGGTTCTTTTGGTGGAGATATTTCGATCTTCGTGTAGGGAATGTCCCCACCACCTGAAGTAGTATCTCCACCATTCTTGGCATTATTTGTGCTCAGATTTGACCCTGGTGGAGATGGTGGAGGTATCGGAGGTATTTTCCGTTTGATTGTTATCCAGGTTGAATTCTTAGACTTAGTCTTTTCGCCCTTGGCATCTCTTGTGATGGTGATGTCAATCTGATAGCCTTGGCGCAAATCAGGCAATAGAGGCTTGATCTTCCTCGTGAGGCTGTTGCCTTTCTTAGGCCACATACTATCGCGGGTGTCAATCCTGAATGCTTCAGCCACTTTCCTGAATTCATTCAGCAATGCTTCGGGCGAACCTTCCCATTCGTTGTTTCCTACTTGCCATCTGTCGACGAAGTTGACAATTGCCGGACCGACCAGTGTTGCTTCAACAGCGTCAACATTTTGACGCTCAAGTACTGAATAGTAGGCTTCAAGAAACTCTAGTTCTTTGCAACCCATTGCTCTTGCAATTGCTTCGCCCCATATAGCAAAGTCCGCCATTCTGGGCTTTCTCTGAAGCTTGATCGTGGACTTTATGCTCAGTGCCTTTACCAGAATGTCAAAGATATAACCAAGCAACCCGGGCTTCATTGCTTCAAATTCTGCATCGACTTCAGCCTCTTCACGGCGCTTTTCATCAGAGATTCTGGTAAAGTCAAGCATTACACTTCTGTCCAAAGCGTCAGGTTCTGTCAAGACATTATTGATGCCATTTACTAAAATGAGGCGCTTGTAGTTGTATGCTATATCTTCATCATCTGTGTAAAGCTTTCGTTTGCTATTGCCAGCACCAGTGACTGCTTTACATATTTCGTCAGAGAACCACTTTGGCACTATTCTGACATTGTCATATACAATGACATAGTTGTGGTGCATGTGCTGTACAAACTCATTCCTGTCTTTTGGGATTGTCAAAAGCTCAACTGCGCATGGATCAACAATTCGCTTATGATATCGACAATATGTCGATTTGACTCCGCCCTGCTCTCCATTAGGAACAGTTATCGGATGTCCAATGTCGGGAATGAAGCTGCCAATAAGTGTCACTTTGACAAGGAGTCTAGCAGCATATCTTTTGATATGCATAAGATCCAGATACTTGTCCATGATATCTGGAGGATAATCTTTAACAGGCATAACCTGTGGAAGTTGCTTGAACCTTGTGAAAAGTACATTGTCAGGATGCTTCAAGAGAATCTCCCAGCCTTGTGCAGTCACCTTGATGCATGACCAGCTTTCTGTTGCAGGGTCGTAATAGAGGGTATTGTAATCTGAGCTATTTTTGTCATCACCTGATACTCCCCACGCTGTTCTCAAATGTACCCTTGCAGTGACACCATCAAAGACAGTTCTTGCTGTAAGGATGCGCACTAATTCGTTTAACGTTTCAGACTTGAGCACCTGTTTATCCATTTCATCATAAAATACCTTGCTGATATAGAGCTCAAATCGAGAGCTTCCAACCTGCATATTCTCTATATGATTACCTACATGTACCTTGATATGTGGAGTCCCATATTCATCATTGAAATATAGCACAGCCCTTTTATCAATAAGCTCTATGGCTAGTTCCGATGCCGATGGTAGTTTGTTGCCGCCACCCCCGTCATTGTGAGCACCAGAATCCGTTGAATCGCCAGCAGAGTTGTCATGTATCCTGTTTTCAGGAAATACATCATGTATTTCTTTTAGGATTTGACGCGCCATGTCTGAGCTGTCAAGCTGAGCTTCAAGAATTTCGAGCAACCCTTGGTACCCTTTAATTTCATCTAGGATTTCTTTGCTGTATGTATCTTCAAGAGTTGTCAGCCGATCATGCAGCTCCTCATCATTATCTGCGGCCATGCCTTCAATGACTTTACGTGCACTCGCAATCGCAATGCCTTCTTTGCGGAGCCAGCCAGACAGGTACAGGACAAAATCGTGTCGCAGCCCCTTGAGGTAATGGGGTCTGAGAATGACGACAATGTCCATAACACGCTCGTCATCTAGCTCGCTTTCCGGGGGTAATAGCGTGCTCTCTTTTTTCTCTCCCTCTCTTTGCGTGTTGCTCCTGCGAACTCCGCCAATATGTCTGAAACACATTATCAGATCGAGGATTTGCTCTCTTGACAGTTCTGCAATCATATTTCCTTTAATGAAGCTGTACGCGTTGCCGCTTGGATGTATCGACGGTGGTGCTAATATATAACCACCATCAGTTTTTAACCTGATTTCACTATGACCATCGGCTCCGCGCCAGAGTACTCCACTTTTTATTTCTCTTGCTACAGGTTCGTATTCGGAAAATTCACCAGGATTGTATCTGACCCAGACATGAAGTCCACCACCGCCTGTCTCTGACCATAGTGTCTCAGATAGCGCCTCCTTGGTTTCTTGGCCTATCTTGTTCTCTATCGCATACTGAGCGTAAGCCTTTGCGGTCACTCCATCAATATCGAATACTACCAGTCGGGATACTCTTCCTGTAATTACCGCAATGTTGTTGTTGGTGCCGTTGAACCAATCTTTCAGCTCATGCTCGGTTGGCAGTCTCTTCTGAAAGGTTTCCCACTCAAACCCTTTTGCCGGCTTCTTTTCCCTTGGAGCAAGTGGAATAACGCTCAAGCCTGCTTTAAGATAGGCTGTAGCTCCAAAGGTTGGATCCTTGAAGTTTACGCTGTGATCGGCTTGACTGGAGGTCATATCTATTTGGATCGCCTCCCATGACCGCATGGGCATCGGCAGACGATGCGATGTCCTGTAAGATTGTTGACATAAACGATGGCGCACTCGCTGCAATCGTTGACAGGGCATTGTCTTATGACCAAATCAGGAATTAGGAAAGTTGTATGATCGTTACTGTTGTAATCGATGTTACCGATAGCATTTGCCGGAGAAATAAATGACTGAGAGGGATCTCGCATTACCGTGCTTCTCCTCCTTCTCTTCTCCTTTCGTCGGCTGGATACTGTGGCAATGAGATTTTTCCTGCATTATCAAAATAATTTAGCAATAGTTTCGCGATTACGTCATTGAAACTATCACCAGCTTTACCCAAGCCCTTTAGTGCAGCATAGTTATGTTCCGATATTGCAATTGTTCTTAGTTTGTAAGTCACGCAATAGTTGCATCACCTTTAACTTTTATAAATGTCGGATGCTCCGACATTTTATATAAATGCGCTCTAAGGATGTCGGAGAACAGAATAAGTTCAAGATATTGCAATGTCTGGCCGCTGGCGATGCAGATGGCAAATCTACATCCACAGTTAGCAGAGAAACAGCACTTCATAGAGACACGGTACACAGTCTTTGTAGGGAACTGGTTGCCGCCAGCCTAGTCGTTAAAGGTTCTGGTAAATGGGGCAAATTCCGGCTCACTGAAAAGGCAATTGGTGATCCAAGCCTGTTAGGATGGGCGTTTTCAAAGAGAGCATTCAAAGAAATACTTAGGAGAGGAGATGCCTCTTCATCTGGCTGCAAATACTCTAAACTAGACTTCAAAGACGTCTCAAGGATAACCGATAGGGAATTTGAACGCAGACTGCTCTTCAATTCTGCGCTATTAATTGGAGCATATGTTCTGTATGTATTTCTCAAATCTTTTGAGCCGGCTGACTTCGAACCACCGCTTACCATAAACAGACGGCAGAGAAAGATAAAGATGACGGGCAGGCATAAACATGAGCTCTCCAGGCAATGGGTCAAAAACGCCATACAGCCTTATGCAATGCTAACTGAGTTGCGGAAGGTAAATTTCATCAAGCAATATCTTAAGCCATACAGTGGCTCTAATGATCGGGGTTGGGGTTTCAATGAAATAACAAGCGAGCAAAGCTACAAAAGGTTGATGTTACAATTTGCAGAAGTCTTTGGTGGAGTTTATCGCGTTTTAGAAAAAGAAGTAGAGAAAGCAGTTCCCATGCAGGATTGGTATACAGTGCACTATTCCGAATCTATATCGGCAGCTTCATCAGCAAAAACCAGAAAGGAAGAAAAGTACAATGGCACTAATGGCACTTCTGGCTCCTCCTCCCCTGTCATATCTTCATAGGGAAGTGCATATTTCTGGCCTTAAGCTCGCGGTCAAGAAGTTCAAGAAATGGACTGCTTTGCCTTATACATTCCGTTGTCTATCCATTGTTTTGCAGCTTCAGCCAATTTTTTCTGCCTTTCTTCCGACTGCTCAATGGTCATGATCTGGAAGAGAGTGCCTAGCTGCTCTCGCATGGCTCTCATCTGATCTTCATTTTGCTCTAGCTTTGTTTCCATGTCTGCGCCCTTGGCTTCTAGTGCTGAGATATCCATAAATGTCAAATATGGCTCAATCTTCAGAAAGGTTGCAATTTTTTCCGATTCTGGCTTTCTCCAGTATGTAGAGTTTGCGTGTCCGATAAAATATTCTGCAAACTGATTTTGCCCAAGTCCATCGATGGTAGTGTAGACAAAATGGCGAAAGCTGTGAAGACTGACTTCCCTTCGCTTGCCATCATGCCGGAATTTGAAATTCATCCTGTCCAGAAGTTCACCAAAGCGCCTGCTAAGGTTCTTGTATGCGTATTCGACTGTAGTCTCCAGTTCATCGTGATAAGGCATAAACACATACTCATCCGGCCTTCTAACCGGCTTGAGATGCAGAGCTTTGTATAAAATCTTGCCTGTCTTCTTGTCATAATACTGCTTGATTGTCCTTTCCCTATACTTGAAATCAAGCCACGATTTGAGCTGTGTGACCATTTCTTGAGTGAGATAGGTGTGCCTATCTGTTCTAGTCTTGGCATTTTCACCTTGCAGGTTAACTCTTACGGGATTCCGGTCAAAGTCGATATCTTGCAGCTGCACGCTGAGCGCTTCCGATGCCCGCCATCCAGTGGAAGCCAAGAACATTACGTAAGTCTTTAGCCGGATGTCATCGCATGAAGCTAGAATCTCTGTCACCTGATCCTTTGCCATGCCTTCTCTTTCTCGCTTGATTTCCTTTGGGAGCTTTATTTTCATCTTAAATTTTGTCTGGTTGATTGTGACGTCGTTTGCTTCCAAAAAATGCTTGATGTGCTTGACTCTTTGGTTAAGGGTTCTCGTTGAAAGTAGGTTTTGTTGGATTTTTTCCCTCACCTCATATGTCACAAACTTTGAAAAGAGCTCGTAGAGGTCAAGTTTGCCGGACTTTAACTCCTCAACCAGGGAATCAAGGTCCCGCTGATATTCCGTCTTTACAAATTGCTCAAAATCGGCTAAATGTACACTGACTGTTCTAGCGCTCCCCCTGTTGACATTACTCAGCTGTTCAAGAAAATCATTTGCAAGTTTAGCTTCTAGCCTTGCCATCTTATACTATACAGTCCTATCACACGCCCTCCTAGCCTAAAAGGCTTGTGGTTTCGCTACTTCTAACTTACCTTAATCGCACAATTTCTCTATTATCCGGGACACTTGACCGGACTTTGAGCCGGGAATAGATAGCGCTTGCTACATTCTCCGACTTGCTTTTTTCTCCGTGATTGACC
>Ga0126304_10001621_pt1 | contig 10707 bp, 14 predicted proteins | sample Plot25_FD_92538 | JGI IMG/M metagenome (GOLD analysis project Ga0126304, IMG submission 92538) | Serpentine soil microbial communities from UC McLaughlin Reserve, CA, USA - Plot25 | ecosystem: Environmental > Terrestrial > Soil > Grasslands | place: USA: UC McLaughlin Reserve, Lake County... | reverse complement strand
AGCCAAAGACGTATTGAAAGCGGAAAGAATTGCATTAAATTTACTCATGAGAATGAGCGGTATTGCAACAGCCACACGAAAATTTGTTGATATAGTTCATCAAATCGATCCACAAATTTCAATAGCCTCAACAAGAAAAACTGCCCCTGGATTACGACTCTTTGATAAAAAAGCAGTCGTCATAGGAGGAGGAATTAGTCATAGAATTCGACTTGATGATATGGTGTTGATAAAAGATAATCATATTGCTGTAGACAAATCTATACGAAAAATAATACCATTAATTCGAGAAAAAGTAGGTTCTTCTATAAAAATAGAATGTGAAGTCAAAAATGAACAGGAAGCTTTCGAAGCTATTGAAGCTGGAGCTAATATTATAATGTTAGATAATTTCTCTATACTAGAGGCAAAAAATACACTTTTAAAGCTTATAGATGAAGGTTTGAGAAATTTAGTTAAAATTGAAGTATCAGGAGGAGTTACCTTAGATAATATAGTTAATTATGCCCAATTAAAACCAGATATTATCTCAATAGGGTATTTGACACATTCGGCTCCATCATTAGATTTTAGTTTAAAGATAATAGACTAGTAGCAAAAATAAAAAGGATTAGATTTTATCATCTTCTTCTTCCACCACGTTCAGGTTTTTTCTGACCAGGTGGGACTCTTTTCTCAAATCTTTTAATAAAATTCTCTTTATTACGTACCTTTGATATGGGACTAACGCGTGTCTTTGCCTGTACCTTAGGAGTTTGACCTTTTACTTTTCCTGCCTTAGTAAGCGATCCGTGAGTTGGCATATGTGTATTCTAAATATGCTCCTAATAAATATATTGCAAAGTTTAAAGAGGCAATCTATGCCTATAATGTATAAATATAAGGCAAAGGTGTCCTAAATAGTACTAATTTAAATCATGTTTTGCTCATATTGATATTAAATAGCAAATGAATTTAACATTGAATCAATATACTAAAGAAATTTCCTCTTTAAAAAAGGAACGAGATGCAATTATACTTGCACATAATTATCAATTACCTGAAGTGCAAGATGTCGCCGACTTTATTGGAGATTCATTAGCTCTCTCCAGAAAAGCAGAAAAAACTAATGCTAAAAATATTATTTTTTGTGGTGTTCATTTCATGGCAGAAACTGCTTCTATTATTTGTCCAGATAAAGATGTATTTATACCAGATGTAAATGCAGGGTGTTCTCTGGCTTCCTCTATCAATAGTTCGGAATTAATGTATTGGAAGAAAGAGCATCCAAATGCTATTGTTGTTAGCTATGTTAACACTTCTGCAGAGGTAAAAGCATTATCAGACTATTGTTGTACCTCTTCGAATGCTGTAAAAGTGGTAAATAGTATATCTCCCGACAAGGAAATTCTCTTTCTTCCAGACATGTTCTTAGGTTCATATGTATCTGAAATTACCAAAAGAAAGAACATGTTCATATGGCCCGGCGAATGTCATGTACATGCTGGAATTCGTGCTGAAGATATTAATAAAATGATGAAAGAGTACAGAAATGCGGAATTCTTGGTCCATCCAGAATGCAGTTGTACATCTTCAACTATGTATCATATGTCAAAAGGAGACTTAATAAACGAAGGTCATATTTTATCTACCGAAGGTATGATGGAACGAGCGAAAAATTCATCTAAAAATGATTTTATTGTAGCGACAGAAACAGGAATATTATATAGAATGCAAAAAGAAAACCCGACAAAAAATTTTATTCCCATTAGACAAGATGCAGTATGCCAATATATGAAAAAAATTACTATCGATAAAGTTTATAATTCCTTATTAAATAATGTATATCAAGTAAGAGTACCAAAATCAACAGCTGATAAAGCCAGATATGCAATAGAAAGAATGTTATCAATTGGATGACACTTTTATATTTGAATTACTACTACTTCTTTAAAAAGGTAAATTACTCTTGACTAGTACTTCAGAACTAAAATTTTCTAAACACAGAGCAATCGAATTGATCTATTATTTTTTAATTATACATATATTGAAAAATGAGTTAGGAAACTATTTTAACTGATAAAATAAAATCTTTAATTACTTTTTATGAAAAAAAAAATATCAATCATAGGTTGTGGTGCTATAGGAAGTGAGCTTGCCCAGAATGTAGATAGTAACATGGGCAAAAATGTAACTTTGCTTTCTCTTTTTGATATCCGCCCTGAGAATGCAGAAATCGTTAAATCGAAATTATCACATAATAGTCCACTAATATTTGACAATTTTGATGAATTTATCAAGTCTGAATCTTTCAAAGATATTGAATTGGTAGTAGAGGCTGCATCACAAAATGCTATAGCAAGTTATCTTAATCAACTTATTTTATCCAAAAAAGATGTACTCGTTATGAGTGTAGGTGCTTTTGCTAATTCCGATTTTTTTTCTGAAGTTATAAGAAATGTAGAGAGTAATGATACAAATATTTATGTTCCATCAGGAGCTATTGCTGGAATAGATGCTATCAAGAGTGTAAAAAATTCGATAAGTTATGTAACTCTAACAACAACAAAGAATCCAAATTCACTTAAAGATTCTCCATTTTTTAAAAATAATAATTTAACAGTAGATTCTATCAAAAAAAGAACATTAATTTTTGAAGGATCAGCCATTGAGGCAGTTCAAAATTTTCCAGCTAATGTGAATGTAGCAGCCTTATTAGGTCTTGCTGGAATAGGTGTTGAAAAAACCAAGGTTAATGTAATTGCCGATCCGTCTATTCGTATTAATAAACATGAGATCAAGGTAATAGGAAAATTTGGCGAATTAATAGTACGAGTCAAAAATATTCCTAGTCCGACTAATCCCAAAACAAGTTACCTGGCTGTATTATCTGTTATCGAATGTCTTCGCTCAATTACTACAAAAGGATTAAAATATGGAACATAAGATTGAATAGTATATCAATAGAATGTTGTCTATGGCTTCAATATCGTAACATTGAGATAGTAATAATAGATACGAATCATGTTAAATAATTTAATTGCAATAGTTGTAATTTCTTTTATTATTGTAGGTTCATTATGGGGAATTGGTAATCTGCTCAATCCAGTAAAAGAGAATGATATGAATGCAGAAGGGATTTTATTGGTTGCAGAAAACAATTTTTTTAATAATACAAATCCTACCCTTCTTATTGAGAGAAATATACCAGAAAAAATTACTATTATAAATAAAGATTTTGTAAGACATGATTTTATTATCGATGAATTAAATGTTAATACCGGTTATCTTTACTCATCTCAAGATTTTACTACAGCGATTGCTTCAAAAAACGTAGGAACTTTTGAATATTATTGTTCCTTGCATCCATCTACAATGCGTGGAAAACTAATTATTTCTGATACTAAACAATAATATTCTTTAATGAATTGATCGAAAAAGTTAATTCTAAGGAATGGATAATATGATCTTCAATGTTTAACGCTGAATCCGGAAAAAGTAGCAACAATAAAAAAAAATTCCATAAAATTAATTTGGGAATCCGACAAACAGTACTGGAAAGAGCACGGTATAGGTGTCAAAGCTGTTCAATTAAATTTAACACACAGGAGACTCCTTTTTTTGGCCATATTAACGGATCATTAAAAGATAATAGTCCTGCTAACCTTAAAGCTCTTTGTAAAGCGTGTTACGTAAAAACCGGAGAAAATAAAATTAAGGATAATATGGTTGGGAAAATTCGGTCATTAATTAGAAGAGTTATATGATATAATCTGATTATTGAATAATATTATTAACGCTTATTCTTTTGATTTAAGAAATGATTCTTTATGTTCTTCACAACAAAAATGTTCTATCTTAAGAACTCCTCTATTAGAATCTCCTTCAATATGGGGCCATCCTAAATCGGAAAATATTTTTCCACAATAACCGCAAGTCTTACAGTCCATTTTTAATATTTCTATTAAATAAATAAAATACTTTTTTTTAATAACTAATATATTTCATATTATATGTATTCTTTCTTATGCCTATATTACTTCAGTTAATTTGTGATCAATGTAAGAAAGTAATTTTAGAAAAAATAGGTGAAAAGAATCTCACTCTTGAACGTTTCCCGATTACTAATGAAGAAGCCGAAAGATTAGACAAAGAACATAGAGGACATGAATGCCATATAGAAGCAGTAGAAAAAATTACTTAAAAATTTTCTCCTAGTTACTGAAATATGATGCGACTATAAGTTCGAAATGCTAGATATGAAGTAATTGTTAGAAAACTTTATTGATTCTTCTTATAAAAAGTTCTATAGGAAACTTTAAATTCTACGTATTCCCCCATAGTCTAATGTTTAAAGGTATAACAATAACCTCCACAATATTTAGTATGTTTTTACTAACACTTATGGCGACAGGTATTCAACTTCCTCAATTCACAGTTTTTGCTCAAGAAAGTGAGATTGAATCTGTGAACTCTTCCAGCACTGCAGCAAGCAATGCGACTAGCGCTCAAACGACAGAGGGTGCATCTGAAAATGCTACTAGTAGTAAATCATCCAATGCAACCAGTACTCAAGCAGGCAATGCTACTAGCGTGGAAAAAGCCGCACAAGCAAAACCAGATGCAGCTACCATATCAGTAGGTAAATCATTTGCTCAACAAGGGACAGTAACATCTACACAAGATCCTCTACCTGGCCATGAATCTCATCAATTAGCATTAATCTTGCCACCTCGAGATGATGGTGCAATATATCAAGGAACACTTACATATACTGCAAGTAAACCAGCTGAGGTTGTAATTTTACAAAATTTTGCAAATGAGACCGATGTTGATCCAACGTATGGTGGTATTGCTACAGCTCCATTAGGAGAAGGGACAGTGGCAATTAGTCTCTTGACTCCACAGTATGGTCCAATCAATGCTGCTTCACTTCCATTTGCAGGAAATGCTCTTGCATTACATACATTAAATGGCGACCCATTTGCAGCTACTTATACAGTTACAGGTGGTGTCGAACAAGCTCAATCCTTTAACGCTATTACTCCACCTCCATTAGCCGAAGCAACTCAGGCAGATGAAGAAGATGGTAACGGAGATGACGGTAAAGATGGAGATGACGGTAAAGATGGAGATGACGGTAAAGATGGAGATGACGGTAAAGATGGAGATGACGGTAAAGATGGAGATGCTGATGAAGATCAAGAGGAACCCTAAAATTAATTAAATATACCTATTTCTTTAATTTTTATTCCAACTTTTATTGATAAAATTTTTCCAGGAACAACCAATTAACACCAATTTTACAAAATTTAAAAATAGTTATCAACACAGTTTATTTTTTAATATTTTGTTTTTTTTAATAGTTTCTCTTTATTAAAAAAAACCATAGATCCGCTTTTATTAGGTTTAAAAATTTACAATTTATCACTTAAATCTATTAGATTTTATATTCAAATGTCAAAAAGCATAATAGAAAAGGTTTGTTTAAAACCCTCTGATCATCTTTTATCATTCTAGTCTATTCCTTAAAATAAAGTAACCCTCCTGCCTTGACTATCTTTGAGATTATTTCAGGAAATGGTTTAATTTTAAATCCTTCACTCGATGTTAAATTGACGATCCTATTATTATCAAGATCAATTTCTAACTCATCGTTATCTGATATTTTGTTAATTACAGCAGAATCTATTTCTATAGGTAAAAGATATCCTCCATCCACTGCGTTTCTATAAAAAATCCTTGCAAAAGAAGGAGATAGTATTGCCCGAATACCGACTTCATGTAATGCGATCGGAGCATGTTCTCGGCTTGATCCACAACCAAAATTCTTTCCAGTCAGTAAAAAATCTCCTTCATCTATCTTTTGGGAAAAATTAGGATCTAGTCCTTCCATTGCATGTTTTCCTAATTCTTTGTGATCGTGTATTTTTAAATAAGGTCCTGGGATTATTACGTCTGTATCAATATTGTCTTTATTGTATTTGTGAACTTTTCCGCGAAGGATATTCACAGCATTTCATTCCTTGGATCAGTAATTTTTCCAGTTATAGCTGCTGCAGCAACTACTAAAGGCGATGCCAAATATGTTTGTGATTCAACGTCTCCCATTCGTCCAGGGAAATTTCTGTTAGTAGTACTAATACAAATCTCATCTTTTGCAAGTACGCCCATATGTGCACCACAACAAGCCCCACATGTTGGCGGACCAACTACTGCTCCTGCCTCCAAAAATATACTTACCAATCCTTCCTTAATTGCTTTGAAATAGATGGACTGAGCAGCAGGTAAGACTTCTGTTCTAATTTTAACGTGTTTTCCTTTAAGGATCTTGGCTACCATTCTTAAATCTTCTAATTTAGCACCTGTACATGACCCGATATAGGCCTTATCAATTGCTCTCCCTTCGAGATCCCCTACAGAACAAATATTTTCCGGTGAAAATGGTTTAGCTATAACAGGGTCTAGATTTTCGATATCATATGTAAATGTATCACTATATGAGGCATTCAAGTCTCCTTTTACAGGAATAAATTCCTCGTAAGTACGTGTCTTAAGATATTCAAATGTTACTTCATCAGGTTCAATAATTCCGTTTTTAGCTCCTGCTTCAGTACTCATATTAGTAAGTGTTAATCTTTCTTCCATAGACAATTTATCCACAGTGTCACCAGCAAATTGCATTGCTTTATAATTTGCGCCATCGGTACCGATATCACCTATTATCTTCAATATTATATCTTTAGCCATTATGTAGTCAGGTTTATGTCCATTTATTTGGAAAAGAATTGTTTCAGGCACCTTAAACCATATTTTTCCATTCATTAATACATAAGCGATATCTGTATGACCCAATCCTACAGCAAGAGAGCCCATTGCACCTGTAGTATTTGTATGCGAGTCGCCACCTACATAAATCTCCCCAGGTAAAACTAATCCTTCTTCATGCGATAAAGTATGACAAATTCCATACTGACCTAAACCATATTTAAAATGTTTTTTTATATTGTATTTCTTGGTCCAGTTAGTCAATAAGGTAATATTATTTGCTGAAATCCTATCAGAAGCTGGAACAAAATGGTCTTCGCTTACCCATACTCGATCAGGATTCCAAATGTGATCAAGATTTATACCCTTTTTTTCCCATTCTGAAAAAACTTTAATTACACCAGGGCCAGATACATCATGAACCATAACTTTATCGATATTTGCTATGACAACATCATCTGGGGTAACAGTATTTTTATTGGATGCTTTAGCTAAAATTTTTTCAGTAATAGTCATTCCCATTTCTTTATTACTAAATAAAGTGATCAATTCGCGAATAAAAACGTTCTACAAAACTAATAACGCTCTAGTGTAATATAGAATCATATTGATCTTTGTAAAACCTATTAAAATTAAAACTAAAAAAAAAATATTTAATCTGTTTGATACCCTTCTCTCATCAAAATATAAGTTTAAAGATCAAGATATTCTGGTATTATCAAGTAAATTCGTTTCAATGAGCGAGGGATCTGTATTAGATCTTCGAAAAATTAGACCTAGCTCTAAAGCCAAAAAGCTTGCAAAAACTTATCAAATGGAACCAACATTTGTTGAAGTTGTAATTAGAGAATCTGATGTTATTTTTGGAGGGTTGCCTGGATTCTTATTAACAATAAAGAATGGAATTTTAGCGCCAAATGCAGGTATTGATAAATCCAATATACCTTTACACAAAATTATATGTCTTCCTTTAGATCCATTTCTCTCTGCTGAAAATCTACGAATGGAGTTTCTAGTACGCTCAGGACTAAAGGTTGGAATAATTATTTCAGATAGTAGATTGATGCCTACACGGATTGGCACTACTGGAGTAGCAGTAGGATGTTCTGGAATAGAACCAGTTGAAGATCAAAGAGGAAAAAAAGATCTTTTTGGGCATATCATGAAATATACACTTAAAGCAACTGCAGATTCTTTAGCAACGATGGGGACGTTTGTAATGGGTGAAAGTAATGAGTCAGTTCCTCTCGTTGTGATACGAGGTTCAAATCTATCCTTTACGGATAGAAAACTATCTTGGAAAGACTTTGCTATTGATTACCAAACAGATCTTTATTTTCGTGGTATTCAAAACTTTAGTCCAATTAAATAATTTTAATTTCATAGCATTTTAATATAGCCCCCACCTCAAATTTTCAATAACCAAATGTCGGAATTCCTTATAAGATATCCAAAAAAAATGAACTTTTTAAAAGGATTACAGGAAATTATCAAGTCTGAAGATATACAATTTGATCATCTGAGTCTACTAGTTAAAATAAGGAAAGATGAAATTATTCGAACTCTTATCTTGGAGGGATTTTCTAAAGTAAAATTTGAAAATAAAAAACCGAGACAAATAGGTAATGGATTTTCTAAAAAGCTAAAGAAACCTTGGGAAATACATGTTCGCCTATTAGAGATGCAACAGGGCTTAATTGCAATTCAAGGAGAAGTAGAAATCTCACGAAGATATATTCAGCATATTCGATCAGTCCGCGCCCCAGTAATATATGAAATTGAATCTATTCTAAAAAAACACAGGATCGAATATAAAATCTGGAATGACAAAGTACGTGATTATATTATTAATATTATAGAAAATCACCAAATAATTCTAAATTCCCCGAAATTACCGGCGATGCCTTGGTTATTAATGATAATCTTTGGTTCCATGATTGGTTCATTACATGGACTAAAACTCTTTGGTATTTTTTAAATAAAGAAATTCTTTTATGGTCTTAATTTAATCATATTTATAATCAAACAATGGGAATTCCAGAGAAAATCAAAGAAATAGAGGATGAAATTCACAAAACTCAAATCAACAAAGCGACAGAATTCCACATTGGAATTTTAAAAGCAAAGATTGCTAAACTTAAACGGGAACTTGAAGAAAATAGGCATGGAAAGACTGTCTCAAGCGGAAAAGGTAGTTCTGGATATGACGTTAGAAAAGAAGGAGATGCTACTGTAGTTCTGATTGGATTTCCAAGTGTTGGAAAATCTACACTTTTAAACAGTTTAACTAATGCTAATTCAAAGATTGCCTCTTATCAGTTTACTACCCTAACAGCTATTCCCGGTATGATGGAGTACAGAGGGGCAAAAATACAAGTAATTGACTTACCAGGAATCATTAAAGGTGCAGCTTCTGGAAAAGGAATGGGGAAAAAAGTTCTCTCTGTCGCTAGAAATGCAGATTTGATTCTAATAGTTGTTGATGTATTCCAACCAAATCATTTTTCGATATTAGTAAAAGAATTAGCAGAAATAGGCATAAAAGTTAATAAAAAACCACCTAATGTTCATATACATAAAACCGAAAAAGGAGGAATTTCCTTGAATATAGACCAAGATTCACCAATTTCAGAATCAATGGTTAGAGAGATGAGTAGAATTTATGGAATACATAATGGTAGAATTACAATCAGAGATCCTAAATTGACTATTGATGATCTAATCGATGCGCTAGCTGGAAATAGAGTATATCCTCATTGTATAATAGTTTTAAATAAAATAGATCTAATAGATACTAATACATTAAATGGTATGATACCCTTCCTCGGCGAAGACGTTGAACCAGTTTCTGCAAATTCTAATCTGAATATCGAAATGCTTAAGGAATCGATCTTCAATAAATTGGAATTCATGAGAATATACATGAGACCGAAAGGAAAAGAAACTGATTATGTAGAGCCTTTAATTGTAAGAAAAGGAACCAAGGTTAAAGATATTTGTGCGAAATTACATAGAAATATGCTCCGTGATTTTAGATTTGCATTAGTTTCAGGAAAAAGTGCCAAATTTGAAGGACAAAAAGTAGGATTGGACCATGAATTGTTAGATCAAGATGTTTTAACAATAATCAAAAAGATAAATGCTATATGAAGATCCTTTAGAGTGGATCCTTTCCATCTATTTTACCTTTCTCTTCATTCTTCTTTTTCATATTCGTATAGATTAGAATTCCGATTATTCCTGCTATTATTATATAATTCACAGGTGGATTGAGATATTTCAAAACTAATCCAACCTTGGGAACGGTATATGCTACTGAACCAATGTAATCTTTTTCGCGAATAGGAAAATCAGTTCCTGGTATGATCCCATCATTTGCATCCCCCTTTGTTACTATGACTTTTTCCCCAAATCTATCATTTACCTCGATAATTCTATGAACAATAACTCTGTCACCACTTTGAGGCCTATTAAAAACAATAATATCGCCAACCTTTAAGCTATTAAAGGTATTTCCATCTTTTACTATTAATATATCACCTACGTTTAGAACAGGAATCATACTTCCACTGGAGACCACATAAAAAGGATTATCTACATTGAATACTACTTTGACAGCAAACCATATTAAAACTACACCAATAACTATTATTGCAATATCTTTTATTATGCTATACTTTTTGTCCTTATTTTCAAGCAATTCTAATTAAATTTCAATTTATTTGTTACATAAACTTTTAGATTAAATGTTATATATGGCAGCTCAGTCAAATGCCTTTATTACATGCGGTTTCAATATTAACTCTGATTCTTCATAGCTGCCTAAGTAATAATCTTATTCTGCTTAATTAATATGATAGTCTATTGCCTTTTTTGCAACAAAGTCCGCAGCTGTATTTTCTTCTCTTGGTATATAATTGTAAGAAATTTCTTTAAATTTTTTTTCTAAATTATTAATTT
>Ga0126304_10001620_pt1 | contig 10709 bp, 12 predicted proteins | sample Plot25_FD_92538 | JGI IMG/M metagenome (GOLD analysis project Ga0126304, IMG submission 92538) | Serpentine soil microbial communities from UC McLaughlin Reserve, CA, USA - Plot25 | ecosystem: Environmental > Terrestrial > Soil > Grasslands | place: USA: UC McLaughlin Reserve, Lake County... | reverse complement strand
GAACGCCCTCGACCTGGAGCGCGTATTCGAGGTCGCCCTGGAGGAGCGAGTCGCACTCGAGGTGAACGGGCTCCCCGACCGCCTGGATCTCCGCGGCGAACACGTCCGCGACGCGCTTGAAGCAGGCGTCGAGATCGTCTGCTCGACCGACGCGCACTCGGTCCGCGGCCTTGGCAACATCGAGCTCTCGGTCGCCACCGCTCGCCGCGGCTGGGCGACGGCCGAACGCGTGGTGAATACGCGGCCGCTGCGGGAGATCCTCCGTAACTAGCCGCAGCGGCCCCCACAGGTGTGCGGCCGGCCGGCGCGGGTAGTGGGACAGCCCAACGCCGTCGTCGGGCAAAACGCCCGGAAGGAGGACCGCATGGCCGCACGCGATCGTCGCACCACTGGAGGGATCGGCCTCGGCGGTGTCATCGTCATCATCGGGATCATCCTCGCGATCTTCGTCAGCCTCTGGCTCGGAATCGCCGTCATCCTGATCGGCCTGATCGCCTTCGGAGGCTTCGTGCGAGGCAAGTGGTATTAGGGACGCTCGGGCTGGCCGGAGCGCTTGTGTGACCGGCTGGCCTAGGGTCGGATGACGAAGCGGAGCCGAGAACCGGCGAAAGGAGCGAGGATGACGGGAAGCGCTGACTTCACACCGGAGGAGTGGGAGCAGATCGTCGAGGGACCGACGGGCGCCGGGACGGTGGTGATCACCGCGCAGCGCGGCGGCACGTTTCGAGAGACCTTCTCGATGGCGAAGGCGTATGCCGAAGCGCGCCAAGAACACGGCGAGAGCGAGCTCTTGGACGAGCTGGTCTCGACGAAGCCGAAGATCGATCGCACCCGCCACGGCTCGCCCGACGAGCTCAAGCAGCACGCCCTGGGGGAGCTTCGCGAGGCCGTCGGTTTGGTCGAACAGAAGGCCACGCCCGAGGAGGTCGACGATTACCGCCGCTTCGTCCTGGGGCTCGCCGAGCGGGTCGCGGCCGCGCACCGAGAGGGCGGGGAGGCGGTCAGCGAAGCCGAGCGCGCGGCGATTGACGAGATCGCCGACGCCCTCGGCCGCCCCAGCGGCTCGGCTGCTGGTTCGTGAAGCTGTCGGTCCGCTGACCGATCGCGAGGTGCCGAGCGCGCGCTCGGTGACTTAGGAGGCGAGGTTGCGCCCCTGCGCTGCGACCCCTCCCGAATTGTCCAAGGAGCGGATCGAAGTTTGGCCACGCTGAGCGTCCCGCCGGCGCATTGTGTGGTCCCCGAGGGGAATCAGCCCAGTACAGGGGAATGGACGGGGCCGCGCAGCCCGGCTTGTTGGTTTACCCCCGGCCGGGCGCGAGCGGCAGCCCCTACTGGATCCGACGAGGGCCCGCTTCGGCGGGCTCTTGTCGCGAGATACTGGTGTAGGCGATGTCGCAAGCCGCTATCGAAACGCTTCGCGCCGGGTACAGAGCGCTGAGTCGAGGCGATTGGGACGAGGCATTTCGCTTGGTGCATCCCGAATTCGAGCTCCAGACCGCGGGCCGGGTCACGAGCCCCGGCGTCTATCGCGGACCCGAGCAAGCCAGGCGGTTCTTCGAGGACCTCTTGGAGCCCTTCGAGGAGGCGGTGGAGAATCGGGTCGGACACGTCTGGACGGTGCGCGAGGGCAAGCTGGCTCGCCTCGAGTTGTACCCGAGGCGCGAGGATGCCATCGAAGCCGTCGGCCTGCGGAAGTAGGCGATGTCGCAGGAGAACGTGGAGATCGTCCGGCGGGCCCTGACTGAGTTCGATGAGTCTCAGCACCTCTCCGCGGCCTTTGCCCCTAACTTCGTCTTGGAGGGGAGGACGTTCCGGGGCGCACCGATCTTCGAGTACCACGGCTGGGAGGGATTCTTCGAGTTCTTCGAGGATTGGGTTGACGCGTACGACGTGTGGGAGCAGGAGATCGGGCAGATCCTCGACGGCCGTGGAGATCGCGTGGCCGTCCTCGCGCATCAGCGCGGACGCCTCCGGGGCACGCAGGATTGGGTGGAGCTGGACTACGGGATCGTCTATACGGTCACGGACGGCCTGATCCGCAGGGTCGAGCTATACCGAACGGCAGAGGAAGCCCTCGAGGCAGCCGGGGTGCGTCGGTAGCCGCGGTCATCATCCGCGGTCGGCGGCGATTCGGCTCGAGTTGTCGACATGGCGTTGGCGAGCGAACCCGCCACGGGAATTCCATCCGCCGCCAGCCGCACCGCGGGAGCCATGAGCGTCGCACACGGCATCGAGGGGGTAGAGCTATGATCGCGGCGCTCGATGGGGCGCTCAGAGGGACGTAACCGGGCGTGATACGGCTGGTTTGGGACGTTAGACCTCTACGAGAGAACGCCGAAACCTTCCGCCTGGAGCGCCTCCCGGATACGACGGAGATCATCTTCGACCAGCCGACTGCGCGCACGCGCAAGTTCTACGTGGCCGCAAAACGAACGTGGTTGTCCAAGTTGCCGTACGCCTAGCCGAGAACTTGCTCGCCGACTATCGGATCTCCGAGCACTATCCCGCCCGAAGCGATCTCGAATTCGCGGATCTCGGGGTCGTGAGCGCTCGCGCGCGACTTGAGGACGGTCACCGTGCGCCGGATGCGTGAGTCGGCGGGAAGGTACTGCAGCAAGATGACGTTGTCGGAGAGGTGCGAGATCCCGTACTCGGCCAGCCTGCCGACGTGGAAGAGATCCGGTATCTCGCTGGTCATGATCAGGCTTATCCCCGCGCGCGAGAGGCGTTGCGTGAGCGAGTAGATGAACTCGCGAAAGCGCACGGGATCGGGCGCCGCATAATGCAGGTCGCTCAGGCTGTCGATCAGCACCCGCGTCGCCCCCGTGGCCTCAATCAGGGCGAGCAGCTCATACACCCATTCGTCGATGTAGACATCATTGGGAGACCTGTACATGACTGCCACCCGCTCGTCGTCCAGCGACCAGCCGAAACCGGTGGCCATCCTCTGTAGCTGGCTCGGGTTCTCCTGCAGGGTCGCGATCACGCCAGGCTCGCCCCTCGCTGCGCCGCTGAATATGAAGTGGAGTCCCATCAGCGTCTTGCCGGCGCCCGACGGCCCGGCCATCAGGGTGGAGGCGCCGGGCCGGTAGCCCTCGGCGAGCATCGTGTCCAGCGGCGGGATGCCGGAGGAGATCCGGGCTTTGCTCAGCCGGTAGTCATCCTCCTCGACAGGGTCGGCAAGCCGGGGGAAGACCGCGATGCCCCCCCGGGAGAGGCGATATGCGTGACGTCCCGAGCGGAAGTCGCTCCCGCGTAGCTTGACCACCTGAATCACGCGGAGCGTGCGCTCGTTCGCGCGCTGAGTACCGAGCGAAATGATCCCGTCGGCAACGGCAAACTCAGGCGCCGCGCGCGCCTCCTCCTCGCTGTATTCCCCGATCCAGAAGGAGGTCGCGGGGAAGGCCGTGAGCAGCGCGCCGAGGCCGTGCAGAAAGCGGCGGAACGCCCGCGCGTCCTCCGCGAACTCGGCCAGAGCCTTGAAGCTGTCGATCGCGATGATCCCCGGTCGCCGTTCCTTGAGCAGCTCGCCGATCCGCTCGGTCACGGCGGTGAGCCCGTCTTCGCCGCCCATGATGCCGCCCAGGTCTTCGTAGTAGACCGACCGGCCAATCGCATCGCGATCGAAGAAGCTGAGCGTTTGGCCGTAGCGCAGGATCTTCTCGAACGGCTCGGAGACCGTGGAGAGGTAGATCGCAGGGCGCTGTTCGGTCGCGCCGGCGAAGGCGAACTGTTGGCACAGCATGGTCTTTCCCGAGCCTGGCAACCCCGTAATCAGATTGATCCCGTTCCTCGGCAGACCCCCGCCGAGTATCTCGTCGAGCCCACCGTCGCCGCTCGTAAGGCGCTCGTCCATCAGCGACTCTCCGGCCCGCGGCGCCCCACCAGGGCACTGGCCCCAAGCAGGTCCTTGACCGTTGAGACGAGCTCGAGCGGGTCAAGCGGCTTTTGCAGGAAGGCATCGGCGCCCGCTGCCAGCGCCGCATCTCGGGCCTCGAGCACGGAGATGGCGAGAACGGCTCCGGTGTCATCCTGCTTCAAACGCTGGCAGAGCTCAGCCCCTAGACCACCGGAGATCATCAGCTCCACGATCGCGAGCTGGGGCCGGCTCTCGCGCCAGAGCTCCTCAGCCTCGCCGACTGCGAAAGCCGAGCTCACTTCATATCCCTCGGTACGGAGGAAGAACTCCTCCAGTTCTGCGGACAGGGGATCGCGCTCCGCGAGCAGCACGAGCAAGCGAGTCCCGTCGCCCTCGTTCGTCGGGGGGCGGACACTCTCCTCGGGCTCGACAAGCACCCGGTGAGCATCGGCGGCGGAGAGCCCGCGGGCAACCCCCGCCGCGATAAAACGGAGCTGCCCCACCTCGTCGCGCGAGTACAGGCGGTGTCCCCCGGCGCTCCGCTCCGGGACGATCGTGCCGTAGCGCTCCTCCCAATTGCGGATCGTCGCCGGAGGAATCCCCAGCATACGAGCCACTGCTCCAATGCTGTAGATGCCGCGGTTTCCGCCAACTTCGTCAGACATGGCGGTGATGCTACCCGATGCGGTGGCGCAACTGAGCAGACATAGACCAGGATCTGACGAGCTATCGCCCAAAAAAGCTTCTCATATTCTCATCAAGCTGTGTTAGACTGCCCGCGTCGTTCGGTAACTGACGGATTGCTCATCTCGATCCCAGAAGGAGGACTTCCGATGGAAGCCGGCTCTCGAAACCAGGTCGACGCGCGGGCTCCCTGGCAGGGAAACCAGGATGGGAAGCCGAAGCACTTCGAGTTCGAAACTTCACCCATCGGGGACGGCGACGCACTGCTGATCGCCGTCGAGGGCGAGCTCGACCTCGCTACGGTCGAGCAACTCAAGAGCCCTGCCGAATTGGCGATTTCGGAGCGCCGACCGGTGATCTTCGACCTGTCCGAGTGCCCATTCATCGACTCGACCGGCCTGCGCCTGATTCTCCATCTCCACAACGGTCTCAGCAACGGGGATGCACCAAGCGCACCGATCGCGGTTGTCGCGAATCCACACATTCGGAAGCTCTTCTCGCTCACGGCCATCGACCTGAGGGTTGGGGTATTCGCCACCCGCGAAGAGGCACTTGATGCGCTCAAGGCGGGCCGCGGCTACGAGACGGCCCCGCGCTGAACCGGCTTCATTTCGACGCCACGAGGCGTTGTCCTCGGGCTCCCGCTTTGCGGGGTAAGCGAGTGCGCGAGGCCCCGTCGCGGGGCTTGTGCTTCGGACGAGGAACAGCAGTGGCGCGCGCGCTGAGCTGGCGGCTCCTCCCGCCGCGAAGGGGATCAGGCCAAGTCGGTTAAGGCCATCCAACCCCAGGTACGGGAGCCGGAGCGGTCAGCAGCCGGCCGGTGCGTGGTCCCCCGGTCAGCCGCGCGATGTTGTCGGCGGGGCTATCCGAAACCCGCCAGTCTGCTGCCAGCATGAACAGCGTCCTCCCATCCTCGCCCCCGAGCATGCAAGCGAAGCAGGGCATGTCCAGCTGCACTCGCTCGAGCACCTCGCCACCTTCGCGGACCCGGCCAACAAGGTGGTCCCCAAACTGACCCACACCCGTCCAGATCGCACCTTCCGCGTCCATGCAGATCCCATCGGGGCCAACGCCGTCGGCCCAGACTCGGCGATTCCAAAGGCCTCCGTCGTCGGCGATGTCGAACGCCGTCAGCTGTCCGGCAAAGGATTCCGCGATGATCAGCGTCGAGTTGGCGGGCGTCACGGCCATGCCGTTGGGGAATGCGATCCCATCGGCCACCCGGCGCACGGACCCGTCCGGGGTAACCAGAGCGATGATCCCGGGGGGCCTCCCCTCACCAGGCTCGAAGTCGCAGCCGCCGTTGATATAGATGTTGCCGCGGCCGTCGACGACGATCTCGTTGAAATCGTCGACGCCCAAGCCGCTCAAGTCGGCATGGCGCACCAGCGAACCGTCGGGCTCCCTGCGCATGATCCCTTGGCCCGTAACGAGCAGGCGCCCGTCGGGAAGCCAGTCGATCGACCACCCGAGACCCGGCGGGCCCTCGCCAACGACCTCCGCGTTGCCCTCCGGGTCAACGGCGACGATCTCCCCCGTGCCCCAGTTGGCGAACCAAAGGCGCTCCTCGTGCCAACGAGGCGACTCGCCGATCACGAGACCCGTCAGCAGAGGCTTCGCCTGAAACGCCGATGATTGTTGGGACGACATCGGCTACTCCGCGGCGAATGAGCCGTACTTGATCTCGGCGCCGCTTCGGTATGTGGCCATGATCACCCCGGTCGAGGAGACCTGCGAGCTCGCGACGTCAAAGCCCGCGGGCACCGTTCCGCCTTCGAACAGGCGCTTCCCGTTGCCGAGCACGAGCGGGAAGATCCACAGGCGGAACTCGTCGATCAGCCCGTGCTCGAGCAGCGTCTGGATCAGATTCGCGCTGCCGTGCACCTGAAGCTCGGGACCGTCCTGCTCCTGCAGCGCGCGGACTCCATCGGGCACCTCGCCCTCGATCAGCTCCGAGTTCTCCCACTCGAGTGCGTTGAGCGTGGTCGAGGCCACGTGCTTGTGCGCCCTGTTGAGTGGTTCGGCGGCGGGATCATCGCTGTGTGGCCAGTAGGCAGCGAAGATCTCGTAGGTCTTGCGGCCGAGGACGAGGTCGAAGGGCCGTGACATCAATTCTCCCATGACCTGCTGCATCTGCTCGTCCCAGTAGCCGTAGGACCAGCCGCCATGGTCGAAGCCGCCGCTGGGATCCTCTTCCGGCCCGCCCGGCGCCTGCATGACGCCGTCGACGGTCAGGAAGGGGTTCACGATCAGCTCTCGCATGCGGGGGTTCCTTTCCTCGGGGTTTCGATCTACTGACCGGCTCAGGCTGGGAAACTCATCGATGCCGTTGCCTCGTTCGCGGGTAGCTCCATGCTGGAACGGCGTCCGTCGCATCTGGCCGGGCGAGGCTAGTGCGGCTTGCTCTAACGTGCCTTCGCGAGCGGAGGCTCAGCATCATGGCGAAGCGGATCGAGCTCAGACGCCACACGGACAACGACGGTGACGTGCTCACCGGCGAGGGGGCGCGGGCGGCGCTGGCGATCGGATCGAGCCTGCGGGGCGGCTACGCGCTGCTCGTCTCGACGGGCGCCCAGCGCGCCACCCAGACGCTCGCCTGCTTCGCCTGCGCGCTTCAAGATCCGATTCCCGGCGGGGCGGTGGTCGAGCCGGGGCTTCGCTCGGAACGAGAGGATCGCTGGCGCGAGGCCTACCAAAAGGCCGGGAGCGGGCGCCTTGAGGATCTGCGCTCGGCGGACCCGGAGCTGGTCGAGTCCGCCTCACGGACGCTCGGCGAAGCCCTGCGCCGGATCCTCGAGCGGCTCGATGACGGGGAGACCGCGCTCGTCGTTGGCCACGGCCCGACCAACGAGGCGGCCGTTCTCGCGCTAACGAGCGAGGTCGTCGACCCGATGTCGAAGGAATCGGGGGTGTGCGTAAGCCCCGATGGGGAAGAGTTTCGGATCGAGCCGCTGGATTAGCGCCGGTCCAGCCAGCGATTGCGCCAGCCTCAGTCGGTGAGCCAGGTCGTCGACCGCTCATACGAATGGTGAGGGGGCGTTGCTATCCGCGACCCAGGCGCTAGCGAGGCACGAGCTGAACTATGGGAATGGTCCGCCCAACGTCAGCCGCCCGTCGTCGATATGCGGCGTAGGGCGCGAAGACGCGATCCGCAAGCCGCCACAGCCGTGCCCGGTCGGACTCGTCGTCGACGATCTCCGCGCGAAACGAGCGTCCGCCGAGCATCACGTCGGGATGGGCGCGAAGGTTGTGGAACCAGGCCGGGTGCTGCGGCAGGCCGAGCTTCGACGCGATGATGGTCACGCGGTTGCCATCGTGGAAGTAGATGACGCCGTTGCGGCGCGGCTGCCCGGTGCGCGCTCCTCGCGTCTCTAGTAGCGCTGTCGGGAGCGGCCAGCCCATGCCCACCCGGCCTCCACTGAGCCGCAATAGAAGCGGGTCGAGCTTCCAGACGACCTTCCTCGAAAGCCATCCCATTGGGCGCGTTCCAACCAGCCGCGCATAAGCGCGATAGATCGCGCCGCGCCGCATTGCGGGATCTACGTATGGGAGTTCGCGTGTCGGGATCGGCAAGGGGTGGTGGCGGCCGCTCTGCTGTGCGGCCGCCATCGTTGCACCGCGGCCGCGCTCGTAACAATGGTGTCTGCCGTCAGCGCCTGCATCACACGCTCGGCGGGCTACGATCGCGGCGCTCGATGCCGCCGAAGCCGTTCGACCTCGCACCTCGCCACGCCCTCGTCACCGGGTGTGGCAGCGCGCACGGCATCGCCTTCGCGAGCGCCAGGATGCTCGCCCGGCTCGGGGCTCGGACCTCGATTACCTCGACGACGGGCCGGATTCACGAGCGCGCGGCGGGGCTGGGCGGCGAGCCCTTCTCGTTCGTCGCCGACCTCACCGACGGCGCGCAGGCTTTCGACCTGGCCGCCGGCGCGCGAGAGGCGCACGGCTCGATCGACATCGTCGTCAACGCGGCGGGAATGGTGCAGACCGGCGTCGCTGCGACCGAAGCGCCGTTCGCCGAGCTGTCGCCGGCCGATCTCGACCACCAGCTCGAGATCACGTTGAAGACCGCGTTCAATGCGACCCAGGCCGTGCTGCCGGAGATGGTCGAGCGCCGGCACGGGCGGATCGTGATGGTCTCCTCGGTCACCGGTCCGCTGGTGACGGCACCCGGATCGACGGCATACGCGACGGCCAAGGGCGCGATGGACGCGTTGATGCGGACGATCGCGATCGAGAACGGCCGCGCCGGAGTGACGGCGAACTCGGTCGCGCCGGGCTGGGTCGAGACCGCCTCGTCGGAGCCCGACGAGCTCGTTGCCGGCCGCCATACGCCGATCGGGCGGCCGGGCACCCCGGACGAGGTCGCCGCCGTGGTCGCGTTCCTCTGCTCGGACGAGGCGAGCTACCTGACCGGCCAGTCCATCGTCGTGGACGGCGGCAACATCATCCAGGAGCCGCACGGGATCGATCTCTACGGCGGTGCCTAGGATCGACGGGTGAAGTCCGTCCTCGAGGCGACGCCGCCCAGCTTCAGCGCGGCCGACGTCGCGCGCATCGCCGCCGAGCTGTTCGGCCTCGACGGCACGGTGACCGATCTCGGGAGCGAGCGCGACCAGACGTTCCTCGCGGAGGGGCAGGCGGGGTTCGGCGTCCTCAAGATCTCGAACCTCGGGGAGCAGGCGGCGACGCTTGACTTCGAGGCGGAGGCGATCCTGCACATCGCCCGGGTCGACCCCGAGCTGCCCGTCGCGTGTCCCCGCGTGGTCTCAGAGGCTGCGGGCGCGGCCGCTTACCGCACGACGGTCGAGGGCCCGGACGGCGTCCACTTCGTGCGGCTGTTCGAGCGACTGCACGGGCGTGGCGGCGACGGCACCGGCGCCCCGGGTCTCTCCGATGCGGCCGTGCGCGCCTACGGCGAGACGCACGCGCGGCTGAACCTCGCCCTTCGCGGGTTCTTCCATCCCGCGGCGGGCCGCGAGCTGCTGTGGGACCTGGCGCACGCGACGAGCCTCAGGCCGCACGCCGACACGATCGCGGACCGCGACCGGCGCCGCCTCGTCGAGGTCGTCCTCGACCGCTACGAGGAGCGCGTCGCGCCGCGATGGCCGCGCCTTCGCGCCCAGGTCGTCCATGGCGATCTGAACCTCGACAACGTGCTGCTCTCAGACAGCGGGCGGATCTCGGGGATCGTCGACTTCGGCGATGCCGTCCACACGGCGCAGGTCGCCGACTTCGCGGTCGCGCTGGCCTCGCTCATGCGGGGTCGTTCGGCCGAGGAGGTCTTCCGCGTCGCGCGGATCGCGATCGACGGCTACGCGTCACGGGTCCCGCTCGAGCCGGAGGAGCTCGAGCTCCTCGGGGACCTCGTCGCGACCCGGCTCGCGCAGATCGTGGTGATAAGCGCCTGGCGGGTCGAGCGCTATCCCGACAACGCGAGCTACATCCAGTCCTGGGACGCCGATTCGTGGCGGTTGCTCGAGCTGATCGGGGACATCGGCGGCGATCGCTTCTCGCGGCAGCTCGGGGCATCGCGACCACCCGTCGCGACGGATGCGCTGGCGAAGCGACGGTCCGGCGCGCTCGGCGCGGCGCTCACTCGCCTCACCTACATCGACCCGGTGCACGTTGTGCGCGGGGAGGGGGCCTGGCTCATCGACGCCGACGGGCGCCGGATCCTCGACGCCTACAACAACGTGCCGGTCGTCGGTCATTGCCACCCGCGCGTCACCGAGGCGGTCGTGCGTCAGACGCGCAGGCTCAACACCAACGCGCGCTACCTGTACGAGCCGCTCGTCGAGCTCGCCGAGCGGCTGCTCGCGTCGATGCCTCCCGAGGCCGGGCTCGAGAGCGCGGTGATCGTGAACTCAGGCAGCGAGGCGAACGACATCGCGTGGCGGATCGCCGCCGGCGCCACCGGATGCAGCGGCACGATCGTCACGCAGCACGCCTATCACGGCGTCACGGCGGCGATGGCTGACCTCTCGCCGGAGGAATGGCCCGAGGGCTTCGATCCCGCCCACGTCGAGCGCATCCCCCACGACGCCGGGGGCGGCGACGTGGCCGCCGCGGCGGCCCGGCTCGCGGAGCGCGGGCACCCGCTCGCCGCGACCTTCATCGATCCCGCGTTCACCAGCGACGGCATCCACCCGCCGACGCCCGCGCG
>Ga0126304_10001619_pt1 | contig 10712 bp, 10 predicted proteins | sample Plot25_FD_92538 | JGI IMG/M metagenome (GOLD analysis project Ga0126304, IMG submission 92538) | Serpentine soil microbial communities from UC McLaughlin Reserve, CA, USA - Plot25 | ecosystem: Environmental > Terrestrial > Soil > Grasslands | place: USA: UC McLaughlin Reserve, Lake County... | reverse complement strand
GACGCCCCCGGCGCGGACCGGGGGCGTCATCCCCATGGACCGTAGAACGGCCCCTCTGCAGGGGCCCGCGCCGAGCGTGCGAGGCGTGGGCGGCAGCGGGGTCCTCTTTCAGTTCTCGCCGGCGGTGTGGGTCAGCAGGCCCTCGTTGATCTCGCGGAGCGCGATCGAGAGCGGCTTCTCATGGGGCGCGGTGTCGACCAGCGGGCCGACGTACTCGAGCAGGCCCTCGGAGAGCTGGCTGTAGTAGGCGTTGATCTGGCGGGCCCGCTTGGCGGCGAAGATGACCAGGCCGTACTTGCTGCTGGTGCGCTCGAGCAGCTCGTCGATCGGCGGGTTGGTGATGCCCTCAGGGGCGGGTGCGACTCCGGACACGGGGCGGCGGGTCTCCTCGATCGGTGCGGGAGTGACGTGGCCGGCGCGGATCGCCGGCGGCTGTGCGGCGGGGCACCGTCACTCGGGTGAGCCACTCCCCCGGACCAGACCGGGCGAGGGCGCAGTCAGCAAGCTTACCAACTCGTCGGCAGCCCGGGCGACGTCGTCGTTGACCACCACCACGTCGAACTCCCCGGCCGCGTCCAGCTCCGCCTGGGCGAGGCGCAGCCGGCGCTCCTGCACGGCCGGCGGCTCCGACCCGCGGCCGGCCAGCCGGCTGACCAGCGCAGCCCAGGTCGGGGGTGCCAGGAACACCAGCTGGGCGTCGGGGTCGCGCGCCCGCACCTGGCGCGCGCCCTGGAGCTCGATCTCCAGCAGTGCCGGGGCGCCGGTGGCCAACCGTTCGCGCAGTGGGGCCACCGGCGTCCCGTAGCGGTTACCTGCGTACTCGGCCCACTCGAGCAGACCGTCGGCGGCGATCAGCCGGTCGAACTCGGCGTCGTCCACAAAGTGGTAGTGGACGCCGTCGACCTCACCCGGGCGGGGACGTCGGGTGGTCACCGAGACCGACACCCAGACGTCGGGGTGCCGGCGCCGGACCTCGGCGACCACCGTGCCCTTGCCGACCCCGGAGGGCCCGGAGAGCACAGTGAGCCGTGCCGGTGTTGCGAATGCCACTCGTCGTCCTCGCCGCGGGTCGTCGATGCGCTGTGCGCCGAACCCTCAGCCTGCCTTCTCGCCGCTGAACTCGGCCTCGAGCGCCTTCCGCTGGTTGGCCCCCAGACCACGCACGCGGCGGGTCGGGGAGATCTCCAGGCGCTCCATGATCTTCGCAGCCCGCGCCTTGCCCACTCCGGGCAGGGACTCCAGGACGGCGGAGACGCGCATCTTGCCGATCACCTCGTCGGTCTCGCCCTGCTTGAGGACGTCGCCGACCGTGGCGCCCTTGCTCTTGAGTCGCTCGCGCAGCTCGGCGCGCGCTTTGCGTGCGGCGGCCGCCTTCTCGAGGGCAGCTGCACGTTGTTCCGGGGACAGGTCAGGCAGGGGCATGGTCGACCCAATCGTGTCGGTCGTGGGCCGCGGTTCGACCCAGCGGGGCTTCTCGGAACTGGTCGGGGAAGGGCTCGCCTCTGAGCCTCATGACCAACCTAGTTCCCGACAAACTTGCTGGTCACGCGCCCCCGGCACGGATTCCCGTCCCTCGCGTGTCGCCCGTGTTCACACCCTGTTCGGCTCTCTGGTGACCCTCTGTCATAGCCCCAGGTCAGCCGAAGTTCTGACCCGGGGCGGTTCCGGGACACCGACGATTCGGCTCCACCGGATTCCTACCGCGACACGCCGGAGCGACCGGCCCGGCGTCAGCCGGGAGGACGCGTCCGGCGGCCGAGCGCCCACCCGCAGACGCCCGCGAGCACGAGCAGGCCGAGCACCGCGAGGCCGGCACCGGCCAGGTGCCCCGCGGTCCAGAGCACCGTCCAGTCGGGGGCGTAGGCGTAGGTGCTGGTGTCGAACGGTCCCGGCACCTGGGGCTCGAGGGGCGCGTAGCTGGTCCACCCGAAGTCCGGCACCGACGCGTGGTTCGCGGCGGCGAAGACGGCGATCCCCGCCATGACCAGCGCCAGACCGAGGAACGCCAGGATCCCGGGCACGGCGCGCCTCATGCGGCGAGCTCCGCCGTCCACCGGTCGGCGGCGGCCCGCAGCGCCGCGGCATCGGGGCCGGCGGCCAGGACGTCACGGGAGACGGTGGGGACCACGGCCCGTGCGGTACCGAACAGGCGGCGGAGGTCGGCCACCGAGCCGCCCTGCGCGCCCAGACCGGGAGCCAGGACGGGTCCGCCCAGACCGTCGAGGTCGACGTCCAGCTCGGGCAGCGTGGCGCCGACGACGACGCCGAACGACCCGGTCGTGGGCCCGAACCCGCTCGCCAGGTCGCGCACGGCCCCAGTGTCGGGCAGCGGGTCGCCGACCACCCACCCCGGGGTGTTCCACCCGCGCACCGTGTCGACGACGACCTGCGCCACCGACCGCTCACGCGCGCCATCGTCGACCACAGCGTGCTGCAGGGTGCCGGCATCGGGGTTGGACGTGCGCGCGAGCACGAACAGCCCACCGCCGTGGAGGCGCGCGGTGTCGACAGCCGGCTGCAGGGAGCCCGGGCCGAGATAGGGGCTGACCGTCATCGCGTCGACCGCGAGCGGGTGGTCGGGCCGCAGGTAGTCGCCGTAGGCGTCCATCGTGGAGCCGATGTCGCCGCGCTTGGCATCCAGCAGCACCAGCGCCCCGGCCGCCCGGGCCCGCGCGACGCCGTCCTCCAGCACCGCCAGCCCCCGGGAGCCGTGCCGTTCGTAGAACGCCAGCTGCGGCTTCAGGACGGCGACGGAGCCGGCCAGGGCATCGATCACGGCGTCGGTGAACCGGGCCAGGCCGTCGGGGTCGTCGCGGAGGCCCCATTTCTCGAGCAGCGGCGCGTGCGGGTCGATCCCGACGCAGAGCGGGCCGCGCGCCGCCACGGCGTCGGCCAGGCGCTGCCCGAAGGGAACGGTCACCGGTGCGCGTACCCGACGGCATCGGTCAGGGAGCCGAAGCCGCGGGCGGCCAGCGCCGCGGCGAGCTCCTCGTGGATCCGCCCGATCGCCGAGGGATCGTTGAAGACCGCCGTCCCCACCGAGACGGCCGAGGCGCCCGCGAGCACGAACTGCAGGGCGTCCAGGCCGGTGCGGATGCCGCCCATGCCCAGGATGGGCACGTCCGGCAGGGCGGCGTGCACCTGCCAGACGCAGCGCAGCGCGACCGGCCGGATCGCCGGCCCGGACAACCCCCCGGTGACGCCGCCCAGCACCGGACGCATCGTGTCCGGGTCGATCACCAGGCCCAGCAGGGTGTTGATCATGGAGAGGCCGTCGGCGCCGGCGTCGGTCACCGCCCGCGCGACGCCGACGATGTCGGTGACGTCAGGGCTGAGCTTGGCGTAGACCGGCTGGGCCGGGTCGGCGGCGGCGCGGACGGCGCTGACCACGTCGGAGGCCGCGACCGGGTCGCAGGCGAAGACCTCGCCGCGGCTCTCCACGTTCGGGCAGCTGATGTTCACCTCGAGGCCCAGCACACCCGGGACGCCGCGCAGCCGCTCGGCCAGCTCGGCGAAGTCCTCGACGCGGGTGCCGGCGATGGAGACGAACGCCCGGACCCCGCGCTCGGCCAGCCACGGCAGCTCCTCGGCGAGCAGGCCGTCGATCCCCGGGCCCTGCAGGCCGATCGAGTTCAGCATGCCGCTGGGCGTCTCGGCCATGCGCGGCGTCGGCCGTCCCGAGCGGGGCCGCAGCTGCACCGACTTCGTGACGACGGCGCCGATCGCCGTCAGGTCGACGAACGGCTCGAGCTCCCGGCCGAACGCCGAGCAGCCGGACGCGGTGAGCACCGGACTCGGGATCGGCACGGATGCCAGCGATGTCGACATGTCGACCCGGGTCTCGACGGCGGTCATGCGGGCAGCACCCCCATCGCGTCGGCGCCGACCACGTCGTGCGGCAGCGTGCCGACGTCGGCGAAGCGCACCCGGTCGCCGCCGAAGACGGGCCCCTCGGCGCAGGACCGGGCGAAGCGGGTGCGGCCGTCCTCGCCGATCACCGGCAGCACGCAGGTCATGCAGACCCCGATCCCGCACGCCATCGACTCCTCGACCGCCACGTACGACGGCACGCCCGCAGCGGTGGCCAGCTCGCCGACCGCACGCAGCATCCCCATCGGGCCGCAGGCGTAGACCACGCCCGCGGTCCCGATCAGCTCCGCGGCCGGCTCGGACACCCAGCCGCGCCGCCCGGCGCTGCCGTCGTCGGTGGTCACGACGACGTCGTCGGCGACCGCGCCGAGCTCGTCCACCGAGCACAGCCGGTCGGCCGAGGCGGCGCCCGCGACGGCGGTCACCGGCGACCCCGTCATCCGCAGCCGCTCGGCGAGCCCGACCAGGGCCGCGGCGCCGTAGCCTCCGCCGACCAGCAACGACGGGGTGCCAGGCTCCGGCATCGGGAACGGGCGGCCGAGGGGGCCGACGACGTCGACGGTGTCCCCCGGCCGCAGCGCCGCGAGCCAGGTGGATCCGGGGCCGTGCGGCGCCACGACGACCGTGACCACCCCGCCGGACGCCCCGGCGATCGCGATGGAGCGGCGCAGCAGCAGGGCCGAGGTGTCGGCCCCGATCGCGAAGGCGACGAACTGACCCGGCTCGGCGCGCTCGGCGATCTCCGGGGAGGCGAGGGTGAGCTCGACGTAGGCGTTCAGCGGCCGGCGGCCGGTCACCTCGGCCACGCGCTGCACCGGCGGCCGGGCCGCACGCGGCGCGGGACGGGTCAGCAGCCCGCTCATCGGGCGGCCCGGTAGCCGGCGTGGACCTCCTGGAGGCTGCGCACGCCGATGTCGCCGCGGCGCAGCGCCTCGATGCCCTGCACGGCGGCGGCCATGCCCTGGACCGTGGTGATGCACGGGATGCCGGCGGCGACGGCCGCGGTGCGGATCTCGTAACCGTCGAGCCGCGGCCCGCTGTTGCCCGGCGACCCGAACGGCGTGTTGACGACGATGTCGACGTCCCCGGCGAGGATCCGCTCGACGACGTTGCCCGGGCCGTCGCTGAACTTGCCGACCACCTCGGCGTCGACGCCGTTGCGGCGCAGCACCTGCGCGGTGCCGGTCGTCGCAAGCACCCGGAACCCGAGGTCGGCCAGCCGCTTGACCGGGAAGATGGCCGACCGCTTGTCCCGGTTGGCCAGCGAGACGAAGACGGTCCCGCCGGTGGGCAGCGAGCCGTAGGCGGCCGCCTGCGACTTGGCGAACGCGGTGCCGAACTGCGCGTCGAGGCCCATCACCTCGCCGGTCGACTTCATCTCGGGCCCGAGCACGGTGTCCACGCCGTGGCCCTCGACCGTGCGGAAGCGGTGGAAGGGCAGCACCGCCTCCTTGACCGCGATGGGCGCGTCCTCGGGCAGGTCGGTGCCGTCGCCGGTCGCGGGCAGCACGCCGGCGCTGCGCAGCGAGGCGAGGGTCTCTCCCACCGCGATCCGCGCCGCCGCCTTGGCCAGTTGCACCGCCGTCGCCTTGGAGACGAACGGCACCGTTCGGCTGGCCCGCGGGTTGGCCTCGATCACGTAGAGGATGTCGTCCTTGATCGCGTACTGGACGTTCATCAGCCCGCGGACGCCGATCCGCTCGGCCAGCTTCTCCGTGGCGGCCCGGATCTTGAGCAGGTCCGCCGAGCCCAGCGTGATCGGCGGCAGCGCGCACGCCGAGTCGCCGGAGTGGATCCCGGCCTCCTCGATGTGCTCCATGACGCCGCCGAGGTAGAGGTCGGTGCCGTCGTAGAGGGCGTCGACGTCGATCTCGACGGCGTCCTCCAGGAACCGGTCGACCAGCACCGGGTGCTCGGGGCTGACATCGGTCGCGCGGGCGATGTAGGACTCGAGGGTGGTGTCGTCGTAGACGATCTCCATCCCCCGGCCGCCGAGCACGTACGAGGGCCGGACCAGCACCGGGTAGCCGATGGTGGCGGCGATCTCGCGCGCCTCGGCGAACGTCGTCGCCATGCCGTGCTTGGGCGCGAGCAGCCCGGTGTCGGCCAGTACCCGTGAGAAGGCCCCGCGGTGCTCGGCGTCGTCGATCGCCTCCGGCGACGTACCCAGCACCGGCACGCCGGCGTCCTTGAGCCGCTGCGCCAGGCCGAGGGGCGTCTGCCCGCCGAGGGTGCAGATGACGCCGGCGACCGGGCCGGCCGCGCGCTCGGCCTCGACCACCTCGAGGACGTCCTCGAAGGTGAGCGGCTCGAAGTACAGCCGGTCGGCGGTGTCGTAGTCCGTGGAGACCGTCTCGGGGTTGCAGTTGACCATGACGGCCTCGTAGCCGGCGTCCTGCAGCGCCATGACGGCGTGCACGCAGGAGTAGTCGAACTCGATGCCCTGCCCGATCCGGTTCGGCCCGGAGCCGAGGATCAGCACGGCCGGCTTCTCGCGCGGCTGCACCTCGTTCTCCTCGTCGTAGGACGAGTAGTGGTACGGGGTGCGGGCGGCGAACTCCGCCGCGCAGGTGTCCACGGTCTTGTAGACCGGCCGGATGCCCAGCCGCCAGCGCAGCGTCCGGACGCCGTCCTCACCGGCCAGCTCGGGCCGGAGGGCGGCGATCTGGCGGTCGGAGAGCCCGGACCGCTTGGCCCGCCGGAGCAGCTCCGGCGTCACGGCCGGGGCGTCGCGGACCGCGTTCCCGATCTCCTGGATCATCGCGATCTGGTCGACGAACCACGGATCGAAACCACTGGCAGCCGCTACGTCGTCGACGGTGGCGCCGGCGGCGAGGGCCTGCTCGGCGAGGTACAGCCGGCCGTCGACCGGGGTGCGCAGCAGGTCGAGCAGCTTGGCCGCGTCGGCGTGCGGATCGGCGGCCCCGGTCCAGAAGCCGGCCACCTTCGTCTCCGTGGAGCGCATGGCCTTGCCCAGCGCCTCGGCGAAGTTGCGGCCCATGGCCATGACCTCGCCGACGCTCTTCATCGTGGTGGTCAGCCGCGGGTCGGCGCCGGGGAACTTCTCGAAGGCGAACCGCGGGATCTTGACGACGACGTAGTCCAGAGTCGGCTCGAAGGCGGCCGGGGTGACGCCGGTGATGTCGTTGGTGATCTCGTCGAGCGTGTAGCCGATCGCGAGCTTGGCGGCGATCTTGGCGATCGGGAACCCGGTCGCCTTCGACGCCAGAGCCGACGACCGCGACACCCGCGGGTTCATCTCGATGACCACCAGCCGCCCGGTCTCCGGGTGGACGGCGAACTGGATGTTGCAGCCGCCGGTGTCGACGCCGACCGCGCGCAGCACCGCGATGCCGACGTCGCGCATCTGCTGGTACTCGCGGTCGGTGAGGGTCATCGCCGGGGCGACGGTCACCGAGTCGCCGGTGTGCACCCCCATCGCGTCGATGTTCTCGATCGAGCAGATGACGACCACGTTGTCGCTGCGGTCGCGCATCAGCTCGAGCTCGTACTCCTTCCAGCCCAGCACCGACTCCTCGATGAGGACGGTGTGCACCGGGGAGTCCGCGAGACCGTGCGCGGCCATGCGGCGCAGCATCGGCTCGTCGGTGGCGATGCCCGAGCCGAGGCCGCCCATGGTGAACGACGGCCGGATGACGACCGGGTAGCCGACCTCCTCGGCCGTGGCGAGCGCCTCCTCGACGCTGGCGCAGACGGTGGAGCGGGGGGCGTCGGCGCCGATCGAGCGGACGATGTCCTTGAACATCTGCCGGTCCTCGCCGCGGTTGATCGCGTCGACGTCGGCGCCGATCAGCTGGACGCCGTACTTCTCCAGCACGCCGTTCTCGAACAACCCGATGGCGATGTTGAGGGCGGTCTGCCCGCCGAGGGTGGCCAGCAGCGCGTCGGGGCGCTCCTTGGCGATGACCTTCTCGACGAACTCCGGCGTCAGCGGCTCGACGTAGGTGGCGTCGGCGATGCCGGGGTCGGTCATGATCGTCGCCGGGTTGCTGTTGACCAGGCTGACGCGCAGGCCCTCGGCCTTGAGGACCCGGCAGGCCTGGGTGCCGGAGTAGTCGAACTCGGCGGCCTGGCCGATGAGGATCGGCCCGGAGCCGATCACCATCACGTGCTCGATGTCGGTCCGCTTAGGCACGCTTGTTCTCCTCCAGGAGGTCGACGAACCGCTGGAAGAGCGGTGCCGCGTCGTGCGGGCCGGCCGCCGACTCGGGGTGGAACTGCACGCTGAACGCCGGCACCTCGAGGCAGCGCAGCCCCTCGACCACGTCGTCGTTGAGGCCGACGTGGCTGACATCCACCGGCCCATAGGGGGTGTCGCTGGGCCGGTCGAGCGGCGCGTCGACGGCGAAGCCGTGGTTGTGGCTGGTCACCCGGACCGTGTTGCTGACACGGTCGAGCACCGGCTGGTTGAGCCCGCGGTGACCGAACCGCAGCTTGTAGGTGCCCAGGCCCAGCGCGCGGCCGAGGATCTGGTTGCCGAAGCAGATGCCGAACAGCGGACGGCGGGCGTCGAGCACGCCCTTCACCGCCTCGACGGCGTAGTCGGCGGCGGCCGGGTCGCCGGGCCCGTTGGAGAGGAAGACGCCGTCCGGGCCGGCCGCGAGCAGGTCCTCCGCCGTGGCCGTGGCCGGCAGGACGTGCGTCTCCACGCCCAGCTGGGCCAGGTGCCGCGGGGTCGCCGTCTTGATGCCGAGGTCGAGGGCGGCGATCGTGAACCGCTTCTCCCCCACCGCCGGGACGACGTAGGGCTCGTCGGCGCTGACCTCCGGCGCCAGGTCGGCGCCGACCATGCTGTCGGCGGCAACCACCCGGGCCAGCAGCGCGTCGGCATCGGTGGTCTCGCTGCTGATGCCGACCCGCATCGCGCCGCGCTCGCGCAGATGCCGCGTGAGCGCGCGGGTGTCGATGCCGCTGATGCCGACGACCCCCTGCTTCGCGAGCTCGTCGTCCAGGGTGCCGGTGGACCGCCAGTTCGCCGGCCGGCGGGCGGGGTCGCGGACGACGAACCCGGCGACCCACATCCTGCGGCTCTCGTCGTCCTCGTCGTTCACGCCGGTGTTGCCGATGTGCGGGGCGGTCATGACGACGACCTGGCGGTGGTAGCTGGGGTCGGTGAGCGTCTCCTGGTAGCCGGTCATGCCGGTGGCGAACACCGCCTCGCCGACCGTCGTCCCGCGGGCGCCGTAGGCCTCGCCGCGGAACGTGCGACCGTCCTCCAGGACCAGGATCGCCGTCATCGGGTCGCCTTGCCGTCGAGCACCGTCGGAGCACCTCTCAGGAACGTGTGGACCACGCGGCCGGGCAGCTCCCGGCCGGCGTAGGGGCTGTTGCGGCTGCGGCTGGCCAGGGCGGCCGGGTCGACGGTCGCCCGGGTCGTCGGGTCGAGGAGCAGCAGGTTGGCCGGCTCGCCCGGGGTCAGCGGCCGGCCCTGGTTCTCCAGGCGCCCGATGGCGGCGGGGCGCGCCGACATGCGGTCGGCGACGCCGGCCCAGTCGAGCAGGCCGGTCTCGACCATCGTCTCGATCACGACCGAGAGCGCCTGCTCCAGCCCGAGCATCCCGGGCCGCGCCTGGGCCCACTCGCTCTCCTTGTCCTCGACCGCGTGCGGCGCGTGGTCGGTGGCGACGGCGTCGATGGTTCCGTCGGCCAGCCCCTGGCGCAGGGCGGCGACGTCCTCGTCCGTCCGCAGCGGCGGGTTGACCTTGAACACCGGGTCGTAGCTCTCCGCGCAGGCGTCGGTGAGCAGCAGGTGGTGCGGGGTCACCTCGGCCGTCACCTGGACGCCGCGGGACTTCGCCCAGCGCAGGAGCTCCACCGACCCCGCTGTCGAGACGTGGCAGACGTGCAGCCGGGCGCCGACGTGACCGGCGAGCAGCACGTCGCGGGCGATGATCGCCTCCTCCGCGGCGGCCGGCCAGCCGGTCAGCCCGAGCCGGGCCGACCGGTCGCCCTCGTGCATCTGGGCGCCGGCGGTGAGCCGGGGCTCCTCGGCGTGCTGGGCGACGACTCCGTCGAAGGCCTTGACGTACTCCAGCGCCCGGCGCATCAGGGCGGGGTCGCTGACGCAGTGCCCGTCGTCGGAGAAAACCCGCACCCGGGCGGCGGAGTCGGCCATGGCGCCGAGCTCGGCCAGCCGCTCGCCCTTCAGGCCGACGGTCACCGCACCCACCGGGACGACGTCGACCAGGCCGGCCTGCTCGCCGAGCCGCCACACCTGCTCGACGACGCCGGCGGTGTCGGCCACCGGGTCGGTGTTGGCCATGGCGTGCACGGCGGTGAAGCCGCCCAGCGCCGCGGCCCGGCTGCCGGTCTCGACCGTCTCGGCGTCCTCGCGGCCCGGCTCGCGCAGGTGGGTGTGCAGGTCGACGAGCCCGGGCAGGGCGATCAGCCCGGCCGCGTCGACCACCTCGGCGCCGGTGGCGGACAGGGATTCGCCGATCGCGGCGATCCGGCCGTCCTTGACCAGGATGTCGGCGGCGTCCGCGCCGTAGGGCCTGGCGCCCTTGATCAGGTAGTTCGTCACGAGTCCTCCTCGCTGGCGCTCGTCGGCCTCGAGCCGATTCGTGCTCTGTTCTTCGGTGCCCTCGCAAGCTCGGTCACGTGGGCGAGCCTCCGAGCAGCAGGTAGAGCACGGCCATGCGGACGGAGACCCCGTTGCCGACCTGCTCGACGATCGTGGAGCGGACGGAGTCGGCCACCTCGGCGGCGATCTCCATGCCGCGGTTCATCGGGCCCGGGTGCATGACGATCGCGTCGTCGTCCAGGAGTCCCATGCGGCGCGCGTCGAGACCGTAGCGGCGGCTGTACTCGCGGGCACTCGG
>Ga0126304_10001618_pt1 | contig 10717 bp, 10 predicted proteins | sample Plot25_FD_92538 | JGI IMG/M metagenome (GOLD analysis project Ga0126304, IMG submission 92538) | Serpentine soil microbial communities from UC McLaughlin Reserve, CA, USA - Plot25 | ecosystem: Environmental > Terrestrial > Soil > Grasslands | place: USA: UC McLaughlin Reserve, Lake County... | reverse complement strand
TAGTAACGACTTCAGCATTATAGAAATCCCAAAAAGTTATAGTTGTTACTATTGTAGTTGTTGTTGCTTACAATATTTCAATGAACTGTTCCTTTCCAAGTATTCTCTGAGAAGCTGCCATATCGTGCGACTCTAAAGGTCCTGACGAAGCTTCACAGCAACTTAAACAGTCAATTATCGAATATCTGGATCCATCAGATATGTAATAGCTGGAAATGTTGCTAAACCATTATGGATAGAATATTCTTTCGCTGTTTTCGCCAAAAAAATGGACCTTACTATAAAGTATGCCAAGCTTGATAATACGGCCGACTGTAACGTCAAAATTAGAATTTAAGTTTGCAACTTTTATTAAACTAGAGCCTATCTTTACCTCTATTATAGAATCATCTCCCAACATTTCTGTGAAAGTTATTTCTCCCTCCATTGTAATATCTGCATAACTTTCATCCTCTAAAATGGTAATATCTCTAGGTCTCATCCCAATTGTCACCCTCTGAGGCAGAGGCTTTGAAGTGGTTATATTTGGAAGGTTGAAGGATATACTATCAAATTCAAGATGAACTGCTGTAAGGTCTTTGACAAGATTGCATTCCAGAAAGTTCATCGAAGGACTTCCTATAAAACCAGCTACAAATGTATTTGCAGGTTGATTATATACTTCCTGAGGCCTGCCAACTTGTTGAAGCAAACCTCTGTTCATAATAGCCACCTTATCCGCCATACTCATAGCCTCAATCTGATCATGTGTAATGTAAAGTGTGGTTATACCTATTTTCTTTTGCAATTTCTTGATTTCAGTTCTCATGTACATGCGCAGTTTTGCATCAAGATTACTTAGCGGTTCATCCATCAGGAAGACTTTTGGCTCACGTACTAACGCTCTACCTAATGCAACCCTTTGCATCTGTCCTCCGCTTAGCTCTTTAGGTTTCCTATCAAGGAGATCTTTCAGGCCAAGCAGGTTCGCTACATCGTCGATTTTCTGTTCTATGTATGGCTTCGATCTCTTTTTCATTTTTAATGGAAATGCAATATTATCATACACACTCATGTGAGGATAAAGCGCAAAATTCTGAAATACCATTGCAACATCTCTGTCCTTTGGAGGCAGACCATTGACTAGTTGATCATCAATGTATATTCGACCGCTGCTTGGACTGATAAGTCCTGCAATACACCTCACCGCTGTAGTCTTGCCACAACCAGAAGGACCTAGGAGAACCACAAATTCACCAGATTTTATTTCTATAGAAAAGTCATCCAGTGCTTTTACATTTTCATATCTCTTGGTTAGGTTTTCGATTCGAAGATTGGCCATACGAAAAATGCCTGTACGATATGTGTAGTTGGAGAGATATTAATTTCCTTACATCTGCATGACTTTAACAGTTAATGATTTTGGAGTCACAAATTATGCATGAACCGTCAATAGAGCCTATTAACCAGTGCTTTTTCCGCAATATTAGATTTTATCATTTTAGAAATAGATGTTGATTGAAATAGTAACTGTTAAGAATAAGACTTTATTTAAAACCCAGGATGAAAAGAAGTAAACTTACCTACGCTAGTGTAGTGTTAGCTATACTGCTGTCACTCAGTCTAGTGCAGGCCACTGTTACTACACCAGTTGAAGCTCAGAGGCAACAAGTCACTCTTACTGCAATAGTAGCAGAACCAAAAGAAAGATGGGATATTTTGTTTAATGATGCATTACAGAAGTTAAGACAAAATCATCCTGATATGGACATCCAAATAGACTACAGAGTTTTGCCATATGATGCTACAAGGACACAAATCCTAACAGCAATGGTTGGTCGAACTCCTATCGATCTGATATCTGTGGATCAAATCTGGCTTGGAGAATTTGCTGAAGGAGGATTTCTGACAGATCTTACTGAACGGGCTAACACCTGGGGGAGAGAAAATGATTGGTATAAAACAAATTGGGATGGTGGTAAGTATAATGACAAGATTTACGGCATATGGGCTTGGACTGACATAAGAGCTATGTGGTACTGGAAAGATTTATTGAATCAAGCAGGCATCGATTCTAATTCATTAAAGACATGGAATGGCTATATCGCTGATGTAAAACCACTCAATGATGCATTAAATAGCCGGGGAATACAAGGAATGCACTTAGTCGGCGCCGATCATTCTCCAGATATGTGGTACCCTTATCTCTGGATGCTTGGAGGTGAAATACTTGAACAAAAAAATGGACATCCGACAAACGGCACATATTGGTTTCCAGCATACAATAGTACACAAGGGGTAAAGGCACTAGATTTCATTAAACAAGAAATTGATGCGGGAATAAAGCCTCAGACAAATCATTTTTGGGGTCAAGAGTTTGCAGACAAGAAGTTTGCTGTTATGTTGGAAGGGTCTTGGCTACTTGGTACCTTTCCCCGGGAACAATGGTCAAATCTTACACAGGATATTGGAATGATACCAATGTTTCCCGTACCAAATGAAAATAACAAAACTGCTACTATGATGGGAGGATGGATTCTTAGTATTCCAGAAACATCCACAAATAAGGATCTTTCGTGGGAACTGCTTACAATAATGCTTCAACCAGAGGTGTTATCTCCTATGCTGCAGCAAGAAGGTTACCTTCCAACCCAGAAACCAATTGGCGAAGGTCCTTTTGCGGCTCAGTTGAATACAACCATACCATATTATAAAGAAATGATTTCCATGATACCTATAGGACATAGTAGGCCTAACATACCTGAGTATCCTCAGATCGCTGACAATATTAAACAGGCAATAGATGAGGTTTACTTTGGTGTGAAGGATCCTAGGCAGGCGCTGGACGATGCTGCATTAAAGTCTGCAAAGGTTTTAGGATGGTAAAAGATCAAATGGAGTAAATATGTGAAATGTCAAGTATATTTGTCAAGGCGGAGCCATATTTTTTTCTTGCTCCATCCCTTGCAATATTATTTGTATTTCTAATATTTCCTCTTTTTTGGAACACTTACATTTCCTTACATGATGTTTCTCTTGTCACCATCCTAAATCCATGGAAATATATTGGCGGAGCAAATTTCCTTGACATATTTAGTGATCCAAACTTCTACATGTCACTTAGGATCACCCTTATGTTTGTCGGAGGTTCCGTAGCTCTTCAATTTGGCATTGGCTTATTAATGTCAGTATTATTGCAATACCAAGTCAAAGCTTCTGGAATACTGCGTGCAATATTCATAATACCATGGACTATTTCTGCAGTTATTGCCGCTTTTTCATTTAAGTTTATTTTCGATGACAATTTCGGCATATTAAACTACATATTAAATCAAATAGGATTGCAATCGGTAGGCTGGCTTTCGGATCCTAATATAGTAATATGGTCTTTAGTTATTGCAAATATGTGGTATGGCACTCCATTTACCATACTCTTTCTAACTGCAGGCCTACTTTCAATAAATCCTACAATATATGAAGCAGCAGCTATTGATGGGGCAACAAGGATTAGAAGCTTTAGGCACATAACCCTTCCATTACTCAGACCTTTTATTGTGATTAATCTTGTTCTGATAACAATGTGGTCTGTAAATTTCTTTGATCTACAACTTATTATGACAGGAGGAGGCCCTCTGTTTGCAAGTACAACTGCATCACTTTATATGTACAGACAGGCATTTGAGTTTGGACTTCTTTCAAAAGGGGCAGCCACAGGAATAGTTCTAATCCTAATCAATCTATCTGTTGCTTTTCTTTACCTTAGATTTTTAAGGAGATAAATAAAATAATGGTGCATAAGACAACTATTACTCCAAATCCTAAAGTTTGGTTTTTTGCAGAGCGAACTTTAATTTATTCTTTGATTGCAGTTTTCTTATTTATTACATTATCACCCCTTGTTTGGGTATTGTCTACATCATTGAAGCCAAACACAGAAGCAATAAGCTTTCCTCCTAAAATTCTACCAAAAGAACCAACAGCAGACAACTATATTTTTATACTAACTGATCTCACTTTAGCACGTAGTCTGATAAACAGCTTCTTAGTAAGCATAGGTAGTACGGCATTAAGTGTTGCCGTAAGCTCTTTAGGAGGATATGCATTTGCAAGGTTTGATTTCAAAGGGAAAAATGTAATCATGAGTACAATATTAGGTCTTTTCATGATACCCGTTGTAATCAACATAATACCATTATACACAATGTTAGCAAATCTTGGTTTGCTTAATTCTATAGTAGCACTAATGTTGACATTTCAGATCCTTATCATTCCACTAAATGTTCTCCTTATGAAAAGTTACTTTGAAACAATTCCTAAAGAACTTGAAGAGGCCGCCTTAATTGATGGTTGCTCAAGACTTGGGGTTTTAAGACGTGTAACGATGCCATTATCAATGCCTGGGTTTGCAATAGCTGCTGTTTTATCTTTTAGATTTTCATGGAATGAATTCATAATTCCTGTAGTTTTATCTAATAGATCTGATTCAATGGTTTTCCAGGTTGCACTATATCAGTTTATTTCTTTATATAGAATAGATTGGGGTTATCTTACTGCCGGTATTACCCTTTCTCTTATTCCGGTGCTAGTTTTGATGTTATCTTTCCAAAAACAAATGATTAGAGGTTTGACACTTGGTGCAATAAGAGAATGATAAATAAAATAGGATAAATGATTGAATATACGTTTCCTGATTGTTTGTGGCTTCATAAAGATTATGTAATTTCTCTCAGGCTAATAATTAGAAAGAGAAATTACTGACATATAAATAATGCACAGCCAGAAAAACCTATAACAACAAGCGATAAATGTTCTAACGTAAATAGTATGGCAGAGAAATGATCTCAATTGGAAAAAGATTTTCCTGATTGGAATAATCTATACAATACCCAAAATGTGGAAACAATGCCATGGTACAATGAGAACCTTGATTCAGATCTAGAGGGAGAATTAGAGAAGAGAAAAATCTCCAAAGGTAGGATTCTTGACTTGGGTACTGGGCCAGCAACTCAAGCATTACAGCTTGCAAAAAGAGGACTAAAGGTAACAGGATCTGATGTATCAGAAGCTGCTATCAATAAAGCAAGGGAACTTCACCTTCATAATAATGCCAACAATAAGAATATGAAAATCGACTTTATAGTAGACGATATCCTAAATTCGAAAATAAGGGATAAGATGTTTGATTATGTGTTTGACAGGGGTTGCTTTCATTTTTTGCCAATTGACAAGAGGCCAGATTATATCAAAGAAATAAAGAGAATCTTAGATGATAGGGGAATATTATTTTTGAAATGCTTCAGTATCAAAGAGCCAAGACAAGAGGGACCATACAAGTTTTCAGAAGATGGGATAAGACAATTGTTCAGAAATGATTTCATAATAATGTTGATTAAAGATACTGTATATCAAGGTACACTTGATCCTCTACCTAGAGATCTATTTGTTGTTATGAGCAAACAGTGATGATTGTCATTATTTTACATAAACATTTGTAAATATAGCAACCATGATATATTATAGGGTTCGTTAAACAGTAAGGACCAGGCCAAGATGCCATTACTTTTAATAATTTGCACAATATGCTCAATACTATTACTGAGTGAACCTATTTTCTTTGGTTTATCTAGCACATCAACAGTGGCTGCTGCTACAAATACAATACCGACAGCAGAGGTAGAGACAAAAATTCCTATATATATGATATCAACCAGAGGAAATACAACTTATCATCAAGAAGTAAATCGCTCAGGTTATAACAACAATTATTTATTTTCAAATCTAACTAGCTTGTTTGAATTATGTCCTTCTGAAGTTGCAATCTTTATTCATGGATGGGGAAATGATGAAGGCCTTGCCAAAGAAAGACTGGATAGAGTAAAACTAGCATTGAAAAAAAACAATTACACATATCCTCTTATTGGTCTCAGTTGGGCTTCTGACAAGCTATGGGAGGCCGCAAAGGCAATTGCCAAAGAAAATGGACCCAAGCTTGCTCATTTTATCCTAGATTTAAAGAATAAATGTCAAGATGTCAAAGTTCGACTAATTGCTCATTCATTGGGAGCAAGAGTAGCTCTTAGCAGTCTAGACAGCCTGCACAGGAACTCAACTTGGAACAATGGTAATTTCACGTTGACGTCTGTACATTTATTGGCTGCGGCAGTGGATAATGAAGAAGTGTCAAAAGATCCAACTGACATAGAAGCTGATCCTACAAATGCATATTCGGTAAAGTCTGCATATGGAGAAGCTATAGAAGAAGAAGTCGTGAGATTTGACAATTTAAGAAGCTCTGAGGACAATGTTCTTGAAATGTATCCTTTTAGACCGTTTGATTATGCTTACAAGATCTATCCCCTATTTGAAGGAGATCTTGCGCTAGGACAAAATGGATATCAAAGTTCCCCAAATATAACATTGCCAGAGAATTATAAAGAACAAGATATCAAAGACCAAATAAAAGATATTTATGATGCAGACAAAATTGAAGGTGATGATTTCGGTCTTTGCAGTAAGTATCCTAACATCTATACTTTTTGTCAGATAAAAGAGGAGGGTTGGGATTTCGGTCTTTGCAATTCTTTAGGCTTTTGCAGAGTCAGTACGGGCGATAATCATGCAGGATACATAGGGTTTAGAAATCTTACTAATACATCGCTTCTTGCCGACGATGGAGCAATAGATGTGGTTATTGCCCAATGGAATAGTGAATAATAGTAATATTGTGCGCTAGATAAGGTCCATCAAACGACGGCTTACACCTAGATTATAAAATGTAGATATAAAATTATTGTTTTCTTTATGGCATATTGCTTTTATCGTCTAGGCCATTTAAGATAGGAGACAGAATAAGGACTGAACAGAGTGATGAGATGTTGGGTGATGTAATTGAAATCAGTCTTTTATACACTAAAATAAAAACTGTGAGAAATGAGTTAGTAACCATTCCTAATCAAACACTCTTGCAAAATCAAATAGTGAATTATAGCGGAATGGATTTGCTTGCTACTTCAGTTGAAGTCGCAATAACATATCAAAACAACAGAAAAGTAGTAGAGTCTCTTCTTATAGACTCCGCAAAGAGCACAGAAGGAATAATATCGGAGAATCCTTCTCCTTATGTTCTTATCAAGAGGTTTGACAACTATGCTGCTGTATATGAATTAAGAGCATACACAAATAAAAGCAAATGAATACTTACGAATACAGTCAGCGATTCGAAAAAAAATTTATGATTCATTCCAGAAGCATGGCATTGACCTGACTGTTCCACAAGCGCAAATGAATTTTGATATAGAAAATGAAGGATTAGATGAGAAATATGGTAAAGAGCGTCTTAGATAGCATCTATCTCTGCGTATAGTGACACCCTTTGTTTTTAATCATTCATAACTTACGTGGTTTACGAAGCATTGGGAAGATGGATGGCGACGTGTTTACCTGGATTGTGCCAAGCAATTCAAATCCATGTCGTTCGTATAAAGGAATGTTCCTTGGGTTTGATGACTCAAGATAGGCATATTTGTTATCTTGATTACATATAGCTAGCGCATGTTGCAGTAACGCAGAACCCAACCCCTTGCCATGGTGAAGTGGATCAACTCCAAGAAGTGGTAAATACCAATGAGGCTCATCTGGGTGATAACCACTCATCTTCTCAAATATTTCTGGGCCGTCCTTCTTTGCCTCATCAGAGCCAGTACTTTGCAGCAATGCAATCAACTGGTCAACATCAGGATGAACGTCTGGTGGAAGCCAAAGAGCTGCACCAGAATAATTTCCAACATAGTGGGCACTCTTATTTGCAAAGGCTTTTCCTCCAAAAGCTCTGGCAAAGTTAGAGGAGTGTGAAAGATACTTATACGGATCTGGCCATACCCAACGTACGGCAGGATCAGCTGCAAAGGCTAGCCTTAATGTGTCAATAACCTTGGCTTCATCTGCTTCTGTGGCAGTTTTAACAATTGGTACTGTCATCTACATATCACCAATTTTCTATGTTGGCAGAAGTGTTTTAAAGTTTTATTCAGATCAAAGAAGCATTTAACCGACCTGAGTTCAAATCCAAGCTGGGAGCATATCCTGATACTTTAGGTATTCTTTATCATTATCCTTAAACTGTTCTCCAAGTCTCTTCAGTCTAATTTTCTCATTCACTAATTGGTGTAGGTTAGATTCTTCTTCTTGACATGACATTTCTAACCATCCCAACGTTTTCCTTGAGTCAGCTACCTGATCTTCCAACTTTTGCAAAATCCCAGACTTCTTGAATTTCTGAGATTCCAAAAAATTCACATCTTTTTTTAGCTCTTGATATTTCTGTTCCAAAGCAGTCAAATCGTTGCTAGCATTTTTAATGAGATTAATTGCTTGATCAACTCCCATACCAGCTGCCCTTATTTTTCTGTGAATTTTGGGAATATGAATAATGTCACCTCCAATTTCTTCATAGACTATATTAAGACTATGCATTTGACTGAGTTTCAAGTATTCCCTGCAGTACCTTGTTGCTTCCGGCTCCTTAATATTTAATTCAATTGCAACTTCTAATGGAGTCTTGCCTTCTGAGAACAAACGATAAGCTTGGGTGGAGGTAGATGTCTTCTTTTGTGTTTGGAGGTTTTCGGCACGATCGTTATTTCCTTCTTGGGTAGTTATTCCCAATTCCTTTTCTCTTTCTTTTTCTGCCTTTTTAAGAACTGGTCTAATGTCTCTAATAGATACTCTTGCTTCTACCGCTATTTGCCTGTAGGTCTTACCCTGATTGTATAGGTCTAGTATCTTCTTTTCCTTTTCCTGTCGTGTTAAGACAATTCTAGTTTGTATCAGAATATACAGTTTGAAGTGAGTTTAAGTATGTTATCATCTATTACCAGGTTTATTACCTTTGTTATCATTCTATTACCTCTATTACCTCTATTATCATCTATTACCACAGCATTATAATGTGCTCATGTGAGCAACCTCTATGCATCTGAGTATGCTTGACCAAAGTATATGAACCCACTTACTTAGTGGGGCCAGTGGGATTTGAACCCACGACCGCCAGCGCCCCAGGCCTATACCTCATTATAATGGGATGGTATCCTGGACCAAGCTAGACGATGGCCCCGTCATAATGTGTTACAAATCCAAGACTGAAAAACCTCTTTTAAATGTAGTGTAGTTGATATAATTACGTTATTTCTAGTTATATTTTCAAAACATATCTCCAAACCCTATTTTTGGATCAAAGTCAACTGTGACATTAATAATAACCAAATCTGGTACTCCACCGACAATTTATTTCAGCTGGATTTACAATAGGATATATCAAGGTCATTATGAAATGAAAAGACATGGATCTACATTCTTGGATACCAACCGTCAGTATGTAATTAATAAAAACCATTAATACTACTTCATTTATACATTATCCAATGAAGTTTAATCTTTTCGGTAAAAAGTCCAAATGTCTTAAATGCGGAAAGAAATTCAAGAACGAAACGGAGCTAATGGAGCATAATCGTACAGCCCATGCAACCTAAGATTCAATTTATCATCGATTGATATTGAGAATTGATATTGAGAATGAATATTGAACGTCACAAGGTGTTTGTGTTGAATGGATGTTGCAATGAGTTGTAAAAGTCCAAAAAGTTAAGTAAGGAACTATAGAGTAGTTTCTCATACTCAAATCGTGGTTTTCTATTCCATTTTTTCCCGGTAACCTATACTTCTAAGTATATATTGTATTTCAAGTCATTGAGAGAGCAGAATTCAACACGTAAAGACCGTCAGGGATGTGTGGTTGGTTGATGATAGAACAGCAATAACTATCTTATACTGCTTTCATACGTCTAAAGGAAAAGATACCAAATGTACCTAGGCCTGTTGTAAAAGCCGCTAATATGCCTATGTCAGCTTCAAAAGAATAGCTTCCTCCTAGATCGAGTATTGTATTCCTTAATGCGTCTACAGCATATGTAGCTGGATCCAACATTGTTAAAATTGAAAGCCACTCTGGAAGGTTGTCAAGAGGAAATAATGCTCCACTTAGAAAGAAAAGAGGCAGGACTACGAAGCTCACAATCATTTGAAATCCTTCCAAGCTATGCATATAGCTACCAAGAGCAAGCCCTAGCGATGTTAATGCAAATGAAAATAATAATACAACTGCAATAGTTTGAAGTAAAGATATTGCAGTGAACTGAATGCCAATCAGTGCTCCGACTATTAAGAGAATGAACGCCTGAACTAATGAATTACTCATTCCACCAAATGTTTTTCCTGTAAAAACAATCCCTCTATTAACTGGTGCAACCATTACACTTTTGAGAAAGTCGAACTTTCTATCCCAGATTATATATGAGCCATAGAATACCGACGAGAAGATAACAGACATACAGACAATACCAGGAAAAATGAAGGTCTGGTAATCCGGATCAGTGTATGCTGTGGTTGAACCAAAACCAGATCCAATTACAAATAACCATAAAAGGGGTGTGAATGTAGAAGCCACAAGTCTGCTTCTCTCCCTCAAAAATACTTTGAACTCTCGAAGCCAAATAGCATATACTTGACTAAGAATATCTTCCAGACGACTAAGGCTGCTGCGCAATATCTGGCTTTTGCTGCTATTATTAATCATAGCGGGCAAATTTTTCCATAAAACCACCTTCTGGTTGTTCTTTAGTATCTTGAGCGGTAAAGTAGATAAATACATCGTTTAAGTTGCGGTTGGAAAATTCCACTGACT
>Ga0126304_10001617_pt1 | contig 10720 bp, 7 predicted proteins | sample Plot25_FD_92538 | JGI IMG/M metagenome (GOLD analysis project Ga0126304, IMG submission 92538) | Serpentine soil microbial communities from UC McLaughlin Reserve, CA, USA - Plot25 | ecosystem: Environmental > Terrestrial > Soil > Grasslands | place: USA: UC McLaughlin Reserve, Lake County... | reverse complement strand
GCGCTGAAGCCCGAGTCCCAGTTCGAGACGACCTGCGCCTCCTCCTCCTGGGTCGGGTAGTCAATGAGGATTTTGAGGAGGAAGCGGTCGAGCTGCGCCTCGGGCAGAGGGTACGTGCCCTCGTACTCGATGGGGTTCTCGGTGGCGAAGACCGTGAAGAGCGGCGACAGACGGTGCTGCTCGCCGTCGATGGTCACCTGCCGCTCCTCCATCGCTTCGAGCAGGGCGGACTGCGTCTTGGGCGGCGTGCGGTTGATCTCGTCGGCGAGCAGCACGTCGGTGAAGACGGGGCCGCGGCGCAGGGAGAAGCTGGCGGTCGCCGTGTTGAAGACGTTCGTGCCCGTGATGTCCGAAGGCATCAGGTCGGGCGTGAACTGGATGCGGCTGAAGTCTGCGCCGACGATGCGCGCGAGCGTCTTGACGAGCAGAGTCTTCCCCGTCCCCGGCACGCCCTCGACGAGCGCATGCCCCTCTGCGAGGAGCGCGACCAGCGCCTGCTCGACAACCTCGTCCTGCCCGACGACGACCTTGCGCAGCTCCGTCCTGATGTGCTCGACGGTTGAGGGGACGTGTTCAAGCATTGTTGATTTGAGAGTTTTGATTCCCGAATGTTGTCTTAGAGCACGAGCGGCCGTATGTAACCACATAAATCGCAAATCGAAAACCTAAAACCAAAAATTCCCTTCACCGCGCCGCCCCGCCTAGCCGTCGCGCAATAGCGCCGCAAAGCCCGCCTGTCGAAAATGTTCGTCGGCAGTGAGCGCCTCGGTCAGTCCGCGCTCCTGCATGACGACGAAAGAGACGCAGTCCGTGAGTCCCCACTCTTTATCCGCGCGGTCGCCGTAGAGTCGGAGGGCGCGCTCGTACAGCTCTTCGGTAAGTGGGACGATCTCGACGCTCGGGTCGTCTTCGAGAGACTGAAGCAGCTCCGCCGCCTCCCGACGGTATCGCAACTTAGACAGGGCGTTGCCGATCTCCAGCGTGACCGCGCGCGTTGTAACGAGTGAGACGTTCTCAGATTCAATCTGCTCGGCCACGAGTAGGGCCGGCTCGTGCAACTGGTCGGCAGGGGCGGAGAGGGCGATGGCGTAGGAGGTGTCGAGGAAGACGACTCTGTTCATGGCTCGGGGGTCTCGTCGCCGTAGAGATATTCGTCGAGGCGCGCAGACCAGTCGGGCGGCCCTTGCAGATTGAGGCCACGCGCCGTGCGCAGGAAAGACTTCGACTTGTCGCGTGGCAACCCGGCAGGCTCAATGGTGACGCGGACGCGCGTGTTCGGCTCAAGGTCGATGGGCTCGTCGGGTCGCAGTACCTCGCCGTCGAAGACGGCCTCAAGCGTTTTACTCATCTCGTCCCCCTTAGCCTTTCAGGATACTCCGGCCGGCCGGGCTCCGGCCAGCTTACAAGGTCACTCCTTCACACGCGCGCCGGCCTGGCGAATCTCGCGCGAGCGCATGAGGACGCCGAGGTCGCGTTCCAGCTCGCGGAGCGCGCGGGCGAGTTGGAGCGCGCGGCGTGCCCCGAGCGGCGCGCCGGCCGCCGCGTCCTCGCACTCGCGGAGGAGGGCTTCGAGGCGTGCGCGGTCGCGGCCAGAGCGCGCGGCGACGCGCTCGGCTATCTGCGCGGCTGCGGCGGTCGCGGGCAGCCCCGCGTAGCGCGCCAGCGCACGACGCGTCCGCTGGTAGATGTTCTCGACCGCGAGGTCGTAGGCGCGCGCGCGCTGCTGAAGCTCGGCCATCGAGGAGACGAACTCCAGCTTGGAGCGGCGGTCGGGGCGCGGCGACGGGAGCGGGCGCGCAAAGCGCCGGCCGCGCGTCCAGACCAGCGCGAGCGCGACGAGCGCGCCCTGCGCGAACATCCAGAGAACGGGCGTGCCGCCGAAGTAGGCGAAGAGACGGTTCCGCGTCTCGCCGTAGCCGTGGTGAAACTCGTCGAAGGCGACACGCCCTTTGAGCCCGCCCGTCACGGCGTTCGTGGCGAGGAAGAGGTTGTCGGCGCGGTTGATGCCGGCGTTCGAGACTACGTAAGGGTCAGAGAGGATGACGATTCGCCCGCGCCCGTACGCATAATCGACGAGCAGCGCGCCCGGCCCTTCGCGCCCGTCGAACATGTGCACGACCGGCGCGCTCGGGCCGGCGTCGGTTCCCTCGGACGGCGCGGGCGGCGGCTCGTCTTCCAACACGCCTCCCCAAAATTCTTCGTCCGCCTCGGGCGTCGGGGTGGGCGTCTCCAAGCGGACGACGGGCGCGCGCGGGCCGATGCCGACGACGGCAGTTCTGGCGGGCGGCGAGTCGGTGTAAACATAGAGACGCGAGGCGAAACGCGAGCGCGTCACCTCAAGGACCTGGCGCGTGAGCGCGGTCGGCTGCGCGGGCGAGAGGAGCTGCACGCCGCGCGTCATGTTCTCGGCGTCGTGCGGGAGTACGTCGGGGCCGGGCAGTTCGACCATCTCGGAGAAGACGCGCCAGCGCCCCGCCCTCGGGAGCAGCTGCGGGTTCGGGGTGCGGTCGATGAGTACGAGGCGGCCGCCCGCCGCGACCCAGCGCACCACGGCGGCGGCCTCGCCCTTCTCCAGCTCGCGCCGCGGCGGGCCGACCATGACGAGGCTTTCGGGGGCGTCCGGGCCGGCGAGCGCGTTCGTCGGCCGCCCCCAGCGCGAGACGTCCGTGCCGCGCTGACGCAGGTACTCGAAGAGCGCGCGCGTGCCCGTCCCGCCCGTGTTCTCGGTCGAACGGTCGGGCGCGTACTCCGTCTCGGCCTCCTCCTCGACGCGCACGTACGACGCCGCGTTGAGCGCCACGAACACGGCGACCATCAGGACAAGCGAGAGAATGATGAGCAGGCGACTCTTCATAAAACAGTAGGCAGATGGCAGATGGCAGATGGCAGTCGCTCCGCGTTGCGGACGTTACGAGGTTAATCCGGAGTACCGATGGTGGGGCTTTCAACTGCCCACTGCCATCTGCCTACTGCCCACCGATTCCCTTCAGCGCCCCCCGGCAGCGCGTCTTAAAGCTCTCCCAGTCGGCGTCCGAGGCGTCGCGGAGCCCGTACCAGTGCACCTCGAAGTCGAAGGTGAGCGGGAGCATCTGTGTGTAGAGGCCGGGGCGCTCGGCGCGGCGGACGGCGTTCAGGTAATCGCGATTGGTCTTGTGCTGCGCGAGGCGGACGACGCCGCGGTCGCCCAGCTCGCAGAGCAGCGCGACGTACGCCTTGCGTATCGCGCCGCGCAGGTCGCCCCCGCGCGCCAGACGCTCCGCGTCGTCGAGCAGGTCGGCCGCGGTCTGGTCGGCTTCCAGCCGCTCGCCGAGGACGACCCGCGCCCCGCGCTTGGGTTTGAGCGACCCGACGCCCTGCCGGCGGCGCAGCCAGAGTAGGCGCGCGACGTAAGCCAAGACGGCGAGGCAAAGCAGGAAGACGATGACCTGCGTGAGCAGAGAGGCGCGCGGGCTCCCGCCCGGGGCGACCTTCGGGCCGTCCGGCAGGAGGCTCAGCACCCATTCGATGAAACGTCTGACGAGGCGCTGGAGCGCGTCGCCCTGCTGCTGCCGTGTCTCCCGGTCGAACTCGGGCGCGCGCAGGATAGCGTTGAGACGGCCGCGCTCTGCGTCCCTGTCGGTCGCATCCGCGGCGGCGACGCCCTCCGCGAGCCGCACTTCGAGCGCGCGCAGGCGGACAGCCAGCGAGCGCAACGCGACGGCGCGCTCGCCGTAGTCGCCCGGACGCGACGGCCCGCCGAGTTCCGTGTGGAGCCAGGAGTTATCGACCTCGATGAACGTGCCGCCGTCCCATTCCACACGCTCCTTCTGCGGCAGAAGTTCGCGCACCCTGCCGAACGTGGCCTTCTCCGTTTCGGGCAGCTTGACGATGAAGTCGGAGTTGAAGTCCTCCTTCGACCACACCTCTTCCCGCGCGCTCTCCTTCGCGCGCTGGTAGGTCATCGCCAGCTCTTCGAGCAGCGCGGCGGCCCCGCGCACACGCTCCTGATAGTCGGCGAGCGTCGCGGTGCGGTGCGCCGGGAGCGCGTGGGCGACGGCGCGAGGCTGTGCGTGTTGTGTCGCCGGGAAGAGCCAGACGAGCGGCAGGAGGAGCAGGACGTGCGGCGCGCGCCGCGAGACAGACGGCCCGAGTCGCGCGGCGCGCGCCGCACGTCCCCACAGACCCTTGTGTCCGGGCGCGAATCTCATCTTGTCTTCAGAGTCCGAGGATGGAGCCGGGCGGCCTCTCCGACGCCGCGGGGGGCGGCGCGGGCGCGTCCGGCCGGCGCTCATTCTGCGGCGGAGCGATGGCCGGGGCGAGCGGTGCGTGCAGCCCACGCGGCACGGCCGGCATCTCGCCGAAGACCTGCGCCGCCAGCAGCTCGATGTCGTAGCCCTCGTGCCGCACGCGCTCGTCCACGTAGAGCAGCGAGAGCCCCATCATCCAGACAGGCGCGAGCAGAATGGTCGAGACCTGCCACAGCGCCGCCGAGCTGACCGTGTACCACGCCGGCAGGCGCGTCGCGTCCAGCACAAATGGGCTGACGCCGCTTAGCCACGCGAACCAGATGAGCGGCGCACGCAGCAGTAGCCCCGCCGAGAACCACGCGAACCCCGTGAAGAGGAACATCCCCACCAGACGGCGGACGTTCCCCCGCGCCAGCTCCGCGCTGCGGCCGATGGAGTCGAGGACGCCGCGCCCCTCGACCATCAGAACCTGCGGCACGTACGCCACCCTCCCGGCCACGAGAAAGAAGACGTAGAGCATCAGGACGAGCCCCACCACGATCATCACCACGAAAAAGACCAGCAGGAACCACTGTGGGCCCGCGGCGGCCGTCCCCGCGGCCAAGATGCCGATGATGAAGAGCGCCGTCGTCCAGACCACCACCGCCGCGAAGAGCCCCGCCGCCGCCGAGATGAAGAGCCAGAGGAGCACGACCGCCGACGCCCAGAACAGTCCCCAGAAGCGCGAGCGCACGCTGCGGTAGATGAGACGCGTCGTGACGGGCTCGCCCCAGAGGAGGTGCATCACGAGGTTGCGCGATGCGCCGCCCACCACGGTCAACTGCGCCAGCAGCCCGAAGACGTAGACGCCAAAACCCGCGACCGCCCCCAGAAAGTAGACGGCCACACGCCCCTCGCTCCCGGCCGCCGACATCGCGCGGATGCAGACGAGCAGCAGCACCCACCCCGCCGCCGAGATGATGACGGGGGGCACGCTGGCGCGTATAAGCACGCCGAAGTGATGGCGGTAGAGCCTGACGGTGCGGTCGATGAGGTCGCCCGCGCCGAGCGGCGCCAGTTGCAGTTGTTTGACGGCGAGCGTCGCCAAAGTTCGTCCGCTCCGCGACCCGAAAGTCTAAGCCTTGGTGAAATGCGCCGCGGATTGTAGCACAGGCCCCACGAGGCCGAGCGGGAGTCACCAGCTGACCACCCGCGGACGCCGCCGTCGCACACCGGCCGTATGAGGTCGCGATGCTGTGGCGAAACTTATTCAAAAATTTGAAGCGAACTTCAAAAATTCGGTTCTGAAATCCCGGGAGCGAGCCCTGAGACGTCAGCACGACCGCTGGCCGGCCATGCTTAAGTCCTGTGTTTTCCTGAATTAGTGTGCAAAATTGTGAACACCCGCCGAAATGGCCTTCGAGTTGCTTAAATCCGGTCAGGGTAATCCTGTTCAGCAATGTGCCTTCGACTAAACACTAGAAACATCCAGAAGGTTAAACACAACGAAAGGAATGGTTAGCATGAGAAATCCGATACGGTTCGTGACCGTGATGCTGACGCTGGCGATCTCGCTCTTTACGGCGATGAGCGCGGCGGCGCAGACGTCCACGACGGGATCGATTGAGGGGACTGTCGTCGACGTCAACGGCGCGGCGGTTCCGGGCGTGACCGTCACGGCCACCAGCCCGAACCTGATTCGCCCGCAGTCGGCGGTCACCAACGAGGACGGCGTCTACCGCATGGGCAACCTCCCGCCGGGACGCTACACGGTGACGGTCGAGTCCTCGCAGGGCTTCGCCAAATTTGAGCAGACGAACGTCGAGGTCAACCTCGGAAAGACCTCCACCGTCGCCGTCTCGCTCCGCCCCGCGGGCGCGACCGAGACCGTCGAAGTGACGGCCAGCTCCGGCGCCGCCATCGACGTCAACCAGAACACGACGGGGACGAACGTCTCCACCGAGCAGTTCTCGAACTTCCCGACGCAGCGCACCGTGCAGTCGCTCTACTCGATTGCGCCGACAGTCGCGCGCTCGGGTCTGCGCGATTCCTCGGGCCGCGACCGCGACCCGTCGGTCGCCGGCTCCTCGGGCCCCGAGAACAACTACATCCTCGACGGCATCACCGTGAGCGACCCCGCCTTCGGCGGCTCGGGCGCGAACCTGCCGTTCGAGTTCGTTCAGGAGGTCGAGATCAAGACCGGCGCCTTCAGCGCCGAGTACGGCAAGGCCACCGGCGGCATCTTCAACGTCATCACCAAGTCGGGCGGTAACGAGTTCCGCGGCGACGTCTTCGGCTACCTGACGACCAAGGGCATGGTGCGCGAGACCAAGCAGTTCTCGTTCACCGGCTCGGCGCCCAACGGCTTCTCCGAGATCGACGCCGGCGTCGATGTCGGCGGGCCGATCATCAAGAACAAGCTCTGGTTCTTCGGCGCGTTCAACCCGCAGCAGCGCAAGAACTTCTTCCTGACCCAGACCTTCCGCGACGAGGTCGAGAACAAGGTCACGACGCCCTTCTACTCGGGCAAGGTGACGTGGGGCATCAACCAGAACCACACGATGACCTTCTCGACCTTCGGCGACTTCTCGAAGGAAGAGGGCTTCCTCTACGGGCTCGCCAACCTCGGCCTCTCGGGCTTCGGCAACGACCCGTCGAGCTTCCGCGGCGTCATCGAGCGCGGCGGCTCGAACTACACGGGCCGTCTCAACTCGGTCTTCACGCCGAACTTCATCGGCGAGTTCGCCTTCGGCCTGCACCTTCAGCGGCTGAACCAGATTCCTGAGAACCCGACCGGCGAGCTGGTCACCGACAACTTCGCGATCCTGCGCTCTAACGGCACGGTCGCACCGGTGACTAACACCAACATCTCGATCCCGAGCACCGCCTGCGCCGCCGGCGTCGTCGGCTGCACCACGGGCTTCGTCAGCTTCGTCAACGCGCCGGGCGGCTCGCTCCAGCGCGCCTTCGTCCAGCAGGGTTTCGGGCTCTTCACCGAGCAGGACCGCAACCGCATTGAGGGCCTCGCCCGCTTGCAGAACATCTTCGGCAAGCACACGGTCAAGTACGGCTTCGAGTACAACCGCAACAAGTACAACATCAACACCGTCTCGACGGGCCCGTCGCGCACCTTCGCCAACTCGCTGAGTCTGCCCTTCGCGGGCGGCTTCACCGACACCAACCAGGTGAGCGGCTACCGCGTCACCAACAGCTTCGGCGTCTGCACGACCCGCGGCACGGTCATCGTCTGCCCGAGCGCGACGTCCGCTACCCGCGCCGCCGCCATCGCGGCGATCGCCGGCTACACCGGCGCAATCACCGGCGACATCACGCTGGCCGAGACGCAGAACAACCCGTTCCTCGTCCTGACCTCGACCCGCATCCGCGACTTCAAGAACGTCGCCGACACCTACACCGACGTCGAGAGCTTCTACGTCCAGGAGGAGTTCAAGGCGACGCGTAACCTCCAGGTCACCATGGGCCTGCGCTGGGACTACCAGCAGGCGTACGGCCAGGACGCCGTGAGCTACCTGAAGTTCAACGACTTCATCGCCAACATGCAGCCGCGCTTCGGCATCAGCTGGGACTTCACCGGCACGGGCCGCGGCAAGCTCTTCGCCAACTTCGCGCGCTTCGTCGAGGCGCCGATCCCGCTCGACGTCAACGTCCGCGCGGGCTCCGCGAACAGCCAGACCGACAAGAACTTCAACGTCAGCCGCTACGGCGGGTTCCCCGCCGACTCGTTCATCGTGCCGGGGCGTACCATCGCCAACCTCGGCGCCGATCCGAGCCCGATTGACCCGAACCTCAGCCCGCAGACGGTTGAGGACTACACGGCCGGCATCGAGTACGAGATCGTCAAGGACCTCGCGCTCGGCTTCCGCGGCGTCTACCGCCGCCAGGACAACGTCATCGAGGACGGCTCGTTCGACCAGGGCGTCAACTACTTCCTGTTCAACCCGGGCCGCCGCGTCGGCCAGGACATCACGACCGAGGACAAGGCGTGCAACAACCCGGCGGTCGGCTGCTTCGGCCCGGCGCGCCGCTACTACCGCGGCCTCGAGTTCACGGCGCAGAAGCGTTTCTCGAACAACTACCAGTTCATCGCGTCCTACGTCTACTCCAGCCTGATCGGCAACTACGAGGGTCTGTTCCGCAACGACAACGGTCAGAGCGACCCGAACATCACCTCGCTGTTCGACCTGGTCAGCCTGCTCAACGGGCTCTACGGCCGCCTGCCGAACGACCGCCCGCATCAGTTCAAGTTTGACGGCAGCTACCGCACGCCGTTCAAGCTGATGCTCAGCGGCTCGTTCCGCGCGCAGTCCGGCATCCCGTTCAACGAGCTCATCCCCGACGTGGACTACGGCGACAACGAGGGCTTCGGCGTGCCGCGCGGCACGGCCATCGTCCCCGCGACCGCGCCGTCGCCGGCCGGGTTCCCGAACGTGGTTGACAGCATCGGCAGCAACCGCACGCCGACGACCTGGAACCTCGACCTCGGCGCCTACTACCCGATCAACCTCGGCGAGGATCGCCAGCTCCGGTTCCAGTTCGACTGGTTCAACGTCTTCAACAACCAGCGCGCCATCCGCCTCGACGAGACCTTCTCGATCACGAGCGGCGTCAACGGCGTGCCCGACGTCCCGAACCCGTTCTTCGGCTCGGGCAGGGTCTTCCAGTTCCCGTCGGCTATCCGGCTGGGCGCGAAGTTCTCCTTCTAGTTTGTTCCGCCGCCGGGCCCCGCAGAAGGGGCCCGGCGAGTTTCGCGGGGAGGGGCGCAAACACTTGCGCTCCTCCTTATTTTTTCTGCTATCCTGTCGTCGTCATTCCCCTGATAATTGACCCGCCGGCCGAGTCCACTTCAGGCCGTCTCCGAAGGTGCCGGAATGTCTTCGAACCGTCTCGACCTTCTCCCGCTCGCGCGCCCGCTGACGCTCATGGCGCTGCTCGTCTGTCTGCCGCAGGCGGCCGCCCTCGCGCAGTCGGGCGGCGGCATCGACACCACGGGCACGGGCGGCGACCACGTCATACAGGGGCGCGTCTTCCTCCCCTCGGGGCGCATCTCGGACGCACGCATCAGCGTGCTGCTGGAGAGCACGCATTCGCGCACGCTCTCAGTCCTGACCGACCCGAACGGCGCGTTCCGCTTCACCTCGCTGATAGCCGGCTCCTACACCGTCGTCGTCGAGGGCACAGAGCAGTACGAGCCGGCGCGCGAGTCGGTCTACATCGAGCAGGCCACGGGGCGCACCGTCAGGGAGGCGCCGCGCGTCGCCACCGTCTACGTCAATCTCCGCCCCAAGCGCTCCGCGAACTCGGGCGAGTCGCGCCCGCCTGGCGTGGTGGACGCCTCGCTGGCGAACGTGCCGAAGCCCGCCGCAGACCTCTACCTCAAGGCGTTGGAGGCGGCGCGCAAGAAGGAGAACGAGCACGCCGTCGATCTGCTCAAGGGCGCGCTGGAGTTCTACCCGGACTTCCGGCTTGCGATGAGCGAGATGGGCGCGCTCTACCTCAAGCTCAAGCGGCCGGAGAAGGCCGTCGAGCCGCTGCGCGCCGCGCTCCGCCTCGCGCCCGACGACTTCCCGACGCTCTTGAACTACGGCATCGCGCTCTACGACCGGAAGGAGTTCTCGGAGGCCGAGGCGCAGTTCCGCAAGGCCGCGCAGAGGAATGCCTCATCCCCCATGGCGCACTTCTACCTCGGCGTCATCCTGCTCAAGCGGCGTGAGACGGAGGAGGCCGAGAAGGAGTTGCGCGCCGCCGTCGTGTCGGGCGGCGACGGCATCGCCGTCGCTCACTACTACCTCGGAGGCATCTACTGGGGGCGGCAGGACTACAAGCGCGCGACCGAGGAGCTGGAGACCTACCTGCGCCTCGCGCCCGACGCCCCCGAAGCGGAGCGCGTGCGCTCGACCATCAAGGAGCTGCGCGCCAAGCTGTAGCGGCCGCGGCCCGACGACGGGACACGACTGAAAGACAACAGAAAGCGGGCGGGGACCTCAAAAGTCCCCGCCCGCTTTTGTCATTTCCGCGTGACGTTCCCGGCTGCTACTCGACGACGAAGTCTGCGCGGCGCTCGACGTCTATCTTACCCTTCTTGTCCTGCACGCTGAAGACGAGCGAGTAGCGCCCGCGCCGGGGCGGAACCTTGAGGCGCGTGCCCTGTGGCGCGACCGTCTGCCCCGGCTGCGGCGGGGCCAGCGCGAGCGGGCTGTCCATCATCACCGTGCCCTTCGCGTCGAGGAGCCGCACGCGCTGCGTCAGCTCGGCCGGGTCTTTCGGCGCGTTGTAGAGCACGTAGCGGATGTCCATCTCCGAGTTCGGCTTGAAGGCGTTGGCGCCGCTGAAAGAGGTCTGCCCGGCCTCGGAGAGCAGCAGGCTGCTGGCCGAGATGTCCTTGTGGTCGGCCAGGTTGGGCACTTCGAAGAACTGGTAGGACGAGCCGACGGCGCCGCTCGTCTTCTCGCGCATGACGGCCCTGATCTGGTACTGGCCGGGCGGGAGATTCATCG
>Ga0126304_10001616_pt1 | contig 10730 bp, 5 predicted proteins | sample Plot25_FD_92538 | JGI IMG/M metagenome (GOLD analysis project Ga0126304, IMG submission 92538) | Serpentine soil microbial communities from UC McLaughlin Reserve, CA, USA - Plot25 | ecosystem: Environmental > Terrestrial > Soil > Grasslands | place: USA: UC McLaughlin Reserve, Lake County... | reverse complement strand
GCCTTTTTTGTTGAGGCGATCGCGCTCGGAATTTTCTTATATGGGTGGAACCGCTTAAACAAATGGGCGCACTGGGCTTCCGGAATTGTGGTTGGAATCTCAGGTGTCCTTTCAGGGATATTTGTCGTTGCCGCCAATTCATGGATGAACAGTCCGGCGGGTTTCGACTGGGTGAATGGCAAGGCATCAAACATTGATCCGGTGAAGGCAATGTTCAATGACGCCTGGTTGTCCCAAGCGATTCATATGACCCTTGCCGCATTTGTTGCTACCGGCTTTGCGGTTGCGGGTATGCATGCTCTTTTGTTGTTGAAGAACAGGAACAATGTTTTTCATGCCCGTGCATTTCGGATCGCCCTAATCTTCGCATCCGTAGCCGCATTGCTCCAACCGATCAGTGGTGATTTTTCTGCCAAAGGTGTTGCGAAAAGGCAACCTGCAAAGCTAGCAGCGCTCGAAGCCCTTTATAAGACGAGTAAGCCTGCTTCCCTTGTTATTGGCGGCATTCCAAATGACAAAGAAGAAAGAGTTGATTACGCGATTCATATTCCTGGCTTCTTAAGTTTCCTCGCTCATGGCGACTTTAACGCCGAAGTAAAAGGACTTGATCAATTTCCAAAAGAAGACCGACCGCCGGTGCTGATTACGCATATTGCTTTCCAGGTCATGGTAGGAGCCGGATTTTTGATGGCTCTCGCTGCGTTGTTATTTTTATTATTTACATGGAGATGGCAGCAGCTGTTAGCACGTAAGTGGTGGTTATATTTTACGGCTTTTCTCACTCCGGTTGGTTTTATCGCTGTGGAGGCTGCATGGACTGTAACTGAAGTGGGCCGTCAACCATGGATTATCTATAATGTAATGCGTACAAAGGATGCTGTGTCCACAATGCCCGGTCTTCAATATTCTTTTTATGCAATTACTGTTGTTTATATTTCGCTATCACTGATTATAATATGGCTAATGCGAAGACAGATCAAAACCATCGGACAGTTTTATCCCAGCGCAAAAACGGAATAAATGCTAACGCTTATTATTATCATTTTAGGTGCTTCTTTTGTATTGTATACAATATTGGGAGGAGCTGATTTTGGAGCGGGAATTATAGAAACTTTTGCAGGAGAGAAAGGGGAACATACGATCTCGAAAGCGATTGCTCCTGTATGGGAAGCCAACCATGTATGGTTGATCCTTGCTGTTGTGATATTGTTTACCGGTTTCCCAACTGTCTACGCATCATTATCGCTTGTGTTGCATATTCCTTTGATGCTGGTATTGCTCGGAATTATTTTTCGGGGGACGGCATTTACATTCCGGCACTACGATGTGAAGCAGGATCACACGCATAAGTATTACACATTACTGTTCAAGGTTTCGAGTTTTATCACACCATTTTTCCTTGGCGTTACTCTTGGTGCGATGATTCTTGGCAGGATCACCTTTGACCAATCTGTTGGTTTTTACGAAATGTTTGTTTCACCGTGGTTAAATTTATTTTGTTGCGTAATGGGAGTGTTCGCGGTTACATTGTTCGGCTACATATCCGGGGTATTCCTGGTGGGAGAAACAAAGAATGACCGTGAACGAAGAAGCTATGCGATGTTTTCAAGACAATTAATGGTATTTACAATGATTTTCGGATTGCTGGTTTTTTTGGGGGCAGAGACAGAAGGTCATCAGTTGTTTAAAGAATTTTCGAACTCTCACGTGAGCGTGTTAATGCTTCTGCTAGCAACTCTTTTATGCCCCGTCATATGGCTTTTCCTGAACAGAAAAACGAATAGAACATTATATCTGCGAGTGGCTGTTGGAATACAGGTAACAGCCATTCTTGTCGGCTGGTTTTATATACAATATCCAGTGTTAATACAGGTTAGGGGAGGAGAACATTATACTTTTTTCAACACCCAGGCGCCGGATGCTACAATGCAGCAATTGCTGATTGCATTGGTTGTTGGTCTTGTTCTTGTGGTTCCGGGTTTTCTTTACCTGTTTAAAGTCTTCAAAGTTGAACGTTAAAGTGTGTCTTTTTTGTGCCTTTGTGTTTTGGTGGCCCTCTTGGTTGTGCAAGTGAATAGCCACGAGGCACAATACACGAAAAAGATCATGTATCTCAACTACATTTTGGGCAGTACCCATGGTTTACGATAAGTCGGAGCTATCAATGCATTTGCCGCCTGGTTATTACCAAAATTTTTTGTAGCATGATTCCATTCTAATCTTGAGTTTGTACGCAAGGCGATATTTGCCATATGAGCGTAAACGGCAACAAGTCTTCCATTTTCAATATTGCAAACAGGATCCTTGCGGGTTTTAATGCACTCAATAAAGTTCTTCATATGCGGTTCATGTGAATCGCGGCCGCTTTGTTTGGGTATGGCAGGAACTTTGTATTTTCCATTCTCCATTTCTGGAAAGAGCTCCCACCCATCTCTGTCAATAACAAGTGTTGCATCGTTGCCTACAAACGCCAATCCATAAGCGCGGCCGTAAGGACCCGATTGAACTCCTGCTGTATGCTCCCAGTTGATTGTATAGTCCTTTAACTGGAAGCCCACGCTCATCGTGTCAAACGTCTCGTGTGCTCTGTCGAGATAAGAAAAATTTCCACCAGTTGCTGAAACAGATATCGGCAGGTCCGTAATGTTCTTCACCCATAAAGCCATATCAATTAAATGAACGCCCCAGTCAGTCATCAATCCACCGCCGTAATCCCAGAACATTCTCCACGAACCATGAAAACGATTTTTATTAAAGGTTCGTAATGGCGCGGGGCCCAGCCACATGTCGAAATCAACTCCTGGAGGCGGTGCTTCGTCGCTGACTTTCGGTTGGCCGACACCATAATTAAAATTAGACCAGATATTTACTTTTCTTAATTGACCAATGTTGCCAGCATTCATAAAATCCATCGCTTGTTTCCAATGCGCGCCACTTCGTTGTTGTTGTCCAACCTGTACAACACGTTTGTATTTTCTAGCGGCGCTAACCATCAGGTCACATTCTGCCATGCTATTCGCCAATGGTTTCTCAACATATATATCTTTCCCTGCTTCGCATGCTGCGACAAATGGAAGGCAATGCCAGTGATCGGGAGTGCCGATAATTACAGCCTGGATATCTTTATTCTCCAGCAATTTTCTGAAATCTTTATAATGGATTGGAGCCTTGCCCTGGATCTTAGCAAGGTCTGCGCTGCGGCTCTTTAACACTTCATCGTCTACATCACAAATCGCTGCACATTCTACGCCTGAGACCTTAAGCGCGTTTTGAAGATCTCCAAATCCCATATTCCGGCAACCGATTAATGCAATAGCTATTTTGTCAGCTGCTGAAGATTTGTTCTTTTCCGCGTTTGCTAAAAGTGACGATGTCGTTAAGCCTGCAATACCTGAAGCTGCAGCTATTTTTGAGGCGTTCGTTATAAACTTGCGACGGGTGAATGGCATGGCGTTTTGATTTCAGTTGACTTGAAATTTACGGTTTCGTTTTAAGTAATAATGTAAAAAAAGTCTGTCTTAAAGGTTCTTGACACGGACTGCACGGATTAAACCCGTGGCAATCCGTGTAATCCGTGGCAAGAATTTTTAAGACAGCCTCATAAAAAAGCCGGTCACTTGGACCGGCCTTGCAGGTTTTTCTTTGCTTAATCTAATCAGGAATTTTGTCCAGCGGTGGCACATTTCCTTCAAATCCTATATATCCCTTGTTCTGGTTAATCGTTCCGTTACTGTTGGCCTGGATTGCATTTGATGGTACCGGCCACAGAACATGATATGGGCTAATGGTGTACTGATCGTTGTGAATTGTGCGGATGCCAGTTGCATAGAAGTTATTTTTCGCTTTTACTCTGTCGTAAAAATAATTCACATCCGAGAAGTTGTTTAAGGAATAGGTCTTTCCGTTTTCAGCTGCCTTACCTGTCTTTGCAAATATGTAAGAGATACGGGTAAGTTCAGTTTTACGAGGCTCCTCAAAATATAATTCTCTTGCCCTTTCATCAAGTATCATTCCCATATTAACTGCACCAGCTGCTATAGACGCTGCTTGTGCGCGGCTTCTCACCTGGTTGATATCGGCCGCAGCATTTGCCAGATCACCTTTCCAGAAATACGCCTCGGCTCGGAGCAGGTAAGTTTCAGCCAACCTGAATACATACCAGTCAGTGTGGCCACCTTGCATTGGAGTGTTCTCCGCGTCTGGAATGAACATTTTGTATTGGGGCCAGCCAAACCAACTGCGAATTGTATCTACACAAAGTATGCCTCCTGTTGCATTGCGCAGTTGCAGGTTTTTAAGATACCAGGGATCGTTTGTTGTTTTCAACCCGGGCTCATTATATACAAGATCCTCCATATTCATCCAGTTTCCTGGTGCATGTCTCAAATCATTTGGATCAGTCCAGATGTCGTATTGGCTATAATTTGTGGGACGGGCTCTTCCAATTCCTCTTCCATAAAGATTCGACTGACTTACAAAACCGGTGATCGCCGTAGAAGAAGCTGCATCGTTAGTTCCTTTTTTGCCGGAAGGCGTAGTGATATTTGTTCCAAAGTAAGGAACTGCCTGTCTCATGATTCTTATTCCACCATCAAACTGTCCATCCCCAAATCTGTCAATCAGCATAAAGAGGCCTTCCTTATTCTCACCCAAAGATTTATTTTCAGGCCTGTGAAGATCCCATATGACGTTCTTTTTTGTTGCGCCAAAAGGATTTCTCATTAAGCTATAAACACCTCCATTGATAACGTTTGACGCGGAAGCGATCGCATCATCAAATTTGCCCAACGCCAGATTTACTTTTGTTAACAAATGACTCACTGCTCCCTTAGTTACTTCTCCTCTGTTAACACCATCAGTTACCCATTGTTGTGCAAATTCAAGGTCCTGCTTCATTCTTTCGAGGATCACCTCGCGTTTTGTAGAAAAGAAGTCAAGTTTAGGAAAATTAAGTTCCACCATAACTGCCGGTACATCTCCAAACTGATGAACAAGTCTGTAATATCGAAGCGCACGGTGAAAATAGGCTGAGCCAAGAATTGCATTTCGTTCCGCTTCTGAACTATACTTAGCATCATCAATACGGGTGATGACTGTATTCGCATACTTAATACCTTTATAACCTTCACGCCAGTAATATTGCAACCTGGCATGGTCCGCATCGTCATATCTGGTGGCCGCATCAGGAGTTATCAAAAGATTCAAATCTTGTGCGGGACCCGACTTGTCTGTTGTTCCTTCAGCTGTAACTTCAGAAAACACCATTTCAGTAAGTATTGGCGGATTGTCGCCATAATATTCTATTCGCGCATTTCTGGCACAGGCAACGAGTGCTGCCCGCATTCCGGCAGCATCGATGTATGCATTCTCCGGTGAATAGAAAGAAAGTGGTTGGGGCTCCAGGTAACTTTTTTTACAACTCGAGACACCCGAAATTACTCCAGCGAGGGAGAGAATAAGTATTGATTTATTAAATCTATTTTTCATGTGCAAGTTTTGGAAGTTAGAAAGTAACATTTAATCCAATGGTATAGACAGTTGGGGCAATCGCTGTTGAAATCACGCCATCACTGGCTCTGTTCCTGTATTCGGCGTCCCAATAAGTCCAATCGGGAGAATACATAAAAGGATTTGAAACGTTCGCGTATATTTTCATTGTTTCAATGCTGGCACGCTGCAGTAATTTCTTATTGAATGTGTAACCCAGTGCAACGGTATTCAGCCGAATGAATGACGTTTTCCTATAAACACTATAGGTGGCACTTCCATTACTCGAGTACAACCTTGCATAGTCGGTAGTTGGAGTAGCTTCCTTCCAGTAAGGGAACTTATAGGAGTTCTGGCGATCCTGGAAACCACTATTGTTTTTTGCCTGGTTATAGTCATTCAACTGGCCCCAGCTCGAATACAATTGGAAGGAGAAATCGATATTTTTATAAATTATAAAGTCATTTCTGAATGTCCATTGGTAACGTGGAGACCTAAAGCCAAGGAACTGCCTGTCAGCATCGGAATATGTACCATCGGCATTCACATCTTCGACTTTGAAATCACCAGGTGCGAGGCCGTATTTGGCTGCTTCGGCTTTTTCCGCCTGCTGCCATACTCCCAACACTTTCTGATCCCATACTTCGTCCAGGTCATGGCCGATGAACCAGCGGTTAGGGATATCGTCTTTTTCAACCTGGCCTATTACTTTGCCCTGTGCATCCAGGAGATTAACTGGTCCATACAAATGTTTAATCTCATTCCTGTTTACCCAGAAGCCTATATTTGTTCTCCACGAGAAATTCGGATTAGTGATATTCTCCGTGTTGAGGCTAATTTCAAATCCTTTATTCTGTACTTCGCCCAGGTTGGCAATCACATTATCAAAGCCAGTTGTATTGGGAAGTAAACGTTGTATCAGCAAATCCTCAGTTGCTTTTTTGTATACATCAATTGATGCGCTAATTCGGTTTCTCAAAATTGCAAAATCCAAACCGATGTTGAACGAAGCTGTTCTTTCCCACTTCAGGTCCGGATTTGACATGCGATTTACATATAGTTGCGAAACGGGAATTATCGCACCGGAAGGTGATATGTACTGATATTTTCCGGTTGACAAATCAGAGAGAGCCTGGTAACGTGGGATATCGCGATTTCCGTTCAGCCCATAAGAAACTCTTAGTTTGCCATGATCCAGCCATGATACCGATTCAAGAAAGCTTTCTTCCGTAAACACCCATCCTACAGCAAGGGCTGGGAAGTCCGCATAGGGATTTTGCTGTCCAAACGCAGAATATCCATCTCTCCTGAAAGATGCAGTTAACATGTAACGGTCTTTGAATGTATAGTTGAGTCTACCCATCAGTGCGTTGCCTGTGCTTATTTCATCCTCGCTACTAACGATAGGTTTAATACCCGCTCCGATATTGTGCCAGCTTAACACATCACTTGGATCGAATCCTTCATTATCCATTTGCTCTCTCCAGGATTGGTACTTTTCGACGTTATATAATACCGTAACATCGAACTGATGTTGTCCGAATGCTCTTTCCCACTTCAACAGATTATCCACCTGCCAGTTGTAGGTAGTTTTTGTTGTACGGGTGGCGACGCCTTTTCTAACCCTATAGGTTAAGTGTTGAGCTGATATGCCATTGAAATACCGGTAAAACTCGAAGCTTGGAGTAAAATTCACCTGGTATGAAAATCCAAGAGGCAGTGACCCTTTCGCATAGATAGTGGAAAATAACGTGTTATATTTTTGAAGCCTGTTTGTATACGTGTTATCCATGAATGGATTCGTATTGTTTCCGATATCGTCGTTGGGGCTATCCCGCAGAAGCAGTCCATCATCGGTATAAATTTCGCCATAAGGCGATGCGTTCACCATTTGCCCCCAGTTTACAGGAACCTGGCTTTCGTCACGATCAGCAAATTGAAGATTGATGCCTGCTGTGAAAAATTTCGCAACGCGTCCCTCAAGATTAAGCCTTCCTCTTATCGTTTTAAATTCGTCGCCGACAATTACTCCCTCATTGTTCATGTAGCCTAACGACATATAATATGACACTTCATCTTTTTTTCCTGATAAGCTCACCGTATAATCATGACGAAGGCCCGTTTGGAACATTTTATCATACCAGTCAATGGTTTTCCCTGCTTTGTAGTTTTTGATCTCGATGGGTCTCAAGCCAAGACGATCAAGCCATATCTCAGTTGGATCACCCGTGCGGCCATCCATCCATTGCGGCAAGGTAACACCTGGCGGAAGATTGTCGGGGTTGTCGAATATGTACAATTTGGTTGAGGAAACATTCCGGCTCTTTTGAACATCACTTCTCCAGTTCACAAAGCCAGGGCCATCATATAGTTCTTCATTTTGTGCCAATGTTGCAACGCCAAAGTTCGAGTTCACTGTGATCGTTGGCTTACGACCTGTTCCTTTTTTCGTTGTTATCAAAATCACTCCGCTGGCTGATTTCGCACCAAATACGGCGGCAGAACTTGCATCTTTGAGCACATCCACCGTCGCAATGTCGTTAGGATTGACATCACTAAGATCTCCAGGGTAGATTACACCATCTAATACAATTAGCGGAGATGTACCTGCCCTGATAGATGACTTACCTCTTAATAGAAGGTCACCACCTCCCTTGGCGGAAGCGGCGTTTATCTGTGAAATGTTCAAGCCCGGGACATTTCCTCTTAGGATGTCCTGTACGGTACCGGGATTCTCGTTTTCCAGCTTGGTGGCTTTTACAGAACCAATTGCTCCGGTAAGGTCTTTTTTCTTTTGAGTTCCATATCCCACAACAACCACTTCATTCAGGCTGGCTGTTTGATCTTCCATCGTTACGTCAATTGAAGTATTTCCGCGCACTGATATTTCCTGCGAAGCAAATCCGGTATAACTAAAGATTAAGACACCATTTGCAGGAACTTTTTCAATTGTGAACCTTCCTTCCGACGATGTGGAAGTGCCTCTTGTTGTCCCTTTAAGAACAACAGTTACCCCTTCCAAAGGTGCGTTGTTTTTGCCCTTTACCTGGCCAGAGATCGTTTGCTCCTGCGCCAGTGAAAACAGCGGGATTACTAAAGCGAGTGCAAGGAGATGCAATCGATTGCAGAATGAGAGCCTGAACAGAATTTTTAAGTGTAAAAGCATACAGCAAGTTTTTGGTGAACGGTTAAGAACAATTGAAAGGAGAGAAGATTTTAGAGTTTGGTTCGTCGTTCGGGTTTGGTTGGCCGGGCAGTTAATCGATAAATTTATAAAAAAACTTAATGCATTAAGTTTTTTTTAACATTTAATTTCCTATCTGTGACAGGCAAGATTTTCAATTCGCTGCGTTGAATTTGGTTTACAGATAAATTTTTTTGCTGACCCACGGTAGAATTTCGTTTAATAAGATCTATCGGTATTGTAATCTTCTTGAAACGCGTTGTTTTGCGTGTTTTATTACCAATCAAATTCATCATCATCGTAGCGGCTTCAATTCCCACCTTATTGGTATGTTGTTCAACAGATGTTAGGGCAGGATCCACAATCTGCGACAAAGGCCCGTTGGAATATCCAATGACCTTCAACTTCGATGGTATGTCGATGCCGAGCGATTTCGCATATTGAATGACTGCAACCGCGGTAGTGTCGTTACAAGCAAACACGGCATCCGGAAAAGTTTTTTGGCTAAAAAGTTTTTCAGCTGTTTTTAATCCATTCTCCTCTGTGAGGTCATGAAAGAAAACGATTTCGTCATCCACACCAATCCTGTATTCCTTTAAAGCATCCTTATACCCGGCGTAACGTCCGCGATAAAGATTGCAGGTGAGAGATCCTCCAATATGAGCGATTCTTCGGCAACCCAGTTCGAGCAAGTGCCTGGTAGCAAGGTATCCACCATTATATTCATCTCCCTCTATCTTATTTGCAGGATATGCCGTTGGTATACGGTCAAAAAAAACGAGAGGACAATTGCTTTTCGAAAACACATCAAAATGAGAAAAATCAACCGTATGCAACGTTGCCGAAACAATCAGGCCTTCCACTCTGGACGCATACAGCGCGTTCACCAGTTCGCGCTCAATCTCCACAGATTCGTTCGACTGACAAACGATCAGGTTGTACTTGTATTCATGCAGTTTATTTTGAATGGCTGTGAGTACCGCCGATTGATAGAACATTGAAATCTTCGGAACAATTAGTCCAATTGTGTTTGATCGATTGTTTCTGAGGCTCGCGGCTATTGCATTGTGCTTGTAACCCAGTTTTACCGCGGTGTCCCGGATTTTTTTTTTCGTTTTCTCATTGATATGCGGATGATCGTTCAAACCCCGGGATACCGTGGATGGAGAAAGCCCAAGTTTTTGGGCGATATCTTTGATCGTATTTTCTGCTTGCTTTTTCATAATGTACAATTCGGAGCGAACCTGTCGGGAGTCAGGGGTCTGCAGTCTGGAGTAGGGGACTTATGGTGATTACTGATCAACGTTCACCACTACAATTCCCAACTCCCGACTCCGACTCCTGACCGACTCATCTCTTTGATTGGGCAAGTTCCAATGCGCCGGTTGTTATGTAATATTTCGCGATCATATTAGGCACTTCCCAATCGGGTAACTTTCCGTTTTCCAAAAACTCAAGAAACTTTTCAGTGACACGCGCAAAATGCGCCTCATGTCCTTCATTATATTTTTCGGGAATAACCACTTCCCACGAGTTTGATACTTTCTTCAGACTAATTCCCGGATACTTTGCCTGTACAACTTTTAATTTTTCCTGAACTGCAGCTTCGTACTCTGAATCAATTGCTTTTGCGGGTTCGATAACTAGCACCGGTCTCTTGTCTTTACTTCCCTGCCTGATGACAAGATTCGCAAGAGTACCTCGCATCGTTGAATTGTGCGTGTCGCCGGCTCCTTCAGGTGCTTCGTAATTCCATATCACGGAAACCTTTGAATGAATACCCTTTAACTCGTAATTTATTTCTCCATTTGAAAACACTTTAAGAACAGTATCCTTGACAATGTCTTTCTGCAGGTACGAGGGAAAGCCATTCAACTTCGTTATTTTATTAAACTGGCTCAATGTCATATCAGTGCTCCACCGGCGAGCAGACAATAATTTTACGTCGGCCTGGTAATCGATTTTCTGATCTGGGAAAGAAGCCCATTGAACAAGGTCAACCAGGTGGGTGGTAACGTCTACGAGGCCCTCTCCCTGCTGGGATATGTCCATGAACCAT
>Ga0126304_10001615_pt1 | contig 10732 bp, 8 predicted proteins | sample Plot25_FD_92538 | JGI IMG/M metagenome (GOLD analysis project Ga0126304, IMG submission 92538) | Serpentine soil microbial communities from UC McLaughlin Reserve, CA, USA - Plot25 | ecosystem: Environmental > Terrestrial > Soil > Grasslands | place: USA: UC McLaughlin Reserve, Lake County... | reverse complement strand
TCAAAGTCAAATTATACCTTTCTGAAAGGAGCAGAGGAAGAGTTGGAAATAGAAAACCAAAAGCTCGAAGTAATTGAAGACTTGGGAGTTACCAATGAGGCCTTTGCACTAGAAGGATGGATACCACGATCAAAGATCGAAAATCTAAAAACAGCATTTGAAAGATATAGCAAAGGAACAATCCTTTATGAATTAGAAACTAAAGACAAGCCTCCCACACTTCTTGCAAATCCCAAAAGATTCAAAGTTTTTGAATCTTTTGTAAGATTCTACTCTTTACCATCTGGTAACGAGTTTGACCCTACATTGATTTTTGGTTTAATTTTTCCTATATTTTACGGTTTAATGATAGGTGATGTTGGATATGGCTTATTCATACTCCTTGTTTCTTTATGGGTAATCCGAAGAGTGCAGGATAAAAAACGTAATTTGACTATTATGCCAAAATTTTTACGTAATTTCGCTAAAACAATTTTACGTCCTTCCCAGATGGTAAAGTTAGCTAAAGCTATGATTCCTGGATGTATTATTGCTATTATATTGGGATTTTGCTTTGACCTATATTTCGGATTCCAGCTAAATGCATATCTCTTTTCCTATTTGAATAATTTTGGGTTAAACTTGCCAGCTGATGGTGCATTATTGGATCCTATTAGTACATTTGGTCTACGTAAACTGTTGCTATTTAGTGGATACGTTGGATTGGGTATGGTTTCATTTGGTCTAATACTTGGAATACTCAACAGTATGCGGGAACGTCAGATTAAACATATAATTAGCAAAGTTGGATGGCTATTGTTTGGCTGGGGAATTGCGCTGGTGGGTTTGGCGATGATAAATCATGTAAATATAAACCCATTGCAGAATATTCAAGGAATTGGTTATTTTGCACTACTCTTGGGAGGTGTAGGAATGATGCTTTATGGTGAGGGTGTGAGAGCACTTATGGAATTGCCATCAATAATTAGTCACATACTTTCTTATACGAGAATTGTAGGAATATTGCTTGCATCAGTTATACTTGCACATGTTATCGATTTTATCTTCCTCAAATCTTTAGATAATTCGATAGCTTTCAGTATATTAGGAATTATGATCTTTTTGATAGGTCACACTTTTAATATTATCATTGGAGTTTTTGAACCTGGAATACAGGGAGCAAGGCTGATTTATGTTGAATTTTTTTCCAAATTTTATCATGGGGCCGGTATAGCCTTCAAACCGTTTGGAAGCAAAAGGAGGTTCACAATCAATGAGTTTAATATTAAGAAATAAAAAGCCTATTTGTAAGATTTTTTAGATTATGCGCTCAGTATCTAGCTGATGTGTTATGTGCAAATGGTTTGTAATGTGAAATACCGGTATTATTAAAAACGGTCTTAGAGAATCTCATTGTTGCACAAATGCTATGTCTCACTTATTTGTGTCATTTTTGTTATTTTTGGATTTGTTTCAAACCTACATGACCCTCATGGTATGATACGATAGTCAAGAATAAATTATCTGTAATTGAATGAATATTATTATAATTAAAAGTAAATCAAGACATTTTTGTAAATCATTCTCTCTTTTTATAAAAAATGAAAGTATACAAAAAATACTGTAACGATTTCATACATCGTTACATTAACTGTAACTTTTGAAAATTTAATGCAATAGTATTAACGATAGGCAAGAATCTGAATGTTTTAAAGGAAATATATTAACGCAATTAGTTTTGATTGGAGATGATAATCGAGTATTACATAATAATATACATTAGGTTTTGAACTCTATAAGGATATATTTTATGGTTAAAAGATACTTGAACTTTGAATGGGGTTGGCCGGATTTGAACCGACGAGCCCCAGCGCCCGAGGCTGGTATCCTACCAAACTAGACCACAACCCCTTTTCTGCTTTTTTTTAAATTGAGTATCTGAACTAGAATAAATACCAAAGATAATATATTGATATTGCTGATTAACTTTTACCCTTTGAATAATAGGGAAATAATTATAATTTTTTAATTGTTACTATAATAGTCCATCAAAAGTTGATTTTAGAATAAATATCTTCTATATTCCATAACTGATTAGCTTTAGTTACTTTCTTTATAAGTTTGTCATTGATTAATTCTTGCACGATCATAGCTGAAAGAGGTAGTGCCCCCGTTGCTCCTGGAGAATTGTAGTTTAAAATGTGTAGTGATATTGAATTCTTTAACAATAGTGTATCAGGAATGAAGTTACCTTTATCATCGATCAGTACCGACCTAATTCCAGCAGTACCTCTCGTGGTAAATTTTTTTGTATCTAAAGCTGGTAAGAATTTTTTTACTCTTTGAATCATAATACGTTTTGACAAGGAGCCAGCAATTTCATTGGTTAACAATGATAAGAATTCTCGATTGTAAAAAAGAGACCACAATCCCTTTTTAAAAAAAATTTCTTTTGTTTTAGGAAGAAAGTTTTTAAAATTATCAATTAAATTATACGAATAAGGCCCAAATACAGGGACAGCGTTAGGGCCGATTTCACAGTGCCCATCTGCTTTTATGATCCAGTGTGGATCTAAAAATGGAAAATTCTGTCGTTTTGGAATTGAATATATACTATGAGATGTGAGGTTTTCATATTCTTGAGGAGCCTTCCAATATTCACCTCTGAAATGTAAATCAAATAACTCTAATCCAATTTCTAATTGACGTGCAATATCAAGTGAATGTCCGCCTGCTGTATTAATAACATATTTTGAATTGATGATTTTCCTCTCTCTATTCTTTGTAACTATTTCAATTATACAATTATCATTTTTATTTTTAATACCGACGACTCTATGCAAATTAAGTAACTTTCCTCCAGCCAAGAGATAATCATTTTTTAAAGTAGTAGTTAGTAAACCATAGTCAACGCTTGCATCTCTTTTACAATATATTGATCCATGACATAGGATATTTGGTTCAATCGTTTTTGTTTCTTGGTCATTTAAAAGGTATATCTCCTTTTCTTCTAATCCATTTTTTATCCCCCATTCAAAATATTTTTTTAAAACTTTGATATCTTTTTCTTCTTTTGCTATTTCTAAAACTCCATCTTGTTTAAAGGAGATTCTTTTTCTATTAGAATATGTCTCCCACATATTATAACCTAAAAAAGATATCTTCGCAAAAATCTTTTTTTTTATCGGGTCATACAAGAATGGTGCATGGACTTTACCTGTGTTTCTAGAACTAGTGTGAATGGAAACATTTTTTTCCCGCTCTAGTATTACAATATTTGCATCAGAATTTAAAGTTAAAAAGTATCCTAGAGATACTCCTAAGATACCTCCACCTATTATGATAATATCAAATTTTTTGTCTTGCACCGAAGCTAAAATTAGAATGAATATATAATATGATTTTTTTGATAGTAAAAATTAATAACTTTCTCTTGGGATAACAATTATCTCTTAAATTAAGATTTAAAGGGATTATATACAATATAGTAACATCATTTCCTCAACTAATTTACTTACTACCATTATTTCTTAATGTCTACCTGCAGAGTCTCCCCAACTTGAGGATTTCCCATCATTTCATATCTTCTCTTGGGCATAGTAATTTGAATGATAGTTTTAGGATATGTTTTGATAACAGTTTGAGGCTGGGATCTTAAAATTGCTTCCAGCAAAGGTTTGATTTGTTGTTTTACTTCCTCATCTGTTACAGTTCTATCCACTGCTTCCAATATCATTTGTTGTTGCGATACCGTTTCTAATTCAACATCTTCACTTAAAGAAAGAGTAATGTTTGAGCCATTATCTACAAGCTGTTTAATTTTGAATACTGTTGTTGTTGTTAAATTTTCCACCTTAGTCTTTCTAAATTCTTCAGATATATAATTTTATTATGTTATTGGATAACAAAATAATTTAGTTTATAGCTAAATATAATAATAATAATAATAATAATAAAAGTAATTTTTTTTAACAGGTTATATAGAATACATTATTCCACCAGATACAATAGGTACTTGGTCCACCTTGGCAACTTCCTTTATTCTAGCTATTATAGCATTAAACCATAAACTATCAATTCCCTGGCTCCAGATTGTAATCTTTTTATATTCCCGTTTTACTCCATCATGAAAATATCCCACACAGTCTTCTGAAGTCATGTTATTATACTTTTGGCTAACTTCATCTACAACTTCTGATGCTTCTCCAGGCAAGTATAAAATTGTTAATGTCGGGAAGGGAATGGTATCGTTAGAAGATTCCATAGAACCACTTTTTTCAGTCATTTTGATTAACATAAAACTATCCTGTAATAAGAAAATTTCGAATATATGCTACTTCTATTTAGGTAATTATCCTATATGGTTTTGGATCTATCTATTTCCATTGACTAAAGAGAGGATATCCTCAAAATTTTGTCTATTTTTTCTTTTCTTATATTTTTTTAAACAATTCAATAAAAATTCAGGATCTTTTATGTCAATAAATTTACAAATTTTTTTTGAAATTGAGCCCCCACTCAAAAGTAAAGCTTGACTAGCAGATGTAACATTGCCTGGCTTTCTGTTAGTAGACGCGCTCTCAAAATCTATTAGTGATATTTGATTATTCTCAGAAACCATTACATGATTATCAATTCGAGTTAATTCTCCATGATCTAAATGGAGAACATCGAGTCTATAACATTGTTCTAATATCTCAGTAACTATATTTATAATATTTGTGCTGGTTACAAGGTGAAAAGTAGTTGGGTCTTGAAGCCAATCATAAATCCCTTTTCCAGTTATTAATTCCATTAGTATCAAATCATTTGTATGATCAATAATTTGCGGACCTATTCCTTCCAAGTTAGCGAATTTTTGATTATAGACTTCAGTCAAAGAATCCTTTCGACGAGAATCTACTCTTCTTATTTTTAATGCCATAGTTTTCTTAGAACATGCAGTTACTTTTAACACGATACCTGAATGTCCTTTTCCCAAAATATTTAATTCACATAATTTAGTGGGTCCTTCTAATATAGCATCTTCAACTCCTATTTTGGCTAAATCAATCAATCTCTTATGATATTCATATATGTCTAATTTTGGATATGAAATTAACGTTGAAATGATTGGTGAGTTAATTTGCACTTTCAAATAAACTCATATCTTTAAATAGAAAATCGTAAATAATTCTCTGGTTATGGATATTTTTTAGTTTGTTTTTGTTTAGTTTATATATTTTAAATCCCTTGCCTAAATCATTTACCAATCCTTTGGGAATTCCCAAATTATCTTTCTCTAATCTAAGGGATTGTTCCAAAAATTTGATTGCATTAGTGCTATCTCTTTTTTTTAGACTCAGAAGTCTCATATCTTCTCCCATCCAAATACTATATGATTTTTTTTTATTCTTTTCAACAAATTGAAATACCTCCTTTTCCATAAATATAAGTGGACCAGTTTTTTCAAGAAAAGGTGAAACTTTAATAAATTTTAATAAAAATAATACTTTAGCAGAATTAGGATTATAAATATAGCATTCACTTTTTATTGTTTCAAATTCTTTATCATTTAAGTGTCGTGCAAGAGACAAGGTTAATTTTTTTAACTGACCCCAAATTATATCAGAACTTCGAATTTTATATTTAAATTCTAATACTAAGATATATTGTAATAGTTCCGAGACCTTTTCCAGATTCTTATCATACTTTATTATATTTTTATTGCTGTTACTAATACTAAAAAAATTAATTGAGGGATTTTTTAAAAATGCTCTAGCACCAAAAATAAATCTTGATAGACTTTCAGAAGAGATTGCCGTTCCTAGGTTACGATTTGAATCGACAGGATCAATTATTATTATGGGACTTTGAAATTTTTCAGAAATATTGTTATTGGGAACATTGTCAATAGCAATTATTTGACCTTTCTTTTGTATCATTGCAATGTTTTTGATAACACTTTTAAAATCTCCATACTTTAGTACTAAAACTTCAGTTACATAACCACTTAATCCAGCAATTGATAGTTCTGCTCCGTAAATTCCAATTCCTTTTAAAAAGGCTTTTAATATTCTAATTTGATTTTTTTGTTTAGATGTAAGCATCTTCTTCATATATTCTGTATGGTATTGTGATCTATCAGCAGAACTTTTCCATTGACCTTGTTCTACTTTGTAACAGGGCACTACGTTTAATCTTACATATTCTTTGTTATTGTTGAGAAAGACATAACCTTCTACATAAGGATGTTCAGAATAGCGAGTAATAGGATTATAATTCTTCAAACATTTGAATCCCACATCTAGTGCTATCTTTTCAAAATCTGACTCAGTTGTATTTTTATCAATTAAAATAAAAATATCGATATCCATATCTTTTTTAAGATTTGTATCTTTTGCAAAAGAACCACCAGTTTTGATATCCACTATCTGTGGTATTTTGTAACTATAAATCTCACCTTTTATTTTGTTTTCTATTGATTGTAATTTCTGGAAATCTTTTAATGAAGGCTTAATTGTGTTTAAAACTTTATCAGTTATTGTGTCAATCTGCAGATCCTTAGTATCATGCTTAATTTTACTATTATTATTCTTCATTTTATATGCTACTTATTTTGCAAAGACCGTTGAAATATTAGAGTACACTGGACCAGAAGGAAAAAGTTCACTTTTTTTGATATGAATCTTATCAATTATATCAGCACCTGCCATAAAATCAGTATATTTAGTTAAATAATCTTTAATGTTTGCTATAGGTTTTTTTACTCGAAATAATGTCAGATGAGGTTTAAAATGTTTGTCAGGTTTAAATCCTATTTGTTCCATTTTAAATTTTACTAATTCAAAGATTGAAATCAATTTCCTTGTACTATTGTCATCTAAACCAATCCAGATAACTTTTGGAAACTTATAGGAGGGGAATACGCCTATTTTCTCATAAATTATTTCAAAACGTTCGAATGTTATCTCATTCATTTTATTTTTAATTTGCTCTACTTTTTTATCGTCCACTTCACCAAAGAAAAATAGTGTAAAATGGAGGTTTTGTGGGTCTATAGCCTTCATGACCCCATTTAAAGTAGGGATTGAATTCAGTATCATTTGCTGTATGTTCCAGATTTTTTCTTTATTGTTACAGTCTATAGCAATAAACGTTCTCATATTAAAAATGAACAAGCAAAAACATATATTCATATCTTTAAATAATACTCCAATTTATTACTATTGTTACCATATCCATTTTGCTATAGTAAATTAGTAAAAATTAGATTATGTATCAGAAAGAATATGTCAATTCACCAGTCTTTTCACAACTTTAATCCTCCAATAAAATCTTCAATTGGAATTTATCAAACTACTACTACCTAATACATTAGATAGAAAATAAAAAGTCATAGCCTTTGGAGAAAATGAGGGATAAGACTATGACAAGAATGAGCGTTTTTCAGGTTTATTTTTCCTTTTCGATAAAGATAATTGTTGTGATAGTATTTAATAATTTGATATGAATTAATTGTTAAAGCTGGCAACAAGTGAATTTCTCAATTATAAATTAAAGTACTAACTAAGCCATGACAGTTGAATATTATTGTGTTAATAGGCAAATAAAGAATATTGAATTGTAGGTAGGTATTGTTGTAAACATATGAATAAAAGAGGTGTATTAAATAATAGACAGAGTAATTCATTGAGTTAATACTAGGCTATAATGATTTTATGAGAGAAAGAAGTTGTATAACAATAACAATTTTCAAAAAAATAGTTTTCAATTATGGGAACTATTCACAAGTATATAATATAATAAATCATATGTTATAATCCGGAGATACGAAAGAATGAAAAATAGTGAATAGCTAGATAGCAGTCACAGTAATTTCATATAATTCCAGATGATAGTCGAAATGTCAGCAAATACTAAATTCTAGTAAAGAATGGCCTTTAAATTATAAAGTTTTATCCATGATATGATTTTATCTCTAATGAAAAATTATTATTTTCAATAACATTTCTATCATGTTCTGTTTAAATTTTCTGCAATAATATAATATTGTTAAAGAATTGATTGAGCCGTTCTTACACACTTTAATATTAAGAATTTTTAATATAATGATCAGAAAAATAGATTGTAAAATAATATTAGTATATTTTTCCAGTAGAAACAAAGGGGATCAAGATACATTAGTCAATTATTTATGATATAATGAGTTAATTAAATTGACTACTTAACATTCTCTAATATTATAGAAAATAAGGTTGTTAGATCATTATGCTAAAGCTAGTACTGTTTTAATTGTTACTATGTAAATGTTAGATTTATTATAAAAAGATAATAAGTGTATGTGAAAACGAATAAATAAAAAGTAACTTTATGTTCTTCAATAATAATTTTCTTGTCCTTATAGCGTAATGTAATTACTCTTTCTCGACGACTTTTACAAACTCTATTTATATTTGATAACAGAATTAGCAATTTATCAATTCAGAGGCTATTCAACTTTGATAATCAATATATCTTTATACACTTCCATAATCATATTGTTCTTTAAATTTTATCTCAACTGCTATTTTATTGAAACTAAATCTATACATACCTAGATTTAAAATTAAGAATCTTAGAAGTTACAAAAGGTATACTCACCTGTTCTAATATTATATGATTCTTCTTCTTGAGTCTTTGTTATTATTTAGCTTTTATTATTATTTATTCTTCTTATAAGTTATAATTTTTTTAAATACTTTATCAATTTCATCTATCGATTGAATATCAATCTCTTTATAACTATCTTTTAGAATATTTTGAGGCATTGTTTGTATGAATGTCGTCATTCCTTCTTTTTCTGTGTTTACAGTTTTATCGTCGTTACAACTCTTTTCGCCTGATGCGACTAATTTTTCTTCTTTTATGATAGGTGCTAAAACCTCCAATGTGTCACTAATATCGTGAATTAATGATAGCTTAATTGAAGTTTGTTCGATAACTTTTTTTGATGTCTCTAAGATATTCGAGTCTCTTCTAACTTTACTTAATTCATTAAAAAATTTTTTAGAATCTTTTTGTCTTCCTTTTTTTAATGACTCTATAATGTGCTGTAATATTAATTTCTCTTTTTCTTTTAAATATGGATATGCATTATTTATTTCTGTTATTTTTTCAGGGAAATCGACAATCGAAAAAATATTCTTTTGATTTTCATTATAGGACTCTAAACAATTATAGAAATCATCATCATCATCTTTTTCTTCTTCCCCATTTCTACTATTGTTTTTATTATTGTCCTTTTCATAGTTTTTGAATCTGAAAAGATCCCACATGATGGTTATACCTAGAATTAAACTTAAGAATATCTTTGTTTGAATAAATGAATTAAAAAATTAATTTATTATATATGAAAATTTATAGTTAAAGAGATGGAATAAAAGTCGCTTCTTTTAATTTTACATCAGGAAGCAATTGGTCTAGTTAATAATAATATTCCTAACTACTCGTAAACATAGATATATAGATAATTATTGAAAAAAAATATCGTTAATGGTAAAAGTTGCCTTTTATCCTAATCTCTCTAGGTTTTTAATTTCTGATAATATATAAATTTAAATTTAATAATTTATCTCTTCTTTTTGAGTATTATGTGGAAAGTAATGATGCCTAAGAAGATAGCTTTTGGAAAAAATGCTGCAAAAGAATTTGAGTATCCAAAAAAATCTTTAATAATTACTACAACAACGCCAGATATTTATAACAAATGGATTGATTATATGGGAATAACAGATTATGAACTTTATGATAAAGCAAGTCCTGATCCTGCTATAGAAACAGTTGAACAAATTAAAAAGGAGTATGAAGGCAGGGAAATTTCTTCATATATCGGCTTGGGTGGAGGTAGTTCAATGGATTTATGTAAATATCTAAGCAAATTGACTGGTATCCCTAAAATACTTATTCCAACAACCTTTGGAACGGGAGCAGAAATGACAACCTATGCTGTAATTAGTTTTGAACACAAGAAAAAATTGTTACAAGACGAAGCTTTTTTGGCTGATGCAGCTATTGTTGATCCATATTTTCTACCAGGTACACCATTTAATATCATGAGGAATTCTGCATGTGATGCAGCGGCTCAAGCATCAGAGGGTTATGACAGTAAACTTAGTAATCCATTTACTAAATTATTTTGTAAAGAAGCTTTTGAAATTTTGGAAGATGCTATAATAAACGATAAACCTGATTTGCTTCCTTATGGTGCCATGTTGTCGGGAATCGGTTTTGGGAATTCTTCTACTACACTCGGCCATGCTCTTTCTTATGTATTTTCTAATGAAGGTGTTCCTCATGGCTACTCATTATCATCTTGTACTACTGTAGCTCATAAATTCAACGAATCCATTTTTTCTGAAAGGTTTAAGAAGATTTGTCAGAAATTGAAGTTTGAACCTCTGAAATTGAAACAACCATTAGAGGAAGCAGCAGACGTAATTATGCCTGACAGAGGCCATTTAGATAACAATCCACGAGAGGTCACTAGAGCTGATATTATCAAGTGTTTGGACGAAATAGTGAACTCGAATCCCCTCGCCTAAACAAAATGATCGTAAAAAAATTATTTTTTCATTTTTAATGTAAAAGTCTGTATGAATTCTGTGGTATTAATATCATCTGTTTTTCAATTTATTGATTAGTTTAAGAAACCTTTAAATTCACTTTACTAATTATCACCATAAGATAGGATAATGACTACCATCAGTAAGTCCATGACAATTAACTCTCCTGT
>Ga0126304_10001613_pt1 | contig 10733 bp, 10 predicted proteins | sample Plot25_FD_92538 | JGI IMG/M metagenome (GOLD analysis project Ga0126304, IMG submission 92538) | Serpentine soil microbial communities from UC McLaughlin Reserve, CA, USA - Plot25 | ecosystem: Environmental > Terrestrial > Soil > Grasslands | place: USA: UC McLaughlin Reserve, Lake County... | reverse complement strand
CGGCGTCTTCTTCGCGCTCGTCTTCTACTTCGCTTGGGCGGGGGGACAGGTGGGTGGAGCGCTGGCCGACGCCCTCACCTTCCTCTTCGGCGGCATGGCGTACGCCGCTCCGGTGGCGATGTTCGCGGCCGGCACCCTGATCGTGACGCGCCCGATGCTGCCGGCAGTCCATCCGCTCAGGGCCGGCGCCGTCTGCCTCACCGCGGCGCTCACGCTCGGACTGGCGGCGGGGTCGCTCGGGCTCGGACCGGGTGAGACCGCGCGCGACGGCTGGCTCGACCCGGCGTACTTCCAGGAGCACGGCGGCCTCGTGGGCGAGGTGCTGCTCTGGGGGTCGGCGAAGCTCTTCTCGCTCGCGGGCTCGCACATCCTGTTCGCGTTCCTGCTCGCGGCCGGCGTCCTGCTCCTGAGCGGCGCCTCGATCGCGGGGATCCTCACCGCGACCCGTTCCGCAGCGCTCACCACCGGGGAGCGCGTCAAGCGGACCGCGCAAACGCTCAACCTGCCAACCGACCCGCCGCTCGAGCCGCTCGCGCGCGACGCCGAGCCCGTGGAGCCGCCAGAGCCGGAGGGCGAGGAGCCGCTCGTGCGAGCGACCCATGTCGAGGCGCCCGCGCTCGACGCGGCCGAGCGCTACCCCGACCTCTACGAGCCGGACGGCGAGGAGCCGTGCGAGGAGGAGGAGCCCGAGCCCGAGCGCGAGGCGGGGCCCGTGGCGATGGACGAGCAGGACGACGACCCGGAGCCCGAGCCGGAGCGCACGCCGATGGGCAAGCGCCGCTCGCCCGTCACCGAGTCCGAGGGCATCGCCTACCGGATGCCGAAGCCGTCCTACCTGAAGCGCTCGGCCGGGCAGCAGAAGGTCGACACGAAGGGGATCGAGCGCGTCGGAACCCAGCTCGTGGAGGCGCTCAGCCACTTCAACGTGGATGCGCGCGTGATCGGAACGGTCACCGGCCCGCACGTGACCCGCTACGAGCTGCGCCTCGCGCCCGGGATCAAGATGTCCAAGGTGGCGCAGCTGAAGGACGACCTCGCCTACGCGCTCGCAGCCGAGCAGGTGCGCATCCTCGCGCCGATCCCAGGCAAGCAGGCGGTGGGCGTCGAGGTGCCGAACCGCGTGCGCAGAATGGTCCATCTCGGCGACGTCTTCCAGGACTCGCCGAAGGGCTGGTCGCCGCTGTCGGTGTGGCTCGGCAAGGACATCGCGGGCAAGGCGATCGGGACCGACCTCGCCAAGCAGCCGCACATCCTGATCGCCGGCACCACCGGCTCCGGCAAGTCCGGCTGCGTCAACGCGATGCTGTCATCGGTGCTTCTGCGCTCGTCGCCCAACGAGGTCCGGATGGTGCTCGTGGACCCAAAGCGCGTGGAGCTGAACCACTACGAGGACATACCGCACCTGCTGACGCCGGTCGTCACGAGCCCGCGGCTGGCCGCGAACGTGCTCGCCAACCTGATCAAGGAGATGGAGGAGCGCTACGGGGTGATGAGCCGCGCCAAGACGCGCAACCTCGTGGAGCTGAACCGCGTCCGCGTGCGCGAGGGCGAGCCGCCGCTCCCGTACATCCTGTGCGTGATCGACGAGCTGGCCGACCTCATGATGGTCGCGCCGGCCGACGTGGAGGACTCGATCATCCGGCTGGCTCAGAAGTCACGCGCGGTCGGCATCCACCTGGTGCTCGCTACGCAGCGCCCGAGCGCGGACGTGATCACCGGCATGATCAAGGCGAACGTGCCGGCGCGGATCGCGTTCGCGGTCTCCTCCCAGACCGACTCGCGCGTGATACTCGACCAAAACGGCGCCGAGTCGCTGCTCGGGCAGGGCGACATGCTGTTCAGGCCGGCCGGCGAGTCGCGCTCCGCGCGCATCCAGGGCGCGTTCATCGCCGAGGACGAGATCGAGCGGCTCACCGAGCACTGGCGGCGGCAGGGCGAGCCGGAGCTCCAGGAGGAGCTGCTCGAGGCGGTCGAGCCCGACGAGAGTGAGGCTTCCGGCGATACCGATTTCGACCCCGACAGCGACGACCTGCTGGCCGACGCGATCGCGACCGTCGTCCAGATGGGCACCGCCTCGACGTCGATGCTGCAGCGGCGCCTGCGGGTCGGATACACGCGCGCCGGCCGGCTGATCGACATGATGGAGCGCCGCGGCGTGATCTCGGGCTACCAGGGCTCGAAGGCACGCGAGGTGCTGGTGAGCGAGGCCGACCTGCCGAGAGTGCTCGAAGCGCTCGCCACGCCGGCCGTGGCGGCCTCCGCGGACGAGTAGCGCGGCTCAATCTGCAGGTGCCTTCGGTGCAAGCCTCGGTGCGGGCCGCAAGCGGCGACTGAGCGTTCGTCAAGATATCGCGCCGATGCCAAGCATCGGCGAAACGCTGCGCGAGGCACGGATGCGACAGAGGCTCGACATCGCGGATGTCGAGGAGCGCACCAAGATCCGGGCCAAGTACCTGCGGGCGCTCGAGAACGAGGAGTTCTCGATGCTGCCGGGTCCGACCTTCGTGAAGACCTTCCTGCGCACCTACTCGGAGGCGCTGGGCGTCGACCCTCACCCGCTCGTCGAGGAGTACCGCGCGCGGCACGAGCCGGGCGACGAGCTGGAGCACATCCAGTCGCTCGGGCCGCCGACCGTCGGCCGCGAGCGCAGGCGCGGCCGGCGGCGCGGCGGCCCGGGTACGCTCGCGCTGCTCGTCGCGGTGGGGGTCGTCTGCCTGCTGGTGGCGATCGGCCTCCTGACCGACAGCGATGGTGACGGCACGGGCGAGCGGGCGGCCACCGAGCCGACCGAGCAGACGGCGCCGAGCACGGAGACCGAGCCCAGCCGGCGGCAACGCCCGCGGCGCGTGGTGCTCCGGATCGCCCCGACCGCGCCGACCTACGCCTGCCTCGACCGGGGGCCGGGCAAGCGCGTGCTCTTCGAGGGCGTGCTCTCCGAGCCGGCCACGTTCCGCGGTCGCCGCCTGCGCCTCAACCTCGGGAAGACGGACGTGAGGCTGCGCGTGAACCGTCGGCCGGTCACGGTCGCACCCGGCCCAAACCCGGTCGGCTTCGTGTTCACGCCGCGGGGTCGGCGGGCGCTGCCGCTCGGCGAGCGGCCGTGTGCGTAACGTTGACGGCTTGAGCGCACGCGCAGGAATCGTCGTAACGGGCACCGAGGTGCTGAGCGGCCGCGTGCAGGACCGCAACGGGCCCTGGCTGGCGGACCGCTTCCTGGAGCTGGGCGTGGAGCTCGCCCACCTCACGATCTGCGGCGATCGCCCGGAGGACATGGAGGCGCAGCTTCGCTTCATGGCCGACCAGGGCGTGGACCTGATCGTCACGAGCGGCGGGCTCGGCCCCACCGCGGACGACAAGACGGTGGAGGTCGTGGCGCGCTTCTGCGGCGTGCCGCTGGTGCTCGACGCGGAGCTCGAGGAGCGAATCGCGGAGATCCTGCGCCCGCTCATGAGGCGCTTCCAGAACTGGGACTTCGAGGCCGTGCGGGCGGCCAACCGCAAGCAGGCGCTCGTTCCCGAGGGAGCTTTCGTGATCGATCCGGTGGGTACCGCCCCGGGCGTCGTCGTGCCTGGTTCGCCGGCTGTGGTCGTCTTGCCGGGGCCGCCGCGCGAGCTCCAGCCGATGTGGCGCACGGCGGTGCGCACCGAGATCGTGACCAACGCGCTCGCCGGCCGCACCGAGTACGTGCAGCGGACGGTCCGGATGTTCGGCGTACCCGAGTCGGAGCTAGCGGAGACGCTGCGCGACGCCGAGGAGGGGATCGACGGCTTCGGTCATCTCGAGATCACGACCTGCCTGCGGCGCGGGGAGATCGAGATGGTGACCCGCCACGAGCCAGATGCGGCGGAGGTCTACGAGCGCGTCGTCGACCTGATGCGCGAGCGCCACGGCCGCGAGATCTTCTCCGAGGACGGCGGACGGGTGGACGACCTCGTGGCGGAGCTGCTCGCCGGCCGCCGGGTCGCGCTCGCCGAGTCGTGCACGGCCGGGATGCTCGCGGCGCGGCTCACCGAGCGCCCCGGCTCGTCCGAATACGTGGCGGGCGGCGTGGTGGCGTACGCCAACGAGGCCAAGAGCGAGCTGCTTGGCGTGCCCGCGGAGCTGATCGAGCGCCACGGCGCCGTCTCCGCAGAGGTGGCCGACGCCATGGCACGCGGGGCGCTCGAGCGCTTCGACGCGGACGTGGCGGTGGCCGTGACCGGGATCGCGGGGCCGGGCGGCGGCAGCGACGAGAAGCCGGTAGGGACGGTCTGGTGGAGCGTCCAGGCGGGCGACGAGCCCGGGTTGACGCGCTCGACCGTCCTCCCGGGAGGGCGCGCCGACATCCGCGACCGCGCGGTCACAGTCGCCATGCACCTCCTGCGACGGGTGCTCGGCGGACAGGCCGAAGGGGCGCCGTGACGTGAGCGGGCCGCGAGCGCGCATGTTCGTCGCGCTCGATCCCCCCGAGGACGCGCGCGCGGCGCTGACCGCCTGGCGCGACTCACTCGTCGAGGGCCGCCGCGACCTGCGGCCCGTCGGGCCGGAGGCGCTTCACGTGACGCTCGTCTTCCTCGGATGGCAGGACGAGGCCGCGGCCGAGGCGATCGCGACCGCCACCTTCGACGCTCTGGGGGAGGCCCGGGTTCCGCGCCTGTCGGCGGGCGCCGTGAGGCGGCTCCCGCCACGTGATCCGCGTCTGTTCGCGCTCGACCTCGAGGACGAAGGTGCGCGTGCGGTGGCGCTTCAGGCGGCCGTCTCGGACGCGCTCGAGGCGGGCCGCTGGTACCGACCCGAGAAGCGCCCGTTCTGGCCACATGTGACGCTCGCGCGTGTGAAGCGCGGGGAGCGGCGAGTACCGCCGCTGGCGGAGGCGCCGCCGCCACCGCCGGAGGCGTGGAGCCCCGCCGCGCTCACGCTCTACCGCTCGACGCTGCGGCCGCAGGGGGCTCTGTACGAGGCGCTGGCGCGGCGCGAGCTGGGGTAGCGGCGCGCGGGTGTTGCGCGGGCGCGATCGGGCTAGCGTGTCTCTCGATGCCCGCCCTCTCGCTGCCGGACCCGCCGCTCTCGGACGGCGACATCCTGCTGCGCGCCTGGACCCCCTCGGACGTGCCCGCGGTCACCGCCGCCTGCCAGGACCCGGACATCCCGCGCTGGACGCACGTCCCCACCCAGTACACGGAGCACCACGCACGCGAGTTCATCGCCGGCTGCCACGGCGCCGTCGCCGAAGGCCGCCAGCTGGCGCTCGCGATCGTCGCGGCGGACGGGAGCGAGCTCCGCGGCGCCGCCGGGCTCTCTGAGGTCGACTGGGTCAACCGCAAGGCGGAGATCGGCTACTGGGTCGCGGCCGAGGCGCGCGGGCGGGGCGTCGCGACTCGGGCGGTACGGCTTCTCTCACGCTGGACGCTCGAGGAGCTTCGCTTCGAGCGCGTCGAGCTGCTTGCGAATCCCGGCAACGAGCTGTCGCAGAAGGTCGCTGAAGGTGCTGGCTTCACGCGTGAGGGCGTGCTGCGCCGGTATCGCAGGCGGCACGGGGTCCCGGAGGACCTGATCATGTTCTCGCTGCTCGGCGTGGACCTAGGCTGAGCCTGGGATCCTCAGTCGGCGGGCCGCAGCTCGAGCACCGGGATGCGCCGGACGCCGGCGGTCCGGTCCCGGTAGTTCACCCACCCCGGGTAGATCTCGATGCCGCGCCGGTACCAGCGGTCGCGCTCGTCGCCGTCCAGCTCCCGCGCGACCATCTCGCGCGTGGCGCCCTCGAAGCGGGCGGTCGCGCGCGGATTGGCCTTGAGGTTGTGATACCAGGCGGGGTGCCGGCGCTGGCCGTAGTTCGAGGCGATCACGACGAAGCCGTCGTCCTTCGGGATGGCCAGCAGCGGCAGCGTGCGCAGCAGCCCGCTTTTCGCTCCGGTCGTCGTGAGGTTCACCACCGGCAGGCCAGCGATCCAGCCACTCAACGTCGCCCTCTGGTGGGTCGCCCGGTAGACCAGGCGGTCGATGTGGTGGAGCGTCCGCGCGTAGAACAGCGACATCGGCTTCCAGCCCGCCGAGAGGCGAACGAAGCGCTTGAAGGGGTTGGCCTGCTCGTAGCGGTACATGTCTCGTCCTGACACCACGGCCCAGCTTCGCATTCCCGGCCGCGCCGCGCTGGCGATCGCGCGGGAGCACGGCGTCGAGTCCCTCGAGGCGTAGCGTTGCGGCGATGGAACAGCGCCTCAGCCTCATTACGCTCGGCGTCCGCGACCTCGCACGGGCGCGAGCCTTCTATGAGTCCGTCGGATGGGTCACCAGGGCCGAGCCCGGGGACGACGTTGTCTTCTTCCAGGCCGGCAGCATGGTCGTGGCGCTCTGGGACCGCGCCGCGCTCGCCGAGGACAGCGGCGTCGCTGACTCGGGCGGCTGGGGAGGGGTCACGCTGGCTCACAACGTGCGCTCGCCCGGCGAGGTCGACGCGGCGATCGAGGAGGCGCGTGTGGCGGGTGGGCACGTCGCGCGCGAGCCGGCCGCCACCTTCTGGGGCGGGTACTCCGGCGTGTTCGCCGACCCCGATGGCCACCCGTGGGAGGTGGCGCACAACCCGCGCTGGACGATCCGCGACGACGGGTCGATCGAGCTGCCTGCCGGGCCCTGAACGCAAAGAGGGCGGACCGCCTGGCCCGCCCTCTGCGCAGATGAAGGCCGTCCCTGGCCCTCGAGGCCCTACGACTGCTTGGCGTGTCCCTTCGCCTTGCCGTTTGGCTGGTTCTTGGGCCACTTGCGCTCAAGCACGCCGCAAGAGATCGGCGTGCCGGTGGCCGGATCGTGCACGTTCACGTAGTACTTGTCCGTGCCCCAGTTGAAGCGTTCCGGATTGGCGGGGTTGTTCTTGCCCTTGGCGCTGCCGTTGCCGTCCTCGTTGCCGGTCAGCGTGCCGTACGCGAAGCGCGTGTCGATCGGACCCTGCGCCGCGCCCGCCGCGCACGGGTCGGTCACGCCGGCGAGGAACTTGTGCACGTGCCACGGATAAGTCGTACCGGACGTCAAGCCCTTGACGTGGATCGTGACGAAGTTGTTCTTCTTGCCGTCCACGAGGTGCGCCTTGCCAGTGGGCGTCGTGGCGCCCGCGGCGACCGGCGCGAGCTTCGCGCGGTACGTCTTGGCGCCCTTGCCGGCCGCCACCGCGGTCGCGGCGAGAGCGAGAGCGGCGATGAGCGCCACGGCCAGAATGCGGTTCATCTGAAGGATGCCTCCGGTCTTTCTGAGGGTTAGTGCATTTTCCATAACGCACGAGACGGCCCAGGGTTCCGAAGTGACCGGGGCGAACATCTGTCCGGCCCGACTCCTACGTTGTGGATCCAAGAGCTTCCAGAGGAGACACGACGCGATGGACAAGGAGCAGCAGAAGGCCGCGCAGGCGCGTGAGGCGGCCCTGAAGGGGGCGCTCACCCAGATCGAGCGGCAGTTCGGGCAGGGCTCGATCATGAAGATGGGGGACGAGGCGGCCGCCGTGCGTGTCTCTGCGATCCCGACGGGCGCGATTTCGCTCGACCTCGCCCTGGGGGTCGGCGGGCTTCCGCGCGGCAGGATCGTGGAGATCTTCGGCCCGGAGTCGTCCGGAAAGACGACGTTGCTGTACCACGTGCTCGCCAACGCTCAGCAGATGGGCGGGATCTGCGCGTTCATCGACGCCGAGCACGCCATGGACCCGGCGTACGCCAAGCGGATCGGCGTCGACATCGACGAGCTGCTCGTCTCCCAGCCGGACCACGGTGAGCAGGCGCTCGAGATCGCGGACCTCCTGATCCGTTCGGGAGCGGTCGACATCGTGGCGATCGACTCCGTCGCGGCGCTCACGCCGAAGGCCGAGCTCGAGGGACAGATGGGGGACACCACGGTCGGACTGCAGGCGCGCATGATGAGCCAGGCGATGCGGAAGCTCGCCGGCAACCTGAACCGCGCGAACACGCTCTGCGTGCTGACGAACCAGATCCGAGAGAAGGTCGGGGTGATGTTCGGCTCGCCCGAGACACAGCCCGGCGGGCGCGCGCTCAAGTTCTACTCGTCGCAGCGGCTCGACATCCGCCGCATCGAGACGCTCAAGGAGGGCACCGAGGCGGTCGGCAACCGTGTGCGCGTGAAGGTCGTCAAGAACAAGGTCGCGGCGCCGTTCCGGCAGGCCGAGTTCGACATCGAGTACGGCGAGGGGATCTCGAGCGAGGGGTGCATCCTCGACCTCGGGATCGAGCACGGGATCGTCCAGAAGTCGGGCTCGTTCTTCTCGTACGGCAACGACCGGCTCGGGCAGGGACGCCACAACGTCAAGGGCTACCTGCGCGAGAACCCGACGATCGCGGGCGAGATCGAGCGCAAGATCTATGACGTGCTGGGCGTCGAGCCGGCGGGACCGGCCCTGGCGGCGGTCGAGGCGCCGGAGGGCGACGCGGGCGCCGTCGCTGCCGAAGCGGCCGCGCCGGATAGCGCGCCGGCCGGCGAGGGCGCAGCCGACGGCTCCGCCGTTCCGGAGGAAAAGGCCGCGTAGGCCGGCTCCCGTCATGGAGGACTGGACGCATCCGCCGGACGAGGGGGAGCTGCCGCGCGCGCACTTGGAGAGCGAGCGCGCGATCGACCTCGCATACAAGGCGGTGGCGCGCCGCGACCGGACCGTAGCCGAGCTGCGCACATGCCTGGAGCGCAAGCGGGTAGAGCCCGCGGCGATAGACGAGGCAGTAGCCGACCTGGCCGCCGCGGGGCTGCTCGACGACGCGCGCTACGCGATCCGTTTCGTCGAAGACAAGCGCGAGCTCGAGCAATGGGGGGGTGAGCGGATCGCGCGTGAGCTGGCCCGGCGCGGCGTCTCGCCGGGGTTGATCGACGCCGCGCTCGCTGACACGAGCGCGGACGGCGAGCTCGGCACCGCGGTGCTCTTGCTCGAGCGCCGCTACACCTTCCCGCCGCGGGACGACCGCGAACGCGATCGCGCCTGGCGGATGCTCGTTCGTCGCGGCTACCCACCCGACCTCGCCTACGACGCGCTGCGGGCGTGGGAGCGGCAGGAGGGGGAGCGGCAGGAGGGCTCGGTGGCGCAGCGGCGCGCCGCCTGACCTGCCCGCGATGAAGCTCTACTTCCGGCCCGGCAGCGCCGCGCTGGCGCCCCATGCCGCGCTGCTCGCCGCCGGAATCGAGCCGGAGCTCGTCCTGGTCGAGCGCCGCGGCGACGAGATCTCACCGGCCGCCTATCTCGAGCTGAACCCGATGGGAGTCGTCCCAGGGCCCGACAGCTGACGCCCGACGCGCGCACGTGCCAGCACCTGGCGCCCTACTACCGCCGGATGAGCGAGCACCCGCGCGTCGCGGCGGCGCTCGCGGCGCAGGGCATCGAAGCGTGACGGCCGGCACCCGTGGCTTGCGAGCGTTCCCGGCGCCGGTTACCCTCCTATTAAGGCGGCCGGCGAGGCCGTCGCGGGACCAAAAGACGAGCAAATCGCTGATTTCCAGCTTGAAACGCACCCCAACAGCCACCTGCGACCGCCCTGGGAGGAGCGCCCGGGAAGGTCCATAGAGGAAGCACCGCGTGCGCCGCTCGGCGCACGCGCCGCTCCGAGGCGACGTCTCCGAGTCTCGCGGCTGCTGCCGCACCGCCCTCAACCGAACAAGGATGAGACCGGCGCTTGCGCCGGAAGGAGACATCGGAAATGGAAATCGTGTTGGCGGCGCTTGTCGCGGCTGCGGTCGCGGTGGGCGTGGTGCTGCTCGTCCTGGTCGTGCAGCGCCCGCGCGCCGTACAGGCCGGTGCCGCCGGCGTGGCCGCCCCGGACGCCGGTGTGGCGACCGAGCCGCGCGCCGCCGGCCGCCGCGACGCTCTCGAGGAGGAGCTGCTCGCCCGGCGCGCCGAGCTCGCACGGCTCGAGGAGCGTCTCCAGGCCCGCGAGGTGGGGCTCGACGCCCAGTCGCAGCAGCTCGCCGAGCGCGAGCGCTCGTTGGGCGACCGGCAGCGCAATCTCGACCACGTGCGTGAGGAGCTGAAGGAGGCGAAGGGCCGCCAGCTGCGCGAGCTAGAGCGCGTGGCGGGGCTGAGCGCCGGCCAGGCGAAGCAGATACTCATGCGTGAGCTCGAGGACGAGGTCCGCCACGAAAGCGCGCGGATCCTCCGTCAGGTCGAGGACGAGACCCGCCACGACGCCGACCGGCGCGCCCGCAGCATCCTCGCCACGGTGATGCAGCGGCTGGCGTCGAGTCACGCCGTCGAGACGACGGTCTCGGTCGTCGAGCTGAAGTCGGATGAGCTGAAGGGTCGGATCATCGGGCGCGAGGGCCGCAACATTCGCGCGCTCGAGACGCTCACCGGGATCGACTTCATCATCGACGACACCCCGGGGGCGGTGCTGCTGTCCGGCTTCGACGGCGTCCGCCGCGAGATCGCCCGGCTCACGCTCGAGAAGCTGCTTCAGGACGGCCGGATCCATCCCGCGCGCATCGAGGAGGCGTTCCACCAGGCGAAGTCGGAGATCGACCAGCACATCGTCGAGGTGGGCGAGCAGGCGGTGTTCGAGGCGAATGTCGGCTCGATTCACCCGGAGCTCGTGAAGCTGCTCGGCAAGCTGCGCTTCCGGACGAGCTACGGGCAGAACGTGCTGCACCACTCGATCGAATGCGCGCGGCTGGCGAGCATGCTGGCCGCCGAGCTCGGCGCCGACCCGCGGGTGGCGGCGCGGGCGGCGTTGCTGCACGACATCGGCAAGGCCGTCTCCCACGAGATCGAGGGCCCGCACGCG
>Ga0126304_10001612_pt1 | contig 10734 bp, 9 predicted proteins | sample Plot25_FD_92538 | JGI IMG/M metagenome (GOLD analysis project Ga0126304, IMG submission 92538) | Serpentine soil microbial communities from UC McLaughlin Reserve, CA, USA - Plot25 | ecosystem: Environmental > Terrestrial > Soil > Grasslands | place: USA: UC McLaughlin Reserve, Lake County... | reverse complement strand
TGAATATTGTGGTGGTGGTTCGTTCCGTTCAATGAAACGGAATAAAAATTCTGAAGATAAAAAGGATCTGTATGAATTTCCAGCAACTTCGTTTTTACAGCTTTCAGAACCGGCACATGCTTTCGCATATGATGCCATTCAATAAAGTCGTCGAGTTGCTCTTTAATAATGATTTTTACAGCGGGAATTTCGGCCTCGCGCCTTTGAAGTGTCTCATCCTTTAATTTAGACAGCTCATCAACATTCACGAGAGTTATATTTGGTAGTGACGCAGCTGATTGCTCAACATTACAGGGAATTGAAAGATCAATAATCAACTTCTCACTCATGCCCTCAAGATCAGACCTTGTTATAACATGTTCGGGACTGTTTGTCGCCACGAGTATAATATCAGACTGGCTTATATACTTTCTAAGCTCATTTACCGGAGCATGTTGTAATCCAAGTTCATCGGCCAGTTGGAGGGCTTTATCCTCTGTGCGATTGATCAGGGTGATATGTTTTGCCTGAAGATAATCAACAAGATTTTTACAAGTGTTGCGTCCAATTTTGCCCGTTCCGAGTAAAAGGATTTTTTTGCCCGACACCTTCTTCACTTTTTCCCTAATGCACTGCACTGCCGCGAAAGAAACCGAAACTGTCCCGCCACTGAGTGCTGTCTGGTTCTTGATCACTTTCGATGATTGCAGTACTGCATTCACTAATCTCTCTGTAAATGCGCCAATACAAAAATGCTTTTTAGCAAATTTAGCAGCGGATTTTATTTGCCCCACAATCTCATAATCTCCGAGGATTTGTGAATCTAATCCTGCGCCGACATTAAAAAGATGAAGAATTGCCTCCTCGCCGTTTTTGATATAGGCAAGTTGTTCAAAAGTATCGCGACTTCCGTCTGTATGTGCACACAGTAATTGAATCAATTGCCCGGCACTGCTGGCGAGACCATAAATTTCTGTTCTGTTGCAGGTAGAAAGTATGAACAATTCACGAAGACCTTGTGCTTTTGCATTGACCAGGATCTCAGCATATTGCTCGTTGTTAATAGCAAATTGCCCGCGCATCGCTGCGTCAGTCTTCTTGTAATTGATCCCGGCAACAAAAAACTGGGTTATATCTGTGGTATTCGCTAAATGCATATGATTCTAAGCCGAATGCAAAAATACCTTCAGAACTTCCATTACAAGAATTTTTATGTCATTACACTGTCATATTACCCGCTGATTTGCATCGCATAATGATGTTACTCAAATCATACAAGCACCAAAATCGGGGATTCAGTAACCGAATTCGTGAAAAGTTCCAAACAATAGATTGTGCATCTTTACTTTTGCACTCAACCAATCATAAACATTTGAATGAAGCGTGGCGTCATTTTGATGAATCTCGGATCTCCAGATTCTACATCAGTAAAGGATGTGCGACGGTACCTGGATGAATTTTTAATGGACGAACGAGTGATCGATAAACCTTACCTGTTTCGAAAGATATTAGTAAGCGGTATCATCGTCCCTTTTCGTGCTCCAAGATCGGCAGAAGCATACCGGTCAATCTGGACGGATGCCGGCTCTCCCCTTATCGATATCACACGCGGAGTTCAAAAGGCTTTGCAGGAACAGGTCAGCGATCCTATTGAAATAGCGATGCGATATGGAAACCCAACGGTAAAATCGGCCTATGATCAACTGCAAAAAAAGGTGCCCGATTTAGAGGAAGTGATCGCAATACCCTTGTATCCGCATTACGCCATGTCGTCTTATGAAACGGCAGTTGAATATGCAAAGAAGATTCATTCAAAATATAAATATCCATTTAAATTAAAGTTCGTTAAGCCGTTCTATAATCACCCCTACTTTATCAACGCCATTACCGAAAGCATCAGGCCGTACTTATCTCAACCTTACGATCATATTCTCTTTAGCTATCATGGCATCCCGGAAAGGCATGTGATGAAGACAGATCCCACAGGGTCTCATTGTTTGAAGGTGAACAATTGTTGCGCGCTAAACTCCATGGCTCATGCCACTTGTTACCGGCATCAGATCATTGTAACGACGAATTTGGTTGCCGAGCGATTACAGATTCCCAGGGACAAATGCAGCTTCTCGTTTCAATCGCGCCTCGGAAGAGACGAATGGTTAAAACCCTATACAGCAAAACGGTTTGAAGAAATGCCTGCGGAGGCAATAAAAAAATTACTGATCGTTTGTCCCGCTTTTGTAAGCGACTGCCTTGAAACGCTTGAAGAAATAGCTGTTGAAGGAAGAGAGAGCTTTATTCATTCGGGCGGTGAATCACTGACTGTCATACCCTGCCTAAACACAGATCCGCTATGGATTGAGACGCTAGCCAAGTGGATAGGTGAATATGATTCAGTCGGGAGTCGGGAGTCCGCAGTCGGGAGTGAGAGTAGCAACCGATAAAACCAATAGAAATGATAAATTAAAACAATGTATTTCTTTAAACGTGTGACTCCCGACTCCAGACTCCCGACTCCAGACTCATCTACGATTCACCATGTATAATTACATCAAAGCGCTGCATATCATTTTCATCGTAACCTGGTTTAGCGGGATGTTTTATATTGTCAGGTTATATATATATAATACGGAAGCGGGTAAGAAAAGTGTGTTGGAAAGAGATATCCTGCGAAATCAATTTACAATTATGATAAGAAGGTTATGGCTCGGGATCACGTGGCCATCCGCAATCCTTACTTTAATTTTTGGTGGCTGGATGCTAATCCTTTTAGGAACGATTCCGGGATGGCTTTGGATCAAATTGATTTTTGTATTGGCGTTGTATTTCTATCACTTCTCGCTACAACATATTTATAAACAACAAATGCATGGCGTCTTTAAATATAGCTCGCAGCAGTTAAGAATATGGAATGAAGTGGCCACTATCTTCCTTGTTGCGATTGTAATGCTCGTCGTAGTAAAACAAAGCATCAGTGTGGTATGGGGCCTGACAAGCATTATACTATTAACTATCGTCTTAATGAGCGCTGTCAGAATTTATAAATATCTGCGCATGAAAAAATAAGAACCTCGCGGTGAGTGGTGAGTTCAGAACCTCATACCAAAAACCACAAACTACAAACCACAAACAAAATGCATCAGCCCCCTTCCAGCTGAAAATTTTCAGGAAAATAAGTGGATTCTCTTATTCGTGCAGTTATTAAAAATGCGTAATTCGATTATTTTTACGACTCTAAATCACAAAAAAATTATCAAATGAAAATGATCAAACTCCTGGGATTGCTTGTTGCCATGTCCATCTCACTTGGCATCAGTGCGCAACGTATTAAATTGGTTGAAGGCGATCTGTCCGTCTTGAACAGCGAACAAAACATCAATACAGAATTCACGTACGACAATATGAAGGTTGGCAAGTACGAAAAAGAAGCGGATTATGTTTCGGACAAAACGGCGAGCCTAAACAAAAAAGAGCCAGGACGTGGAGACACATGGGCAAAAGCGTGGGTAAGCGACCGCAAAGAACGATTCGAGCCTAAATTCAATGAACTGTTTGCACAGAGCAGTAAAATGAATACCTCGAAAGATGCCAAATATACCCTGATCTTTAAAACAGTTACTACTGAGCCAGGCTTTAACATCGGTATCACAAGAAAGAACGCTGAGATCAATGCAGAAGTTCTCGTTGTCGAGACCGCGAACAGGAACAAAGTTGTTGCTAAAGCAACTGTTCAGAAAGCTGTTGGAAGAACATTCGGCGGCTTTGATTTCGACACCGGCGAAAGACTTAGTGAAGCGTATGCAGACGCTGGAAAGGGTCTCGGAAAGTTTATCAAGAGCAAATAAAAAAATTTCCCTTTTAGGTATGGCAGACTATAATCAGTCTGCTTTTTTTATGTCTGCCATCGGACAAATTAATATCCCCTTAATAGCGCGTGTCCTAATTCTTCATTCTTGACTAGAGACCTGACTCCTGACCGACGCCTAATATCGGTCTTACTGCAGAGCTGGCATGATAATTTTGTGTTTTTCCGTATACTCGCACATTATGAAAAACAAAGATGTACCCGGAAGAGAAAGTGGTAAGAACGAGAAAATAAACCCCGAAACGAAAAAGCTTGGTGATAAAATCGGACCTGCTAATAATCGTAGCAAAGACAGTAGCTCAAAGGAGTCAAACAAGGAAGCACATACCCAGGAGAACGGTGAGAACCAGGATCGTAAAGACGGATCTTAAGTATTTCATAAATACCCATTTTTACAAGTCTCTTATTGTCGATTGAATGGCCGGTGTCGTGCGCTTGTAGTTAACTAATCATTTCCACATATTCATCATACGCTTTTCCACATATTTCAACATATTCAGGGTAGCTATCGTGGGAATTAGCACAGGACTTGAAATAAATCTGAACACCGGAGTATTTAATTTTTCGGTTACCGACGTTTTAAAAGTTGTCTTCATTCGTTTCACGAGCACCGTTTTGTGAATCTCTCCGGTCTCAATTACATGTTTTAATTTTCGCAGCGACAATGTTGCTAACAGTGCTCCGATCAGAAACAGGAAATTCCAATGTTGCAAATCGAGTAATGAAATTTGTTTTACGCCCGACGGTCCTTTCCATTCGATATTCCATACCAGTTGATGCGTAGCAAAGAAGTCGGCCATCAACCCGCCAACAAGGGGAGCTATGGCTGAGAAAAATGCGACGACCATGTTGCGGGCAGATATATAAACAATCGCCTCTTCCTTTGGGGCGAGTTTGATCCCAATATTTGTAATTGCCAAATTGATCCCGGCAGTAGCAACTCCGCTGAAAATATTAATAAGAATTAATAATAACGAAGTAAGCCAAGGCGACGAAGGCATCGCAGTGAACGTCCATGCAATCATGCAAACGACGTAAATCGGACCGGCAATACTGATGATAGTTTTGTTACTGAATTTATCAGAGTACCCTCCCCACATTTTTATCGAGAATATACTGCTCAACTGCGAGAGAATTCCAAGGCCGATGATATACGAAAAGGAGAGGCCGATTGTTTTGATCATGTATACCGTAAAGAACGGCGTTGCGAGGTTCAAAGCAAATGACCAAAACGAATTGAACACCACTAAATTCCTGAAATTAGTATTCGCAAGTGCCCGTCTGAATAATACAAAGAGATTATCAGGAATTACTTTTCCTTTCGGCTCAGGTGTACGTGATAGGATATAGACGCCCCAAATTCCGATCAAGCCACCGGCTAAAAACATTATTGAATAGGCAGGCATCTCGTACGCAGAATGATTCGTTTTAACATAGTCTAATAATACTGCTATCAACAGGCTGAGCGTTACACTCAAAATCTGTATCATTCGGCTCCTGCGCGAAAAGTAAGTTCCCAATTTTTTCTCTGGTACAAGATCTTTCATCCATGAGTTCCAACTCGCTCCCGCAATGGATCCAAACAGGTAATGAAAGAACAGAAGAAAAATTAGAACCTGTAAACTTGTTTCTTTTGAAAATAGCCACGGCAAAAGCGCTATAAATAATAATGGAAATCTTGCAAGAAAATTGCATATCACCGCTACGCCCCGGCGATTATTGTACTGTTGAACTAACCAAATAGCGATTAGCTGAGAGATATTTGTCAGGATAGGCAACGCGGCAAGCAGACCAACCTGGAAATTGGAAGCGCCAAGATATAAGGCAATGGCAACAAGGAAAGTCCCGCCCGTTAAAGTCGTCATTGCTTCGGCGGCAAGCCCGTCTTTAATGACAAGCTTCAGCCCGCCCCTAATCTCGGAAAGAGTTAAACTATCTGACGTACGGAAGCTCATTGTAGGGGTTTAGTACTACAAACTTATAATTCAGAAAATAAGCATTTCGTTAAATCTCGTGAGAATAAATAGAAACATTTATGAAAAATAAAAGCCATGTTTAAAGAAATTTTGAATGGATTCAACAATTCTTCAACCGATGTAGAAGTGAGGATTTTTTTCCAATAAAGCGCTTCTGAAATAATGTCTTCTTACTAATAAAGCACAAAATTTCGCTGTTATTGTTTTGGTGCAAAATTTACTATTCATTCTGTATGAGAATTTTCACCTGGCATATACATGGTAGTTATCTTTATTATTTATCACTTGGGAACTTTACCATCTACATCCCTGTAAATGAATTTAAAAATGAAGGGTACTACGGGCGGGGAGAAACTTTTCCCTTCGGCCGTAACGTCGTTGAAGTTCCAGTCAACAAAGTGAAAGAGCTTGAATTTGATTGCATACTGTTTCAAACCAATCAAAATTATTTAATTGACCAGTATGAAATTTTGTCGGCTCACCAACGTACAGTTCCAAAGATTTACCTCGAACATGACCCACCTACAGACAATCCGGTAAATACCAGGCACATCGTAAAGGGAGCTGATATCACGCTAGTGCATGTCACCCATTTTAACAAACTCATGTGGGACCATGACAATATTCCGGTCAGAGTTATCGAACATGGAGTTGAGATGCCAGATGTACAATATAGTGGTGAAATTGAAAAAGGAGTTGTAGTAATCAATAACCTACCGACCCGGGGTCGCTTGCTTGGTCTTGATCTTTTTCTGGAAGTGAGAAAACACATTCCCCTCGACCTTGTAGGAATGGGCACGGGTGACTTAGGATTAGGAGAAGTACTACACCCCCACCTTCCGGAATTCATTAGCCGATATCGTTTCTTTTTCAACCCGATTCGTTACACCAGCCTCGGGCTGGCCATCTGTGAAGCGATGGTGCAGGGGCTGCCAGTAGTTGGACTGGCAACTACAGAACTATCCACGGTGATTGACAATAATGTATACGGCTTTATTCATACCGATATTCATTACCTGATTGAAAAGATGCAGCTGATGTTAAATGATCATGAGCTTGCAAAAAAAATCGGGAGCCAAGGAAAAAAGACTGCCATGGAACGCTTCAACATCAAAAGGTTTGTAAGCGAATGGGAATCGTTATTCGACGAAGTAACACGAAACAGAAGTCGTTCGAAATTTTTTTCTGAGAACACAATGCACCTTGAAAATTTTCAACTCATTAAAGAGAGAACATGAAGAAGAAGAGAATTGCATTTATCAGTGAACATGCTTCACCTCTGGCAACACTCGGAGGTGTCGACGCGGGAGGACAAAATGTATATGTGGCCGAGCTGGCAAAGCATCTTGTCAAACTCAACTATATCGTAGACATATTTACAAGATGGGAAGATCCTTCGACGCCCGGGATTGTTAACTGGATGAAAGACATAAGAGTCATCCATGTAAAAGCCGGCCCTATAAAATATGTTCAAAAAGAAGACATAATGCCTTATATGGTCGAATTCCGCGAAAACATGATCAGGTTTATCAGAATGGAAGCGATTTACTATGACTTAGTCCATGCTAATTTTTGGATGTCAGGACTGGTTGCGATGGAGCTGAAGTGGTTGATGAACATTCCATTTACTATTACCTTTCACGCATTAGGGCACGTACGACGGATTCATCAAAAAGAGCAGGATAAATTTCCCCCGGAGCGAGTAACCATCGAAGAACAAACCGTTAAGATCGCCGATCATATTGTCGCTGAATGTCCGCAAGACAGAGAAGACCTTATCAATTATTATAGAGCGGATCCGCAGAAGATCACGATTATTCCCTGCGGGTTTAGTCCGACAGAATTCTATCCTCTAAGTATGACAGCAGCTAGAAAGGCGCTAGGACTTGGTATTGATGAATTCGTCATCCTCCAACTAGGCAGGATGGTACCACGAAAAGGCGTTGATAACGTTATCGCAGGGGTTTCCAAATTGAAAGACTTCGCTGACAAGGTGAGGCTGGTGATTGTGGGAGGAGAATCGGATGTTCCTGATCCGGTCAGGTGCCCTGAGATCGGAAGGTTACAAGAAATAGCCAGGAATGCCGGGGTTTGCGACAGGGTGCTATTTACAGGGCGGAAAGACCGCAATCTTCTGAAGTACTATTACTCTGCAGCAAATATTTTTGTAACTACTCCCTGGTATGAACCTTTCGGAATTACGCCACTTGAAGCGATGGCCTGCGGCACTCCGGTTATCGGCTCATCAGTAGGTGGCATTAAATACACGGTCGACCACGGAAAGACAGGGTTTTTAGTCCCGCCTGACAATCCTGAAAGTCTTGCAGGCAGAATTGCGGAATTAATAAAAGACAAATGCCTTTTGCAAGCAATGAAAAAGAATGCCGTGAAAAGAGTTCATACTTTTTTCACCTGGCAAGCAGTCGCTGAAATGGTTTCAGCTATGTATGAAAAACTAATCGTGACACGCTTCACTGAGGTGCTGAAAATGACTTCCCAGCGAAGTAGAAGTCAGGAAGCGCATTCAGTTCCATCTGTTGCGATGAAGTAGAGGATCATTAGTTATGAACAAAGCAGTTTTCGTTGATAAAGATGGTACGCTTATAAAAGACGTTCCTTATAATATCAAGCCTGAATTGATATCTTTTGAAGATGGCGTCATGGATGGATTGCGTGTTTTAAAACAATATGCCTTTCTGCTGGTCATCATATCCAACCAGTCCGGAATCGCTCATGGCTATTTTACGGAAGATGAATTTTTGAATGTTAAAGAAGCGATCTCTGAGCAACTGGCAACTAATCGGATTTCCCTCGATGGCTTTTATTACTGTCCGCATCATCCTGACGGATTAAGCGCGGAGTATCAAAGTATATGCAGTTGCCGTAAGCCAAAACCAGGGATGATATTGCAGGCGGCCAGGGATCTTAATATCGACCTATATTCATCCTGGATGATCGGAGATATCCTGGATGATGTGGAGGCGGGAAACCGGGGAGGTTGCAAAACGATACTGATCAACAATGGCAATGAAACCAAATGGAGACTCAGCACACAACGCACACCGGATCACGTCGCGGGAAATTTTTTCGAAGCGGCTTTATTCATTTTGAATAATCCCGTAAAACAATTCACCACGCATGAACAAAAGCTGGGCTAAGTGTAAAAAAATTCTTTGTATCCGCCCGGACAATATCGGCGATCTGCTGATGACCACTCCTGCCCTGCGAGCTCTAAAAGAGTCCTTTGATTGCACCGTTACTGTACTCACTTCATCAATGGCCGCGGGGGTGGTTCCGTTTATCCCTGAGATCGATAAAGTTATCGTTTACGATGTTCCATGGGTAAAATCGAATCAACTGATATCCACCGAGGCATTCCAGGAAGTAATCAGCAATATAAAGCAAGCCGGATTTGACGCTGCAATTGTATTTACCGTTTACAGTCAGAACCCGATGCCCTCAATCATGCTCGCCTATCTCGCGGGAATTCCTCACCGCCTTTCATACTGCCGGGAAAATCCATATCACTTGCTTACCGATTGGATACCTGACAAGGAGCCGTATACAATGATACAACACCAGGTGCGCAGAGACCTGCGGTTGGTTGAGAGCGTCGGTGCCTTTACAAAGAACCAAAGCCTGTCGGTCTCGGTGAGAGAAAGTGTTTGGCCAGCGCTTCGACAAAGACTCGTCGAATTGGGCGTTAATGCAACTGTTCCATGGATATTATTTCATCCTGGGGTAACGGAAGAAAAAAGGAAATATCCGATTCCTTACTGGATCGAAGCAGGTCGTAAAATCATCGAAAGGTACGGCGTGCAGATACTTATAACAGGGACCGAGTCCGAAAATAAATTAGCAGACCAGATACAACAGGGCATTGGAAGCGGCAGCTTCTCTATTGCGGGGAAATTAAGTCTTGAAGAATTTATCCTGCTCATTGGAAAATCTCCGCTTATTATTTCAGTAAATACATCAAGCATTCATATCGCAGCCGCGACGAATACCGCTGTGATAGTTTTGTACGCACTTACAAATCCACAGCACACCCCATGGAATGCCACTGGCAAACTGCTGTGGTATGATGTGCCCGAATCAATGAGAAGTAAAAACGAAGTGATAAAATTTGTGCAGGATAATCTTCATCCGCAAAACGCCCCAATGATCAAACCCGATCAAATCTTAAGAGCGTTGCAAGATATCCTCGCTGGCACTGATTGCGTCATTCCGGAGATGATCCCCCTCAGGACCATGGAGGAACAGTTTTTTTAGCTCATTAAACACAATACTGAACTCAGGCGTTTTAGTCCAATCAATTGTATGATGTAGCTGCTTGTTCATAGGACCCCAGCGCTCCGGTTCTCCATCCATGCTAATGACGATGCTTGGGGTTTTAAGTGCAGCTGCAATATGCGACACCCCTGTACAGTTTGAAATCAGTGCAAATGCATTTTGAATCAGCGCAGCTGCTGCACCGATCGTGGTCTTGCCAGCTGCAATCACCGGCTCATATTCCATATGTCGTACAACTTCTTCAATGATGGACAACTCATCGTTCGTTCCGGTTAAGACAACCTGGAGATTTTGTTCTGCGCAGTAATCAGCTAACGCTGCAAAATATTCGGGTGGCCATTGCCGATATACGCCCCGGGAGCCCGGATGAATACAAACGTACTGCTTGGCATTCAGGGCTAACCCGTTTTTTTCCAGTTGTTCATAGTCGGTGTCATACAACGGGAATTCAAGCTGTGTTCCGCATGAATCAATACCGAGATACTCCATAAGCTGCAAATGACGCTCGATTTCATGATATCGATTTGGATATTCGAGGTAGTTTTTCTTATGGGGACAATAGTCATTCTCCGGGAAAAATCCGGCAGTATGCCTGGCGCCGAAGAGCTCAACTATTAGGTTCAC
>Ga0126304_10001611_pt1 | contig 10734 bp, 6 predicted proteins | sample Plot25_FD_92538 | JGI IMG/M metagenome (GOLD analysis project Ga0126304, IMG submission 92538) | Serpentine soil microbial communities from UC McLaughlin Reserve, CA, USA - Plot25 | ecosystem: Environmental > Terrestrial > Soil > Grasslands | place: USA: UC McLaughlin Reserve, Lake County... | reverse complement strand
TCCTTCCGGAGCACGCCCGGCACGACGTTGACGGCCGCCTATACGGCCACCAACGCCATTCTCGGAACATCCTCGACGCTCGGCCGAGCGCTGTCGGGGAATGCCGCCAACATGGTGGTGAACATCGAGCAGCCGAACGAGACGTTTACCGAGCGCCGTAACGAGCTCGATATGCGGATCGGGAAGGTGCTGAAGTTCGGGAACACGAAGACCGTCGTCAGCATGGACCTCTACAACGCGTTGAACTCGAACGCCATGATCGTGCAGAACCAGGCGTACGCGTCGTATTTGAACCCCGTCGAGATCCTCAACGCCCGGCTGATCAAATTCAGTTGGGCCTTTGATTTCTGATTCTGATTGTGGAGAGGCGGGCCTTCGGGCCCGCCTCTCTTTGTACGCCATCGCTGACGGCATACCATGCGGCGGACGCCGCTCCACATGCCGGGAAATCGACCTCCGCTCGTACTCTGACGATGCCGCGCGTCTAGCGGCTTCCTCGTGGCCACATCCGTTGCGCGGCTCAAAGTGTCCGTGGTGACTCGACACAACTCGAACGCGCGGCGCGAAGACGCGCGGATGAATCGCTGCGGCCGATTTCCGGCTTCGCGGTGAGCTCGGCATGGTCGCAGGCGTCCGCCACACGGTATGCCGTCAGCGATGGCAGTCGGACCACCCGGGGCCTGTCGCGTCATAGCGCCGTATGATCTGTGCCGACGCCCTGATCAGTCCGCATGGCTGCAGTTCGTAGTCCCATTCTAGAGTGCGATTGAACGTGGCGTTGGCGGTTAGTAAACACTGCGCGACTGCTCATTACCTATCTAGGGAGAGCCGAGCGATGACCGCCGACTACGCGATCTTGTGGGTCTTCGTGTAAGACGGTGCTCACCTGCGCGACTACCTTTATTAGATGGCCGAATCCGCGGCGGACCGGGACGCCCTGTACCAGCAGGCTGCCGAGGCGTATTCAGGAGCGATAAAACGTCTTGCTCGCGGCTACGAGCCCGATCCTGACAAGCGGCGCGGCCTTGTGCAGGACATCCATGTCGCGCTGTGGCGTAGCTTCGCGCATTTTGCCGGCCGCGCATCGATGCGGACGTGGGTCTATCGAGTCGCGCACAATACTGCAATTTCTGGAATCACCCGGCGTCGCGCCCGCACCCCGACGTTCGTCACCCTTGACGAGCTTACGAAGACCGCTGTGTTGAATTCCATCGGGCAGAGCTCGAACGTCAACGCGACCTGCTGCGGAACATCTGGACCTGGTACTTGCTGCCGTTCTGGCCTGGGATGGCCCTCATCCTGATCGGGGCGACGATCGAACTCCCAGATCGTTGGCCCTTCGCGCTGGGAACAACAGTTCTTGTCGTTCTGATGGCGTTCCACATTGCCTGGATGAACAACCGCAGCGCCAGGACGCTTCAGGAACTTATCGATAGACTCGAGGAGAATCCCGTGGTTGCACTCAGAAGGGACCCACCGTCGCTCACGCTGGCGCAGCGTTTGAGCGTTTGGTTCTTGACGTCGTTCCTCGGCGCAACGGCCGTGGGCTTTCTAGTGGGGCGCTTCTTCCCGGAAGTGAAGGCAAACATTTTCGGCCCGGGGGGCCTCCCGCCGGTGACACGCGATGGCCTCTTCGTTCTTGTGGTCATCGTCGCCGGGGTAACCGTTCAGGCGCTTTGGTGGATGATCCGCCGCCGTTAGATCAAAAACTGAAGGGCGGGCCGTTGGTGTCGTGACGGGTGTGGTTGCTGACATTCCGAACTGGCGAACGCTCGCTCGTCGGTTACGGATAGTTCTGAGTAACGCCGGAGCGTAGACCCATCATCGGGACGGAGCCCGAAGCACTCTCCAGACGTCGCTGATGGCATGCCGCGTGGCGGATGCCTGCGACCATGCCGAACGCAAGGCGCAGCCGGAAATCGGCCGCAGCGATTCATCCGCGCGTCTTCCGGCAGCGCGTTCTGGTTGTGTCGAGTCATCACTGACGTTTTGAGCCGCGTAGCGGATGTCGCTACGAGGTAGCTCTTAGACGCGCGGACCCCGCAAGCGTCCGAGCGGAGGTCGATTTCCCGGCATGTGGAGCGGCACCCGCCACGCGGTATGCCATCAGCGACGATCATCGAAGACGTTCGGCTAAGACCGGACACTACGGGTTCAAAGGTCCGGCTGAAGCCGGACACTACGTTCGAAAGGGTTGGCGGCCGGTGCCTTGGATCGGAATGCTCTGCGCCTCGAGTACCTCGTGCTGCAACGCATACATGCACGCGGCAGCCTCGTCGATGCGACGAACGAACGCGATCGAGCCCTGCAGAATCGGCTTCAGCCGCTCGCGATCCTGGATGCGCGCCGCCGGGTATTCGTGCTCGACGACGAGATGCGTCGTCGCGATGTCGAGGGGCAGCAGCTCACGTGCGGCGAGCTGGTGATCGAGCCAGTCCACGGTGCGGTTCTGTAGATACGCCAGCGGATCGTGCCGCGCCGTGCCGGGCAGCTCATGCTCGCAGAGCACCACCTGCTTCTTCCAGGCATTGAGCTGATTGGCCGGCTTCGCTGACGGCTTCCCGTCGATCCAGTCCCCGCGCTCCATCGTCTGGCCGCCGTAGCCCCAGGCGGCGACCCCCTTGCTGTCGATCACCTGGCCCTTCACATGAAAGCCGCCGATGAGGAACGCGTAGCCGCTGTCCTTGAGGAACTGGAAGACCGAGCGCGTATCCTGGCCCATGAGGATCGCGTGCGAGGGGTCGTAGTGGATGCGGAACTGATCGGCGACGCCGTGCTTCTCGCAGATACGGTGCAGCGCGATCCACGCGCCTGGCGTGTAGGCGATGTTGTTGTGCCAGTTGTCGCCGATGGTCCAGCCCGGCATCGGACACTGCTCAACGCGATAGGTGAGTCCGCGCTCCTTCACCGCCTTGAGAATCGGGACGAAATGCTCCTCGAAGTCGACCAGGTTCTCGTCCATGCTGCGCTGCTGATTGCGCCCGACGAACCCGCAGACGGCGTTCACGCCCATCCGCACCGCGGCATCGAGGACGTTTACGAGGAAGTGGCGCTTCTTGTCACGCGTGGCGCGATCGTGATGCAGCAGGTTGTCGAAATAGGCCAGGTCAGAGATGCCGACGCCACTCGATCGCATGGCCGCGCTCACCCGCGTCGCGCGTGCCGCATCGAACGGTTGACGCAGGTCGAGCGTGTTGGCCACCGGATCGAGCATCGCCTCAGGCGGCACATCGGCCTCCGACGGGTGCAGTGCCGCTGACAGTTGAATGTGGCTGGCACCCAGCTCGCGGCCGAAGATCAACCAGTCCTCGATGGCACGGTCAGGATCGGCATCACGCACGTCACGCGGCGTCAGTTCCTGGAGCGCCGCGGTGAGCACACCGACCTGCATGAATTTCGGTGCAAACGCGGTGATCGACATTGGACTGATAATAACCGCCGTTATGCGCTTCATTGCCGGCCGGTCCAAAAGGACTGGCCCTACTGTCGCGATTGCGTGTGCATCGCTCCTTTTCCTGGGCTCATTCCTGCACGCGCAGGGACGAGGACAGGCGAGCCCCGCGTCGATGCCGCCGCCGCGATCGACGACGGCGCAGACGTATCCGGCCGATCAGATCGCGACGGGGCAGCGAGTGTTCACCGCGCAATGCGGCTTCTGTCATGGCCGCGACGCGATGGGCGGCGAGTCGGGGCCCGACCTGACGCGCGCCCCCGTTATCGCCGAAGACGTGCGCGGCGACAAGCTGGGGCCATTCCTTCGCGCCGGACGCGTGGACAAGGGAATGCCGGCGTTTACGCTGAGCGCCCCCGACCTCGGCGCGATCGTCGCGTTTGTCCACGACCAGAAGACCAGGGCGGAATCGTTGACGGGCGGCCGCCGCACGGTGGATGTTACCGACCTGCAGACGGGCAATCCTGAGGCCGGCCGCAAGTACTTCGCTGGCGCTTGTGTGAGATGCCATTCGGCCACGGGCGATCTCGCCGGCGTGGGCACGCGGCTGCAAGGTCTCGCGCTGCTGCAGCGCATGCTCTATCCAACGCCTGGCCGCGATGGATCGAGGGCGACAGTTACGGTGACGACGCAGACAGGACAAACCGTCACAGGCCGACTCGCCTATCGCGACGAGTTCACGATCGCGCTCACCGACGCGAACGGCTGGTATCGCGCCTGGCCGACGCGGCAGGTGACGTTCCTCGTCAATGATCCGGTCCAGGCCCATATCGATCAGCTAGGCAAATACACCGATGGGGATATGCATGACGTGCTCGCTTACTTGCAGACACTTCGCTAGCGGGGTGCTGGCGCTGCTGCTTGGCGCCGGCGTGATTGCGCAGTCGCTGGATCCCACCGCACTCCTCAAGCCGGCGATCGACAACTGGTCGACGTATCACGGCGACTACAGCGGCCGGCGGCACAGCGTGCTCACGCAGATCACACCCGCCAACGTGCACCAGTTGACGCTTGCCTGGGCCTTCCAGACCAACCAGCCGCAGCAGATCAAAGCGACGCCGATCCTCGTCAACGGCGTGATCTACGTCACGACGCCAGACAATCTGTGGGCAGTCGATGCGCGATCGGGTCGGCAGATCTGGCGCTACACGTATCCCGCGAACGACGGCTTTCACATCGGCCATCGCGGTGTGGCCGCCTACAAGGACTTCGTCTACATGACGACGCCCGACGCGCACCTCGTTGCGCTCGACGCACGTGACGGCAAGGTCCGTTGGAACGTGGAGATCGCCGATGCGCGGCGCGGCTTCTGGTCCACGAACGCGCCGCTGATTGTCGGCAATCATCTGCTGGTCGGTGTGGCCGGGGACTTCGACAACCTGCCCGGCACGCTGAAGTCCTTCGACCCTGAAACCGGCACAGTGCAATGGACGTTCTACAGCACGTCTCCGCCGGGCACACCCGGAGCGCAGAGCGGCGGCGCCACCGGCGGGCAGATGTGGATGACGGGGACCTACGATCCCGAGCTCAATCTCGTCTTCGTTGGCACTGGCAATCCGACGCCGGTTCTGAACGGAGCTGCCCGGCCTGGCGACAACCCCTGGACCTGCAGCATCCTCGCGCTCAATCCTGACACGGGAAAACTGGTGTGGGGTTTCCAGGCCTCGCCGCATGACACGCACGATTGGGACGCTGCAGAAGTGCCAGTGCTCGTCGACGGTACTATCACTGGCGCGCCCCGGAAGCTGCTGCTGCAGGCCTCACGCAACGGCTACTACTTCGTCCTCGATCGCACGACGGGTAAGAGTCTCGTGACGACGCCGTTCGCGACGGTGAACTGGGCGAAGGGTGTGGACAAGGACGGCCGGCCCGCACCGGATCCGGCGAAGGAACCTGCGCGCGACGGACGCCTCGTTGCGCCCAACGAGGCCGGTGGTACCAACTATCGATCACCAAGCTTCGATGCGGCGACCGGCCTGCTTCTCGTCAGTGCGCATGACGCATATGGCCTCTATTTCTTCAAGCCCGAGCATGGTGCCTACGGGTGGGCGGGCGCGAATTACAGCGTGTGGGGCAAAGGCGTGCTGCGCGCGATCGAGTATCAGACCGGCAAGATTCGCTGGAGCCACGACATCGGCGAGGGCGCCGGCGGCGCCGGCGTACTCACCACGGCCAGCGGCCTGGCGTTCAGCGGCGATTCCGCCGGCAATGCACTGGCGCTGCGCACGCGCGACGGGGCGACACTGTGGCATGCGGGCGTCGGCCGGGTCGGCAACTCCCCGATCAGCTACGCGCTCGACGGTCGTCAGTACGTCACCCTTGGTGGAGGCAGCGCACTTTACGCGTTCGCGCTGCCTGAACGGCCATGAGGTTCAAAGCGAACGCGATCGTTTTTCTCATCCTGGCGACGGCCTGCAGTCGGACGCCCGCTGAATCCCCGACCTCGAGGACGCCCGTGCTCACTGTGCCCAAGGACTCATCCACCCTCGCCAACGTTGGCGCCTTCGTCGCCAAGCACCTTGTGCTCGACCTCAGTGCCGACTTCGCCGCCAAGACACTGTCGGGCACTGCCGAACTGAGATTCGATCGGCGCGATCGGGACGCCTCGGAAGTGGTCCTCGACACCCGCGACCTGACGATTCAGAAGGTCGAGGCTGCAGCCGGCTCCGGCGCATGGATGGCGACCACGCACCGGCTCGACGCGGCCACGCCGGCGTTTGGCAGCGCGCTGCACATCGCGATGCCCTCCGGCGCTGACCGTGTCCGCGTCACCTATTCCACGTCGCCTTCAGCGCGAGGTCTTCAGTGGCTGGCGCCGAGCCAGACGGCCGGCAAGAAGCAGCCGTTTCTCTTCAGCCAGGCGCAGGCGATTCAGGCGCGGTCGTTCATCCCGCTGCAGGACACACCGGGCGTACGCATGACGTATGAGGCGACGATCGGTACACCGAAGGATCTGGTGGCGGTGATGGCCGCGGAGATGGATCCCGCAAACGTAGGGCCGGTCCTTTCGGACCGGCCAGGCACTGCGACGGACGGGCCTACGCGCACGTTCAAATTCAAGATGCCGCAGGCGATCCCGTCGTACCTGATCGCGATTGCCATCGGCGATCTCGCCTTCAGGAAAATGAGCGATCGCACCGGTGTGTGGGCCGAACCTTCAGTCGTGGACGCCGCGGCCCGCGAGTTCGAAGACACCGAGAAGATGATCGTCACCACGGAGAAGCTCTATGGCCCCTACCGTTGGGGTCGCTACGACCTGCTGGTGCTTCCGCCGTCGTTCCCCTTCGGCGGCATGGAGAACCCGCGGCTCACGTTCGCCACGCCGACGGTGATCGCCGGCGATAAGTCGCTCGTCTCGCTCGTCGCACACGAGCTCGCGCATTCGTGGTCTGGCAATCTCGTCACCAACGGCACGTGGCGCGACTTCTGGCTGAACGAGGGCATCACCACCTACGTCGAGCGCCGCATCGTCGAGGCCTTATACGGGAAGCACACGGCCGACATGCAGGCGGCGATTGGCGTCAGCGATCTCGCCGAATCGCGCAAGACGCTCGAAGTGGCCGGCGATCGCACGCTGTTGCCGGATCTCGAAGGCCGCGATCCCGACGATGCGTTGTCAAACGTGCCGTACGAGCAAGGCCGCTTGTTCCTCGTATTCCTCGAGTCGAAATTCGGCCGCGACGCATTCGACCAGTTCCTGCGCAAGTGGTTCGACGAGCATGCGTTCCAGAGTGCGACGACCGAGCAGTTCCTCGCCTTCTTGAAAACGAATCTGCTCGACACGAAGCCCGGTGCGGTAACCGACGCGCAGATCCAGGAGTGGCTGCACACCGAAGGCATTCCGGCCTTTGCCGTTCTGCCGATGTCGGATGCGTTTGCGAAAGTGGAACAGGCGCGAGATGAGTGGTTGAAGGGCGGCTCGATGGACGCGCTCGCCAGAACGGCGTCGGCATGGTCCACGCAGGAGTGGATCCATTTCGTGGACTCGCTGCCGCGGACGATGGAAGCGAGCCGCCTCGCCGCGCTCGATCAACGGTTCAAGCTGACCCAGTCGATGAACTCGGAGATCGCGCACGTCTGGTATCGCCTTGCGATCGCCAACCACTATACGGCGGCGTATCCAGCGATGGAGCGCTACATGATTCGCATCGGGCGGCGGAAGCTGATCGTGCCGCTCTATCGCGATCTCGCCAGCTATCCCGAAGGCCTCAAGCTCGCGAACAAAATATTCGCAGAAGCACGCGACGGCTATCACCCGCTTGCGCAGACGACGGTGGCTGACATCCTGAAGAAGACGTAGTCCTTGGTCCTCGGTCGCCCAAAAGGACGCACCAAGAACTGAGCACCAAGGACCAAGGACGGCAGTGTTCAAACCGACGCGGGTTGGGATACCCTCTCCTCCATGCGCATACTCGTTTTCTCCATCTGTCTTTGCGCGTCGGTTCCTGCCTTCGCGCAGCCGTTCGCTAACTCCAAAACCTCTCTCTCGAATTACTCGATCGCGGACACGATGCCGGGGAAGCCGTGCGAGAGCCTGTCGGCGTACAAAGGCGAAGGCATCGTCTCGATCAACGCTCGCGTGGTGCCGGCGACAGCAGACACGCCGCAGCATTGCCGCGTGACCGGCATCATCACGCCCGAGGTGGCGTTCGAGATCAACCTTCCCGATCGCTGGAACCGTCGCTTCTACATGACCGGCAACGGCGGGCTCGCTGGCGACGCGCTCGATGGTCCGACAAATCCGGATCGGATAGCGGCGCTGACCAACGGCTTCGTGATGGCGCGGACCAATACCGGCCACGATGCGCGCAAGGAGCCAAGCGGTTCGTTCATCCTGAGCAACAAGCAGAAGGCGATCGACTACGCGTATCGCGCGGTGCATGTGACCGCTGAGACCGCGAAGAAAGTCGCGACCGACTACTACTCGCAGCCGATCCGCTTCTCCTACTGGAACTCGTGCTCGAACGGCGGCCGTCAGGGGTTGCTCGAAGCGCAGCGCTATCCCGACGACTTCGACGGCATTGTGGCCAACGCGCCATGGGTCGATCAGACCGGCTTCACGATCGGCGCGATGTGGAACCAGAAGGCGTTGACGGAAGCGCCGATCACGCCGGCGATCCTGACGCTCGTCGCGCAGAAGGTGATGGACAAGTGCGACGCCGTGGACGGTCTGAAGGACGGCCTCATCGACGATCCGCGCGCGTGCCGTTTCGATGCCGCGCGTGATGTGCCGGCCTGCAGCGCGAGCGCAACTGCCGCCGATTGCCTGACGCCGGCACAAGCGGCCGCGATCAACAAGGTCTATAGCGGACCGATCAGCAAGGGCAAGCCGTTCATTGCCGGCTACATGCCCGGCAGCGAAGCGGTGAACACGGCGCCCAACGGCGCGATGAACAGCGGGTGGGTCGGCGCGATCGTCGCTCCACAGGCCGGCGCGAAACCAGCGGACTTCAACCTCGCCGAAGGCGTGATGCGCTACCTGATCCTCGACCCGCCGCAGCCAGAGTACGACTCGCTGCAGTTCGACTACGACACCGCCGCATCGGTCGTCGAGCGATGGAGCAAGCTCGCCGACGCGAAGGACACTGACTTGTCGAAATTCCGCAAACGCGGCGGCAAGCTGATCATGACCTACGGATGGGCCGACCAGATCCTGCAGCCGTTGATGGGCGTGAACTACTACGAGGGTGTGGTCGCCAGGAACGGTAAAGACACGGGAAACTTCGCGCGTCTGTTCATGATGCCCGGCGTGGCGCACTGCGGCGGCGGTATCGGACCGGATCGCACCGACGCGGTAACCGCCGTGATCGACTGGGTCGAGAAAGGCAAGGCGCCCGACTCTCTGCTGGCGAGCAAGGTCACCGATAACACGGTGGTTCGCACGCGGCCGCTGTGCCCGTATCCACAGGTCGCGCGCTACAAGGGACAGGGCAGCATTGACGATGCAGCGAATTTCAGCTGCGTCGCGCCAAAATAAGGCACCGTTGCCTAGAACGTGAGCCTGATGCCGAGCTGCGCCTGGCGGGGTGGCGCCGCGCGCAGGAATTGACCGTAGGTCGGTAGTGGCGCGGACGGAAAGGTGCCAGTGCCGAACACATTGTTCACGTCGGTGAAGTTCGCGCGATTCAGCAGGTTGAACACCTCGGCGATCGGTTGTACCGCCATGCCACTCCACCTGAACGGCCGGCTGACGCGTAGATCGATCGTCGCCTCGGTCGGGAAGTGTCCCGCGTTTCTCGGCAGCGAAGAGGAAGGATCCGCAGGAGTCCGCCGCGCGCGATCAGAGGGAAAGTTGCCGCCATCGCCATCACCGTTCAAGTCGGTACCCGCGAGAATGTTGAACGGTACGCCCGACGCGATTGTCACGATGGCCGATAACTGAATGCCCGCCGGTGCCTCGTACCAACCACTGACCACGAACCGGTGACGCTGGTCCTGCCCCGAAGGCCCTCGTTCCGCGTTCGGATCGAAGCCGATCGGCAGCCCCTGCAGATCGTTCGGGTCACGCCCGCGTCCGTTGTCCTGAGGAATGAACCCGCTTTGGAAATCGGCGCTGATGTCCTCCGCCTTCGAGAGGACATAGCTCGCTTGGAGCTGTGTGCGGGCCGCGAACCGCTTGCGCGCCGAGACGGTCAATCCGCGATACCACGTGCCGGCATAGGACGTGTACTGAAGAATCGACGCCGACGTGCCAGCGCGTCCGTCGACGTCCGCGGGTCGGCGGCCTGGCCCGAGATCTGGCAGGACCGGGTTGTAGTCGATCGTACCGAGCTGGTTCAGCCCGCGCACGTACGCCGCGACCGCCGACAGCGTCCACGTGCCGATCACCCGATCGATTCCGGCTGAGAACTGGTGTGCGTACGAAGTCTTCAGATTGGGATCGATCGAGATGATCAGGCTTGGAAAGGGGCCGAGTGCTCCCTCGGCGAGGCGCCGTCCGGGCGCATTCCACGCGGCTACCGACTGCGGAAAGCGAGCGACCAGCGTCCGCACACCGTCGGCAGCCCCGTCGACGATATCTGCTACGCCGAAAGCCCCCACGATGATGTTGTCATGGTAGATCCCGTAGGCGGCGTGGATCGACGTGTCCGCCGTGTTCGGCACCGCCCAATTGAGACCCACCCGCGGCGCGAAGTCGTTGCGGTCGTGCGCCAGGTCATATGTCCCGTACCCGGGAACGGCAAAGGATCGTTCGGGCCAGAACTGTGTTTGGTACCGCACGCCTGCCTGCAGTGTGAGGCGCGGGTGCAGGCGCCAGCTGTCCTGCACGAACAGGCCGAGGT
>Ga0126304_10001607_pt1 | contig 10740 bp, 15 predicted proteins | sample Plot25_FD_92538 | JGI IMG/M metagenome (GOLD analysis project Ga0126304, IMG submission 92538) | Serpentine soil microbial communities from UC McLaughlin Reserve, CA, USA - Plot25 | ecosystem: Environmental > Terrestrial > Soil > Grasslands | place: USA: UC McLaughlin Reserve, Lake County... | reverse complement strand
GGGAGCTGGACGGCCTCGCCGACAGAGAACTGTCCACAGGTGAGAAGGTTGTCCTTCCGGTTTGGCACAACGTCGATCACGATTTCATCGCTGCCCAATCCCCTTCATTGGCCGGCAAGCATGCCGCTCGTACGGACGGCGGAATTTCGCGCGTTGCCGACGAGATCATCGACGTATTGGAGACGCCTTCGATCACTGCCGCGGAGATTGATCGCGTACCAAGAACAGAGCAAGAGGAAATTGCGCATCTCAGAGCCCGCCCGCCGGCCTGGGAATATCTCTACTACGCCGCAGTTCTAAGGCGAAAGAAACAAGACCTTGAGGCGAAGTTCCGAGATCATGAGCTGAGATATGCACGCCCCTCCGGTCAAACTCTCGATGACGACGCAGCCCGGGCTCTCATAGAGGCACACCGGGAAGGCTGCGCGCAATTGCAAGCAATTTAGACCGGGTCTTGGATCCTGCCGCGACTGAATCTGCGTTCGGCCGCCCAGGGCAGCCGGGAGACCCAGACCGGATCGAACATATCGCGACGAGGCTAATAGAGATCTATGAGGCGTTCCTTGATTCGTCCGCGCGGCTCCGCGCGGCTGCAGTACCCGAGCGCTTCGAGCGCGCTGCCGAGCTTGCGAGTGCGCTCGCGGACAACCCGGTCCGCGACTTGCGAAGGTTCGTGGATCAAACAGTCGCGGAGTTTGATCGGGTGCCGGCCCTGCTTCGGGAAGAACGCACTGCACCGGTGGAAGTTCGCCAAACGCTCACACTGACAATGAACGACCAGGGCGTAAGCGATTTCATCAAAGAGATGAAGCGCATCCGTTAGCAGCGGCGTTTTTCTGACTGTGCCCCACGCTGTGCCGCAGTAGGCGCGATCCCGCATAGAGCCTGGCTTTTCGGTCTGTCTTGAAAACCGTTAGGTGCCGAAAGGTGCCTCGTGGGTTCGAATCCCACCCCCGCCGCTGAACGAGCCGGCTTGCACAATGTAAGGCCGCCCTCTGACGCGGCGAGAGCGGCCTTGGAGAGGGACGCTGAGCGAATTGGGAGGGGCCAAGCGTCTCTGCGGTAGCGCGCGAGTGTACGGCGAAGAAGTTAAGGATTCTGGAACATTCTGGCAAATACCTGACCACGTACCCCTTCGTGCTGCGCGAGCTGGCCGGCACGGAGGCCCACCTGTTGGCCAAGCAGGCCTGATCTCGCATAAGAGGCGTGAAATTCGACGTCGCGCTTACGGAGGGCCGCCGGCATCCGGCGGCCCTCCGCGGTTTGGGTTAAGACACCGTCCGTCTTGACCCGCGGCTTGCGAAAGCGCGGTAGATGAGAAGCAGGACGATCGCGCCGATGATGGCCGCGAGCCAGGTGCTCCAATCGAAGAACTCGTCGATAGGGTCGCCGAAGCCGAGCGCCTGGGCCACGAAGCCGCCCACCAGCGCGCCGACAACTCCGACGATCGTCGTGATGATGATGCCGCCCGGGTCGTCTCCGGGAAGAAGGGCCTTGGCGATTGCACCTGCCAGCAGGCCGAGAATGATCCAACCGATGATCCCCACGTAAACACCTCCTTCCGCTCAGTTCCACTTCAACGCAAAAGCGCCCGGCGAAGTTCTGGCGCGCGCCGGTATTCGGCCGGGTATCGGAGCGCGGCCGAACCGCCTCGTGTTTCCCGACGCATCCGGCGGGAACGGCTGAGAGACCGCCAAACGAAAGGGGTCTCACATGATTCTGCGACTCGACCGCATCGGCGTCGAGCTACCGCCTCCGTCCGATCCGGACCCGGAAGGGGCGCAAGCTGTCCAGGAGCTTCTCGGAGGGAAGTTCGGCGAGATGTCCACCTGGCTCAACTACACGTTTCAGTCCTTCAACTTCCGTGCTCGCCAAGGAGCGCGACCGTTCTACGACCTGCTCTCGTCGATCGCGACGGAAGAATTCGGCCACGTCGAGCTCGTCTCGCTCACGATCAACACGATGCTCACCGGCGCGAGCCCGGTCGATGACGGCAAGGCACCAGAGGCAGCCCTGTCCTCATTGAAGGGCGTCGGCAACCCGCACCATTTCGTGGCAGGCGGACAGGGAGCCCTGCCGCAAAACTCCCAGGGGCGTCCATGGAACGGCGACTACGTCTTCAGCTTCGGGCGACCTCATCGAGGACCTGACACACAACTTCTTCCTCGAGACGGGCGCTCGCAACAACAAGCTGAAGGTCTATGAGATGGTCGAGCACCCGGCCGCGCGCGCTCTCACCGGTTACCTGCTCGTCCGCGGAGGAGTCCACCAGGTCGCTTACGCGAGGGCGGTCGAGCATCTGACGGGCGCTGATCTGATGAAGCTCTTCCCCAGTCCCCGGATCCCGACGGACAAGATCCCCGAATCCAAGCCGCACATCGAGCGAGGCGAGCACACGAAGCTCTATCGCTTCTCGCAGGAGGACTTCGGCGAGGTCGGTGCGGTCTGGAACGGTGCCCACCCGGAGACCGGCGACGAGCTGATCGTGGCCGACGTGCCGCACCCGGTCGGCGCTCCGGCCCACGACCTCCCGCCGCAGCCGGCCGTATTCGCGCCGGACTATGCGCCGGAGGAGATCGCAGAGATCGCGCAGAAACTCCGAAAGAAGGCGGGTCTCCCGGACGAGCCGACCGGCCTCGTATCCGAGGAGTCGCAGGAGCTCATGGGTGCTCTCACCAGCAAAGTCCGCGGCTGATACGAATCGACAGCGAGCTGCTCGTCTGCGGGCGGACGAGCAGCTCGAGCCGTTCCTCAGTACTGCAGATCGTCCACCCCGTACGTCGTGAGCGCGTACACCACGATCAGGTTCAGCGTGATCAAGAGGACGCTCGCAAGTGGATAGCTGAAGATCCAGAAGATGTTCAGGATGGCGCCGATGCAGCCGACGAAGATGCCCACGCCATAGGCCCAGGCGGCCCGCTGGAAGATGAACACACCGGTCGCGATGAGGCCGATGCCGAGAAGGAGGTAGAGCCAGCCCCACGCCTCGAGGTTGTTGTTCCAGAAGAGGGCGTCGACCGCGGTGTCCTGCGTCCGGATCGCCCAGAGGCCGTCGAGGAACTGCATCGTGCCCGCGACCATGAGAAGGATGGCCGCGAAGCCCACCCATCCACGCCCTGCGCGTCTTGCCGTATTGGTTGTCGCCATGCATGCTCCTTTCGTCGCCTACCGACCCTGACGGCGAATCTTCCGTGCCGGGCCGGACGGCGCCACGCATGTCCCCTGGAAATGAGTGGGCCGAGGGCATATTTTCGTGCCGGATTCGCATCGACCTCATGGACATGCCGTGGACCAAGTAGCGGCGCTGCTGGCGATTCTCGCTGCCGCCTCGTTCGCGCTCGCCGCGACTCTGTGGCAGCGGGCGACGATGGACTCCGACATCATCGGCGGGAGCCCGAAAGCCTTCGCGAAGCTCTTGACCAACAAGGTGTGGCTCGTCGGTCTCGGCGCTCAGATCGTCGGCGTGCTCCTACAGGCAGCAGCCCTCGACCGCGGGCGGGTCGCGATCATCCAGCCGCTGCTCGTGACCGCGGTCATCTGGGCGATGCCGCTCGGGCACTTCTTGACGAACCAGACGATCACGCGTCGCCACATCCTGGGGGCCGCCATCGTCGTCGCCGGCCTGGCGATCTTCGCGAGCTTCGGCGATCCGGCCGGGGGCCTCGATGACGCACCGGGCTCCGCGTGGCTCTCGTCGTTCGTCGTCCTCGGCACGATTTGCATCTGTCTGCTCCTCTTCGGGCGGCGGGGCGACCTTTCGGCACGGGCCACTGTCTACGGCGCCATCGCCGGCATCCTCTACGGCGTTTCGGCGACGCTGATGAAACCTGTCGTGGAGCATCTCCACACCGACGGCGCAAGCGACGTCCTCGCGAGCTGGGAGTTCTGGGTGATGGCGATCGGTGGGCTCGGAGGCTTCTGCGTCCAGCAGGTCTCTCTCGCCACCGGCAAGCTCGTCACGTCGGTGGCCACGGTCTCCGTGACCAATCCGGTCGTGAGCGTCATGCTGGGCGTGCTCGTCCTCCAGGAGCGTCTCGACCAGCCGCCTGCGTGGCATGTCGTCATGGCGGTCGCCGGGCTCGCGGTCGCTCTCCTCGGCGCGGTCGTGATCGCTTCCGTCTCCGAGGGGGCGAGAGAAGCCGAGGCAACGAGCGACCAGCCCGTCGCGCCTCCACGGCCGCGGACGGCCTAGGAACGTCACACGGAGATCTGCACCGGCGAAGTGATCAGCCAGATCACCGTGCCGAGAAAGATGAGCCACCCGAGCGCCAGAAGGGCCTCACGCTGGCGCAGCCGATGCAGCTTCGTGGAGATCCCAGCGAAGAACAGCGCAGAGGCGAGCAACACGACGGCGAGCACATAGTTGTCCGCGCGCTGGTTGGCGAGCTCGGCGTCGTCGGAATTCCCTCCGGCCTCAACGTTCAGCTGCGAGCTCCGCTCGGCCTCGGAAACGCTGTACTCCCGCATGGCGAACGGACGCCAGCTCGCGCCTGCGCGCCAGGTGCGCGTCGGTCCATTGCACGAAGGTGGCGATGTCGATCTGCGTGAGCTGCCCCGCCCGGGTCGCGGCCTCGGACGACTCGATGCGCGCCGCCGTCCCCTTGCTGGTGCTCACCGCCTGCTGTCCCCGCCACTGCGTCGACTGGTACGTGCTCCACGCCGTCGCGACCGCCGCGACGGCGAGCAGGATCGTGGCGAACAACTCGACCCGACGCTCCCTCCTCTCGTCGGGCTGCACGGTCAGGCGAAGACGTTGACGGCGCGCGCGATCATGAGCCCGACGACCGTCAGCGCTATCAGCGACTGGAGTGACATCGTCAGCTTCGCCCAGCGGGCCATGGGCATGACGTCAGTCGGGCTGAACGCGGTGCTCGTCGTCAGAGCGAGGATGAGGTAGTCGGCGTACTGCGTGCGCCAGCCCGGCGGCGAGAGCTCGGGGCTCATGTGCTGCGTGAAGGCGAAGTCGGGATAGGGATGGTCGCCCCGGTAGCGCGCGAGGGGACCGCCGCTGTCGAGCAACCAGTAGAAGAGGCTGAAAACGAGAACGTTGCCGAGCCAGATCACTGCCCCCGACGCGAGCAGCGCGCTCGCCGAGCTCGTCACCTTGGTGCCCTGGACCAGGTCGACAATCAGCTGGACCGTGGACGCCAGCGCGGCACAGGCGAGGCCGACGAGGGCGATGGCAAGCCTCCTGAGCCAGCGCCTGTGTCCGCTCACGCGTGCAGGATCCGCCGCCAGAAGGACGAGCACGAGTCCCACCTCGACCGCCGGCGCCAGCCACACGGGCCCCAGCGAGGACCGGTCCGGCACCGCGATTCGAAGGACAATCGAGATCGCGATGAAAAACGCGAGCGTGGCCACGATCGGCCAGCGCGGGCTCTAGGATCACGCGCTCCTCGCGTTCAGTCGCCGCGCTCGTCAAGCCGGGCTCGGGCTCGCGGTCCCGGCGCCACGGGTGTCCGGATCGGCCGGCCGCCTGTCCTCGGCCTGGTAGGCGGCGAGGAGCTCCTGCTCCCGCTCGAAGCGGGGGAAGAACCGGGCGACAACGACGGCACCGAGGAGAACTGCGACGATCCCGGCCACGTAGGCCCACTGGTCTCCCTGGACGAAAGACGTCTTCGCGGCTGCCGTGATCTGGCTCGAGTACTGCGGATACTCCTGGGCAATCGCCTCGGCGCCGTCGAACGACTTCGTCAGCTGTCCTGCGACGTTATCGGAAACCGTCGTGGTCGACTCGGTGATCTGGGTCGCGAAGGCCGAGGCATACCCTGCGGTGAGAAGCGCGCCGAAGATGGACTGCATGACGGCGCCGCCCAGGTCACGCTGGAGGTCCGCCGTTCCCGACGCCATCCCCGCTCGCCGGACAGGTACGGAGCCGGTGAGGGAGTGTGAGGCCGGAGTACCTGCGAGCCCGACCCCGATCCCGACGAGGGCGTAGCCGAGACCGACTTTCCAGTACGAGGCGTCCTCCTTCCAGAGGAGAAGCATCGTGAGGAAGCCGAGCATGACGAAGACGTAGCCGGACAGAAGCGTGAAGCGGGCGCCACGGGCTTCGACGATCTTCGCCGAGCGCGGGGCGACGAGCACCATGCAAAACGCGGCGGGCAAAATGGCGAGGCCGGCGTCCAGGGTCGAGTAGCCGAGCACGTTCTGCAAGTACTGCTGGCCGACGAACATCGCCCCCATCAGCGAGCCGAAGACGATGATCCCCGCGCAGGCAGCCACCCAGAAGGGCGGCCGTGCGGCGACTTCAAGGTCGTAGAGGGGGTTCGAGGCGCGTCGCTGACGAAGGTAGAACAGCGCGAGTGCGACGACCGCGACGACCGCGAGCCCGATGCTCAGAGTGCCCTTGTCCGGCACCGGCGCAAAGTTGATCGAGATGATCAGCGCGCCGACGAGAACGAGCGAAAGGATCCCCCCGAGGTTGTCGACCGGCTCGGTCCCCTCGTTCACGTGGGCGGGGACGAGGCGTATGGCCATCACGATCGCCACCACCGCGAGTGGAAGCGTCAGGAGGAACACGGAGCCCCACCAGAAACGCTCGAGCAGAAGGCCCGACGAGAGCGGCCCGAGCGCCGCGATCGCTCCTCCGATGCCGGACCAGAGAGCGATCGCCTTTGTCCGCCCGGGGCCTGACCAGAGGGCGGTGATCAGAGCGAGGGTCGTCGGGTAGGCCATGCCGGCCGCGAACCCGCCGCCGATGCGAGCGACGATGAGAACGACGTCGGATGGGGCCCAAGCGGCGAGCAGCGAGGCGGGAATGGCCAGCACCGTGCCTGCGAGAAGCATCATCTTCCGGCCGTAGCGATCGCCGAGCGCCCCGAGCCAGAGCACCGAGCACGCGAGGCCGAGGGAGTAGCCGACCGCGACGAGGTCGAGCGCCGTCTGGCTCGAGTCGAAATGCTCCCCGATCGAAGGCAGCGCGACGTTGGCGACCGCCAGGTTCAGGTTCGCGACCGCGGCGACCAGGATCAGCGCCGTGAGGACGAGCCCCGCGCGCTGCGGCTGCAAAGCGTTTCGGTCGACCGAGGCGCTCATCCGACCACCCTAATCTGCCCACGTCGCCATGCGGCCAGTCTCGGGCGTGGTTAGGTGAGCAGCCGTCGACTTCACCTAGGTGAAACTTTGGATCCCGAGGAGGGCCGGGTGACCCTCGCCGGCCGTGACCTGCGCGAGTACCGCCAGGAAGACATCCGGAGGGCGATGGCGGTCGCCGGGCAGGACTCGCACCTTCTCGACGACGATCCGTGAGAACGTCGCCCTGGGCCGTCCCGGCGCATCCGACGAGGAGATCGAGGCCGCGCTCGGGCGCGCCCGCATTCTGGACTGGGTGTGGAGCCTTCCCGACGGGTGGGACACCCTCGTCGGGGAGGAGGGGCGTGAGCTTTCGGGCGGCCAGCGCCAGCGGCTCGTCGTCGCCCGCGCGCTCCTCGCGGATGCGCCCGTGCTCGTGCTGGACGAGCCGACGGCGCACCTCGACCCCGCGACCGCCTCACAGCTCATCGACGACGTGCTCGAGGCGAACAGCTCCCGAACGACGCTCCTCATCACCCACCGGTCCGAGGGGCTAGAACGGATGGACGAGGTGGTCACGCTCGAGAGCGGCGTACTGGCCTAGCCGCGCGCATCTGGCGCGGAGATCTCCGGGTCAGGGCAGTTGACGGCGGTCTCGCCGCCGGTCGACGACTCGTCGCCCCCCGACTCTTCCCGAATTCCTAACGCGTGCGTGCTACAAGGGCGGGGATGTCCTTCGGCCAGGACTTCGCTCCCACACTCGCGGCCGCACGGCGCGGCGACCAGCGCGCGCTGGCCGACCTCTACCGTGCCTTCCAGCCGCGGATTCTCCGCTATCTCCTGACGCAGGAGCCGAAGGAAGGCGAAGATCTCGCTTCCGAAGTTTGGCTCGACATCGCATCCGGTCTGAATCGGTTCAAAGGCACGGAGAGCGACCTCCTCTGTTGGATGTTCACGATTGCACGGCGGCGGCTGATCGATCACAGGCGCGCTCGGACCCGGCGACGCACTGACCCCATGGGCGTCGAGGCCCTGCCCCTTCCATCCGAGGAGTTCGACCCCACCCGTTCACTCGAAGAGGGAGAGGCACTCTCATGCCTCGGAATGCTTCCCCGTGAGTGGGCCGAGATCGTCCTTCTCAGAGTCGTCGGCGGGCTTGACTCGGCGGAGGTCGCGGCCGTTACCGGCCGGAAGGCCGGAACCGTCCGCGTGATCCAGAAGCGAGCATTGGAGCGGCTGGCGAAGCTCCTGTCAGCGGGCCGCGAGAGAGTTGTAACGAGATGAGCCTCTGGCGCGATCTCGACTGTGAGATGCAACGTCTGCCGCTCGACCTCGACACTGCCGATCGCCTGCTCGCGGGACGCGTCCTGCCGGCAGACGCGCCCCCGGGCTACGAGGCAGTCGCGTCACTTCTCTCCGGCCTACGGGCGCATGAGGAGGAGCGATCCCTTCGGCACGAGGACTCCGTGCTGGAGCTCGCGAAGGGCGGGCGTTCGCCTCTCTTCGAAAGCATGTCGACGCCCAGGAGGTCAACTTTGAGTCGATTCAAGCTCGCGGGGACAGCAATCGCCGCCGCCTTGGCTTGTACGACCGGTCTTGCCTTTGCCGACAGCCTGCCGGGTGCGGCGCAAGACGTCGCCTCGTCCATGCTCTCGAAAGTCGGCGTGACGGTGCCTGGGCCAAACGAGAAAGCGGGAACGCATCCGAGCGTCCGCGGAACCTCGTCGCCCGATGTCGCTGTTTCGAACGACACCGAAGAGAAGGACGAAGCTGCAGCCGACAACGGCCAAGGCAAAGGCGCAGAGATCTCCGAGCTCGCGACGACGACGGAGCTGACGGGCGCCAAGAAGGGTGCGGCGATATCGACCCTTGCGAGCAGCGGGAAGAGTCGCGCCGGCCAAGAGGGAGAAGCGGCCGCCGACCACGGCGCGGCAGCTGGCGGAGCGGCGACCGCGGACGCGGCGAGCGGCGGCCACAGCACTGCCGGCACGGACAACGCAGCTGCCGGCCAAGCGCATCGGCCCTAAGGGCAGACCGAATCGCAACCAGAGCGGCCCGCCGAAGCGGGCCGCTCTCGGGTGAGGTTGGAGCCGACGGGCTAGGTAGCCGTCGGCCACGCGCCTCTTCCACGAAGGGCGCGAGGAGACGATCACGTTCGCGCCGCCCGAGAGAAGCTAGGCGGCGCGGAGGGCTTCGATCTCGCGTTGCACGGCGAGGCGCTCGAGGGCTTCGGCCTCAATCTGGCGGACGCGCTCGCGCGTGATGCCGAGGCGGCGGCCGATCTCCTCGAGCGACTTGGGCTCGATGTCGCCGTTCAGGCCGTAGCGGAGCTTGACGACGTTGCGCTCTCGCTCCGGAAGCTGGGAGACCGCGCGGCGAAGAACGTCCATGTCGAGGCTGACTGTGACCTCCTCCTCGGGCCCGGCATCCTCGACCGCCATGAGCTCGCCGAGGGATGTCTCGGAGTCGGCCATCGGCCGGTCGAGGCTCACGACTGCGCGCGCGGCATCGCGCACTTCACGCACCTGCTTCAGCGGTAGCTTTGCGGCCTCCGCCACCTCGTCGTCCGTCGGCGGGCGGCCGAGCTTCGGAGTCAGCTCGCGCTCTGCACGGCCGATCTTCTGCTCGCGCTCGACGATGTGCACCGGGATCCGAATCTCGCGTGCCTTGTTCGCCACGCCGCGCTGGACGGCCTGCCGGATCCACCAGGTCGCGTAGGTCGAGAACTTGTAGCCCCGGCGCCAGTCGAATTTCTCGACGGCGCGGATCAGCCCGATGATCCCCTCCTGGATCAGGTCCAGAAGGCTGAGCCCGTGGCCCTGGTACTTCTTCGCGATCGAGACGACGAGCCGCAGGTTCGAGTTGATCATACGCTCCTTCGCCTCGCGGTCGCCGCGCTCGATGCGCTTTGCGAGCTCGACCTCTTCCTTTGCCGTCAGGAGCGGGTAGCGGCCGACCTCGTTCATGAAGAGCTGCAAGGCATCCGTCGTCGCGTGTGCGAGGTCGCCGTTGACGTACGTGGCGGCCGGCGCAGATTCCCGCGCGCAGTTGTCCTTGAGGTCGATGCCGCGACGCTCGATCTCTTCGTAGACCTCCTGCACCTGCTCGTCCTCGAGGTCGAGTGTCTGGACGACCTCGTCCACCTCGGAGTACTCGATGCAGCCGCTTTCCTCCCCGCGGTCGAGCATGGCCTGCAGAGCAGCGTCCATATGAGTCGTATCTCCGTCCACGGTCGAATGAAACAGGTGAAGCTGAACGCATCATCTTCCAGGATGGGTCGGGATGCGCGCTCGCCGAAACTCCTCCGTACGAACGTATGTTCTATACTGAAGGGATGGCCCGCCCGCAGTACCTCGAGGACACCTGCAAGAGCGCGTTGAACCGGGTGCCGGCCGAGAGCCGCGTTCCGTTCCGCTGGACGATCAACCCCTACCGCGGCTGCACGCACAGCTGCCATTACTGCTTCGCACGCGCGTTCCACACCTACCTCGACCTCGGAATCGGCGACGACTTCTCTTCGAAGATCGTCGTGAAGACGAACGTCGTGGACGTGCTGCGGCGCGAGCTGGCCTCCCCGCGCTGGGACGGCGAGGCCATCGCGATGGGCACGGCTACCGATCCGTATCAGCACTGCGAGGGGCGCTACCGGCTCACGCGCGGAGTGGTCGAGACACTCGCCCATTTCGCCAATCCGCTCTCGATGCTGACGAAGTCGACGATGATCGT
>Ga0126304_10001606_pt1 | contig 10742 bp, 11 predicted proteins | sample Plot25_FD_92538 | JGI IMG/M metagenome (GOLD analysis project Ga0126304, IMG submission 92538) | Serpentine soil microbial communities from UC McLaughlin Reserve, CA, USA - Plot25 | ecosystem: Environmental > Terrestrial > Soil > Grasslands | place: USA: UC McLaughlin Reserve, Lake County... | reverse complement strand
GGAACGTGCGGTCGCCCTGGAGCAGACGCAAGTCGTGCTGCCCGAAAGCCTCCCGGCTCAAGTCAGGGCTCGATCGTCAAAACGTATCGGTAGCGCGGACGGTCCTGTCGGACAGCAGTCGGTCGGTATGCCCGAGCTGAAAGAGGGGTTCGACCTCGATGCGCTCGGCGAAGAGTTCTACCGGCATTACATCGCGCTTGCGCTTGAACGGACGGGCGGGGTTCAGACCAAGGCTGCGGAAATGCTGGGAATGTCGTTCCGATCGTTCCGGTACTACGCCAAGAAGTTCAATCTGCGGTGACCGCCATTTCTTGACAGCGACCGTTGACAGTTCTTGTCAAACCGCCGAAGAATGACAGGTACTCCGACAGTCACTGGTTACCAAGACTGAGCCGTAAGCGTAAGGATAGTAAGTGGTTACGCCGACACGTCATTCAACGGCCTGGTATGGCATCCGCGTTGCCTCTCAACTGAACCGTTCACGAGGCGCCGTGTCGGAACGGCGGAGATGGTTACCTTCGGGCCTTCCGGCCCGAGCGCTCTCAAGGAGATGGTTGTGAAGAAACTGCAGAAGAACGAAGGGTTTACGCTTATCGAGCTGCTGATCGTCGTGGCGATCATCGGTATCATCGCCGCGATTGCGATCCCAGGCCTGCTCCGCGCCCGTATGTCGGGCAACGAGACGTCGGCGATTGGCGGTATGCGCGCTGTCAACACAGCCGAGGTCAGCTACTCATCGGCGTGCGGAAACGGCGGCTACGCGGACCTCTTCCTCACGCTTGGCACGCCGCCTCCTGGAGGAACCCAGTCGTTCCTCTCCGAGGATCTGGCCTCTGCGGCGGCCGGTGCCACTCCGCTGAAGAGCGGTTTCACCTATACGCTCAGCGACGCTGGCTCCGTGGCTGGTCCGGCTGATTGCGCCGGGACGGGCACGTTCGTCTCGTTCTACTCGAGCGCGACCCCGGCGGATTTTGGGTCGACCGGTAACAGGTCCTTTGCCACCAGTGCGGCGGGCGCGATTTGGCAGAACAGCACCAACACTCCTCCCGCGCTGCCCTTCGCCGCACCCGACACTATCATTCAGTAGGCGTCATGGACGCTTGACCACAGGGCGAGGCCGGCTGCAACTTGCAGCCGGCCTTTCCCGCGTACGGCCGTCTATAATGCAGAGACCCGAGGCGTTGACGCCGCAGGGTTTTCTCATAGGAAGACGCAATGAGCAGTCGCGTTCGTACGGCTCTGCTGGTACTCACCGCCCTCGGACTGATCGCCTCCACGTACGGCATGTACGTGCACTACCGCCTCCAGTCTGATCCGACATACGTCAGCGCCTGCGAAGTCAACGAGTCGGTCAGCTGTCAACAGGTGTTAACGAGCGAGTACGGCAGCATGTTTGGCGTGCCCGTCGCCGCAGGTGGAGCGATCTGGTCGTTGCTGGCGTTCATGCTTGCTGCCGTCGGGCTGAAGAACCCGAAATCCGAAACGGCGTCGCGCGTCTCCGGGTATTTGTTCATCCTAGCGACCATTGGTCTCGCGAGCGTCTTCTACTTTGCCTACATCTCGTTCTTCGTCCTGAAGACCGCGTGTCCAATCTGCATGACGATGTACGTCAGCGTGATCGGGACGTTCCTGATTTCGGCGACGTCTGCAGGGCCGATCGGTGCGTTGCCTTCGCGTCTGGGTCGTGATCTCGCCACCGTCGCTCGGACTCCGATTGCCGCAACGCTCGCGGTGGTGTGGCTCGCGGTGTCAGCGGGCCTGGTGTTCGCGTTCCCGAAACCGCCGCAGGCGACTCAGACTTCTTCCGCCTCGGCGGCGTCGAGCGCAGCGGCCGTACCGGCGGAGACGTTGTCGACCGAACAGCGCACTGAATGGGAGGCCTGGCTCGATGCGCAGCCAAAGGCGCCGGAAGCGATGCCGAGCGGCACAACGAAAGTGCTCGTGCTGAAGTTCAACGACTATCAGTGCCCGTCCTGCCGTCTCGCGTGGGTGCTCTATAAGGACATCATCGCGAAGTATGAGAAGGCGCACCCCGGCGTGTTCGTGTTCGAGAACAAAGACTTCCCGCTCGAGACCGAGTGCGGCGCATTCAGTATCCCGCACGCGGCAGCGTGCGAAGCGGCCGCTGCGGTTCGCATGGCACGGGAGAAAAATCGCGACAAGGAACTCGAGGCGGCGTTGTTCGAGAAGCAGTCGCCCTCGATGACACGCGATGACGTCGTGTCGTCGCTACAGCAGGTGGCGCAGATCAGCCGCGCCGACTTCGAGGCGAAGTATGCCAAGACGCTGGAGGCGGTCCGCGCCGACGTCCAGCTTGGGCAGAAGCTTGGTGTTCAGGGAACACCGACCTTTTACCTGAACGGGATCAAGTTGCCGAGCCTCCGGCCGGCCTACTTCGATGCCGCGCTGGACTGGGCTGTCCGCCGGTTTGGAACAGGTTCCTAGGGCCCTAAGGACGAGGGAAAAACTGTCCGAGAAGACATGATGGGATGGATGCCATCAAGACTACAGGCCTCACGAAGCACTACCAGGTCGGCTTCTGGAGGCCACGACCATACATCGCGCTCGATGATCTGAGCCTGTCAGTCGCGACGGGGGAGGTGTTCGGCTTCCTGGGCCCCAATGGGGCCGGCAAGACCACCACCCTCAAGCTGCTGATGCAGTTGATTTACCCCACCTCCGGCCATGCGGAAATTCTGGGCAGCCCGGTCGGGGACGTGGCGGTCAAACGACGCATTGGATACCTGCCCGAGAACCCGTATTTCTACGACAACCTAACCGCCGAGGAGCTGCTGGTCTACTTCGCGCGGATGTTTGGATGCTCCGCCAGGGAGGGCCGGCAGCGCGCCTCTCGACTCCTGGACGAGGTCGGGATCGGCGCCGAGCGTCGGTTCCAGCTTCGAAAGTTTTCGAAGGGCATGGTGCAGCGCGTCGGCATCGCCCAGGCTCTCATCAACGAGCCCGAAGTCATCTTCCTCGACGAGCCGATGTCGGGACTCGATCCGCTCGGACGCCGCGAGGTGCGTGAGTTGATTCTTCGCCTGCGCGATCGCGGATGCACGGTGTTCTTCAGCTCACATGTGCTGAGCGATGCCGAGGCGTTGTGCAGCCGCGTGGCGATTCTCGCGAACGGGCGTCTGGCCGCGATCGGTGCGCTCGATGAACTCACCTCAGTCGGTTCTCGTGGCTGGGAGCTGGTGGTGTCGGGCCTGAGCGCAGATGTCCTCGCACGCGTGAACCCGCGCCTCACCCGCGCTACGTCACTTGGTGATGGCCGGTTCTCGCTGGAGCTGCCGCCATCAACGATCCCCGAGCAGCTGATCCCGGATCTCGGCGGCGCGCGGATCGTCTCGCTCAATCCGCTGCGCGGCACGCTCGAAGACCTTTTCGTCGAGCAGGTTCGCGCGACCGGTGGCGAGCGTTTCAGCGAGAAGGTGGCGTCATGAGATCGATGGCCATCATTGCCGGCGGCGTGTTCCGGGATTCGATTCGCGATCGCATCGGCTACGGCCTGGTGTTCTTCTCGATCCTGCTGATGGCTTCGTCCTTCCTGCTCGCACAGCTCACCGCCGGGCAAGACGTGAAGATCATCAAGGACCTCGGTCTGGCGTCGGCGTCGATGATTGGCCTCTTCATCGCGATCTTCTTCGGCATCGGGCTGGTGACGAAGGAAGTCGAGCGACGAAGCATTTACAGCCTGCTGTCGAAGCCGGTCACGCGGTCGCAGTTCGTGATTGGCAAGTATCTCGGCCTCGTGATGACGCTGCTGATCAACTTGTCCGTGATGGTCGTGGCCTTCTACGGCGTGTTGCTGTATCTCGACATGACCACGCTTGATGGCGCCAAAGCGGCATGGGAAGCGCCGGCGCTGGATCCGCGCATGCTCAAGGCGTTCGCGCTGATCGGCGTCGAGTTGATGCTCGTCACGGCGACCGCGATCTTCTTCTCGACGTTCTCGAGCCCGTTCCTGTCGGTCGCCCTGACCTTTGCGGTGTTCATCATCGGGCACTTCGGTGAGGACCTGAAGAACATCAACTCCATTGTCCAATCCGTCGTCCTGCCCTACATCGCGAAGGGCGTGTACTACGTGATGCCGAATCTCAGCGCACTCGATGTCAAATCAGCGGTGGTGCACGGACAAGCGGTGAGCGCCTCGCACATGCTGCTGGCATCGGGCTCGTGCATGCTGTACATCGCGACGCTGCTAGTCGGCGCGATTCTGATTTTTTCTCGCCGCGATCTGAAGTAAATGACCGCCGCGCCTCTCAAACATTCGCGTTATCTCTGGGTGGTTCTGATCGTGCTCCTGGTGAGCGCGACGATTACGCAGGTCGTCATCGAGGGCAGACTCCAGAAACCGTCGGTGACGCCGAGCGTCCAGTGGATCCAGTCGCCCGTCCTGATGCGCCGGCTGGCCGTGGGCTTCAACGCCATCTGGGCCGACATCTACTGGATCCGAGCGGTGCAGTACTACGGCGACACGAGGCTGTCGGAGGACGAAAGTAAGAACTACGACCAGCTGTATCCGCTGCTCGACATCACAACCTCGCTCGACCCGCACTTCAACATCGCTTATCGGTTCGGTTCGATTCTCCTGTCTGAGGGATACCCGAACGGACCTGGCCAAGCGGACCAGGCGATCACGCTGCTCCAGAAGGGTATCCGCGAAACGCCGGGCAAGTGGCAGTACTTCCAAGATGCTGGCTTCGTCGAGTACTGGTGGCGTCGGGATTCGCGGGCCGCGGCCGACTGGTTCATGAAGGCCGGAAAGCTGCCGGACGCGCCAAATTGGCTGGAACCGCTCGCGGCGAGCGTGTTGGCGGAGGGCGGCGAGCGTGAGGCCTCTCGTCAGGCGTGGCTCCAGCTGAATCAGACTGCCGATCATGAGTGGATCCGGCAGGCTGCGCGCCGTGGGCTGTTGCAGCTTGACGCCGAGGGCGACATCGAGATCCTCGAGCCGCTCGTGAACAAGTTCTTCGACAGGAACGGACGGTTTCCCGCCTCTTGGCAGGAGATGACGGCGGCGAAGCTTCTGCGGCAGGTCCCAGTCGATCCGACGGGATCTGTGTATGACCTGGATCCAGTAACCGGGACGGTCGACGTCGGCCGTAAATCGACGCTCTTCCCACTGCGAAGCCGACTCAGGTGATGCCCACCTGGCTGGTGCTGCTCACCATCACGCTGCTCGGCCTGTGCATCGGCAGCTTCCTCAACGTCTGCGCCTATCGATTGCCGCTCGGTGAGTCGATCGTCTCCCCGGCGTCGCGCTGCACGTCGTGCGGCCGCACCTTGAGCTGGTTCGACAACGTGCCGGTGGTCAGCTGGGCGGTTCTTGGTGGACGCTGCCGCACCTGCAAAGCATCGGTGTCGTGGATGTACCCTTCGGTCGAGATCATCACGTCGCTGGTGTTCGTGCTGACGTATCTGACCTATGGGCTGACCCTGCTGAGCCTCGTTCGCGTGCTGTTTGCCTGCGCACTGATCGTCCTGTTCATCACCGACCTGCAGCACAAGATTCTCCCCAACGCCATCACCCTTCCGGGGATCATCGTAGGGTTCGTCTGCAGCTTCTTTCTCCCGCCCGGGTGGATGAGTTCGCTAATTGGCCTGATCGTCGGCGGCGGATTTCTTTACGCGATAGCCGAAGCCTATTATCGCTTCCGCGGACAGGAAGGGCTTGGCATGGGCGACGTCAAGCTCCTGGCCATGATCGGCGCGTTCCTTGGCTGGAAGCTCGTTCTGCTGACCCTGGTGTTTGCGTCCTTGACCGGATCGCTGGCTGGCGGCCTCCTCATTGCCTCGGGCCGCGGCAGCTTGAAGTACGCGCTGCCGTTCGGTACGTTCCTCGCCGTGGGCGCGTTGTTCGCCGCCACGTGGGGCGAGCCGATCGCGGACTGGTACTTCGGTTTCTACCAGTGACCCCCCAGGCATACGCGCTGCTTGGCATTACCGCGCTGGTCGCCATGCTTGTCGCGGTGGTGACGTGGGCGCTACTGCGATTCGTGTCGGCGGCACGGGACACGCGTCATCGTCTGCGCGACACGGGGGATTCCCCGTTGCTGTCGGTCGCCCTGCAGGACGCCGTTCAGAAACTGCGTGCGCAGGAACGGGCGATGACGGAACGAGCCGAAGCCTCCGAGGCGCTCAGCACGCAGATTGTCAACAGCCTCACCGCCGGCCTGCTCGTCGTTGATCGAGAAGGGCGGGTGCAAATCATCAACCCCGCGGGACAGAAGATGCTGGGCATCGGCGGGTCGGTCGAAGGCACACACATCGCCACGCTGTCACCGGTCGCGGCGCCGCTCGCTGCGATCGTCAGCCACTGCCTGGCGACCGGCGACGCGATCGTGCGGCGCACCGTCGAAGTGCCGCAGGCGAACGCCGTGACCCATTTGGGCGTGACGGGGACGCGACTGGGTCAAAGCGAGGGCAACGCCGCAGGCGGCGTGATCTGTCTCTTCTCCGATCTCACCGCGGTGATCGCGCTCGAAGAGCAGCTTCGGCTCAAGGAAACGCTGGCCCAGCTCGGTGAGCTGACCGCAGGGATCGCCCACGAATTTCGCAACGGCCTCGCAACGATTCATGGCTACGGGAAGCTGATCGATCCAGCCGCACTGCCGACGCAGTACAAACCGTACGTCGAGGGCATCAGGCAGGAGACGGAGGCGCTGGGTCAGGTGGTCACAAACTTCCTGAACTTCGCGCGGCCTACGCAGTTATCGCTGGCCACACACGATCTCTCAAGCGTCGTGCAGCGCGCGGCAGAGGATCTCAAACATGACATCCAACAGCTAGGAGGGGAAATCATCATCACGGGCCAATTCGGGCAGGTGGACGCTGACGACGTGCTGCTGCGGCAGGCGTTCAGCAACCTGCTCCGAAACGCCATTGAAGCCTGTCAGCCTTCCGGCGTGACACCGCACGTTCGTGTCGAAGGCGCGCTCGATTCGGCGCAGAATCAGGCGCGAGTCAGTGTCCACGATAATGGGCCCGGCATCGATCCGTCTGCCCGCGATCGAATCTTCCTTCCATTCTTCACGACCAAAAAGACCGGCACCGGTCTGGGACTCGCGCTCGTTCAGAAGATCGTCGTGACGCACAATGGCCGCGTCACTGGTGGGAGCTCGCCCTCGGGCGGTGCGTGCTTTCAGGTGACGTTGCCGCTCGCGTAATCTTTCGAACGTTCGAACATCGCAGAAACTGCGATTCCTGTCCGCCCCTGGTGACGTTGGCGTCCCTCATCATTCGCTTCAACTCATGACCTCGTCTGGAGTTGTGTGCACGCCGGATGCCGACGTAGCGCTCTGGCAACGCGCTTGCGCTGAGTGTGGCCATGGCGATTCGCAAGAATGACGGTTCGACCCTCGTCGAAGTCCTCGTGGCGACGCTGGTGCTCGTCACAGGTGTCCTGGGCATCGCGCAGCTCTTTCTCATCGCCGCAGCGACGAATGCTGTCGCGCGCGACACCACGATCGCGACGACGCTCGCGGCGCAGAAAGTCGAACAGCTGCTCTCCACAGATCTTCAAGAGGCAAGCGACCTCACCGATCACGTTGACATGTGGGGGCAGGTAGTGAGCACGGCCCAATCGCCGCCTGCGAGCGCTGTGTACACGAGACGTTGGTCGATCGAGCCGCTCTCGGCCGACACCGTCGCGATCCGTGTGCGCGTGGGCCGCAGCGATCGAACAGGCAGTACAGGGCCTTTGGCAGGGGAGACCCGAGTGCTGACGGTCAAGCCGAGGCCACGATCATGAAGGGGTTTACGCTGGTCGAGCTGCTGGTCGCGATGGCCATCACGCTGATAGTCACCGCAGCCACACTGTCACTCATCGGGCCGGCACACGACGTGTTCCAGGTACAGCCCGAAACCGCCGACCTGCACCAGCGCATCCGTGTCGGCATCGATGCGTTGCAGCGCGACCTGCTGATGGCGGGAGCCGGCATGTACGCGGCCGGCGCCGTGGGTCCACTCCATCACGCGCTTGCGCCGGTCATGCCGTATCGGGCATTCGGACCTGCCTCCGACGCGGCGGCAGGGACGCACTTCAGAACCGACGCGATCAGTATGTTGTTCGTGCCGACGACCGCCTCACAAACGACGCTGTCGATGCCGATGGCAGCTGGCGCTCTGGGCGTCAGCATTGAGAACCCTGCGACGTGCCCCGTCGCAACCACCACGCAGATGTGCGGCCTTGCGGCTGGCGATCAGGTGATCGTCTTCGATCGCACAGGTGTATGGGACGTGTTCTCAGTCGATCACATTGATGGTGGCGCCATAACCTTGAAGGGCCAGGCGTCGACCCGCGAATATGCCACCGGCTCGAACGTCGCGGAAGCGATGGCCGTCACCTACGCGCTGAAGGCCGATCCCGCCTCCGGCGCCTTTCAACTGGTGCGTGCCAATGGATCCGATCCGGCACAGCCGCTCCTCGATCACGTCGTGAAGCTGGAGTTTCGCTACTTTGGTCAGGCAGCGCCACCACATATCCTAGACGATAGCGAGATGAGGCCGCGGGTCAGTTATGGCCCGGCGCCTCCACCGTTCGACGAATCGCTTCCCGGATGGCCGGCAGGTGAGAGCTGCACATTCACCATCGTTGATGGCCATCACGAGACGCGGCTGAGTACGCTCGGCGCACCGGGTTCGATCGTCGAGATTGCCCCTGAACTATTGACCGACGGTCCGTGGTGTCCGGATGCCGGCGCACGCAATCGCTTCGATGCTGATCTGCTGCGCATCCGTCGTGTGCGCTTCACCCTGCGGGTGCAAACGGCAGTGGCGTCGCTGCGCGGACCGGCTGGCCTGCTCTTCACGCATGGTGGTTTGTCGAGATCCGCACGGCGCACAGTGCCCGACGTCGAGATCCAGTTTGACGTCACGCCGCGGAATCTGAACCTGGAACCTGGAACCGGGAACCCGGAACATGAATGAGCGTGGCGTCGCGCTGATCCTTGTGCTGCTCGTGATGATGACGCTCAGTGCGTTGTCAATGTCGTTGGCTGTTATGGTGTCCACTGAGAGCCGCGTCGCGGCCAACTACCGCGACGGCATCGAGGTGTTGTACGGCGCCGAGGCCGCGCTCGAACGCGTGCTGCCGGACCTGGCTGCTGAATCTGACCTGAGCGCCGTCCTCACTGGCCTCACTCTCTCTGCGTTCATCGATGGTCCTGCCGGCGTGCGCCAGATGCCGGACGGCACGTTCACGGATCTGCGCGCGCTGACCTCGATGGTGAACTGCGGTCGTCCGGTGTGTAGCGATGTGGATCTCGACGAGGTGCGCGACGACAGGCCATGGGGGCAGAACAATCCTCGATGGCAGTTGTACGCGTATGGTCACCTGTCTGCCCTTGGGGCCGGCCCCTCGAGTTCGCTCGGGGCAAGCGGCTCGCGCGCTTACGTGGTCGTGTGGGTGGCCGACGATCCCTCGGAGACCGACACGGACCCGTTGACGGATGGTGGTGGTGAGGAGAACCCGGGCCGCGGCCGACTAGCGGTCAGGGCACATGGCTATGGGCCTAACGGCACCCGGAGAGTCATTGAGGCCACCGTAGCCGTGGGTGACCCCGGGTTCAGCGTCCTTTCCTGGCGCGAGATTCGCTAAGTTGCACAGTCAGCTGCAGGTCTGGGGGCTTGGGACCGAAAACAGGGGGAGGAATACCTTGACCACTCGTTGCCGGGGCCGGAGAATCCATCGCATGAAGTCGTCGGCGATTGCTGTCGTGATCCTGTCGTGCGTGCTCGTCACCACCACAGGTGTCTCTGCCCAACTTGGCAGCATCGCTAAAAAGGAATCCGAGCGCCGCAAGACGGCGCCGTCAGGGAAGGTGTACACCAACGACAGTCTTTCGCCCGCGCCGGAGCCCTCGTCGGCACCGGCAACGTCCGGCTCTGACGCGGCACCTGCCGCTTCATCGTCGGACACTGACAAGTCGGGGGTCGATAAGTCGACGACAGACAAATCAGCGGCTGATACGACAGACAAGGCTGCACCATCGAAACAGGTCAGTGCAGACCCCGCGGAGCGCAAGAAGGACGAAGCCGAGTGGCGCGAGCGCATCAAGAATGAGCGCGAGGCGCTCGATCGGGCGAAGTCATACGCCGACGCACTGCAGACCAAAATCAATTCGCTCAACACCGACTTCGTCAACCGCGATGATCCTGTGCAGCGGGCGGCCATTGCCGCCCAGCGCGACAAGTCGTTGGCAGAGATGGATCGGTTGACGAAAGAAATCGCCGAGCACACCAAAAAGATTGCCACCATTCAACAGGACGCTCGCCGCGCCGGCGCTCCTCCTGGCTGGGTTCGCTAGACCATTGTTGATTGATGACCTTTGATTACTGATTGGATTGATGATGGGAGATTGCTGATTGTTGATTGAGAGCCCGCCAATCAAGCACCGCCAATCACTAGCCAACAATCAATCAAAGATCGGCCATCATCGATCACCAATGGCATCACTTCCGGTCTTAATAGTCGAAGACAAGGATTCGCTGCGGACGATGCTCCGGCATGCGCTCGAAGCGCATGGCCACGCCGTGCTCGAAGCGCGCGATGAACCCGAGGCCGTCCAGCAACTGCAGCAGGCTCGTCCGGTCGTCGTTCTCACCGACCTGAAGCTTCCCGTCGGCGATGGCTTCGGCGTGCTCCGCGCCGCGAAAGAGCTCGACCCCGAATTGCAGGTGGTCGTGATGACCGCCTACGGAAGCATCCAGGATGCCGTCACCGCCATGAAAGAAGG
>Ga0126304_10001605_pt1 | contig 10743 bp, 8 predicted proteins | sample Plot25_FD_92538 | JGI IMG/M metagenome (GOLD analysis project Ga0126304, IMG submission 92538) | Serpentine soil microbial communities from UC McLaughlin Reserve, CA, USA - Plot25 | ecosystem: Environmental > Terrestrial > Soil > Grasslands | place: USA: UC McLaughlin Reserve, Lake County... | reverse complement strand
CTCATCTCAGCCGGCCTGGGGCGCCGCGCCGCGAGACGTGCCGCTGCCTGTTGAACCGCCATCAGCCCCACGAAGGCAACGATGAACACCAGCCATCCGGAAAACGTGTGGAAGAATCCGTCGGCTGCCTTTGGACTGAACCATTCGGCGGCGATCCCGGTACCTGCGACCCGAGCCGCATTGGCGAGAATCGCAATCGGGACGGCGCTCACGGCAATCAGGATGCGCGATCCGGTGCGGCGCTCCGTAAAATATCCGAGCACGATCGCGAGCATGACGAGCGACACCAGCGATCGAATCCCGCTGCAGGCCTCGGCGACCTCGAGGGTGCGAGAGGGCAGGCGCAGGATGTTGCCGTCCCGCAGCACCGGAATGCCCACGGCAGAAATCGCCTGCTCCCCCACCTGCGACGCGAACAGCTGCAGCGGAAACGCGATCTGGTTGAAGATGATCGCTGGAAGCGGAACCATCAACACAAGAAAGAGGATTGGAAACGCTAGGACCCTGAGGTGTTGCCAGCCCCACAGAAACCAGATCGTTCCGGCGATCACACCGATCAGCGACACGCGCGTGAGAAAGAGCTCTGCGCCGAAGGTTCCCGCCAACCAGATGCCCAGACTCAGCGCAATCAAGGCAGCGCCCGCGAGGGCGGGACGGACCTCGGCCGCCTCGAGTGCTCGTCGCCGCTCCCACGCAAAGTAAAAGGCGAGAGGGAGTACAAAGAATCCATGAGAGTAGTTGTCATCACTGGCCCACTGCTGAACGAGCGATGACAACATCCTCCAATAGGCGAACCCGATCGCGGCAACGACCGCCGCCAGCACAAGCCAGACGCGGCGTTCCCCCATCGTTAGGCCTGGGTGACGATTGCTCCCGAACGCCGGCGGCGCAGCGCCAACCCGGCGAGACCCGTTCCAATCAGCAGCATGGAGGCCGGCTCGGGACTCTCCGAGAGTCCATCCTCGGCGCTGAGCCGGATCAGGAAGCTCCTCGCCCCGGCCCAATCACGCAGGCCGAACGCCACCTTCAACGAGTCGGATGCTCCGGCGACTCCAGTGAACAGCAGTACGTCGCCGACGTTGGTCAACTCATTCGCCGTCACCGCGGCATTCCCGCCGAGGTAAGTCGCGCTCCGTTCCAACCCTGAGCGCTGCGCGAAGCTGAACCCATCCGTGTCGTTGGAGATGGAGTACCCGGCTGGAACGTAGGACGGGTTTCCGCCTTCGTCGAGAGCATCGTCGTCGTCGAGCGGATCGAATATTTCCGCCCGCAGGGTGTTCCAGGTGGAGCCGGCGCCAGACACCATCAGACTCAACGCGTAGTCGGTGTTGAAAGCGAGGCCGGACACCTGCAGCACGGCCGACGAGCCGACGGTTGGCAAGTTCACCGCAAGTCCGAAGACCGAAGTGCCCGCCACCGATGCCGTTCCGATGACGTTCCCACCGTTCGTGGTGGTTAACGTTCCCACAGTCACGGGGTCGGCCGATGCGACCGCAGGTAGTAGTGCCAGGGTGATGGCACCCACTGTTGAACAACGCTTGAGCAAGGAGACCTCCTGTTCCGTCCCGAGTCAGATTGAAAATGGGAACCGGCGCATGGCGCCGGCCACCGCGAGCAGCACTCCCCCCGAGAACAGCATCGCCGTGGGCTCGTTGGCGAATGCGTCCGTCGTCTGGGCGACAACCGTGGACATTTCGGCAGAGAAGTCGGCACGGCCGTAGGCAAACGCGGTAGCAGCCGCGAGGAGCACAATTACAAGAACCAACAGTGCCTTCATTTTCCCGTCCGTTACTCTGTTTTCCTCCGCCGGGTCGTACTTCACAGCGTCTGTCCGGCGGCGCAAGGCGTTGTGCAAGGAGCCGTCCAGTGCCTGCTAAGTTCTGCTGGCTCTTCAATATCCGGCGATCTTCACGACCTGTGGTACAGTCACGTTTTCCCGGATCGCATTGATTGACATGTAAACGCTACAGAATCGTGTTGGCAGATCGCACCCGAGGGCGGGTGCGACGCTTCACGCTTCCGCTGCGGGCCACGATCGCAGCAGCGCTCTGCGTGCTCGCCGTCCCGGTACTGATCGGACTCGGGGCGCGCTGGAGCGCCCGGTCCACCATCGCGTCGCTCCGAGCCGAGAACGAGTCGCTGGAGATGGAAGTCGCAAGCTATCGCGAAGCGACCGGCCAGCTGGCCGCGCAGATCTCCTCCCTGCAGTCGGAGGTGGACGACATCGGCGTTCGTGCTGCAGTCGATCCCGCCTCGGACGCGGCGATCAATCGACTTCCGGAGCGGGTCCGGACGCGGGCGATGGGCGGCGGCGCGGTTGCGGCTCCCGTGCTCAGCGGCATCTTCGGCTCGCCCGATAATTCGTTCGGCGTGCTCCGCGACCTGCTCGGCGTTCTCGAGGAGCGACTCAAGACCGTTCGCACCGGGGTTGAACGCCGACAGGCGCTCGCGTCCGCCACTCCATCGATCTGGCCGATCGCCGGATGGATCTCGTCGGGGTACGGCAACCGGCGCGACCCATTCAACGGCAACTCCGACTTTCACCCCGGCCTGGACATATCCGGACGACTCGGCCAGCCGATTCAGGCGCCGGCTGACGGGATCGTGGACGACGCGTCGTTCAGCGGCGATTATGGCAATCTGGTGACGCTGAACCACGGCTTCGGCCTGTCTACCCGCTACGGTCATCTTTCACGGTTCGCGGTCGCGCCCCGGCAGCAGGTTCGGCGCGGGCAGGTCATCGGCTACGTTGGTTCGACGGGTCGATCGACGAGCGCCCATCTTCACTACGAAATCCTCGTCAACGGACAACTTACGAATCCGCTCAACCTTCTCGCCGGAAAGTAGAAGTAGTACAATCGGGAGATATCCCCCGACGGATTTCTCCCTTAAATGATAGTCAACACCCTCCTCGCGAAAGTCATCGGCACGCAGAACGAGCGTGACCTGAAGAAAATCCGGCCGATGGTCGCAGAAGTGAACGCGAAGGAGCCGGAGATCGCGAAGTTGTCGGACTCTCAGCTGCGCGAGAAGACTGAGCAGTTCCGCCAACGCCTTACAGCCGGAGAATCCATCGACGAGCTGCTGCCCGATGCCTTCGCCGTCGTCCGGGAGGCGGGCAAGCGGGTCCTGAACATGCGGCACTTCGACGTCCAGCTCATTGGCGGCGTCGTGCTCCATCGGGGCCGGATCGCGGAAATGAAGACCGGCGAAGGCAAGACGCTGGTCGCGACCCTGCCCGCTTATCTCAATGCCCTCGGCTCGCAGGGCGTTCACGTCGTCACTGTCAACGACTACCTTGCGCGCCGCGACTCCGAGTGGATGGGCCGGCTGTACCGATTTCTAGGTATGTCGGTCGGTGTCATACAGCACGACCTCAACGACCAGGAACGCCAGGTCGCCTACGCAGCCGACATCACCTACGGCACGAACAACGAGTTCGGCTTCGACTACCTTCGCGACAACATGAAGTTCGACCTTGCGCAGTACGTGCAGCGCGGGCACAACTTCGCGATCGTCGACGAGGTCGACAGCATCCTGATCGACGAAGCACGGACGCCGTTGATCATTTCAGGCCCTGCCGAGGAGTCGACCGACCTGTATTACGAGGTCGACCGGATCATCCCGGGTCTCAAGCCCGGCGCGGTCACCCAGGGGAACGTCAAGGCGGAGGATCGGGACGAGCTCGAGAAAACCGGTGACTACCTCGTCGACGAGAAGCACAAGACGGTCACGTTGACCGAGACCGGCATGGCCAAGGCGGAGCGAATGCTGTCGCATCGCCTGCAGCCGGGCGGCCTCTACGATCCGGCCAACATGCCGCTGCTCCACCACATCCATCAGGCTCTGCGCGCGCACACGCTGTTCCGGCTGGACGTCGACTACATGATCAAGGACGACGGCGTCGTGATCGTCGACGAGTTTACCGGACGCCTGATGCCCGGCCGGCGCTGGAGCGACGGCCTGCACCAGGCGGTGGAAGCGAAGGAAAGGGTGAAGATCGAACGCGAGAACCAGACGCTCGCGACGGTCACCTTCCAGAACTACTTCCGCAAGTACGCCAAGCTCTCCGGCATGACCGGCACGGCCGATACCGAAGCCGAGGAGTTCAACAAGATCTACAAGCTGGACGTGATGGTGATCCCCACCAATCGCGTCCTCAAGCGCGTCGAAGAGCCCGACACGGTCTATCGCACCGAACGCGAGAAGTACGACGCGATCGTCACCGACATCATCGAGAAGCAGGCGCAAGGCCGCCCGGTGCTCGTCGGCACCGTTTCGATCGAAAAGTCAGAGCGCCTCTCGAAGCTGCTGAAACTCCGCGGCATCAAGCATGTCGTCTTGAACGCGAAGTATCACGCCCAGGAAGCGGAGATCGTCGCGCAGGCGGGCCGCAAGGGTACGGTGACGATCGCGACCAACATGGCCGGCCGCGGCACCGACATCCTCCTCGGCGGCAACCCCGAGTTCATCGCCCGGCAGCAGACGCTCGGTGACGAGCTCGCGGACAAGCTTCCGAAGAGCGAAGCAAAATTCGTCGATGACGAGGAGTTCGTCTACTTCTATCATCTCGATAACTACTATCGCGTCGCCCGCCCGGAGTACGAGCGCATCTACGCGGGGCACAAGCAGGTTACCGACGCCGAACACGACGAAGTCGTCAACTCCGGCGGCCTTCACATCATCGCGACCGAACGGCACGAAGCGCGGCGTATCGACAACCAGCTGCGCGGCCGCGCCGGGCGTCAGGGCGATCCCGGCTCCTCACGCTTCTACCTCTCACTCGAAGATGACCTGATGCGCATCTTCGGGTCGGATCGCATCTCCGGCCTGATGCAGAAGCTCGGGATGGAAGAAGGCGTCCCGATCGAGCACGGCATGGTCACGCGCGCGATCGAGCGCGCGCAGAAGCAGGTCGAGGCGCAGAACTTCTCCGTCCGCAAGCACCTGCTCGAATACGACGACGTCATGAACAAGCAGCGCGAAAGTGTCTACGCGCTGCGCCGTCAGCTGCTCGAAGGCAAGATCCGCTTCGACGCCGAAGGAGATGAGGCCGGCGAAGAGATCGACAGCCGCGAGTACGTGCACGGCCTCGCCGAAGATCTGCTGGCGAGCACTGCGGAAACCTACGCCGGCCGCGAGATCGACATCGAGGAGCGCGACTACAACGCATTCAAGGGGGCGGTCTCCGAAATCTTCGGCTTGGAGCCGGCGGAGATCGATGCGGTCGGGATCGACGACATGACGGCCGAAGAGGCGACCGACGCACTCTGGCCCGTTATCCTCGAGAAGTACGAGAGCAAGGAAAAGCTCATTCCCGCCGAGATCCTGCGCCGAGTCGAACGCGACATCATGCTGCAGATCGTCGACGCGCAGTGGAAGGATCACCTTTACAGCCTCGACCATCTCAAGGAAGGGATCGGCCTGCGCGGCTACGGTCAGCGCGATCCGCTGGTCGAGTACAAGAAGGAAAGCTACGCGCTGTTCAAGGCAATGCGCGACCGGATCGAGGAAGAGATCGTCCGCTACCTGTGGCGGTTGACACCGGTCATTGGCGAAGACGGAGCCGCACCACCGGTCCGCCCGTCCGCCCCGCGGCCCCGACGGCCGCCCCAGATCACCATGAGCGGACCGTCAACGGCACCGCCGCCGTCCCCCTTCGGCGCGATTGGCGGCGGCCGACCGAACGCGGCACCGGACGCGCCGAGACCGGCGCGCGTCGGCGGTGACGACTCGATCCGCCAGGTCAAGCGCGACGAGCCCAAGGTCGGACGCAACGACCCGTGTCCGTGCGGCAGCGGTAAAAAATATAAAAAATGTCACGGGGCATAGACAACCTTCCCATTGCACTCACGTTCGACGATGTGCTGCTCGTGCCGCGGCACTCACTGGTTCTTCCGAGCGCGGTTGACGTCTCGTCCTCGGTTACCCGCAAGATCAAGGTCAACGTCCCGCTGCTCAGCGCGGCGATGGACACGGTCACCGAATCGCGGCTCGCGATTGCGATGGCGCAGCAGGGCGGCATCGGCATCGTCCACAAGAATCTGACGCCCGGCGAGCAGGCGTCCGAAGTGGATCGGGTGAAGCGCTCCGAGAGCGGGATGATCGTCGACCCGATCACCCTCTCCCCTGCCAACCGGATCTACGAAGCGCTCGATCTGATGAAGAAGTACCGCATCTCCGGGGTACCAATCACCCAGGACGGCGGCAAGGAAGGACGCCTGGTAGGCATTCTCACGAACCGCGACCTGCGCTTCGAGACGAATCTGGACCGGCCGATCTCCGACATCATGACGCGCGATCCGCTGTTCACGGTTCCCGTGGGCACGACGCTCGAACAGGCACGCGAATTCCTGCACCGACACAAGGTCGAGAAGCTTCTCGTCGTCGACGACCGGTTCATGCTCAAGGGCCTGATCACGGTCAAAGACATCCAGAAGATGATCAAGTACCCGAACGCGTGCAAGGATGCGCTCGGAAGACTTCGGGTCGGGGCGGCGATCGGCGTCGGCAAGGACGCGGTCGAGCGCGCCGAAGCACTCACCGCCGCGGGCGTGGACATTCTGGTGATCGACACCGCACACGGCCACTCGCAGGGCGTGCTCGACATGGTGGCCAGGCTGCGCCGTGACTATGCTGGCGTGGAACTGGTCGCCGGTAATGTGGCGACGGGCGAGGCGACTGCCGCATTGTGCGACCTGGGCGTCGACGCAGTCAAAGTGGGGATCGGCGCGGGGTCGATCTGCACGACCCGCGTCGTAGCCGGGATCGGCGTGCCCATGATCTCGGCGATTGCTGAGTGTGCCGCTGCCGCCGCACGGCACGGCGTTCCGGTCATCGCCGATGGCGGGATCCGCTACTCGGGCGACCTCACCAAAGCCATTGCCGTCGGCGCCAGCACCTGCATGATCGGCAGCCTGTTCGCGGGCACCGACGAGAGTCCCGGCGAGATGATTCTTTACCAGGGACGCAGCTTCAAGGAATACCGCGGCATGGGATCGCTGGGCGCGATGCGCCGCGGCAGCCGAGACCGCTACTTCCAGGATGAATTCGACCTGGACGCAAACCCGGAAGCGGGCGAAAAGCTGGTTCCGGAAGGGATCGAAGGAAGAGTCGCCCACAAGGGGTCGGTTGCCGCGATGATCCACCAGCTCACCGGCGGTCTTCGCGCCGGGATGGGTTACTGCGGCAGCCCCGACATCCCGTCACTCCAGCGGGACGCGAAAATGATCCGGGTCACCCCTGCGGGGCACCGTGAAGGGCACGTGCATGATGTGATCATCACGAAGGAAGCCCCGAACTATCGCGTCGAGTAGTTAACTCTTTTCGCTCCCTCGTCGTCCTAATGCGCATGACTGGAATGCGCACCGCCACGCTCGTCACTCTCCTCATCACCGCGGCCGGGCTTTCTGCGCAGGACCGCGAATTCATCGCCGCTATGGAACGCGCTCAGCAACAGCGTCCTTCGTCGATCGGATCCACGGCACGGATCGCGCCGGCGACCGAGAGCGGCACACCGCTCAGGCTCTCGGGCCGCATCGCCGGCCTCGATGGACGGCCGCTCGCGAACGCGATCGTCTTCGCCTACCACACCGACAAAAACGGGCTGTACGACGCCAAAGACAAGGGGCCGCACTCGTGGCGGCTGAAGGGATGGGCGCGGAGCGACGCAGAGGGTCGTTTTACCTTCGAGACGATCAGGCCCGGCTCCTACCCGAACGAGCGCAACCCGGCGCACGTGCACTTCGCCGCGTTCACCCCCAGCGGCGAGCGTTATCACGCCGGCGAGGTGCAGTTTAGCGACGATCCGTTGCTTTCCTCCGCCCAGCGGCAGCAATCCGAGCGCGACGGCGAATTCGGTGAAGTGCGTCCAGTCAGAACCGACGGAGGAATGCAGATAGTGGAGTTCGCCCTGCGCCTGAAGCCCGCGGACCGTTTTTAGCGCGATCGCTCTCCCCAGTCGATGCGGATCTGGCGACGGTCAGCGCCGTCGTCCTCGATCGTCACTTCGATGGCGCTTCCGGGCGGGGTGTTCCACCGCTCCGCCCATTCGATCGCTACGACACCATCCCCGGCGATGAGCTCGTCGAGGCCGAGATCGTCGACTTCGCGTGACTCGAGTCGATAGAGATCCACGTGATACAACACGAGGCGTCCGGAGTATTCCTGGATCAGCGTAAAGGTCGGGCTGGAGACGTCGTCCGACGGTGCATCGAGTCCGCGGGCGAGCCCTCTTACAAAGGCGGTCTTGCCGGCCCCGAGCGCGCCGTGCAGAAGGACGACGTCTCCGGGAGAGAGCGTGCGGCCGAGCGCTTCGCCGGCAGAGAACGTTTCCTCTTCGCTGTTACTCAGGACCTCCGGCATCAGGACGCGTCGCGCTGTTTGGCCTTCTGCTTCGCCGTCAGCTCCAGAATCGCATCGCTGATGTGCGAGAGGACGTCGGTGGCGACAAGCGAGACCTCACCCTCGTCCGCCTCCGCAAGATCACCCGCGGAGCCGTGAAGATAAACGGCGATCTTGCAGGCAGCCTCGGCGTCGAGCAGCTGAGCGAACCATGCCGCCACCATCCCGGTGAGCACGTCGCCGGTTCCACCGGTCGCCATCCCGGCGTTCCCGGTGAGATTGAGAAACGAACGATTGTCGGGGCCGGCGATGACCGTGCGATGGCCCTTGAGAACGACGTGCAGCTTGTGCGCGGCGGCGAAATCACGCGCGACATTGAGGCGGTCGTTCTGGACCTGTTCGACGCTCAGATCGAGAAGCCTCGCCATCTCACCAGGATGCGGGGTGATGATCATGTCGACGCCGTCGCGCCCGGCCAGTCGTTCTGGTTCCTCGACAAACGCGTTCAACGCGTCTGCGTCGAGCACCAGCGGCACGCCGGCGCGCTCGACCAGCGCCTGCACGAAAGCCGACGTCGACGGGGATTGCCCGAGCCCGGGTCCGGCGGCGATCACGTCCGCCTTGATCTCGAGGACGCGATCGAGCGAGGCGTAATCGATCGTGCCTTCGGGCGTTTCGTCGAGCGGCTCGGTCATGTACTCGGCCGCCATCGACGCCAGGATCGGAACGCACGAACGCGGCGCAGCGATGGTCACGAGGCCCGCGCCGCAGCGCAGGGCGCCGAGCGCTGCGAGGTGCGCGGCACCGGTCTTACCCATCGAACCGGCGATGATCAGCACCCGTCCGAAATCACCCTTGTGAGACTCGGCGGCACGCACCGGCACCAGTTCGCGCATGCGCTCACGGGTAAGGAGCTCGACGTAGGGGCCTTCAACGTCGTCGATGATCGGGTGCGGGATGCCGATGTCGGCGATCACGAGATCGCCCGCGTGGGCGTCAGCCGGCGGAAGTACCAGCGGGATCTTTGGTGCGGCGAGCGTCACGGTCATCGCCGCGTCGATCGCGTCACCTTCGACTTCGTGTGTGTCTGCGGAGAGCCCCGTCGGCAGATCGATTGCCACGACCGGCACGCCGAGATCGTTGACGTCGGCGACGACCGTTTCAAGCAGGCCGCTCAGCCGGCCGTGGAAACCGGTCCCGAGAATCGCATCGACGAGGAGATCGCACTCGGAGATCTCGCTGAAATGCAGCTCCCAGTCCTGTGCGCTGGTGATCTCCACGACGGTGAGTCCGATCCGTCCGAGCACTTCGAGGTTGGTGCGCGCGTCGCCGCGGATCTCGCTGACGCTGCCCAGAAGAAACACCGATGTCTCGATGCCGCGCTGCAGGAGGGTCCTGGCGACGACGAATCCATCGCCTCCGTTGTTACCCTGTCCGCAGAGAACACCGACGTGGCTTGCGGCGATGCCCTCAAACGCGGCCTCCATCGCCGCGACGGCCTGGCGGCCTGCGTTCTCCATCAGCACGACCGACGGGATGCCGACGTCATCGATCGTGCGGCGATCCGCTTCCCGCATCTGCTGAGTGTTGAGCACGCGCATCCGGGCCAGCGTATCCCCTGTGCTAGACTCCGTCAATCCACCTTATTTCAGCAATCCATTCCTGAAACACGCGGTTTTCAACGAGGTCGGCCTGGATGGCTCTTCGCGGCGCAGTGTACGTGAACGGCACGATCAAACCCGCGCACGAGGCGGTCGTGCCCGTGTACGATCATGGATTTTTGTACGGCGAGGGGGTCTACGAAACGCTGCGCACTTACAACAAAGTGCCGTTTCTGTACGATCGTCATCTGCACCGGCTGCGTGCATCGGCGGAGCGCATCCGGCTGCCCGTGCCGTTCGGCGATGCCGACATGGCAAGCTGGATCGACCGCACGGTTGCAGCCGCCGGCGAGATGCAGGAGGCGTACATCCGGATCCTGTTCACACGCGGCGTCGGTGAACTGAACTACGATCCGCGGTCCACACCCGATCCGACCGTCGTGATCATCGTCAAGCCGCTCGAGGAACCTCCGGCGCGCGTGTTCAACGACGGGATCAATATCTGCCTCGTCGCGATCCTGCGCAATCATCCAGGGTCGGTCAACCCCCTCATCAAGGCGAACAACCTGCTGAACAACGCGCTCGCGATGCAGGAAGCCAATCGGCGCGGCGGTGAAGAAGGACTGATGTGCAACTATCGCGGCGAGTTGTCGGAATGCTCGCAGGCCAACTTCTTCATGGTGCGCGGCGGTATGGTGCTCACGCCGAAATCGGAGGCGGGGCTGCTCGAAGGCATCACCCGCGCTTTCCTCTTCGAGGTCGGTCAGGAGGCAGGTATAGAGGTGCGCGAGGCTGTTCT
>Ga0126304_10001602_pt1 | contig 10751 bp, 11 predicted proteins | sample Plot25_FD_92538 | JGI IMG/M metagenome (GOLD analysis project Ga0126304, IMG submission 92538) | Serpentine soil microbial communities from UC McLaughlin Reserve, CA, USA - Plot25 | ecosystem: Environmental > Terrestrial > Soil > Grasslands | place: USA: UC McLaughlin Reserve, Lake County... | reverse complement strand
GGTGATAGCGTGCTCCATGACCCGTCTCCTATGCATGAGGCTCGGCGCCAGCCATCCGGCGCAAACCTCGACGCCTGCATACTGTGAGACGGGTCGCCCTATCTCAGGCGAACATCTGGTCTATCGTCGGCGCGGCGCCGAAGCGCGGCGAACAGGGGGGTCGTTGTCCTGACTAGCTGTACAGTCCCGGATAGTGATGGCGCATCATCATTCCTGAGTCATCAGGAGGAGGATGCACTTTGGCAGAGGTTCTTCATGGCAGCGCCCGCACGACGCCGCGTTTTCGAGCCGAGCTCCAAGCGTCGCAAGAGAGCACCCGGGCCCTGGCCGCGCGATACGGCTTGAACCCCAAGACGGTCGCCAAGTGGCCATTCAGGAGGCCTGGACCAAGGACCCGTCACCCTTCAAAATCAACCCGCACCAGCTCATCCCGAGACCAAACAAGTAGCACTGGCTATTATGGTGTAGTCGTTCGTTGCAGATTGTGCTGCTGACGCGAGTGATGTCCTTTCTACCCGCGCCCGCAATCGTATCGTTGCCGAACGTGGATGTTCCGGCTGGCATAAGCGGATTCGAGCGGGTTCTGTTCGAGTTCCCGCTCAGTGAGGCAAATCTCGCGCGAATCCTGAGCGGCGTATGGTTTCTGTGCAGCTTTTCTAGGTTGCACGCCTACTACTCCCCCGGGGTGTCAGAGCATCGGATTGAGCCTTCTCTCGCTTTGAGGCAATTCCGGTACTACACGGACCTACACGGCGTTCCAATCGCCTTTTGCAACTGGGCCTGGCTGAGCGGAGCCGTTCTGGACGATGTCTTTCGAACGGGCCGTGATCTGAAGCCGCACGAGTTTAGATGCGGCGACCTGCCTTTCTTTTATGAGTTCCTTGCGCCCTTCGGTCATTGTCGAGCAGTGGTGCGCGAGCTTCGCGAGCTTCCGAGTTTTCGTGGCCGACGCATCCCAGCAATTCGGACTAAGGTGTGCAACAACAGCTCACCCGTTCCCAAGCTCAAATACTTCCACTTCTGATCGGCCGCACGGCTCTCGTTGTGTGCGCCTCTGGATGCCGCACTTGTCTCGCCGGAAGGGGCTGGTCCAATATACGGGCGAGCAGGCAGCCCGTTGCGCACGAGATGCCGGTTCGCTTCTGTTGGAGGAATGTCATGGGGAAAAGTCTGAAGCTTCAAGATATAGCCCGTCAGAGCGGTACAGCGGCGATGGTGGGCGACATCGCGGCGGGGTTGGTTGGAAACCAAGCTGCACAGATTGAGCGACTCACGAAACTAGTTCATATACTTTGGAAGCACGCGGAAGCAATGGAAAGTATAGTTCAGGTTATACCTGAAGGATTAAAAATTAAAACCGGTCAATCAGAGGTACTTGTACTCAAAACGGGAGGAATTATTTTAGACGGTCAGAGGATTCTCTTAAATACACCTGGCAAGCAGATATCTCTCCCTTTCTAGACTTCGTTAGGCCCTTCCGCGGAGTTCTGATTCTTGATCAGCGGCTTGGGCCGAGACGGCGCAGCATGAGGCGGATCATGGCGACGGCGGACGAACGCTCCCGCCTTGCGAGCGTGGCCTTGGCCATGATGTACTTGCCGCCCGTGGAGATCATGCAGTCCTTTGTCGACGACCTCAGAGCGCAGGCGCCGCTCGCATGCGGTCAACCACGCTCGCGGAGCTGCGCGGCCTCAAGGTCCGGGTGCAGGCGGGGTACCGTTAAGGCAAGTCGCGGGCTACCCTGAAGCCGTTCGCGTAATACCGCACGTCCGAGTCATACTTGAACCGGGCGGAGGAGCGGACATAAGTTCCCTCGCTGGCGAACGAACCGCCTCGCAGGACCCGTTCGCGGCAATTCGGCGAGACCCAAGCCGAGCCGTCGTTTGGCGCCCCGCGATAGTTCTCATGCCAACAATCCGCGACCCACTCGGCCGCATTGCCCGCCGTATCGTAAAGACCGAACGGATTCGCGGCGTAGCTCCCGGACGGGCTCGTCTGCTGGAGCGCCGCCGCGAGGCAGCCCACGCAATTAGCCTGACCGGCTCGCGCCTCCGACCCCCACCAGAACAACGTCTGGGAGCCGCCGCGAGCGGCATATTCCCACTCTGTTTCGCTTGGCAGGCGGTATTTCCTTCCAGTCTTCGCTGCGAGCCATTCGAGGAACTCGGTCGCGTCCGTCCAGGAGACGTTCGTAACCGGACGGCCTGCGCGGCCCCAGCCTCGGTCCGGGGGACGATATTTGCAGCCCTGCTCGTCGACGCAGCGGTCCCACTCCTCGAATGTCACCTCGCGCCGGCCGATCGCAAAGTGATGAGCGATCGTGACCCGGTGCCTCGGGCGCTCGTAGAACTCGTTCGAGCCCATCTCGAAGCTGCCGGCCGGGACGACGACGAGCTCCGGGCATTCCGGGCAATCGCGCAGCGACGCGCCTGGCGACGCCGTGCCGGCTGCCTGCGCGGGCTCGGTCGCTCCGGGCCGGGGCACCCGGTCAGCTGATGCCGAAGGCGCCGCGCCCTCCGGCCCGGAAACTAACGCAAGCGGCCGCTGCAACGTCGACATCGTCCAGGGCACCTGCTGGCCTTGAGTTGCGCGAAAGACCGCGGCGCGGACCTGATCGAACAATGTCTGGATTTCATTCGCCGGCGTGGTGAGGCCAGCAATCAGCTCCCGCGTGTAAAGGTTCGGATTGTCCGCTGTCCCCAGCAAAACCTTGCCGGGCTCGGCAGCAAGCGCCACAAACCAACCCTCGCCGGCTTCCGGCCTGGCGAGCCCAGCCGAGAAGCCGCGTAGCCGCTGCTCGAACGGATTCGCGCGCGCCGCATCGACGATAAGAATCCCGTCCACTGATGGAGCAAGCCGCTCCGCCACCAATGCCTGGGCGTCGACGCCGCTCGTCATGAGATCACGAAGGGTCTGCGTCTTCGCGTCAACGGGCAGCAGATAGTTGCGACGCGCGATCTGGATGCCGCGGCCGGCGAAATAGATGAGGCCGAGGCCGCCAGGCGGCAGCTTCTGCTTGAAGCCCGCGATGGCGGCGCGCAGATTGCGGTCATTCAGGTCAAAGTTCGCGTGGACCTCGAAGCCGATTTGGCGAAGCGCTGCCGCGACCGAACGCCCATCGGCAATGGCGCCGGGCACCGGCGCATCTGGATAGGCGCCGTTCCCGATCACAAGGGCGGATCGGGCATTACCGCCAGCCTTCTGAGACGTCTGCGCTACTACCGGCAAGATCGCAAGCCCTGCGACCATAAACCCGACGACGCCGGCCAGGAGAGTGCGCCAGCAACGGCTTCTGGCATCGATCCGCACCCCGGCCCCGATCGCCCGTTGGGAAGACAAGGTACTCGCCATCGCGACCGGCATTCCTTGAGCCCCCATCCTATTGCAGGCCGGTGGTATCCTGCTCCCTAACGGTGATCGTGATTGGCGCTGATGTCACTGGCGGGCGGTGCACTACATGATCGTGATCTCCGAGGACGAGCTGGAGGCGGTGGCGGCCCGGACGCAGCGTGACCTCAATCTCGGTCTGACCATTCCCGAGATGGAGATGCTGGGCGTCATTGGGGATTGGAACGTCGGACGACTTAAGCTCCGTGTCGACGAGAAGGTGATGGTGCCCGGTCCCGGCCTTCTGCGTGCCAGCGGGCGCTACGCCCATGTTGCGAAGCCCGATGCGGACCTTGAAACGGCTCAGGACAGTCGAACCGTCGAGGGGATAATGGAAGTAAACGTGAGCGCCGGCCGGAGCCGGCGTGCGCTTGGAGTCCTGGGCGGCGGCGCCGGCGCAGATCGCGGCGGCGCAGAAGCCGACTGACACGGGGAGAAAACCTCTCACGACGGCTCGATTGCTCCAAAAGCGCTCACGACGGGCACGATGCTAAGGCCTTAGGAGGGACGTAACAATAGTTCACATGCTTCAGACTGTGTGAAATAATGGCCTTGCCGGTCAAGGGAGCGGCGGTCGGCCGGCGGCGATGCGGCCTTGAGAGAGAAGGTAATGTCCATACGAGCACAGCCTCTCGCCCGGACCTGCCTCCAAGCCCTGCTCGCGCACGCTTTCCTTTTGATACTCCTTTTCGCCATTCTCAGCACTGCACCAACGGCCGCTCAGGAGCGTGGCGCCAAGCGCACGGCCGCGCCAGGCGGGGCGAGCGTTTATCTCATCGAGCCCAAGAATGGCGCGACCGTGGAGTCGCCGGTTATAATCCGGTTCGGCCTGAAGGGCATGGGGGTCGCGCCGGCGGGTATCGAGAAGGCGGGGACCGGCCATCATCATCTCCTGGTCGACGTGGGCGTTCCGCTCCTCGATCAGCCGATTCCGAACGACCCGCAGCACATTCACTTCGGCGCGGGCCAGACGGAGGCTGAAATCGCGCTTTCGCCCGGAGAACACATGCTGCAACTGCTGCTCGGTGACCATGATCATTTCGCTCATAACCCGCCTGTGATTTCGGAGCGGGTCCGGATCGTCGTCCCGCCCGAGGAGCGGCCGGCAGCAATCGCGGCGGATCCGACGGGCGCGTCCGGGCGCAAGCGCAGTCCACCGGGGGCGCGCGTCTTCTTCATCTACCCGCGGGACGGGGATTACATCTACCCGACTTCGACCATCCGCTTCGGCCTCAGCGAGATGGGCGTGGCGCCAGCGGGCATAGACAGGCCCGGAACGGGCCACCACCACCTCCTCATCGATGCCGACGAACCGCGGCTCGACGGCGAGGTCCCGAACGATCCGAAGCATCTGCACTTCGGTGCCGGGCAGACTGAGGTGAAGCTCACCCTACCAATGGGCACGCACACGCTTCAGCTCGTGCTCGCCGACGAAAACCACGTGCCTCACGACCCTGCGGTCATTTCGGAGCGGATCAAGGTTACCGTCAGGCCGGGAGGCCCACGGCGGCGCTGAGCGGGACTACGATGGCCGAAATGAGCTCTCGAGCGAACCGCGGCTTCCGACACGACCGCGGGCAAGATTCGCCCATCGGGCGTCAGGATGTGGCGCCTTTATGGTTAAAGCCGATCGGCATCGCACTCCGCGACGGATCGAGACCCATGATCTCGGGTTACGGGGCGCCGCCCAAGGGAAGGTCAGGTCTGCCGTTCGCGAAATACTCAAGGCACCACGTTGACTCGTACCGTGACGCGCGATGAGATGCCGGCCCCGCTCGCCAGCACGACGAACTGGTCGGGGCCGACATAGCCCGGCCGTGCCTTGTAGGCATAGGTGGAACGCCCGGCGACGCCTGCGGTCCCATGCCTAGCCCGGCTGATCAGCGAAATGCCGGAGAGCATCACCTCCCGCTCAGTCAAGCCACCGACCGCAGGGGCCGTCACCGTCTGGGTACAAGCGCCGCCGCTCCTCACCGTCATGTATTCGGTCGAATCGCTGCCCAGCGCCAAGCCGTAGCGAACCACGCTGCAATCCTGGGCGAGCGCCGGCTTAGCGAGCATGAGGGCGAATACGACGAGGATCCAGCAAAGCCATTGCAGTAAAGAGGGAGGAGTCATCGCGATCTCTACTGGCAGTAGTTCAAGCCGCTGACGACGAAGCAGCCGCGGATGCCGCCACCGCCTGTCGGGGCCGCAGCGGCCCGGCGCGGCCGCTCCGCCCGCACGGGCTCATGCACCGGATCACGCTCGATGGTGCGCCTTCTCGCCGCCTGGGCGCGACGGGCCTTCACTGAATCGGGCGCCTTCGCTTTCGCCTTCGGCTTTGCTTTCTCGATTTCGACGCAGTCGCCGTCGTCGTCGAGGCGTTCGCCCTTGGGGCAGGTCTTGGCGACGCAGGTGCCGTTGCGCAAGCTCTGGCGCGGCGAGCACACCATCGGGCAGACCCGGGCGCGCTTGCCCTTGAGAGCGTCGAGGAACTCGGCGCTCGGGAGGTCCGGCGCATCGAGCCGGGCGTATCGGGCGAAGTCCTTGACCGCGCGGGAGGTCGCGGGCCCGGCCCATTTGCGGTCGACCGCGCCGGTGAAGCAGCCGACGCGCTTCAGCTCCTGCTGGATTGCAGCGACAACTGCGGGGCCGGCCGGCGCGACCGCGGCCGAGCGCGACGGCTCGGCCGTCGCCGATAGCGAAGGCACGGCCGCGACCCGCGGCGGCGGGGGTGCGGGCACAGGCGCGTGTGCCGTCGCTGCTGCAGCGGGGAGCCGGGCGTTCTCTTCGGCAAGCGCGCGCTCGCGGGCGGCATGCTCCTCCGCGCGCCGGCGCTGTTCGGCCTCGAGTCGCTGCCAGGCCAATCGCTCCTGCTCCTCGCGCGCCGCCTTGTCGATCTCCGCTCGATGGGCGGTGTCTTGACCCTCGGTGCGGCGCTGTGCGAGCCCCTGGCGCTCCCGTGCGACCTTCTCTAGTGCCGCCCGGCGGGCGGCGTCCTGATCCTCAGTGCTGGGCTGTGCAAGCACCAGCCGCGCCGCGTCGCCGGTCACAAGGGCAACCCGCGTCTCCTGCGCCAAGGCCGAAGAGGACGCGATAAGCAGCCCAGCCAGAAGAAGCCTCAATATGCCCATGACCGTAAGCCCGATATGCCGTCGGCGCCGCACCCTTGAAGCCATGCGCGCCGCTGATTTGCTATATTTACAAGGAACCGACGCCCGGCGTAAGTGTGCGGGAGCACGCGGCGACCGGGTCGACCCGTCGCACGATGAAGGTGATGATGCCACTCGAACCAATGTTCGCCGCGCCGGAATTCCAGCTTGAGGGCGCCTACTTCCGGATGTCAGATGGCACCAAGGTCGTGCGCTGTATGGTAGAGGCGGCGGCCCTCGACGCGATCGCCGCGGCGCCGGGCGGCGCGACGCGCGCAGACGTATTCCGCGAGCACCAGCAGCGGATCCGGGAGATGGCCAGTCGCAATTATGACCGCCGCGAGCTCCGGCATGGGATCGTGGTCGTCACCCGCGCGGACTTCAAGGGCGCTGAAGAAAGCTGAGCGCGCCAGTAGCTGTCGGGCCCGTGCCGTCCCGAACGCCTTAGATGTGCAGTCCCGGATTGTGATGGTGCATCATCATTCCTGAGTCGTCAGCAGGGGATGCACGTGCACCTAAAGGCGCTGCGATGCGGACATCCTTCCAGGAGGCCTGGACCAAGGACCCATCACCCGTCAAAATGAACCCGCACCATCGGGAGACCAAACATCGGAGGCGGTCCACCTCCTCTCGCGCTCCGCGGGTGAAGGCTGTATATTCGCAGGCGGGCACGGACGGAGGCGTAGATGGCAGTCGACGTATTCCTCGACCTCAAAGACGTCGATGGAGAATCCAAAGATCACGAATACAAAGATAAGATCGACGTAATATCATGGTCGTGGGGCTATTCTTCGCCGGCTTGGCATGGTCAGCGAACGAGGCAAGTATCGGTGAACGACCTTGTCGTGAAAAAATACATCGATGTTGCCACTGCCAGGCTATCGAAGAGGTGCTGGGAAGCGAAGCTTATCGACGAGGGGACGCTGATTTGCCGCAAAGCGGGCGGCGCGAGCGCGTTGGATTACATGAAAATCAAGTTCGAGAAGGTATTGGTGACCGGATGCGCGATAACCGGCGAGCGCGTTAATGACCAGTTCGTCGAAAACATCACGCTGAATTTTCAGAAGGTCGCAATCTCCTATTATGAACAGGACAAGAGCGGCGCCAAGAGCAAAAAAGTCGAAAGCGAGCTGAATATCGGCGCTAAATAGCACATCCGGTCGGCCGCCTTGGCAGCCCGAATCTGACCGCTTGTGCTCGACCGCCGATCCGCTGCCAACAGCCCGACCAGGGAGCGCGCCCGGGATGTCCATGATCCTTAAGAGCGAGTGGAGGACCGAGCCCTTTCGGCACGGCACCGAGGCGGAGTTCGCGCGGGTGCGGGCGCTTTTCCAGCGTGCCGGCTACACCGACGAGGCGATCAGCCGGCGCGCCGGCGTTCCCAGCATTCATCACCTCGGCTCCGCGGAGGAGCGTGGAGACCTGCTGCGGGAATCCATTGACGCGATGACGCTGCTGCTCCACATTTTCTGTGACGGAGAATATATCCCTTGGCGTACCGTTCGGGAGTTCCTAGCCGCGTGGGAGATCGAGGCACTCCAGACGCTCGGACTCCTACACGATGTTCCGGGAAGCCCGGATCTGAGCGCCGCGACGGTCGCGCTCTATCCGATCCAGGGCGTGTACGTCGCCGGCGACCGTCACGTGCATCTCGAGGCTACTCAGGCGCGGCCGCCCGCCGACGTGGTCTATTCCGCCCTCACGCCGGAGGCCGCCCGCTTCCTGCGCTTCTTCCCGCGCGATCCGCGCGGGGACATGCTCGATCTCTGCTCCGGCACCGGCATTGCCGCGCTCCTCGGCGCATCGAGCTTCGCAGGTCACGCTTGGGCCGTCGACATCACCGAGCGTTCTACGCGATTCGTCGCATTCAATGCCGCGCTCAACGGCCTTCGCAACTTAATCATTTTGAGGGGCGACCTGTACGAGCCGGTGGCTGGGCAGCAGTTTGATCTCATCGTTGCCCATCCGCCCTACGTGCCTGCCGCCGAAAATGAGTACGTCTATCGCGATGCCGGAGTCGATGGTGAGGAGGTGACGCGGCGTATTCTCGCTAGCCTCCACGCGCATCTGCGCCCGGGCGGGCAGCTCTGCTGCAATTGCCTTCTGGCGGAGCGCCAGGGCGAGCCCCTTGAAAATCGTGTGCGGGGGATGCTTGGCCAGAACGCCGGCGAATTCGACGTCGTCATCGCCCAATGGGCGACCCAGGATCTCGCGCCGGACTACCCGCGCCTCGCGCGCGAAGAGCATGACCTTGAAGCGCAGACCCAGCGCGTCCTGACGCTCGCGCGGCTCGGCGTCGAACGACTCGTTTTCGTGGTGCTGATCATCCAGCGCCGGGCGACCGAGCGAGCTGTTGTCACGACCCGCCGGCTCGCTTCGCCGCACACCGGGGCGGCCGATCTGCAATGGGTCCTGCGTTGGCTCGTGGCTAACGCGGACGGCGACCCCGGGCGGCTGCAACGGCTCCTCGACAGTCGTCCGCGCACATCGCCGCGAACCGAGCTGCGATCGCGCTCCGTGCTGCGCGATGGCGAGTGGCTGACGGACGAATGCAAGCTCGTGACGGCGTCGCCCTTCGCGGTCCAGGCTTCATGCCCGCCTTGGTATCCGATGCTCCTCGCCCGCTGCGACGGAACGATCACGGCACGCGAGCACCTTCAACACATACGCGATTTGAAAATCGTTCCCGAGGACGCGTCGCCCGAGGCGTTTGCTGCGATGGTCCGGCAACTCGTGGACAGCGGATTTCTGGAGATCGTGGAGTTCCCGTTGCCGGATGCGACCGCTATGCGCGGCTGATCGGCACTAGCCGGCGTGCGGAAGGAAGGAGGCATGGCGCAGGCGACAACCAGCTATGACGAGATGCTGTACGAGGGACGCTCCTACGCCAAGAGCCATCCCGATCGCCTAGCGACCGTTGCGGCCCTGCATGGAATGACGCCGCAGCCAATCACCGCTTGCCGCGTGCTCGAGCTCGGCTGCGGGGACGGAACCAACCTGATACCGATAGCTTATCGGCTGCGGGACAGCCAATTCCTCGGGATCGACCTGAGCGGCGTAACCATCGAGATGGGCCTCGCCGCCGTGCGCGAGCTCTGTCTCTCGAACATCCAGCTGCGGCATGCGGACCTGTTGGAGATTGAGCCCGAGCTCGGGCGATTCGATTATATCATCGCCCACGGCCTTTATTCCTGGGTGCCGCCGCAGGTCCGCGAGAAGATCCTCTCCATCTTCGCCGCGTGCCTCGCGCCCATGGGCGTAGGCTATCTGAGCTACAACTGCCATCCGGCCGGTCATCTGAGGGGGGTTACGCGGGATATCATGCTTTATCACACGCGCGGCATCTCGGATCCCGCCGTTCGCATCGAGCAGAGCCGCAGCATCATCCGCTTCCTTCACCAGGCGGTCGGCGTGAAGGACGTATACGGCGCGGTTTTATGGAACCAGGCGAACGAGATCGAGCGGATGGATAATGGGCTCCTGTTCCATGACGACCTGTCGCCCTGGAGCACGCCTTTCCTCGTGTCCGCAGTAGTCGAGGACGCGGCCCGACATGGGCTGCAATACCTCGCCGATGCTTTGGTGCCGCCCGCCGGCCTCGCGAAAATGTCGGAACCCGTCGATAATCTTCTGCGCAGTGTCGACGACGCGGTCACGCGGGAGCAGTATTCGGACTTTATCACTGGCCGCAGCTTCCGCCAAACGCTGTTCTGCCGCGCCGGCATCGCGATCCAGCGCGAAATCGAGCCGCGAAACCTTCGGACCTTCCATTTCGCCGCCGCGGCGGAGCCGGCTGCGGACAAGGGGATCGACCCCGCAAGCAATACCGTGGAGGAGTTCAAGCTCGGAGGGCGGACCGTCGCCCTTAATCATCCGCTCAGCAAAGCCGCCTTGCTGCACCTCGCCAATATGGCGCCGCAGCCGATCCCCTTCGACGCACTCATCGAAGGGGCGCTCGCGCGCCTTGGCCGCGACGGCGAGGGGCTTGAAAGTGGGATCGCAGATCACATCGAGGCGCTCGAGGCCGTATTGCTGCAGCTCTATGGGGGCGGGGCGCTCGAGCTGTCGCTTTATCCGCCGCCGCTCGCGACACGCGCCGGCGAACGCCCGGAGGCAAGCCCGATCGCCAGGCGGCAGGCGCGGCAGGGGGGCTTGGTCACGAATCTCCTGCACAAGAGCCTGGTGATCGAGGACGAGACCACGCGCGAGTTCCTGACGCTGCTCGACGGC
>Ga0126304_10001601_pt1 | contig 10754 bp, 10 predicted proteins | sample Plot25_FD_92538 | JGI IMG/M metagenome (GOLD analysis project Ga0126304, IMG submission 92538) | Serpentine soil microbial communities from UC McLaughlin Reserve, CA, USA - Plot25 | ecosystem: Environmental > Terrestrial > Soil > Grasslands | place: USA: UC McLaughlin Reserve, Lake County... | reverse complement strand
TATATAAAAATTTGTTTGATAATGGATCAAAAATCGAGATCCCAATATGAGCATGGAGGAGACTGGAATCGTTGATCAAATCGGTTTTAGCCGTTTTACCGATTTGTCGTTGAGTGGAGCAGGAAACAAGAGAAAAGAGAATGCACAGGAAAGATCCAGTAAGAAACCGACTTTTGTTTGTATTCATTAACTCGAAATTTAATGATGTATTTAATTCCGTTCCTGTATCCTGAGCCAGCGTTCGGGGATTTCATTACTGCCTGCTAGCAAATAATCCTTATGCGAACAAGCGATGAATCGTTTATCTGGCAATTGCATCCACCAGCGTCCCGTTTTTTTACTCTGCAAAAAAGTAGTGCTCACTTCTGCGAATGAAACATGAAACTCGTTGAAGGAATTTCTGTCTTCTATGCTTGCTTCTTTTTTTCCACGGCTTTTTCCGTCTATCACATACCAGATCATTTGACTGATCTGCCTGGCAGTCATTGAGTCCATGTCTTTTGCCGGGTCATAACCGTATATCCCGATTGAGTTAGTTGTGTCACTTAGTCCCGCGAAACGCATCAACGCACAGGCCTCTTCGCCCGTAAGTCCATTTGGTGATATTGAATTGGAAGGCGCAAATGAATAGGCCATAGCAGCTATATCAAAGCTGACCATGGCTGAATTGCGGATTACCGGTTCCATTTCTTCAATGTTCTCTTTTACTTTTCCAACTCGATAGCAATCGAACCGTAGCTTATCCATCGTTTCAAGCATTCGCGGGTGTACAAAATAGCTTTGGAAACCGATGTGATTGTAATGACTCATAAAGTTCGGCTCGCCTGTCAAGACTTCCATCAAAAAGCTTTCGGAACGGAACATCGAGTCAATATCTATATTGACCAACGCATCGATACAGGTCCCTTCGATAATCTGTTTAGCATCACGATATGAATGATATTGAGCCAGCGTAAGGTCGTGGCCGCCGCCAAGTATCAGAACAGTTTTTCCCATTGCCGTCAGTTCACCCACAACCGTTTTTAAAGCTGCATAAGTGTCCGTTAAAGTGGCACCCGACCTGATATTTCCAATATCTGCAAGTTGCACATCTACGTGCCAGTGATACAAGAAGTAAAACTGCTCCCTGATATTGTTCGGTGCCGATGTTGCTTCCATGACCAAATTATTCCCCCGCTCTTCACCACAACCGACAATTACAATATCCGCATTCTTAAGGTCCGGAAATGAATGTTCATAAACCAAAACCATCTTACCTATCTGGCCGTCTTTGAATTCATGATCTCCAACCAACTCTGACATATTCAGCGGCTCCAAAAAATCTGCGATTCTAAGTGTATCTGACATGGTCGCAATTTAGAAGAAAGAAAAGAGAATCCAGAATCCGAAATTCGGAAGTAAGAAGACTGAACCCCATCCGAAATGTGAAAATCTGCTGCCCCCTTTCATTTTTAAATCTTCAAATTTTCAAATTTTCAGATTTCTCATCCACTATATTGATGAAACTCTTCTTCCTATCTTTGCCGCATGGAAAATTTGCTGGAACAGATAGAGAATTACAAACAGGAAATCGAAAAATTAGCTCCAAACGGGGCTGAATCACTTGAAGCTTTTCGAATACGGTTCCTGGGAACAAAAGGTATTGTGAAAGGCCTGTTTACAGAAATGAAAAATGTTCCGGCTGATAAAAAGAAGGAATTTGGCCAGATCCTCAATGAATTCAAACAGCTTGCAGAAAGCAGGTATGAAAACTGGAAACAGGAACTTCAAAATAAGTCATCCGGTGCGGTCGATGCCAAAGACCTCACCCTTCCGGCCGATCCGTTGCCCTTAGGAAGCCGTCACCCGATCAGCCTTATGCGTAACCGTATTATAGAAGTATTTAACCGGCTCGGATTTGCCGTCGCTGAAGGTCCTGAAATAGAGGACGACTGGCACAACTTTACAGCATTAAATATTCTTGAAGACCATCCTGCGCGGGATATGCAGGATACTTTTTATATCAGCCAAAATCCTGATTGGCTATTGCGTACGCACACCAGTAATGTCCAGATCCGTGAAATGGAAAAAGGCATTTTGCCAATCCGCATAATATGTCCCGGGCGAGTGTATCGCAATGAAACGATCAGCGCAAGATCACACTGCTTTTTTCACCAGGTGGAAGGCTTATATATCGATGAAAATGTTTCTTTCGCCGATCTGAAGCAAACGCTTTACTATTTTGTCCAGGAAATGTATGGAACGGAAATTAAAGTGCGCTTCCGACCCAGCTATTTTCCATTTACAGAACCGAGTGCCGAAATGGATATTAGTTGCCGGCTTTGTAAAGGAGCCGGTTGTACGGTTTGCAAATACACTGGCTGGCTGGAAATTTTGGGCTGCGGAATGGTACATCCAAATGTGCTTGCGAATTGCAACATCAACCCGGAAAAATATAGCGGCTATGCATTCGGAATGGGTATTGAAAGACCAGCGATGTTAAAATATGGCATTACTGATATCCGGTTGTTTAGCGAAAACGATGTAAGATTTTTGAGGCAGTTTACTTCGGCCATCTAAGGCTAAGAGATAAAGAGGTTTTTTTAAGATGTAATCTTCGAATGAATTTAAAGAGAAAAAGAGTTATGGGTAATTACTACCATGTTGGGGCGAAGCTGTCAAAACACCAAAGCCTGTCTTTCCATTCCCTTTCTCTTAGCCTAAATTATTCGCGTTCATTCGTTCCCCTTAGCGCATATTCGTGTTATTAAGACCATTCCCTATCTCTCCTCTCCATTTCCTTATACACTCGCTTGGAGATGACAATACTTAATTCATACAATAGAACCAAGGGCACGCATACAATCAGCTGGCTCATCCAATCCGGGGAGGGAGTTATGATAGCAGCAACAACTAAAATCGCCACATACGCATACTTACGATATGTCTTTAAAAATGACGGCGTGATAAGACCGATTCTTGTCAAGACATAAGCCACTACCGGCAATTGAAACGAAATCGCTGCGCCGAGAGTCAGGTTGACCAGATTTTCGATATAATCTGTCAGCGTAGGCTTGGTAACAAGAATACCTGCTTGTCCCAACTGAAAATTGGCCAGGAAACTAAACGTAAAGGGCGCAAGCAAGAAATATCCGAAAGCGGCACCTGTAAAAAAGAAAAAAGAAACCCAGAAAATAGCGCCTCGTGTGCTCTTAAGTTCTTTAGGTGTCAGGGCAGGCTTCACAAACTTCCAAAACTCCCAAAAGACATATGGAAAAGCGGCAATAAACCCTCCCATAAAGGCAATGCTGATACTGGACATAAATTGCGCACCAAAAGTGATGGCCTGTAACTCAACTTTTGCCGGCGGCAAACACAAACTATCACCCATGCCAGACCAATGACTGAACCTGCACAATGCTATATAGCTAATGAAATTTTTCTGAAGTGGGCCTGTAATCACGTGATCATATATCCAATCTATATAAACAAAGATGAGTATTGCAGCAGCGAGAATCGCTAGCAAAGATCGCAGAATATGCCATCGGAGCTCCTCCAGATGATCAATAAACGTCATTTCCCTGTCTTGTCCGCGCTTGTTAAAAAAGGATAAAGCCATTACCGGTGCATTGTTTTTCTTTGGAGGGGCAAATTTAAGGGTATTCCCTATTGGATTGCCATCAAACGTGCAGGGCGGCTGCTGAATTATGGAGAACCGTCGAGATCATACGAGTAAAAAGTAAGTTATTATAAGTATTTCCATTCACTATAGACCTCAGCGCGCAGTCTATTTTAATATTTTGACCCTTACCATTTCTATACGGGTTTCGGTTACATGGAGAATATCAAATTCGTAGTCGTCTATAATAATGCGCTCTTTCAATTTGGGTATCTTCTCGTAATGATTGATAATAAATCCTGATAGTGTTTCTGAGCTGTTTTCGTCAAATTCGAATCCGTATTTCTCACGCAGGTAGTCCAATTCCAGCCTTCCCGATAAGATGTACTCATCATCAGAGATCTTTTTTTCTTCAAATTCCTCCACATCGTATTCATCTTTAATCTCACCGAAAATTTCTTCGAGAATATCCTCCATCGTTACAATACCCGAAGTGCCACCAAATTCATCAACTACCCAGGCGATGCTTTTTTGTTCTCTCGTGAATTTGCTGATAAGGTCTGTAGCACTCATGCTTTCCGGGATAGCTGGAATTGGAAGGAGAATATTTTTTATAAAAGGCGGTTTTTTAAAAAGATCCAACTGGTGGATATAGCCCACGATATGATCAATGTTCCCATCGTAAATCACAAGTTTACTAAGGCGGGTATCCACGAATTTTCTCCTCGCTTCCTCTATAGAGCTGTTCAGATCAATGGCTTCAATTTCTTTCCTTGGAACCAGGCACTCGCGCACCTTCACTTTATGCAATGACAACGCGGCTTCGAACAATTCTGTATTGACGTCCTGGTTTTCATCATGATATTCCCTGGTTTGCTGAAAAAAATGCTCAAGGTCGGCCCTGGCAAAGGGCTCCTTTTTTTTGTCGATACGCATATCGAAAATGATATTCAGGATCCAGGCAGAAATTTTCACGAACGCTGATGCAACGGGATAAAACAAATCGTGAAACATTCCTAGTAAACCGCTACGGGCCGAGAAGGACAATAGTGAATCACTCTTCGCACGAAAGATCGCCTTTGGAATGAAGTCACAAAAAATGATCACAACGATCATCGAAGCCAGTATCTCCAGAAGAAGTCGTATCGGTACAATAGCAGAACTGGTTACCTCCCATCGGTTCAACAGAATATTCCAGAAAATACTTACAAGTAGAACGAATACTACAAGAAAGAAGTTAAAGCCTACGAGTACTGTTCCAATAAAACGAGACGGTTCATCTAATAACTTAGAAAGAAGTATACCGCTCGATGAACCCTGTTTCTTTTTCAATTCAATACTTAACCGGTTAGCATTTGCAAAAGCCACCTCGATGCCTGCAAAAAAAGCAATAAACAGTATTGCTATTCCGATGCAAATTGATATGACCACACTCATAGAACCGCGAATTTAAAAAAATAAAGATGGATTTGAGGTAAAGCCCCGGCCTCTTATTTATGAATCGATGAATTCCCGGATAATGGCTTCAGCCTGATGCCGTGCATCTGTGAGATTCTCATTAAGAAGTGTTTTGCTGAAGGAATGCTTAAATGAAAGCTCATAGGCAGCTTTATTGATTCGCGCCTCAAGCGAGTGGCCGGTTTCAGTACCCCTGATATTGAGCCGTCGCTTCAGTTCTATTATTGAGGGTGGTTCTATGAAGATTGATAGCGTAGTTTTAGGAAATTGCTGCTGCACATGGATCGCACCTTTTACATCTATATCCAGAACAGGAATTAAAGCTTTATTCCAAATTCTTACAAGCTCTGATTTAAGCGTACCATAATATTTTCCTTCGTACACCATTTCCCATTCAACGAACTCGTCATGCTGAATTTTCTGCTGGAATTCTTCTTCGGACATAAAGTAATAATCTTTGCCGTATTGTTCGTCATTACGTGGCGACCGTGTAGCGGCGGAAACAGAAAAAGCAAGCTGGGGAAACTTATCTAAAAGATAGCGGGTAATAGATGTTTTACCCGCACCTGATGGCGCTGTGATGATGATGATCTTCTGGTTAGTTTGAGTCATTAAAAATTGTTTCTGGTTCCTGCTACAATTTAATTAATGCGATTTAACGAGGTCCTCATGTTGGTGGAGTTATAAGACACACGGCTAACACTAAATCAAATTCGTTTTATATCTGCTCCGAGACTTTTCAATCGGTCATCAATACGCTGGTATCCCCGATCGATCTGCTCGATGTTTTGAATAGTGCTCTTACCCTCGGCACTTAATGCGGCTATCAGCAATGCAACGCCAGCACGTATATCCGGGCTACTCATTGTTATACCGCGTAGATGCTGCTGCCTGGCCAATCCTATCACTGCAGCACGATGAGGATCACATAAAATGATCTGTGCGCCCATGTCGATCAGCTTATCAACGAAAAACAAACGGCTTTCAAACATTTTTTGGTGTACCAGAACGCTTCCCCTGGCTTGCGTAGCAACGACCAAAATAATGCTTAAGAGATCCGGCGTAAACCCCGGCCATGGATTATCATATATCGTAAGAACTGAACCATCTAAAAAATTTTGCACTTCGTAGATGTCTTGCCCGGGAACATGAATGTCATCTCCGACAAAGTTCATCTGAATGCCAAGTTGCCTGAATTTGTCGGGAATAATTCCCAGGTTGCCAATTCCGGCGTTCTTGATAGTAATATCACTTTGCGTCATGGCCGCAAGACCGATAAACGAACCTACTTCAATCATATCAGGCAACAGGCGATGCTCGGTTCCGCCCAAATAATCTACACCCTCAATTGTCAGCAAATTGCTTCCAACACCAGTTATTTTTGCACCCATCCTGTTAAGCATCTTGCACAATTGCTGAAGGTATGGTTCACATGCTGCGTTATAAATTGTAGTTACCCCTTTCGCCATCACGGCCGCCATGACAATATTTGCGGTGCCTGTTACGGAAGGTTCATCCAGTAAAAGATCGGTTCCATTTAACCGTGAGGCCTCGAGGTGGAAGAATCCGTCCTCTGAATGATAGGTGAACACAGCTCCTAACTTCTCAAAGCCTACAATATGGGTATCAAGCCTTCTACGGCCTATTTTATCGCCGCCCGGCTTGGGAATAAAAGCTTTTTTATACCGTGCCAGCATCGGTCCTGCTGTCATCACACTTCCCCGCAAGCGGCCGCTTTTATTACGGAATGCTTCGCTTTGTAAGAAATCCATATCCACATCATCGGCCTGAAAACTACAGGTATCTCTTTCACACCTGTCGATTTTTACGCCCATGTCGCCAAGGAGTTCAATAAGGAGATTAACATCAATGATATCGGGAATATTGGTAATCGTAACTTTTTCCGGAGTAAGCAATACCGCGCTGATAATTTGTAATGCTTCATTCTTTGCGCCCTGAGGGATTATCTCTCCTTTTAGTTTGCGGCCTCCTCTTACTTCAAAAGAATGCATGATGATGGATTGAATAAGAATCTATACTAAAATAAAACCCTAACAGTAACCATCTGTCAGGGTTCAATGTTGTGAGTGGTGAGTAGTAAGTGATGAGTAGCCAGTGGTGAGGGTCAGTTGTAAACATAAACTCACCACTCATAATTCACCATTCACAATTCACTACTTAAATCGCTTTTTATTGAATTTGCCGGCCCCACGGTCATTTCTATCGCTTCTGTCGTTTCTATCGTTGCGGTCGTTTCTCCCGCGTGATTGAAATTTCTGATTACGTTTGTTCCTGTAATCTCCAAAGCCTCGTTCGTTTCTGTCGCTGCGGTTTTCATTTGGCCGGTGACTACGAACATACGGCGTATTCGTAAATTCAAGCTGGCCCTCGGTGATAGTTGACAATTCGCTTTGAATAGCATCATCATGAACCGTTTCTTTGTGCCAGTTAGTATACGCAAGCTTCATGTAATAGGCGATCGAGTTCGCAAAACCCTGACGTTTCTCAGGATTCTCCTCTTTCAATGCTTTATTGATTACCAACTCGAGATTCTTTCCAAGATGGGAAAATCTTGGATAACGCTTCGGGTAAGGCAGCGGCTTGGGCTTTGCCTTGAGGGTTTCGCGTGTCGGAATCGGGTATGGTGATTCCACATCAAGTTTAAAATCGGAGATCAAAAAAAGGTGATCCCATAGTTTATGTCGGAAGTCCTCTACATTTTTAAGATGAGGATTCAGAAAACCCATTAATTCAATAACGGCATAGGCGTTTCGTTGCCTAGTTTCTTTATCCTCAATTGTTAATAGGTATTCGATCATTTTCTGAATATGTCTTCCATATTCTCGCATGATCAAATAATTTCTGGTCGTGTTGTATTCCATGTCATCAAGATTCGGCATAAAACAAATGTAGGAAACTAAGTTTAGAAAGAAAATAAATGACCGGATATTCGATAGATTCACCCAATTAATAACGTAAAAATTCAGTCCTCTAGCGATGTTACCCTGAATTCAGCCGACGGTGTCCTCCCGCATAATTTGAGTTCTATTTTGTCTGATTTGTACCCTGGCGATGATCAGGAAACGAAACCGAGTTATAATGAGATCGTATTAAGAGCCTACTAAAAAAACATGATTATTATAGGTTGAAATATTCTCCGGTATTCGGTTATATGAACGGGTTTTTAAAGCCCTGGGTTATCACAGAGCCTAAAGAATGACGTGAGTTTATACAAAAGCTCCTGCATTCTCCTTAATCGATAATCGAATTGGCGCCTATGATGACAATAAAACGGAAGCCTTCCGTAAGCATATAGAAAAAAGGGAGGCTGTCTCAAAAGAGGCAGCCTCTCCTTCATTCTATCCCATAGATTAGCGCCGAATAATCAGTTTATTGCTGTAACTGAGCCTTGTTTTAGTATCTGTGATCTTGAGATAATACATTCCCGAAGGAGGCGGATTACTCATATCAAATTGTACGTTACTAGCATTAGCCAGTTTCATGTTCCTGTTATACACAATCTGGCCTGAAAGATTTGTGACTTCAATCAAATAGTTCCCGTTTAAGGTTCGATCGAATTGCATAGACACTTTTCGGTCAATCGGATTTGGATAAATGACAAAACCCCCTGCTTCACTATCATTAAGATTTACCACACGGATAGGTGAATACGTTATTTTGCCCTGCGCATCTATTTGTTTTATCCGAAAATATATTTTCCCGGATGTCGAATTTCCCGGCGTGTATTGAAACTCGTGTTGAGTAGAGGTGACAGTCAAATCATTAGGATCCAGTTGTCCAACACTGACAAAATTGTTTCCATCAGTACTGAATTCGACTTTATAGTTCGTGCCGGGTGTATTGTTATCAGTTATCCATTTGAGTAAAACCGCGTTATCTTTTTTGTATGCTGAGAAGTTTTTAATGTTTGTTGCAAGTACCAGATTCGGACACCAATAGTAGGTTAATCTAAAACCTCCCCAGTACTTACTTACAATCTGGTATAAATAGTTGATTCCACCTTGTGTAGAGATCAATCCACCGTTCACTGTGTACGCGAAGTCCACCGTACCCGTTGAACCCATGTAACTCGCTACACCCGAGGGACTAGTGGAATGGGTGCTATATTTAAAAAGTGTATCGGGACCGTATACTGTTCGATCCGTAGGATCACCTGCCTGGCCTAATAACGTAGGGCCGTAATTCCGGGTAGCTGATTCATTTAACCCAATGAAAGGACCCGCGACATCATTGGTAACGCTCAATAAAAATCGATAGCTTACAGGTACAGACGCTGTATTTATAACTTCTGAAGTGGAAATAAGTGATAACGTATCCTTGAAATTTACGCAGGCTAAGATGCCCAGCGACGGATTGAACTTCGGAAAGCTTATCGTTGATGCTGGCGCATCAGTGGTGTCGAGACGAACATAATAGGTAAGTGCAGTTGCCGGATCGCCACCGCTACAGGTACACTGGCCATGAGTTTCAGGCGGTATGTAAGCCAGTGCCAGGAACAATAAAAAATATGGAAGGGTGTGTAGATAATTTTTCATAGATACAGATTTTGGATTAAAGGAATCGGATTTCTAGCAACTCTATCAAAGTTACTCAAGACCGAAAGTCAAAGCAAAGTGTTAGTACCTGATTTCGCCGATCGTATTTTCCGTAGTTAAACCTTGTCACTTTATTCAAGTCGCTGTAAAACTGCAATCAGCAATATCTAATCCTGTATTTTTGCTGGTTTATTAAAAAACCAGATTAGAAAGATGCGATCAACAATAAGTATAGAAGTAACCTTGGATGAGAACAGGGTGCCCGAGGCAATTCATTGGAACGCAACTGATAATATCGCCGGAAACACACAGGCCGTCAAAGGTATGATGCTCTCTTTCTGGGATGGCACCGATAAAACAGCGTTACGGGTAGACCTTTGGACGAAGGAAATGATGGTAGATGAAATGGCTGATTTTTTTTACCAGACTATCATGACCATGGCCGATACTTACGACAGGGCAACGCACCAGCACGAATTAGTTGAGGATATGAAAACCTTCGCAAAGGATTTTTATGCAAAGTTCCAGGCGACGCAACAAAAGGAAAATAAATTATAGCTGTAAAATCATATTTATGTCACTTGAACAAAAAATCATGGCGGAACTGAAAACAGCCATGCTTTCAAAAGATGAAAAGTCGGTCAGAAGCCTGAGGGCAATCAAAGCGGCTATCATAAATGCAAAAACGTCGGAAGGCGCGGGCGGCCAGGTAACGGAAGAGGATGAAAACAAGTTATTGCAGAAAATGGTGAAGCAGCGAAACGATTCCCTGGAAATTTTTATACAGCAGAACCGTGAAGATCTCGCTGAAAAAGAACGTGAAGAACTGCAGGTGATCAAAAAGTTCTTGCCCAGGCAACTAACTACTGATCAACTTAAAGAAAAGATCCAAAAAATAATTCACGAAACAGGTGCGTCAACGCCCGCGGATTTTGGAAAGGTAATGGGCACCGCCTCAAAACAACTGGCAGGCCAGGCAGATGGAAAAACGATCAGTACAATCGTTAAAGAATTGCTTTCGTAAATATGTATGATGTTACACGTAATAATGTACGATGAGTGATATGCGATGTAGAACGTTGTATGAGGATACGCAATCCAAACATAAAAAACCATTTAATAACCGGTCGCCTTATCATCAG
>Ga0126304_10001600_pt1 | contig 10754 bp, 12 predicted proteins | sample Plot25_FD_92538 | JGI IMG/M metagenome (GOLD analysis project Ga0126304, IMG submission 92538) | Serpentine soil microbial communities from UC McLaughlin Reserve, CA, USA - Plot25 | ecosystem: Environmental > Terrestrial > Soil > Grasslands | place: USA: UC McLaughlin Reserve, Lake County... | reverse complement strand
CGATAAACGCCACTGGCACGCCGACGACCGAGACCACCGACAGCGCCGCGCCACCGCGCGCATCGCCGTCAAGCTTCGTCAGCACGACGCCCGTGACGCCGACGCGGCGATTGAACTCGCCAGCACTCTTGATCGCGTCCTGCCCGGTCATCGAATCCGCCACATACAGCAGGTCTGACGGTCCCACCGCTTCCTTGATCGCCTGCAGTTCGTTCATCAACTCATCGTCGATATGCAGGCGGCCTGCGGTGTCGACGATGACGGTGTCGAACCCTTTGGCCTTCGCTTCCGACAACGCGCCAGACGCACGCGCGACCGGATCCATCGTCTCCGGCGCGTACACTTTGACCTCGGCCTGTTCGCCAACAATGGCCAGCTGCTGAATGGCCGCCGGGCGACGGACGTCGGTCGAGACCATCAGGGGATGCTTTCCCTGCTTCTTCAACCACCGTCCGAGCTTGCCGGACGTGGTCGTCTTACCAGAACCCTGGAGTCCGAGGAGCAGCACGACGCGAGGCGTCGGCGCATCCTTCTTGAGCCCGCCTTCCGCGTCGCCGAACAACGCGAGCAGCTCGTCGCGGACGATCTTGACGACCTGCTGGACCGGCGTCAGGCTCTTCAGGACCGTCTGATCGGTCGCTTTGTCGCGAACGCGATCGATGAATGCCTTGACGACCTGGAAGTTGACGTCGGCCTCGATCAACGCCAGCCGGATTTCCCGCAGCGCCGACTCGATGTGTTCCGGGGTCAGACGCACTTCGCCTCGCAGTGAGGTGAAGGCGCCCTGGATCCGTGTGCTCAGTGATTCGAACAAACCCTTATCTTATGGCAGGTTGACCGGATGTCGCAAGCCGGAAGTCGCTTATAATCGCTCGGATGACGACCTGTACACGAAGGATGGTCGTGGTGGCGCTCGGCGTTGTCGCCTGCGCCACTCTCGGCGAGCGACTGATCGCGCAGAATTTGGGGACGATTGGCACCGGTGTCGCCGGCGAATCGACGGTCCGGACGCCTGGCAAATTTGCGCCACCCACCGGACCGGCTCCGCGGCTGCCCAATGGCAAGGTCGATTTCAGCGGCGTGTGGGACCATCCCTACGTGCCGGACATGAGCAGTTCGAACGCGCGGAACCCGTCCCTCCAGAAGGGAGCCGGGCCACTGCCCTACACGCCGGCCGGGCTCGAGAACATCAAGTCGTACGACCCCGAGAAGAACGGCGACTACACCGGGATGTGCATGCCATTTGGACTCATGCGATCTGTGAACGCGCCGTATCCCTTCCAAATCATGCAGAACGACAAGTACCTCACGTTCCTCTTCGAGCAGAGCAACTGGTTCTATATCGTCCCGTTCAAGAACGAGCACTCCCCGGACCCAAACCCGACATGGTTCGGTGAGTCGATTGCGAAATGGGAGGGTGACACCGTCGTGATCGACACCATCGGTTTCAACGGATTCACCCGTCTCGACACCAAGGGCAACCCGCACAGCGACAAGCTGCATATGGTGCAATCGCTGACTCGCGCTGATGCCGGGCACATTGCGTACAAGGTGACGATCGAAGACCCCGTCTACTACAGCGCACCCTTCACCAACGAACGCACGTTCACCGTCGCCAACACCGAGCTGCTCGAGTACTCGTGTGAGGAGAACAACCGCTCGCTGTGGGAAGGCCGCATCAAGATCTGGCAGGTGCCGGATTCGGTGCCACTCAGGAAATAGTCGGTCAAAAGGCACCTGCACCTTTGACTTCGCTTTTGCCTTTTGACCTTTTGACCTTCGCATGTCCGAATCACAACAGAAGATCGCCGTCACGATCGGCATCCCAGTTGCCCGTCGTCACATTTTTCTCTGCGCTGAACAAACCAAGCCGAAGTGCTGCGACATGGAGCGCGGCGTCGCAGCGTGGGACTACCTGAAGAAGCGGCTCAAGGAGCTCGGTCTCTCCGAGCAGGGCGGCATTCTGCGCAGCAAGGCGAACTGCCTGCGCATCTGCGAAGGCGGCCCGATTGCCGTGGTCTATCCCGAAGGCGCGTGGTACGCAGAATGCGATCCGCCCGCGCTCGAGCGGATCATCCAGGAGCATCTGATTCGCGGGAAGGTCGTCGAGGATCTCCTGATCGCCGAGCGCCGTTTAGGCGCGTCTGAAGACCCGCCTCTACATATTCCGCTACTTGACGACCGTTAGTTTCACTTCTACGCGTACGACCTCACCACTGACGCGATCGCTCGCCGCGGTGAACTGCGTCGTCTGCCCTTCCTTCATGAATAGGGTGTTCGTGGACTGATACGACCGGAACACTGGGTAGCTGTCGCTCCCCGGCGTCGACTTGAGATCCTGCGGATCGGTCACGACGGATGACTCGTTGATGGTGACGGTCACCTCGTAGCGGCCATCCTCGAGAGCCGTGGCGGCGCAATCGATATTCGTTCCGACGTTTTCATAGTTGACGGAGTTGGCCGTGGTCGCTGGCTTCCCGTCTGAGGCCGGCGTGACGATCTGTGTCCGGATCGGCACCCGTGAGCCGAGCCGCAACGAGGCGCCTATCCCTGGCTGTCGAAAGGTTGAATTCAAGCCCGACTTCAACGAGAGCACGTACGGCAGGCTGCTGATCCGTTTGTCGCCTTGATACCTCGCGATGACCACCTGCAACTCGAGCGGAACGTTCTGAACCTTCTTGGGGTTCGTCGGCGACGATGGCTCCGGCGATATCGGACGGACCGGGGCCGGTTCTTGGGCCAGAGCAGTGCTGCGGTTCGCGCTCGAGACCATCGCGGCCAGGGCGGCCAGCACAATGAGCTTCTTCGTCACGGGCGGTCTCCTTCGGCTTGAAGCGTTGCCAACTTCACAATCGGTTCGATTTCAAGCGGCTCGACTGGCGGCAGTACTTTGACGTCGAGTCGCGTATCCGAATCTGGAGCGGCAGGAACTGACACGTCGAAACGCTGCTGGCGGACGCTCGCCACCAGAGCGACGAATGTCTTCACCTCGTTGTCGGCAATGACGACCTCGGGTAGATCGATGTCGATTACGCGATCCGGCGACGCCGGTGCCACCGCGACACGCGCTATCGCTGGTGGCCTCCGAACTGGGTGAACTGGCGCGAACGGCCCCAGCGGTGTGACTGTCTCGATCGCGTCCGCGACACTTGGACTCAACACCTGCGGATCGGCCGACGTCGCCAACTCACCCGGTGGCCACGCGATCACTGCAGCGATCACCACTGCCACCGCGCCGGCGATCGCCAACAGCCACGACGCGCGCCACCCGCCCGGCGCCGGTTCATTGGCGACGCGCGCGCGCACGCGGGCCACGAACTCTGGCGAGGGCTCGACGGCGAGCAGCGATTCGATTTCGCGATCGAGCGACGGGTCGTTCAGGCCATCCATGACAATCGTTCCTTCAACTGCTTGCGCGCGAGAAAGAGTCGCGACTTCACCGTTCCGTCAGGCACATCGAGGAGCGTCGCCACTTCCCTGATGTCGTGCCCCTGAATGCCGGCGAGCACGAGCACCACACGCAACTTCTCGGGCAACGCATCGATCGCCAGCCACAGTTGCTCGGCCCGTTCTTGCTCCATGACTGCATCACGCGGCGTCTCGTCTGCCAGGCGGGTCTGAAGACGCGCCTCTACGCTCTCCCGCGCGAGCCGCCGGCGGTTCCCGCGCTGCCGATCGATGGCCATCCGGAACGTCATCCGCACCAGCCAGGCACGAAACCGGTCGCGGTCGCGAAGCTGACGGAAACGGCGATACGCCTTCGCGAACGCCTCCTGCGCCACGTCCTCGGCGTCCTCACGCTGCCGGAGCACGCTGAATGCAACGCGGAACGCCAGCGTCGACGATTCGACCAGCCGGGCCTCGAACTCGCGGGCGAGGTCTTCGTCCACGGTCACGAAGTTGCCCGCAAGGCGATCGGCGCGCTCATGCATCGAATTCACCTGGCAAGACGCCGGTCGGGCGGGACCGGTTCACTTGGTTGGTGGTTGGTAGTTGGTAGTTGGTCGTTGGTGGTTGGAAACGAGGACGAACCACTGCCCACTAACCACTAACCACTAACCATCTTTACACCGACGAGAGCTTGTGGCCGAGCTTGTCCTTCTTGGCCTTCAAGTATTTGCGGGTAGAGTCGCTGGCCGGAATCTCCAACGGAACGGCCTCTGATACCGAGAGACCGTAGCCCTGGAGGCCGACGAACTTTCGCGGGTTGTTCGTCAGCAGGCGCATCGTCTTGACGCCGAGGTCGCTGAGGATCTGCGCGCCGATGCCGTAATCGCGCTGGTCGGCTTTGAACCCGAGACGCTCGTTGGCCTCAACGGTATCGAGCCCTTCGTCCTGGAGCTCGTAGGCCCGGATCTTATTGGCCAATCCGATACCGCGCCCCTCCTGATTCAGGTAGAGCAGTACGCCCCGGCCTTCCTGGGCAATCCGATCCATCGCCGTTTCGAGCTGGGCACCGCAGTCGCAGCGAGCCGAGTGGAAGACATCGCCTGTGAGGCACTTCGAGTGCACGCGAACCAGAACGTCTCGGCCCTCGCCGATGTCCCCGCGCACGAGGGCCACGTGTGTCTCCTGATCGAGCAGATTGCCGTAGGCAAAGATCCGAAAGGCGCCGTGTTCGGTCGGCAAGGACGCATGGGCCACGCGCTTGACCAGTCGTTCCGTGCGCATCCGGTACTGGATCAGATCCGCGATCGTGATGATCGGCAGATCGTGCTTCTTCGCGAACTTCCGCAACTCCGGCACCCGGGCCATCGTGCCGTCATCGTTCATGATTTCGCAGATGACGCCGGCCTGATAGAGACCAGCCATCCGCGCCAGATCCACTGCCGCCTCGGTCTGCCCTGCACGCACCAGCACGCCGCCGTCCCGCGATCGCAGCGGTGACACGTGACCGGGCCGCGCCAGGTCTACGGCCGTCGTCTTCGGGTCAATCGCCGCGAGGATGGTGACGGCGCGATCGGCTGCCGAGATGCCGGTCGTCACGTTGTGCTTGGCGTCGATCGGCACGCAGAACGCGGTCCCGAACGGTGTCGTGTTGGACGAGACTGCCAGCGGGATCTCTAACTCGTCGAGCCGCTGTCCCGTCATCGACAGACAGATCTGTCCGCGGCCATGCTTGGCCATGAAGTTGATCGCCTGCGCCGTGACCTTCGATGCCGCCATGGTCAGGTCGCCTTCGTTCTCGCGATCCTCGTCGTCGACAACGATGACCATGCGGCCGGCCTTGGTAGCGGCGATGGCTTCCTCGATCGGCGAAAACGGCCCGTGCTTTCTGGCGCCCTTCGCAATGCGGATCTTCGACGGTTTGTCGGTCATAGCTTTGTCTTCTCGAACAACTCCGCGGCACGAACGACATACTTGCCCAGCATGTCGCACTCGAGGTTCACCTGATCCCTCACGCTCACCGACGACAAATTCGTGTGACTCCAGGTAAACGGAATGATCATCACGTCGAACTGTCGTTCCCGCAACGCCGCGACCGTCAGACTGATGCCATCAACCGCGACCGAGCCCTTTGGGATCAACGCGGTCGCCAGTGCACCTGGAAACGAGATCGTCAGCCAGTGCGCGTCGCCATCGCGTCGCACGTTCTCAATGGTGCCGACGGAATCGACGTGTCCCTGAACAAAATGCCCACCGAACCGATCGCCAGCACGCAGCGATCGCTCGAGATTCACCGGCTGCTGCGGCTTCAGCGAGCCGAGCGTGGTCACGCGAGCCGTCTCTGGACCGATCTCGGCCTGCAGCTCGTCGCCCTCGACGGCGGTGACAGTGAGACAGACGCCATTGACCGCGACGCTTTCGCCGAGCGCCAGTTCCGAGGCAAACGGCGTTCGCACGCGCATGCGAAATCCGGACGGCACTGACACGAGGCCGCTGACGTGCCCGACGGTTTCAATGAGGCCGGTGAACATAGCCTTCGATCAACACATCCGGTCCAAGCTGCTCGACGCGCTGCTCCACCAATGACGCCGGTGAAAAATCACGTCCCTCGAGCAGCGGGAGTCCCTCCGGTCCGAGCCAGACCGGCGCCACGTAGAGTTGGACGTAGTCAATGACCCGGGCGTCCCAAGCCGCGGCGTGCATCGCGGCTCCGCCTTCGAGAATCAGGCTCTGGATGCCCCGATCCGCCAGGTTCGTCATCGCATCGACCAGCTTGCTAGACGTTACTACCGCGACTGGTCCCGCCGATAGCGTTGAGAAGATTCGCGCAGTCGACGGCACGCGCCCGCGGCGATCGAAAATCACGCGGGTCAGCGGCCGCTCGCGATAGACCTCGCGGGCCGTGAGCAGCGGATCGTCTACGAGGACGGTCTCGGAACCCACGGCAATCGCGTCCACCTGCGCACGCATGTACTGCGCGTGCCGCAGCGCGGGCGCGGACGTCAGCGATGTCCGCTCGCCTTTGATTGCGATGCGGCCGTCGAGGCTGGTTGCCGCCTTCAAAATCACAAACGGCCGACCCTGTCGGACGGCCGTGAGGAACGGCTGATTCAGCCGTACAGCCGCGTCGTGCTCGATTCCGACATCGACCTCGATGCCATGTGCGCGCAACGCCGCAAAGCCGCGGCCGTTCACCTGCGGAAACGGATCGCCCATCGCGGCGACTACGCGTCGAATGCGCGCGGCGATGATGCGTTCCGTACACGGTCCGGTCTTGCCGGTATGCGAGCACGGCTCGAGCGTGCAGTACAGCGTCGCGCCGCGCGCATCGACGCCTGCCTCATCGAGAGCGTTGATCTCCGCGTGCGGCCCGCCGGCGAATTCGTGTGCGCCCTGTCCGAGCACGACGCCTTCGTCCGAGACGACGCAGGCGCCGACGATCGGGTTGGGCGTCGTACGTCCGAGACCGCGGCGCGCGTGCTCGATCGCCCGCCGCATCCACCGTACGTCGTCTACCACTTCTCTTGGAAGAGCGCGTCGACGTATTCCTGGGGCGAGAACGGAATCAGATCGTCGATGCCTTCGCCGACGCCGACATAGCGAATCGGCAACTTCAGATCGTGAGCGATCGACACGGCGACACCGCCCTTGGCAGTACCATCGAGCTTGGTGAGCACGATGCCGGTCACGCCAGCGACGCTGGTGAATTCACGCGCCTGCTGGAGGCCATTCTGGCCGACTGTCGCGTCGAGCACGAGCAGGACCTCGTGCGGGGCGCCTTCAGCGGCGCGTCCAGCGACGCGGCGAATCTTTTCCAGCTCGTTCATCAGGTTGACGCGTGTGTGCAGACGTCCGGCGGTATCCACGAGAATCGGATCGCGTCCTCGTGCCTTGCCCGATTGAATCGCATCGAACACGACCGCCGCGGGATCGGACCCTTCCTTCGCGCGCACGATGTCCACGCCGGCGCGCTTCGCCCAGATCTCCAGTTGCTCGACCGCCGCGGCTCTGAACGTATCCGCCGCGCACACCAGCGGTTGCTTGCCCGAGGACTTGAGCAGGTTGGCGAGCTTGCCGATGGTGGTTGTCTTACCGGTGCCGTTCACGCCAACGATGAGCGTCACATGCGGCTGATGGCCATTGCCTGCGGCTTGCCCGGCGGAGCCTTGGCGAAGGTCGGAGCTTTCAACGGTATCGAACACTTTGCGGATCTCGTCCTTGACGAGATCGCGCAGGCTTTCGCCCCGGCGTGCACGTCCTCTCACGGCATTCACAATCCGCTCGGTCGCGGGAATGCCGACGTCGGCCGAGATCAGCAACTCCTCGAGCGCTTCAATCGTGTCCACGTCAACCGGCCGCGTCCGCTGCTCGGCGGTGTCGGCCTTCTGGACGATCTCCTCGAAGCGACTGACGATCTGCTCCTTCGTGCGGGTGAGCCCTTCACGAAGGCGATCAAAGAATCCCAACGTCAACTCCTAACCGACTTCAGCCCTTTGCGGGCGAATCATCAACTCCGAGAGCGCGGTGCGAGCATCCTTGCGGCCCGTCAACAGCTCCGCAACCTGTGCCGCGATCGGCAACTCCACACCATACCGCGTCGCGAGCGCGAGCGCCGCTTCGGTCGTCCGCACACCCTCGGCCACCATCTTCATGCCACCGAGCACATCCTGCAGGGCGCGCCCACCGGCGAGCTCCATGCCCACGTGACGATTGCGACTGAGATGTCCGGTGCAGGTCAGCACCAGATCGCCCAGGCCGGTGAGACCCGAGAGCGTCTCACGCGTGGCACCAGCCGCACATGCCAGACGCGACATCTCCGCCAGGCCGCGCGTGGTCAATGCGGCCAGCGCGTTGTGCCCGAGCCCGAGGCCTTCGACGACGCCCGCCGCGATGGCGATGATGTTCTTGAGGGCGCCGCCGATCTCCACACCGACCACATCGTCGGTGCCATAGAGACGGAAGTACGGCGCGCGGAATTCGGCCTGCACACGCTCGACGACGTGTGGATCCCGTGACGCAATCGACACTGCGGTCGGCAGCTCGCGAGCCAGCTCGATCGCAAAGCTCGGCCCCGACAGCACAGCGACGCGAGTGCCCGGTGCGCATTCCTGCTCGATGACCTCGGACATGCGAAACAGCGTGTTGCCCTCGAGTCCCTTCGTCGCGCTGACAACCGTGGCGCCGCGTAGGATGAGCGGCGCGGCCTTGCGAAGCACTTCTCGCGTGCCGTGTGAGGGCACGGCGGCGATGACGAGATCGCTGCCGGTGAGCGCATCACCGAGATCGGCCGTCACCCGAACGTTGGCTGGGAAGCGGATCTCGGGCAAGTAGACGGGATTGAAGCGTCGCTGCTGAACGTCGGCTGCTAGCACGGCATCACGCGCCCACAGTTGTGTCTCGTGACCGATGCGCGCCAGGTGCACGGCGAGCGCCGTTCCCCATCCCCCTGCCCCGAGTACCGTGACGTTACGAATGGCTCTTCCTCCGCTACGGGCGAGGCATGCCTCGCCCGTACGCTGATTCCCTAATCCCCCGCTGCCCGACTCGCCGCTCCGTGCCGGCAACCAGCCTCAGCACGTTGGCGCGATGTCCGATAAGCACCAGCGCGGCGCCAATGGTCGCTCCGACGCCGACGATCCTCGGTGCGTCGCTGGCGATCGCCCAGCCGGCGAGCGTCAGCGCCGCCACCATCGATCCGACCGAGATGAATCTGGTGAGGGCGACCGTGAGCAGAAACGCGCCCGCGGCCGCTGCGGCCGCAACCGGCGCCAGCACGGCAAACACACCAGCCGCTGTCGCAACGCCCTTCCCGCCGCGGAAGCGTAGCCACACCGGATAGACGTGCCCGATCATCGAGGCCAGACCAGCCATCACCGGCGCAGCGACGCCGTTCGTGAGGCGCTGCGCGATCAGCACAGCTACCGTGCCCTTCACCGCGTCGAGCATCATGGCCAGCACCGCTGGCCGCACACCAAGCGTGCGCAGCACGTTCGACGCGCCGACGTTGCCGCTGCCGACACGACGCAGATCGATCCCGCGCCGCGTCGAGAGCAGCTGTGCGAATGGGATCGATCCCATGAGGTATGCGGCGAGTACCGCAAGCAGATCAGCCATGACGCCGCAACGCCGACCGCTGCAGGGGCACATGGGTCGCCCCTTTCGGCGATAGTCGGCTCTCGAACAGTGTAATCGCGTCCACGTGCACACGGCCGAATTGCCGGGTGGTCAAGCCTTCGAAGAGCGTGGCACGGGAGAGGCCCGCGGGTTCCTTCACGCGCGCCAGCGTCAAATGCGGCGAATACGGCCGATCCTCGACAGGTACGAGCGTCTCCAGGCGTTGTGAAACGGCGCGTTCCAGCTCGAGCAGACCGTCGCGCCCATCGCTCAACCCTGCCCAGAACACGCGCGGCGGGCCTGTCGGTGGAAAGGCTCCGACGCCTTCGACCGTCATGTCGAACACCGGCGCATGGATCGTCGGCCCAAGCGCCGATCGGATCGCCTGCGCTCTCGCCTCGTCCGCTTCGCCGACGAATCTCACGGTGATGTGGATGCGATCGGGAGCCGACCATGTCACATGGGCCCGCGGCGCGATCCGCGTCACGCGAGCGCGGAGCTCATCGATCACCTCGCGCGCCGCGTCGGCCACAGCATGATTCATCTCGACTGCGACGAAGAGACGCATGCGTTACGACAACAGGCGCCTCACCATGTCGAGCGCCGACTGCGAGGCCTGGAACTTCACCTGCTCCCGATCGCCGAAGAAACGAAACGTACGACAGCCACGTTCACGGTCGGTCACCACGGCGACGACGACCATTCCAACCGGCTTGTCAGGCGTGCCACCAGTTGGTCCGGCAATGCCGGTGACGCCGACACCTATGTCGGCGCGGGCTCGCACGCGAATGCCATCCGCCATCGCCAGCGCCACTGGCTCGCTGACCGCCCCGTGCGCGTTCAACACGTCGGTGGGCACGCCGAGCAGCTCCGTCTTGGCTCCGTTGGAATACGTAATGACCGATTGATCGACGTAGCGCGAGCTGCCGGGCACGTCCGTCAAGCGTGACGTGATCATTCCACCCGTACACGATTCGGCTGCGGCGATATGCAATCCCTTTCCGGCCAGCAGATCGCCAACCACCTGTTCGAGCGTGCGACCATCGGTGCTGTAAACGTCGGCGCCAATGACGCTCACCACTCGTTGAACGGCGGTGTCCAGCGCCCGGTCAACGACGGCGGGAGATGATGCACGCGCGGACACGTGCAGCTCGATCGCCCCGGGTGCGGCCAGAATAGTGGCGGAAATCTCTGGCCTGGCCACCGCCCATTCCCGATACAGCGGCTGTAGCACTTGATACGTCCGACTCGAT
>Ga0126304_10001599_pt1 | contig 10754 bp, 5 predicted proteins | sample Plot25_FD_92538 | JGI IMG/M metagenome (GOLD analysis project Ga0126304, IMG submission 92538) | Serpentine soil microbial communities from UC McLaughlin Reserve, CA, USA - Plot25 | ecosystem: Environmental > Terrestrial > Soil > Grasslands | place: USA: UC McLaughlin Reserve, Lake County... | reverse complement strand
GGGCATCGTCGCGCTTGCCAATACGGCGGGCGGCACGACAATTTTCGGCGTCTCGGACCAGCTGCGCGTCGAAGGCGTCGTCAATACCGAATTCGTGCAGGAAGAGCTCGTACGCATCTGCCGTGAGGAAATTGTGCCGCCGCTCGTGCCGCTTATTGACGTTATCGCGTTCGACAACGGCAGGCGGCTGGTCGTGCTCGACATCGACCCGAGACGTCGCCCGTACCGCACGCGCGACGGACGGTTTTACATCCGCACCGGCGCGGAAAAACGTGAAATCAGCCGCACGGAGCTGTCCGCATGGCTCGATGAAATTCGCCCGCTCGCTTACGAAAATATTCCTCTGCCGGACTTTGCGGAAAACGATTTCGACGACTCGCTTCTGTGGAGCTTTGCCGATGCGTTCGACACGGATTCGTTAGGGAAAAATCTCTATCAGACCGGCGATTTTCTGAAAAAGGATTTGCTGCTCGCGATTGGCGGCGCGGAGGAATTTCTGCCGACCGTGGCGGGCGTTTTACTGTTCGGAAAAAGCGAGCGCGTCGCTGAGGCTCTGCCGCGCGCGAAGGTTCGTCTGGCGCGTTATTCGGGCGACAACGGCAATGCGCAGATTGTCGAAACCGTCGAGCTCAGCGGCAATCTGCTGACGCTTTACGAAGGCGTTTTGAAATTCATCAATCGTTACTGCGATTTGGAAAAAACGAAGCCGAAAAAGTCGAAAGACAAAGGCCTTTCGCCCGTTCAGGCGCGCGCCGATTACTCGCTCTACGCCGTCCGCGAAGCGGTCGCCAATGCTCTGATGCACCGCGATTTGGCGATTCGCGATATTCCGACGCGGATTTCCGTTTACGACCAATCAATCGAATTTACAAATGCGCGCCGCACGAACGGTTTCGCGCCGCCCGCGTCGCGCGCCATTCGCTACGGCATCGCGCAGCGGCTAAATCCGCAAATCGCTTCGATTTTCGAGAAACGCGAGTACGGCACAACCGTTCCGCGCGGCGGTCTGCCGATGCTTCTCAGAGATTCGCACCGCTTTTCCGGCAGACGCTCGGAAATCTACACCACGAACGACGAGTTTAAGCTCAAGATTTACGGCGCTTGACGAAAGTAAAAAGTAAAAAGTAAAAAATAAAAAGTAAAAAAAGCGTCTTGTTTCAAATCAACTCTGATAACAAGACGCTTTTACTTTTTACTTTTTACTTTTTACTTTTAGGCTGTTCCGGTTTTTCCGAAACCCAGAACGGGCGATGCTGGATGACGAGTTGTTTTTCTTCATAAATGCCGTCGCCGTTTAAATCGACCTTCACTTCGAGTTTATGCTTTTTGCCGTCTTTGGGTTTTTCGCCCGCATCGTAAGAAAGGCTGTACTGGCTGCGCATCAGATTGTTGATTGAATTGAGTGCGCTTGGAATTTCGCCTTCAAAGGTTATCGGAAAATGCGCGCCGCCTGATTCGTCGGCAAACGTCTTCATCGTGTTTTGCGCCTGCAAAAACGTCAGCCTGCCGGGCATCCCGTCAATTCCGTCGGTCGCCGGAAGCCGGGCTTCATAAAGTTTATAGAAAAGATTTCCGGTGCTGATGATATAAATCGGAACGCCTGCTTCCTGTATGATTCGGCGAACCTTGTCATAGCTTATTTTGCTGAAAGTATTGATACCGGAAGCGACCAGAACAATCGCGCGGCGTTTGGCTTTGACATCGACCATGCCGCCGTATTGCGCGTATTCTTCCTTGGAATTTTCGAGCACGACCGAATCGCCCTTGCCGCCGACGAGCGCAAAAGCGACCGAGTCGAAAAGATTGTTTTCGCGAAACGCCGGATTGTTTCTTAAAAGCAAATCGATCGTTTGCCGCAGGCGGTTCGGGTCGTTTGTAAAATCGGTAATCGGCGTCGGGCGAATATCAAACGCAATCACCGACGCGTAATCATCGGGCGGTTTGATAAATTTTTGAAGAAAATAAGCGACGGGACGCACGACTTCGAGTTTTCCGGCTTCGAATCCGCGATTGGCGTAATAGCCGAAAACTTCCGACCATTTGCTGTATTCGACGACCACCGAAACGGTAATCGGCGCTTCGGGCGTCGCAAACTGCACAATATCGACCTTTTTGCCGTCTTCGAATATCGCAAAGTTTTCCTTTTTTAATCCGTTAAGTATCTGCCCCGATTTTTTTTCGTAAACCACCGCGTCAACGTTGACGATGTTTGTTTTGATGACGACCGCTTCGTCGTCCCTTTCGGCGGTTCGCGCTTCTTCTTCGAGCCGTTTCTGTTCGGCTTCTTTTTTCAGTTCCTCTTCGGTTTTTTCAGCCGGGCGCTGATTTGCCTTATTGTTGCCGGTCGGTCTTTCAACCTTTTGCACTTTCGATTGCGCGAAAACCGCAACCGCGCCGAAGGCGAATAACAAAACGATAATGATTAAAAGACGACACGATAAAACAGTTTTCATAATATTTTATTCCCGGAACTCAACTCTTTAGATACAAATTCTGCGCTTTTGGTTGGTTTTTTACAACAATCGGACACGGATTTTACGGAAAAAAACGGATTAAAACAGATAAATCAAACTTTGGAAAAATTAATTCAATCTGCCGTAATCCGTCAAATCCGCGTCGAATTTTTAAATTTCAGTCTACGGCAGAATCTCGATCGTCACGTCGAATGCGCCGGAATTATCGTCGAGATTGCCTTCGTTGATTCCCAAAAACAACGCGCCGTCGCGGGCGGCGGTAATTTCGCGCGCCGCGCCGATAAAGATAAATTCGTTGTTATCGTCACCGATGACGGCAATCAATCCGCCGGTCGCTTCCGTCTTGAGGAGCTTATCTTTGTCGGGCAGCGAGCTGATGCCCACCGCCGAGGCAAAACGCCCGTTGCCTAAACTTACCTGACCTTTGGCGCTGATGCGAATTTTTTGTCCTTTTTTGACGACCCAGCCGGAATTTGACCAGCCGTTTGCCGTATTATCCGCCAAAACCCTGACGTTCAGCATGACCGGCTTGGCGTTGTTCGTGTCGTTTTTTACCGGGTTGCTGGACGTGTTGTTTGTATAGGGCGGATTATTGGTGGTCGAATTATTCGACGTCGGCTGTGTCGTTTTATCGGTAATAATCACGCTTTTTGAAGGCGTCTGAGCCGGCTCCGGATTCGGTTTGATGACGGTTTTGTTTTTATCATCCGTTTCTTGTTGTGACGAGGTGTTTTTATAAACCGGCAACGTGGTTTTGCTCGTGCTCGATGTTTGAGGCGTTGAATCAAACTCGATTGACTCGACTTCGTCGGCAAAGAAATTCATCTGCCGCTGGCGCGCGCCGTCGCCGATGACGATGGTGAATTTTCCTTCACCGAAGCCAATAATCTTACCTTTGATGATGCTGCCGTCTTTGAGACGAATCGTATCGGCAAAAGCAAGAGAAAACATTGACAGAACCAGAAAACAAGCAAGCGCAACGCGATAAATTTTGGATTTTAAAAACATACTACCTCCGCGGGATAAAACTTTCAAAATTGTTTTGCGCCCATCGCGCAACCGGACAAGCTTTTCATCGAACTGTTTATCGGTAAAACGGCGTTTTAGTCAATGTCTTGATGCTGAAAACGCCCGGATGAGTTGCAATATTTGCGAACGTTAAATTCAATACAAAAATTATACATAAATTTTATAGCGTTGTTAATCAAATGAAGCTTTTTATCGCGTCGAAAAGCGCCCTGCGCCGGCAATTACCGCGTAACTTCGCAGTTTACAAAACTTTACAAGAAACGCTGCAAGACCCTTCATTTTTAATCGTTCTCGAAAAGACGGCTGGCGAAATACAATTTCAGCCGCTAAAAAAAATATAATATTCAAAGGGGAAATAATATGAAACGGAAATATTTGAAATCAGGCTTAAAATTATTTGTCATTATCGGATTATTGAGCGTCGGCGTTTTCGCGCAAGCTATCGGGCGAAACGATTTGAGCGCGCGGCGCTGGGAACTGACGGAAATTGGCGGCAAGCGCGTTTACAGCTCGAAAGCCTTTCTGGAGATCGACGCATCGCAAAATCGCTTCGGCGGCAACGCGGGCTGTAACCGGATGTTCGGCGGCGTTTCCGTGAGCGGCAAAAACATCGATTTCAGCGGCATCGGAACGACCAGAATTTTTTGCAGCCAACCGGGTGTGATGAAGCTCGAAGGCGATTTTACGCGTGCGCTCGAACGCGTCACGCGATTTGAGAAAACGGGAAATAATCTGAGCCTGTATGCGCGAAATCGTCTGGTTTTAAGATTCAAAGGAACGGAAAAATCGAATCCCGATAATAACGCTTCGCTTAAGCTCGAAGACAAAAAATGGGTTTTGGAATCAATCAAGAGTCGTCCTCTGCCGAAAATCGAGACCCTGCCGTTTATCAATTTCGATAAATCAAAGGGAAGCGCGGGCGGCAATACGGGCTGTAACGTTTTCGGCGGAAATTATTCGGTGACCCGCGACACAATCGCGATTACAAACCTAATCTCGACCATGCGCGCCTGCATCGAGGACGAGCGAATGAACGTCGAGAGACAATTCAAAAACGGTCTGGAAAACGCCAACCGTTTTGAAATTAAAGACGGACAGCTCAATCTCTACCAAAACCGGATTTTGCTATTGACCTTTAGAGCGGAGATTAAATAGATTTGGCGTCAAAAAATTGCCGTTAAGCGAGCGGACTTTGACCACTCGCTTAACGGTTTTAATATTTAGGTGTATTGACAAATTAAGTTGGAGCTAAAAATCAAGCGTTTCGAGTTCCAGCTTGAGCTCCGCTTTTGCCGCGATGCGTGAAGCCGCCTGAAGCTGGAACTCAAAACGCGCCTACTTAATTTGTCAATACATTTAGGCTTTACCCAATCAAAAAGCGCAAAGCGAAATTTCGCTCCGCGCTTTTTGATTGTAAACAACCCGTTCAACTAAAAATTGTAGCGGACGCCGAATTGCAGTTGTCTGGCCGGTGCGGCGGACGTGAAACCGAGCGGTGAGGTCGGCGAAACGCTTGCCGAGCCGCTCGCGTTTATCGGGATGACGTTGGTTGTGCCCGCGCAGTTCGGATTGGTCGGGAAGCCCGCGACGCAAGCCGTGCCGACGACGTTGTTGATGCCGTTGTAATTAACGTGATTGAAGAGATTGAAAGCTTCAAAGGTTAATTCCAAAAAGCGCTGTTCCTTGACGAAGAAGCGCCGCGCGAGACGCATATCGAACGTGTAATAAGCCTCGCCGCGTCCGGTATTTCTGCCCGCGATAGCCGGACGGTCGTTATATAGACGACTGTCGTTGTTCGTGTCGAAACCGATTAGGAGATTAAACGGTCGCCCGCTGCCTGCCGTGAAAATCGGCGAGAAAACCCAATCACGCGCATACGCGTTTTGGTACGGGCTCATAAACACGGCGCTTAAAACAAGGCGATGCCGCTGGTCGAATGCCGAAAGGCTGCGGTCGTCGCGGACGTTTAGCGGGTTCTGTGCCAGATAGTCCGTGTTGAAATCGGTTGCTTCGTCAATCGTTTTCGAGAACGTGTAGTTGGCGTTGACGCTGTAATTGCGCGAAAACCGTTTGGTAATCTGCAAAGTTCCGGCATGGTAGAAGCTGTTCGCGACCGATTGATATTCGGCGTCGAGCGCAAAACGCGGCAGGAAGTTTCCGGTCAGACCCGTGCCGGTCGCCGAACAGTTATACGCCGCCGGCGGCACGCCCGGAATCGTGTAGCAGCCAAGCTCCGTCGCGTTCATAATGGGCTGTCCGGTGAACGCACTCGTTCCGATAACGGAATATTTGCGCACGTCAACCGGACGGACAAGGTGAATCCCGCGCGAAAACAGGTAGCTTGCCTCGGCGGTGAATCCGCCGCCCAAATCCTGCTGAATCGCGCCGCTGACCTGATAAGTTTCGGGATTCTGGAAGTTTTGCCCGATGCGAATACGCGCTTCGAGCGGTCTGCCCGGCGCGGTGTTCAAACCGAACTGCGTCAGGTCGGACGCGACGATTTGACGGTTTCCGATAACGCCCTGCGCGAGCAAAGTCTGGTAAATAAACGCCGAGCTGTATGTTCCCGGCAAGGTAATTGCCGCCACGACGATATTGATGTTGTAGGGTTGGGTGCCGGAAGCGAGCGTGTTGACGACGTTCGTGATTTGGTTGTCGATTTGTCCGGTGAAAATTCCCGCGCCGGCGCGAATGACGGTTTTCGCATTATTGAAAATGTCCCACGAAAAACCGACGCGCGGCTGGAAGTTGTTATTATCGGTCGGAACCGGAGAGGCTTCGTTTTGAATGAAATAACGCAAGCCGTAATTGAGCGTTAAATTCGGGCGAACCTTCCACGTATCCTGTCCGAAGATCGAAAAGCGCTGGCTGCTGCTGTAAAATCCGGGCAGACCGAAACCCTGCTGGTAAACCTGCGGCGCGTTGATGTTGTAGGACTGCAAAGAGTTAATCGTGTTGTTGGCGTTGCACAGGGAATTTCTGAGCGACGCGCCCTGCGCCGCGGTGATGAAACCGGAAGTAATGTCCGCGCCGATTTGCCCGCCGATCGGCGCCGCCAGACAAGCCGCGCCGGTCGCGGTCGTGCCGACTATAGCACTGCGCTGGGCGGCTGAAAAAACGGACGAAAACGGCAGCGCGCCGAACCGGAACGTGCCCGGCAGATAGGTTTCCGAATTGGTTCCGATACGGTTAAATTGAACGACGACGCCGGTTTTGATGGTATGGTTGCCGCGCACGAACGAAAGCGTGTCGGCAAAATCAAACGAGCGCGTGATGCTGTTCGACGGCAGGAAAATGTCGCGTCCGAAGTTGCCGAAGCCGAGGATGTTGATTTCCGGTCCGACCGGATCGTTCGGTGTTACGATCAGTTGATAATACGAAAACTGCGCGCGAAACTCGTTGACGGTCGTCGGGTTGAAAATATGTGTTTCCGATAAAAGAATTCCGCCGCTCGGCGATTCGACCTCGCGCCCGCGCGAAACCGCGTTGAGCGCGCCCGTCGCTTGATTTTCGCCGTTGAACGAGGCGTAATTCAGGCGGACGAATGCGTTGTCCTTATCGCCGAAGCGATGGTCGATGCGACCCGAAATCAATGCGCTGTTTTCGTTGGCGGGAAACTGCCCGTTGGTCGATGCGTAGAGATTTCTGGTGCGCGTGCTCGGAACCGTCAAAACGCCGCGCACGCCGGCTGCTAAAGGTTCAAAACCGGGACGCGTCGCCAGATAATTCAAAAATCCATTCTGGTCGCCGGCAGCCGTCGCGGGGGCGATTCGCAAGCCGTTTGTCAGCGATTCGTTAAGCGTCACGAAAGACGTCTGGTTCTGGCGCAAACCCTCGGCGGAAGCGAAATAGAAGGTTCTGTTTTCGGTTATTTTGCCGCCGATTGAGCCGCCGAACTGCTGGCGGCTGTAAGGCGATTTGCCTTCCGGGTTGAAGTCGAAAGCGTTGCGCGCGTCGAATGTCTTATCGCGGAAATAACCGAAAATACTGCCGTGCAAATTGTTGTTTCCGGTTTTGGAAACGATGTTGACCATGCCGCCCGACGCGCCGCCGAATTCGGCGCTGTAGCTGTTGCGGTCAACCTGAAATTCCTGCACGGCTTCCTGGCTGACGACGTTGCGCGCGCCGCCCGAAGGCGTGTCGGCGGTCGAGCCGTCAACGTTAATCGAATTTCCGCGCCCGTTGTTGCCGCCAAAACTCAAGCCCGACTGTGGCGTCTGCGCGACGCGGAAGTCGGTCGAATCGTTGACGTTGTCGGCGTCGTTAACGCCCGGCGTAAGCAGCGCGAAATCCAGAAAGTTACGACGATTGATCGGAAGATTGTTCAGCTGCCGCGCGCTGATGACGGTTGATTGCTGCGTTCTTTCAGTATCGACGAGCTGCGTTTCGTCCTGCAAAACATCGACCACCGCATCGACGTCGCCGATTGTCATACTCGCATCAAGCGCCAGCTGCTGTCCGACTTCGAGCGTCACGTTATTGACCGTTTTAGAGGCAAATCCGGTCGCCGTAATCTTCACCGTGTAGGTGCTCGGCGGCAGCGAAAGAATAACGTAATTTCCTTCTTCGTCGCTCGTCACCGTACGCGTCACGCCCTTGTTGTTGTCGGTTGCCGTGACGGTTGCACCGGCAACTGCCGAACCGTTCGGGTCGGTTACATTTCCTCTTAGCTCCGCCGTGGCGGTTGCCTGCGCGAAAGCGGAAATTGCTCCGACGCAAACCAATATCCAAATCCAAAAAATCGTTTTCATTTTCTTCATAGAATCGCCTCCATCAGTCAAATAAATTAGAAACTCGTGTTTTGCGGCGGCAAAAGTTCGGGGTAAAACTCTGCGCTCGATTTTGTAATATGGAAAATATCTTTAAAGTTATTCAATTTAATTGCGCAGCAAGCCTTTTAAAGCCATGTCGCAAACATCCTGACAAACCTTTTCGACCGAAAGCTTGCCGCTCGAACGATACCATCGAGAGAGCCATAAAATCATGCCGAACAGCGTAAATGTCGCCGTCGTCATATCGATGTCGTTAAGTTTGGCGTCCGTCTGAATTTCGACCAAAGTATCGCGCACGAACTCAAAATATTCGCGGCGTCGTTTCAGGATAGCTTCGCGCTGCGTAAAACTTAAAGAATTCATCTCATGCGAGACGATTATGACGGCGTGATTGCCTTCGGCGGCGAGCCGCGCGTGATTCGTAATAATAAATTTCAGCCGCTCTTCGGGGTCGGCGATTTCGCGCGCCGGGTCTAAAACCTCGTTCTTAACGTTGTCGAGTCCGAGCTCGACAATCCGGTAGAGCAGCTCCTGCTTGCTTTCAAAATAATAATAAAGTGCGGCTTTGGTGATGTTTAAAGCGTTGGCAATATCGGAAAGCGAGGTCGATTCGACGCCTCGTTCGACAAAAAGCTGCGCCGCAAGCAGGTAGATTTCCTGTGCGCGGTCGAGACTTTTTTGCGTTCCGTTTTTCGGCATAATAGCTTGCGGCGGAAAACTCGTAATCAGCGCGCTCTTTACGCAAGCGACTGTCTTAAATTAAATTGCTTCGTTTGATAAAATATGTTAGTTTTTTACTTACCGTTCGGTAGAATTTAACTAAAGTTAATAAACATTTTCTAAATTGTCAAGATATTTGCGACCTAAAAACGCAAATTATTTAAAGTAAATTGGTAATACCAATTTTATCAATTTGCTTACAAAATTTTGTTCTGAAACAAGCGAGTTAAAAATGACAAGTCCGGCTATTAAACCAACCAGCGCAGCACCGATTAAAACAAGCGAAGATTACATTAATTCATTACGCGGGCGAAAATTAAAAGTTTATCTTTTTGGCGAGCTGATCGAAGACATCGTCGAGCACGCGATGATTCGTCCAAGCATCAACGCGGTCGCCGAAACTTATGATCTGGCGGCGCGCGAGCCGGAACTCGCGAGCGCGACTTCGCATTTGACGGGCGAAAAGGTCAACCGTTTTCTGAACATCGCGATGAACCGCGACGACGTCGTTTTGCAAAACAAGATGCAGCGTCGTCTCGGGCAGCTTACCGGAACCTGTTTTCAGCGCTGCGTCGGCATGGACGCGCTCAATTCGCTTTATTCGGTGACGTTCGAGATTGACGAAAAGTTTGCGACCGTCTATCACGAACGCCTCAAAAATTTCATTGTGGAAGTCCAGAAACAAAATCTCGTGATCGGCGGCGCGATGACCGATGTCAAAGGCGACCGCAGCCTCGCGCCGCACGAGCAAGCCGACCTGGATTTGTTTGTGCACATTACAAAACGCACCGCCGAAGGCGTTTTCATCACCGGCGCAAAAGCGCATCAGACGGGCTGTTTGAATTCGCACTGGCTGATTGTGATGCCGACGATGCGCCTGACGGAAAACGATAAAGCTTATGCGATTGTCGGCGCGATTCCGGTCGAGGCAGAAGGCATTACGTATATTTACGGTCGCCAATCGTGCGACACGCGCGCGATGGAAGGCGGCGCGATTGACGCCGGAAACGCCAATTTCGGCGGGCAGGAAGCGATGGTCATTTTCGACAACGTGTTTATCCCGAACGACCTTGTTTTTATGGACGGCGAAACGGAATTCGCCTCGATGCTGGTCGAAAGATTTACGTGTTATCATCGCCGCAGTTACGTCTGCAAAAGCGGCGTCGGCGACGTTCTCATCGGTGCGGCGGCGCAAATCGCGGAATATAACGGCGTCGAAAAAGTCTCGCATATCAAAGATAAATTGGTCGAAATGACGCACTTGAACGAGACGATTTACGCGACCGGCATCGCGTCGAGTTATCAGTCGAAGCCGACCCGCTCGGGCGCATATTTAAACGACGATATGATCGCCAACGTCTGCAAGCATCACGTTACGCGTATGCCGTATGAGATCGCGCGGTTAGCGCAGGATTTGGCGGGCGGGATGGTCGTCACGATGCCGTCGGAGAAGGACTTTAGAAGCGAGGAAATCGGGCATTTACTGGAAAAATACTTAAAGGGACGCGCCGACGTGCCGACCGAGAACCGCGTTCGGATTCTGCGGCTGATCGAAAATATGACGCTGGGCAGAAACGCCGTCGGATACTTAACCGAATCGATGCACGGCGCGGGTTCGCCGCAGGCGCAGCGAATCCAAATCGCGCGGCAGATGCAGATTGAATTTAAGAAAAATCTGGCGAAAGAATTAGCCGGCATCGAACCGCGAACACGCGAGCAGTTGACGAGCGAAATCGCGGATTATTTCGGTAAAGTTTTT
>Ga0126304_10001598_pt1 | contig 10756 bp, 7 predicted proteins | sample Plot25_FD_92538 | JGI IMG/M metagenome (GOLD analysis project Ga0126304, IMG submission 92538) | Serpentine soil microbial communities from UC McLaughlin Reserve, CA, USA - Plot25 | ecosystem: Environmental > Terrestrial > Soil > Grasslands | place: USA: UC McLaughlin Reserve, Lake County... | reverse complement strand
CGACCTCCTGAAGCTGTCCTTGCGCAATCCCCAGAACGCGCAGAGGCTAGTGGCGACTCCGGCGTACGAAAGCGGGGTCCGGCTCTCGCCCGATGGGAAGTGGCTGACGTACGTGTCGAACGAGTCGTCTCAGAATGAAGTGTACTTGCGCCCGTACCCCGCGCTCGATCGCCGTATCCCCGTCTCGACACAGGGTGGTACTCAGCCTGTGTGGAATCCCAACAGCAGAGAGATCTTCTATCGCAACGGCGACAAGATGATGGTTGTCGAGCTGACCTCGACGCCTGAAGTCAGGCTCTCAACGCCGCGGTTGTTGTTCGAGCACCGTTACGCCTACGGCGCCGGCATCACCATGCCCAACTACGACGTGACTCGGGATGGTGAGCACTTCATCATGGTGAAGGACGAGATCAACGGCGGCCGCCTGAACGTCGTCCTGAACTGGTTCACCGAGCTCAATCGCCTCGCGCCGGCTGGCCCAAAGTAGGGGCCGCCTTCAGGCGGCCCTTGTTATCGCCCGACGAACGTCGCTTGTCCCTTGAAGACCGACTCGATCGCCGCCGCGGCGCACTTCTCGCCGTCGCCGCTCGAGACGCCCATCGCGCCAATCACCTGACCGTCAAGGATGATCGGCAGCGCGCCGGGCTGAGGAAAGTCGTTCATGAAGGTCGGCGCGAGATTCTCTCCGCTTCGCACCAGCTTGTTGGTCTCCGAGGTCGGCCGTCGCCAGCGCAGCGCTGACCGCGCTTTGAGCAGTGCCGTCTCAATCGCGTTTGCCGCAGCGCCCTCCATCGCGTGTGACTCGAGCACGTTGCCGCCCCAGTCGATGATCGCCATCGCGAGAATCAGCTTGTTCTTCTCGGCCCACGCCGTGCACGCATCAGCGAGCGCGCGGGCGCCGGCGCTGGAGACGATCGTGATCTGCCGCGTCATCTTCGACGGGCCTGGGAATTGAGCGGACGCGGTGCCGGCAAAGACGCCAGCGAGGAGGACAGAAATAAGCAGGCGCATGTGATCCTCCTTGAGGACACTACTCTCTCACGTAGTGTCCGGCTTTAGCCGGACGTTTTGGGAACTGCCATCCCCTTGAACGTGAGTTTCTGCAAACCCGCGGCGGTTCCCGCGATGTAGAGATTGCCCTTCGAATCGACGGCGATCTGGTGACCGCCACCGATCATGCCAGGCACCATGATGGTGCCGACGATCTCCAGCGATCGCCGATCGACGATCGCGATATCCATGCCGTTGCCGACGTAGAGGAACTGCTGCACCGGATCCGACGAGAACGCCAGGTTGCGTGCGAACTGCGTGTCGGTCTTCACCAGCTGCTTCACGAACGTGCCATTTGGCGTGAACGCCTGGATGCGGCGGTTCTCGCGGTCGGCCACGTAGATCATGCCATCGTTCGCGACGCGGATCGCGTGGACGATGCTGAACTGTGCGGGCCCCTGACCGGCCGCAAACGTCTTCGGCGTCACCACCTCACAGTGGTCGTCGTCCAGAGGCTTGTTGCCGAAGGCGCCCCACATGCGCTTGAAGGCGCCGGTGTCCGCATCGAAGACGATGACTCGGTGATTGCCGTAGCCATCGGCGACGTAGAGCTCGTTCGTCCCCCGATGGACCCACACGTCGGCGGCGCGATGGACGTTGCGCGTGTCAGCGTTGCCCTTGCTCCCGTTGCTCTCGCCGATGCGCATCGCGAGCTTGCCGTCGGCGGTGAGCTTCAGGATTTGATCGTCGTTGACAGGCTTCAGGCCGGCGATGCCGTTGGTCGGGCAGTTGTTGCCGGTGATCCATACGAAGCCTTTCGCGTCGACGTGGATCCCGTGCTCACGCTGGGGCCACTGGAGACCCGCATCTTCGCCGTCCCAACCCTTGACGAACGCGCCCGCGGTGTCGAACACCATCACCGGCGGCGCGGCCATCGCGGCGTCGCCGGGCTTCAGCGTGCGTGGCCGGTGCAGCAGCCACACGTTGTCCTTGCCGTCGATCGCGACGCTCGAGGCGTCGCCGAGCTTCCACTTCGGCGGCACCTTCGGCCACGCCTTGTCCACCTCGAACTCGGGAAGGTTTCGCGATCGTGTTTGTGCGTCGATGACGATGTGGTGACCGCCGAACGCGAATACGGCGGTGACAAGGAAGCCGGCAAGAAGGGATCGAGCCACGGGTGTGTGCCTCAGCGTATGAATGAAGGCGGATTATACGCCCGAGACAACGTAGAGGCCGCTTTGGGCGACCCTCAATCCCCCCAGCGAAGCACCTCCAGACGCACCGGTGTGCGACCCTGACGGATAAAGCCGAGGCTCTGTGCGGCCCCCGACGACACGTCGATCAGCACCCCCTTGGAGCGCGGACCCTTTGCAGGCCCACGATCGACGACACGCACCACGACCTGGTGCTTATTGGCCAGATTCGTAACGCGAACGACGGTTCCGAACGGGTAGCTGGGATGGGCCGCCACCATGGCTGTCTTGTCGAACGGGACACCGCTGGCCGTCGTTTTTCCCTCGAATCCAGGGCCGTAGAAGGACGCGAGCCCCTGTCGAACCTCGAGAATCCCCCGGGGTTCCGTGCGAACCACCCGAGGTTCCGTCGGGGCGGCCGACGGCGGCACAGCTCGAGCCGCGCAGGCCGATATCAGCACCAACGGCAACAACGCCATGCCGACACGCGTCATGGCGCTGATCTGAGGCAAGTACCCGGCCAAGCCGGGTCACGTCAACATCCTCAGCGCCCGACCTCGAACGAAACTGTATAATCACCGGGACGGCTGCCCGATTGTGCGGCCGAGAATATTTGCGCTCATTCGAGAGACAGCAACACTTCCTGGTCCTCGAAGACGCCCACACACACAACATTTTCATGACCACAGACACACGTAGTACCCGTATTGCCGTTTTCATCGACTTCGACAACGTGGAAATCGGCGTCAAGAGCACGATTGGCGGTCAGTTCGACATTGGCCTGGTGCTCGAAGCCATCAAGGAACGCGGCGAGATTGTCACCAAGATCGCCTACAGCGACTGGAAGCGCGTCGGCGACTACAGCCGCCTGCTCACGCAGCACGCCATTCGCATGGTCCAGCGCAACATGACGCCCGGCGGCGACAAGAACGGTGCCGACATCACGATGGCTCTCGATGCGCTCGAGATGTGCTTCACCCACGATCACATCAATGCCTTCGTCATCGTTGGCGGCGACAGCGACTTCATCTCGCTTGTCGAGAAGCTCAAACAATATGGCCGCAAGGTCATCGTCGTCGGTGGACGTCAGTTCACCAGCGTGACGATGCAGAAGAACTGCCACGAGTTCATCGCTTACGAGAATCTCGTTCGCAGCACCCCGCGTCAGTCCGATCGCGGTGGCCGGCCGGTCGGCTCGAGCGACATCTCCAAGGTGCTGCCGCTCGTCATGCGCGCGCTCAAGGTGCTCACCGAACGCGAAGTCACGCCCCAGCTCGGCCTGCTCAAGAGCACGCTGCTGCAGCTCGACTCGACATTCTCCGAGCGTGAGTACGGCGCGAGCAGCTTCCGCGATTTCATGGAGAAGGTCGCGCAAGCTGGTGCCGTCACGCTCAAGCACGCCGGACGCAGCATGCTCGTCGAGCCGCGCGACGGTGGTCCGGTGGTCGTCGAGGAACCGGGGGCGGCGATAGACAGGCCGGTCGAAGCGGCTGTTGTGCGGCCACCGTCAGAGACGAGGTCCGAGCCGCGCGAAGACGAGGATGAAGAAGCCCTGCCCTCGTCGCCGATGACCATGCAGGATGGCATTCGCGCGGTGCACCAGTCGATTGTCGACGCGCCAACGCCACCGCGATGGCCGATGTACGTGCGCCAGGCTAAGCAGTTCCTCCGTCAATCCATTGAAGGATTTGACGAGCGCAAGTACGGCTTCTCATCGGTCGTCGATCTACTGCGTGCCGCGGGCAGAGAAGGCGTGCTGCGCATCGAGCGCGATCGGCAGGGTGCAATTCGAGTCTTCCCTGGCGCCAACGTTGGATCGAAGCCGTTTGCCGTGGAGACGCCGATCGACATCGACGAGACCGTGGATGTCGAGGTGCCGCCGGACGCAGTCGTGGAGCCCGCTGAGGCGGAAGTCGTCGAGCCGGGGATGGCTGGCTCGTCGGTCGAGACGGTCGCGATCGAAGTCGAGGCGCCGGCTGTCGCCGACGCTGAAGTGATCGGGGAGAGCGACGAAGACGATGGCCCGCAGCCGAACGTGGCCCCCGATGGTCGTCCGATTGGTCCCGACGGTCGCCCGATTGGTGGCGCCGGCAAGACGAAGCGCCCTGCTCGCGGCGGACGGAAGACGAGCGGGGCACGTTCGCCGCGCCCGGTGTCGCAGCCGCGTCCGATGTCGAAGCCGCGCGCACGAAAGCGGGCGAGCTGACTGAGTGACCGACGCGCGGTATAGTCCTTACACAATCTTCAGTGGCGAACTACACAGCGAAAGACATCACGGTCCTCGAGGGACTCGAGCCGGTCCGTAAACGGCCCGGCATGTACATCGGCGGCGTCGGCACCGCCGGACTGCACCATCTGGTCTGGGAGATTCTCGACAACGCCGTAGACGAGGCGATGAACGGCTACGCCTCGAACATCTACGTCGTGCTGCACAAGGACGGCAGCTCGATCACCGTCACCGATGATGGGCGAGGCATTCCGGTCGATAAACATCCGACGACCAAGAAGAGCGCGCTCGAAGTCATCTTCACGATGCTCCACGCGGGCGGCAAGTTCGACGGTCAGAACTACAAGACCGCCGGCGGTCTGCATGGCGTCGGCGCCAGCGTCGTCAACGCGCTATCGAGCGAGCTGCACGCCACCGTCAAACGCGACGGCGCGAGCTGGGAAATGATTTTCAAGCGTGGCAAACCGACTGGCGCGCTGAAGAAGGTTGGCCCGGCGCGCGGCACGGGGACCACGATCTACTTCCATCCCGACTCGACGATCTTCCCGAAAGTGGAATTCGATGCTGCGGTGATCCGCGAGCGGCTAGAGGTGATCAGCTACATCCACAAAGGCGTGAAGGTCACATTCGAGAATGAGGCCGACGGGATAAAGGAAGTATTCCACCACGAGGAAGGGCTCTCCGATTTCCTCAAGAAGATCATCGTGGGCCGCAGCGCGAAGCCGGTGCACGAGACAGCATTCCTGCTGGAGCGCGAAACCGGTCCGCGTCTCGACCTGGTGCTGCAATGGACCGAATCGACCGACGAGCACATTCGCAGCTACGTCAACGGCATTCCGACCGGATCGGGCGGCACGCACGACAACGGCCTGCGCGCCGGCCTCGGCAAGGCGGTCCGCAACTACATCGAGACGCACAACCTCTCGCCGAAGGGCGTGACGCTCACCACCGATGACATTCGCGAAGGCCTGACCGGTGTTCTGAGCTTGTTCATCGAGGAGCCGCAGTTTCAGGGGCAGACGAAGGATCGTCTGAACAACCCCGAGGTGCTGTCCGCCGTCGATTCAGCGGTGCGGCCCGCACTCGAGCACTGGCTCAATCACAATCGCAGCATCGCGGAAGCTATCGTTGCGCGCATCGTTCTCGCCGCGCGTGCACGTGAAGCAAGCCGTGCGGCGCAGGCTGAGGTCACGCGCAAGACCGCGACCACCGGCCGACTGAATCTGCCGGGCAAGCTGAGTGACTGCACAACCGCCAACCGGGAGGACAGCGAGCTGTTCGTCGTCGAGGGCGATTCCGCCGGCGGATCGGCGAAGCAGGGGCGTGACCGCGGCAAGCAGGCGATCCTTCCGCTGCGCGGCAAGGTGATGAACACCGAGGGGATGACGCTGGCGAAGGTGCTCGAGAACAAGGAGCTCGCCGACCTCGTCACCGCGCTCGGCTGCGGTCTGGGCAAGAACTTCGACCTCGCCCGGTTGCGCTACGGCAAGGTCATCATCCTGGCTGACGCCGACTCGGACGGTCATCACATCGCGACACTGCTGCTCACGTTCCTCTATCGCCACTTGCCGCAGCTGATTGTCAACGGCAGGGTCTATCTGGCGCAGCCGCCGCTCTATCGCATCGACATCGGCAAAGAGACATTCTGGGCGCTGGACGATGGGCACCGCGATCGGCTGCTCAAGCAGCACACCAATGGGCGCGGCTCGCCGGAGATCACCCGCTTCAAAGGACTCGGCGAGATGATGCCGAAGGTGCTGTGGGAGACGACGCTCAGCCCGAAGACGCGTCGCCTGCTGCGCGTCGAGATCGCCGATCAGCTCGTCACCGATCGCGTGATCAACGAGCTGATGGGCAAGGACGCCTCAGCGCGGTTCCGCTTCATCATGGAGCGAGCCGAGGACGCGCAGGAACTCGACGTCTAGCTTCAATCAGCTACATCCACTACGCGGCTCAATACTGAGTGCTGGCTCGTTGCAACGAGAACGCGATGACGGAACTCGACGCGAGGAATCGCTGCGCCCGCGTTCCAGCTTCGCTCTGAGCTCGGCCTGGCGGACGCAGCCGCCAACCAACACACGTGAACTAGATCGGAACGTCCGTGCCTCCGCGCCTCCGTGTGTCGTGGTCACGTGTACACATTGAACTCAGGTCGACGAGGAGCTCAGTTCGGCCTCTTGTAATCGAGGATGAACAACCCCGTGCCGACGCGATCGGATGCGTAGGCGAGACCGCGTGCATCGATGTCCACGTCGTTGATCTGGATCGCGGTCGGCTGGCCCATCGCGATCGGGTGCGATCGCTCGTTGGTCTTCGGGATGTAGTAGCCGAGCTCCTTCATTTCATACGGATTCGACAGATCCAGCACACGGATGCCGGCGTTGAAATAGGCGAGCCAGGCGATCTTGTTCTCGAAACGGTTGATGTGTCCGTTCACGGTCTCGGCCGATTGGTGCGGCCCGAATCGTCCGCCTTTGTTGCAGAAGTTCCCGACCGGTACCTGCCAGACGGATACTGGAAACGGTTTCGACTCATTCGTGATGTCGAGCATGTACGAGCCGGCGCGAACGCCGCCGGGGCAGGGCGCCATATCGGCGGTGCCGCCGGCCTCGTCGACGACGAACGCGTAACGGCGTGGCAGCGCGTCCTTCCCGAAATTCGGCACCGTGCCGTAGACGATCGGCGATACGGTGTGCGGTCCGCGGTGGGGCGGATTCATGTCGAGCGACCACACCAGTTTGGGATGCGCCGGATCGGCGATGTCGAACTCCGCGGTCCATCCTGAATTGCGATATCCGACGTAGAGCCGCTTGCGCTGCTCGTCGACAACAGGATGATGCGCGTACTGACCTTCGTAGCCCGGCTCGCCGTCCTTCTGACTGGGCAGCCACGCGCGGCCGACGAACTTCGGCGCCTTCGGGTCCTTGAGATCGAAGATCTGGATGATGACGTTGCGGAAGCCCGGCTCGCCGGATGCGGCGTAGAAATAGCCGGTGTCCTGTGACCACCAACCTTTGTGCGCGCGATACATGAAGGTGCCGCCGCAGCCCTGGCCGCACGAGTGTGGCGGTGTGCCGGTGATCTCGGAGACGAGTGAGATCTTCAACGGGTCGCTGTCGCGCGATGTGATGTCGAAGATCTGATACTTGAGGTCCTTGCCGCTTTCCCCTTCGGTGATGATCTCTGAGTTGCGAATCAGGTAATCGTGGCCGGAGCCGTCGAATTTGTAGTCGTAGACCACCGACACGCCGCGCGAATTGCGATTCGTCTCGTTCGGGATGTGCCACACCAGCTTTGGATTCGCCGGATCGGCGACGTTCAGGATCGACGTGCCGTTCCACTCTTCCTTGCCGGTAATCGGATTTAACTTTGGCTTGTCGTCCCAGTAGCTTTCGTGGTGGCCGACGTAGACCCAGCTGCCGTTAGCGGCATCGGAGAGCGTGGTGACGACCAGCGACTCGCGGCCTTGCAAATCGTTGTAGCCGACCAGGCGCACGTTGCGCGCGTCTTCGGCACGGGAGTCGCTGACCGCGGCGGTCGCGCCCGGTGTTTCACCGCCGGACGCGCCGCAGCCGAGCGACGGTACGATGGCCAGTAGCACGATGACGGTCGGCCATTGAAGATTTTGTGATCTTTGATTGTTGATTGAATTGTTGATTTTTGATTGTTGATTGACGATTTGGTTGGCGACAGCGCGTATTCCTGGGCGATTGTCGATTGGCACTGCGCATGCCCCATCGTCGGCCATGACACCAGACGATCTGAAGGTGCGAACCAAGCAGTTCGCCGTTGATGTTGTTCGATTCGCCAAGACGATCCCCAAGGACCACATCAACGATGAAATCGCGTCACAACTGACCGATGCGGCGACATCCACGGCCGCTCACTATCGAGCAGTATGTCGCCCGAGATCGCGCGCCGATTTCATCCACAAGTTGAGCGGCGCCGTCGAGGAAGTGGACGAGTCGCGACCCGAATTCTGGTCCGCTCGCGCGAAACGGCACGGGCGAGGCGGGACCAGGTTCTCCCGCGAAATCAACGATCAGAAATCAACAATCAACAACTAATCAACAAGCTCAAATCAAAGATCACAAATGATCCTCATTTGGAGCTCCCTGATGCCGCTTCAGCGTCGCGCTTCCGGCCGTAGCTGAGCGCGTTCCCCATCGCGTAGTTCCCCTCCTGACACGAGTACTCGAACATCTGATACGTGTCGTCACGGTTGAGGGGCAGTGACACGGTCCACGGCTTCGTGTACACCTTCGGGTCCTCGATCGTCACCGTGTAATTGATCGTGTTCGCATCGACACGGGTGAACCGCTCGGTCACCTTCAACGCGTCGCTCTGCGGGATACCGCGAATGCGTCCGGTGGCTGCGCTGGTCGCGATCGAGCCCTTGTTGTTGTAGTTCGTCGATTCGACGACGAGCGTGTTCCCTTCCCATCGGCCTCGCGGCTCACCGTTCCACTGCTTGATGTTCGCGCCGAGTTGTGGACGACCGTCGATCGGAATGATCCGCGTCTCGTGAATCATCTCGAAGACGATGACGACGTAGCCGGGCGTCTGGATGAATTCGTAGGCGTTGTTGTAGCCGGCCGGGAAGAACGCTGCCGGATAGCCGCGTGTGATGCAGCGCACCCACGGCGTCTCGTGCTCGGGCGCATCGGGAATGTGCGCGATGTCGTAATCGCGTTTGTCCTCGGCCCACTTCATGACCGGCACGCGGCCGTCGGGCGGATCGATCACCATGGATCGACGCCGCTCGCTGACTTTGTGATTGTGATCGGCGAACTCCGACGCGGGCCCGACGTTGGTGGCCGCCGTCGATCCAGCGGCCGCCGCTGGCTGGGCGGTGACCGCTTCAAACGGCGTGCCGTCGAAGTTGAGCCAGATGCCCTGGAGATCCGGCTGACCGTCCGGTGTGCGCCCTTGCTTCCACGTGGTCTGCGCAGCAGCGCCGGCCGCCATCACCAATGCGGTGACGAACGCCACGAGCACAACGCGCATCGATGCCTGGTTCCCGAACATGGCAGGCCTCCTTCTCGAGGGCAATCTTACCCCGCCTTCGCCACAGAACGGCTTCGGCGAGGCAGGCTGGTTGGGCGTAGTACACTGCCGTTTCTGTGGCCGTACCAGGGGTGAAATTCAGGACATTCGACCGGTCTATTGTCGAGGGTCCGATCGGTCCCGCCGTCTGGCGGCTGGCCTGGCCGACGATGCTGCAGAACATCATCGCCGGCTTGCAGGGGATCATCGACCACGCGATGGTCGGACACTTCGTCGGTTACACCGCCAACGCCGCCATCGGCGTCAGCTGGCAGATCATCCTGGTCGTCATCGTCTTCATCAGTTCGACGTTCACCGGCATGGCCGTGCTCGTGGCGCGGTTCGCCGGAGCGAACCAGCCCGACAAGGTCAATCGCGTCGTGTATCAGGCGTTCCTGACGGCGTTCGGCCTGTCGGTCGTGTTGGCCGCGATTGGTTATACAGCGGCGCCGGCGCTGCTTCGTCTGGTGAACGCCGCGCCCGATGTTCAGGCCGAGGCGTTGCCATTCCTGCGCGCGATGTTCATGGGCATCTTCGGCATGCTCATGTTCTTCATGCTGAGCGGCGCCTTCCGAGCCGCCGGCGATCCGCAGACGCCGCTCCGTCTCGGCGTGATCATGACGGTGCTGACGATTGTCTTCAACGTCATCCTGATCCCGATGTTCGGAACGCTGGGCGCCGCGCTCGGCACGATCCTGAGCAGCACCACCGTCACGGTCTACGGCATCTGGCGCATCAGCCGCCCCAACTCGGTGATCCATTTCGAGAAGGGAATGAGCCACGCTGCGGACTTCACCATCATTCGTTCGCTGTTCCGTTTCGGCCTGCCGACCGGCGTGCAAGGCATCGCGATGAATATCGGCGGTGTGCTGATGCTGCGCTTCATCGGCTCGCTGGAGCAGAGCGCAGCCGCGCAGGCGGCGTACGCGGTCGGCTACACCGAGTTGTTCTCGCTGATCACGTGGACGTCGGTCGGCCTGATGGGCGCGTCCGCGACGATCGCGGGTCAGAACCTTGGCGCGAACAACCCGCAGCGCGCGATCGATGGCGTGAAAGTCGCGGCACAGATCGGTCTCGGCGTCGCGGTGGTGATCGGCGCCATGTTCGTCCTCATCCCAGGCCCGCTGCTCGCCATCTTCGGAATGACGGATCCGATCGTCCTGTCGATCGGACGCCTGCTGCTCCTCTATCTAAGCGTGTCGGGATTGTTCATCACCGTGGCTCTCAGCTACACGGGCGGATTGCAGGGCACCGGCGACACACGTAGCCCACTCTACATCTCGATCATCTCGCAGGTGAT
>Ga0126304_10001597_pt1 | contig 10756 bp, 10 predicted proteins | sample Plot25_FD_92538 | JGI IMG/M metagenome (GOLD analysis project Ga0126304, IMG submission 92538) | Serpentine soil microbial communities from UC McLaughlin Reserve, CA, USA - Plot25 | ecosystem: Environmental > Terrestrial > Soil > Grasslands | place: USA: UC McLaughlin Reserve, Lake County... | reverse complement strand
TGACACATCTCCTGCGCCACTTCGAGCGTGTGGGTGCTCATGAGGATCGCCACGCCGCGCTCGCTCATGCGGCGGAAGACGTCCTTGATCAGTCGCGCGCCACGAGGATCGAGTCCCACCATCGGCTCATCGACAGCTACCGCCTGCGGCCGGTGGAAGAACGCCGAACTCATGACCAGGCGCTGCTTCATGCCGTGCGAGAAGCTCTCAATCAGCTCGTGCTTCCACTGCGTAAGCTCAAAGAGTTCGAGCATCTCATCCACGCGAAATCCGACCTGGCTATTGGTCAAACCGTAGAGACCGGCATGAAACGTGAGGAACTCGCCGGCGGTGAGCTTGTCGTAGATGAACGGCCGATCGGGGATGAAGCCGAGCGAGCCCTTCGCGACCTCCGGCTCGTGCTCCATGTCGTGATTGTTGACGAGGATACGTCCAGAGGTTGGCTTCAGGAGTCCGGCGATCATCCGCATCGTGGTTGTTTTGCCGGCGCCATTGGGACCGAGGAAGCCGTGGATCTCCCCGGGCTCTACGTTGAGGCTGAGGTCATCAACCGCTTTGAACTTGCCGTAGGTCTTTACAAGGTTCTGCACCGCGATCATCTATTGCCCCCGGAGCATCGGCACGCCGAAGATGTCTCCGCACGCGGCGTCACGGTCGCCGCGAGCTCGCCGAGGTCCATCGCTTCAGGCGCGCGGCCAACCACCGGGCGATTGGCGCCCGGCACCAGTTCGACATCGAGCACGGTCATCTTGAGACGACCGATGAGCGGCAGCACCACCGCCTGTTTCTCGAGACCACCGCGTGTCAATCGCAGATGCGTCGCGTCGGCCGGGTACTGGTTGAGCGTGGGATCGACCGGCAGCCAGAATCCGCGATGGTCAGACCCGAGCGACGTCGAGGGGCTCTGGGCGATATAGACCTCGGGCCACGCGTGGTAATAGAAGGCCCCGTGCATGAACACGAGTCCGACCGCAATGCGCGCGGGCATGCCGATCGATCGCGCCATGGCGACAAAGAGCGTCGTGTGCTCGTTGCAATCGCCGATCTTGGTGCGGAGCACCTCGAGTGCTGACGGCAGACTCACCGTTGGCTTCTTGTCGAGCAGGCCGTTGACGTAGCGCGTCAATCGCTCGGCGCGTCCGCGGTCGTCAGTTGCGCCACGGATGGCCTGCTCCGCCTCGGCACGAATTTCCGGCGCATCGCTTTCGATGAGCGGCTCGGGCTGCAAATACCGCTCGACGTTCACGTCGCGCGGACCTGGCTGCAGCGATCGCGAATCGACAATCTCAATCACGTTGCCATCGGCGGTCTGGCCGGCGCCATTCAGTTCCTCAGCCGGCACATCCGCGCCATCGAGGCGCAGCTTCAAACGCCGCACATCGCGTGGCTCATCGATCCGCCCCCGCATCGCCGGCACGATCGCGGCGCCCTGCAGCAGATCCGCTTGCACGCGACCGGGCACCGCGAGCCCGCGCGCGCGTTCCGGCGATTCACGAATCGTCATGAGCCCGAGCGGGCTCTCTTCGCGAACGACGTCGCCGGTATCGGTCACCCACGATGTCGTCTTCAGGCCGCGGAACTCCGTCTCAACACGGAACGCCGGGATCACCGTGTCGTTGGCGCGCACGACGCTGCGATCGCCAACCGAGACGGTCATCACTGCGCTCTGCAACGTCGCCGGGTCGAGCACGGTTCGTGTGTGCGTGCTGCCGGGGACCAGTCCACCATTGGCGAGCAGACGCGAGAGGTTCAGCGAGAGGACGGGAGCTTCGGGCAGCTCGCGCGTTTCGGTGCGCGTCGTGCCGCCAGAATCGATGGCCAGCGTCAGCCGGTATTTCTCGGCCGAGCGATCGAGCGAGCCTTTGACAGTGATTGGACCCGTGCCTGGATCGAGCGAGAACTCGAACGAACGCAGCAAGAACGCCGTGTCCACGCGCGCAGTCGTACGAATGGTCGCGGCCGTGTCCTGGCCAAGGAGCAGCATCTGCAGGCGGCCGTCTTCCTGCAGCTCGAAGCCGTCCTCCGTCCGTGTGGTCTGACTGACGGTGAAGCCGATCTTCTCGCCGCGATAATAGACGCCACGCCACACCGCCGTCGAGCCGTAACGCGCGAGGTCGGTCGCGAGATTCGCGGGCGATGCCTGCACGTACGACCGATGGACCAGCGTCATCATCGTGGCCACCCACGCCGTGAGAACGAGGAACGCGAGTGGGCGGGTAACTGTGCGAGGCAGCGGTCTGAACAGGGTCATCTACAACTCGTTTATCGGTCTTTCAACAAGATCGGGGCAGGGCCGCGACGAGCTCGCCGCAGCCGGGGGCTGGGCTGGCCTGGCCTGGGCCAGGCCCTCACAACCTCATGGCTTACCTTGACTTACGCGGATTTCGCACAGTACTGTGGGGTCAGATCCCCACCCCATGGTCATCACGCTCAACGGCGAACGCTACCAGTTGGACGAACCGATCTCAGTGGCCAGCCTCCTGGCCAGACTCGAGATCGATCCGCGTCGAGTGGCGATCGAGCACAATCTGGAGATCATCAAGCGCCACACCTTTACCGATGTCGTCATCGGTGAAGGCGACACGCTCGAAATCGTCAACTTCGTCGGAGGCGGCTAGAACGCCGTGACAGACACCCCCTTCGTGATCGCCGGCCGCACGTTTACCTCGAGGCTGATCGTCGGCACCGGCAAGTACTCGTCGCACGGGGTGATGGCGCAGGCACACGAAGCCTCAGGCGCTGACATGGTGACTGTCGCGGTCCGGCGCGTGAACATTTCCGATCGATCGAAAGAGTCGCTGCTCGACTACATCGACACGAACCGGATGTTCATCCTGCCGAACACCGCCGGCTGCTACACCGCTGACGAAGCCATCCGCACGGCAAGGCTGGGACGCGAAGCCGGGCTCTCGAACTGGGTGAAGCTCGAGGTGATCGGTGACGAGCGTACGCTCTTCCCCGACAACGAAGCGCTCATCGAGGCCACGAAAGTACTGGTGAAGGACGGCTTCATCGTGCTGCCGTATACCAACGACGATCCGATTGCCTGCCGCAAGCTCGAAGACGCCGGCGCGGCAGCGGTGATGCCGCTCGGCGCGCCGATCGGATCGGGGCTCGGCATTCAGAACGTCAACAACATCCGCATCATCCGCGAATTCGCGCGCGTGCCGTTGATCGTCGATGCCGGCGTCGGCACCGCCTCGGACGCGGCGCTGGCGATGGAACTGGGCGCCGACGGCGTGCTGATGAACACGGCCATTGCCGGTGCGGACAAGCCTGTCGCTATGGCGCAGGCGATGAAGCACGCGGTGATTGCCGGCAGACTCGCGTATCTCGCGGGTCGCATCGCGAAGAAGATGTATGCGAGCGCAAGCAGCCCGGTTGAAGGCATGGTCGGACGCTAGCCGTCGAACGCATGAGCGACATCGACGTCAGGGCTCGCAGCCAGCATCTCATCGAGCAGCTGAATACCCTCTGGCGCGTCGGTGAGTCCGAGCCCACTTCCCCTCCGTCGCTTCCGAAGCGCCTCCTCAATCTGATTCGCGCGCGACTGCTCCGTCGTCAGGAGACTTTCAACTCGGCGATGGTGCAGTACATCAACGAATCCGTCCGCCCGCTCGCGCTCGCAATCGATGATGTGCGGCGGTTCCAGGAAGCGCTGGCGGCACGTGAGCGGCGAATGGAGGCATTGATCGAGGCGATCAACACCGAGCACGCCGAGATTCGCACGTCGCTCGGCGTGCTGCAGCAGGCCACGCACAATCTGGGCAGCGTGGTGTCCGGCTTGAGCCGGACCGACGAGCTGTCGGCCTACGGAACGAACACTCCCGCGTCAAGCGTCGAGACGCTCAGCCACAAATACGTCGGCTTCGAGGATGCCTTTCGTGGCTCGAGCGAGGACATCCAGCGGCGATTGCGCGATTACATTCCGATCTTTGCCGGAGCGTCCGACGTCCTCGACATCGGTTGCGGCCGCGGCGAGTTCCTGGCGCTGCTTCGCGAAGGCGGCGTCGCCGCGCGCGGGATCGATCTCAACGACGCGATGGTCGCGGTGTGCCGCGAGAAAGGCTTCGAGGCGACGAAGGCCGACGCGCTCTCGTATCTCCGCGGCGTGCCGGCAGGGTCACTCGGCGGGTTGTTCGCGGCGCAGGTCGTCGAACATCTCGAACCCGCGTATCTCACACGGCTGCTTGAAGCGGCGTTCGATGCATTGCGGCCTGGCGCGCCGATCGTCCTCGAGACGATCAACCCCGCCTGCTGGTTCGCATTTTTCGAGAGCTACATCCGCGACATCACACACGTCCGGCCGCTGCACCCCGACACGCTGAAGTTCCTGCTCATCGCCAGCGGGTTTCAGCAGATCGAGATCCGCTACAGTGCGCCGTATCCTGACCACCAGAAACTCCAGCCGCTATCGCGGTCGGCGGCGCTCGGCGATTCAGTCGACACGCTCAACGCGAACGTCGAGAAAATGAATCGGCTGCTCTTCACGCATCTCGACTACGCCGCGATCGGAAGACGTTCATAGGAAACAGCCGTAGGGCGGGTCTTGTTCTTGAGACCGCTGGTCTAATCAGCCGCCGGCCGCCACCCCTCGTCCACGAACGCTGGTTGATGTTTCTTCTCTAAGAGGTAGTCACCCATCACCAAAAAATCCATCTCCGTCCGCATGAAGCAGCGATAGGCCTCGTCGGGCGTGCAGACGATCGGCTCGCCGCGGACGTTGAAGCTCGTGTTGACGAGCACGCCACAGCCGGTCAACCGCTTAAAAGCGTCGATGAGCGTCCAGTAGCGCGGGTTGGTGGCGCGGCTGACCGTCTGAATCCGCGCCGAGTAGTCCACGTGCGTGATCGCCGGCAGGTCCGAGCGCACGAAATAGAGCCGGTCGTACATAGGACGGTCGGCGTAGTCGGGCGGCAGCGGCTGCTGGCGATCCGTGCGCACTGGTGTGACGAGCAGCATGTACGGCGACGGGCGATCGAGCTCGAAGTACTGGGCGACATCTTGCTCGAGCACTGACGGCGCAAACGGCCGGAAGCCTTCGCGAAACTTGATCTTCAGGTTCAACCGCTTCTGCATCTCCGGGTTGCGCGGGTCGCCGAGGATGCTGCGATTGCCGAGGGCGCGCGGACCGAATTCCATGCGGCCCTGGAACCAGCCGCCGATCTCACCGGCGGCGAGCCGTGAGGCCACGTCGGCGGCCAACGCCGCGAAGCCTTCGTAGTGACGCGCGCGGGCGTTGTAGCGATCGATCGTCTGGACGATCTGCTTCGACGAGAACTCCGGCCCGAGGTACGAGCCCGACATCGCATCGCAGCCGGGATGACGCTCCAAGCGCGGCTGCGCCCGATGGATGTGCCACACCGTATACGCGGCACCAATAGCACCACCCGCATCGCCGGCCGCGGGCTGGATCCAGATGTCATCGAACATCCCGCTCTCGAGAATCCTGCCGTTGGCGACGCAATTCAGCGCGACGCCGCCGGCCATTGTCAGATGACGGCTGCCGCTCAGGTCGCGGGCCGTGCGCGCGAGTCGCAGCACGATCTCCTCGGTCACCTGCTGCGCGGCCAAGGCCAGATCCATGTGCGCCTGCGTCAGGTCGGATTCCGGCTCACGACGCGGCATCCCGAACAGCCTCTCCCACTTCGCCTCGTTGACCATGCGCAGGCCGGTGGCGAAATCGAAGTACGGCATGTTGAGCAGCATCGAGCCGTCTTTCCGGATGTCGACCAGCTGAGAAGTGATCCGTCCGACGAAGTCTTTGGTGCGCCCTGCGGCGGCGTTGCCGTAGGGGGCGAGTCCCATCAGCTTGTATTCACCGCTGTTCACCGTGAACCCGAGAAAGTAGGTGAATGCCGAATACAGCAATCCGACAGAATGGGGGAACTGCAGCTCGCTGAGAATCTCGATGTCCTTCCCACGGCCTCGTCCGATCGTCGTCGTTGCCCATTCGCCGACGCCGTCGATGGTGAGAATCGCGGACTCCTCGAATGGCGATGGGTAGAAGGCGCTGGCCGCGTGCGACAGGTGATGCTCGGGATAGAACACTTGATGACGCGCGCTGCCCAGCTCGCGCAGATGCTCTGCGAGCAGCCGACGCGTGAACAGCTTCTCTTTGATCCACACCGGTATGGCCGTGGCGAAGCTGCGCAGGCCGCTCGGCGCGAAGGCGTGGTATGTCTCGAGCAACCGCTCGAATTTCAGGAACGGCTTGTCGTAGAAGGCGACGGCGGACAGCTCGTCGAACGAGATGCCCGCCTCGTCCAGGACGAAGCGACACGCGTGAAGCGGGAACGACGCGTCGTGGCGCCGGCGCGTGAAGCGCTCCTCCTGCGCCGCTGCGACGAGGTGGCCATCGACGAGCAGCGCCGCGGCACTATCGTGGTAGTAGGCGGAGATGCCGAGAATCGCCGTTCTCATGCATCAGAACAGCGTGTAGATGAAGGGCGCGATGGCCGTTCCGCCAGTCAGCACGATGACGGTGCCGAACACAAGCAGCACCAGGATCGCCGGCAGCAGCCACAGCTTCTTCCGCTGACTCAGAAACCCCCAGAGATCTCTCAGAAATTCCATGCGCTAATAGGGCTTCTCGAGGTCGCTCGCAGTGAAGGTATGGTTCCTCACCACCATCACCGACTCGTCACCGATTCGGAACGTCCGCAGCCGCAACGAGTCCTTGCCCAGCGCGCGGCGCAGCAAGCCAATGGGCGTGACGACGAGAGCAAACACGACAAACATCAGGACGCGCGAGACGACCGCGCCGAGCGCGTGTGCGAGGCCAAACCAGGCGATCGCGACCGGCCGAAACACTTGCGGCGCGATCATGTTCACGACATGGACAATGAGCGCGGCGATCACCAGCTCGCTGCGGCCCCATCTGAGCAAGGCCAACAGGAGCAGGAGCACCATTGCCATGCCCGTGTCCCGGCTCTGATCGCGCGTGATCGTCACGTCTCGCATGACACTATCATGGACCCCGATGCTGCGCCGGATCCTCGGGGTCGTCCTCGTTAACGTGATCGTGTTTTGCGTGCTGGCCGAACTGCTGGCACTGTTCCTCTTCTACAACGACACCGGGCGGCTGTTCTACACGTACCAGAAGCCCTACGAGCCAATCGCCGAGACGAAGCAGGGCCGGCTCACCGGCGACGGGCTGCATCCTTACTTCGGCCCGACGCACCGGGAGGGCTACCCGTTCGACATCCCCGAGCCGCTGCGCGAGAACGCCTCGTCCGCGGCGCGAGTGCCGACGAACAATTTCGGCTTCGCCTCGACGCACAACTATCCTTTCGCAAAGACATCGCCGAATCAGTTCGTCATCGGCCTGTTCGGCGGATCGGTCGGCGCGTGGTTCTGCCAGGTGGGCGCGCATCGGCTCATCGAAGACCTCAAGGCGAACGCATTCTTCAAGACACGCGAGATCGTCCCGTTGTGTCTGAGCCACGAGGGCTACAAGCAGCCGCAGCAGCTGCTCGTGCTCGCGTACTTTCTGTCCATCGGGCAGACGTTCGATCTCATTCTGAACATCGACGGCTTCAACGAGGTCACGCTCTCGAGCTTCAACAACCAGCGCGGTCTCGACATCTCGATGCCAAGCGCCATGCACCTCGACCCACTGGTGAACCTGGTGAACCAGACGACGCTGACGCCGGAGAAGCTGCAGTCACTAGCCGCGATCAACCAGTACAAGGAACGGATCAATTACCTGGTCGGGCGGCTCCAGCGAACCCGCATTGCCGCGATCAATTTCGTGCTCGAGCGTCTACACCGCAGCGCAACCTCGAGCTATCAGGCTGAAGTCGCGCGGTTCGCCGCACTCCCATCGAATCCGTCGAATGCGTCGCTGATTCTGGCGACACCGAGCGTCACGCCGCGAGACGACACCCGGGCTCTCGCGGACGCGGCGAAGAGCTGGTCTGAAGCCTCGACGCTGATGCAGGCCCTGCTGGCGGCGCGAGATGTGCCCTACTTCCACGTCCTGCAGCCGAACCAGTACTTCACGAGCCGCTCGTTCAGCGCGGAAGAAGCCACAATTGCGCGCTCGAATGCCTCGCCGTTCAAGCGGGGCGCCGAGAAAGGCTATCCCTTGCTGGTCAGTGAATCGGAGGGTTTGAAGGCGCGAGTGAATTTCCTGAACGCGACCGGCATCTTCGACCGCGAATCGGCGGCGGTCTACATGGACGATTGTTGCCACTACACGCTGCGCGGCAACCAACTCCTCGCCGACGCAATCGCGCGGCTGATTCTCAGCTCACAGGCCGCCTGGCATTGACAGCGTCGGGTGGGTCTTGCGTTTGCCCGATAGCCGCGCGCTGACGGGTCACCGCGACGAGAAACCACAAGCCAATGGCCGCCATCAAATGCTTGATCGTGTGCCCGCTCACGATCTGCCCTGGGGCGTAGACAGACGTGTCGCCGTACTCGAACACCTTCGCGACCAGATACAGGTGTTGGGACGCGGCTGCTGACACGCGCGGCAAGGACCGCCGTCAGCAGTCCCATGAAGCCCACGGTCATCGGCAAGCGATCCCACACCAGTCGCCAGTTGTCGGGGGCAAGATGGTAAACGGCCCACCCCGACCGACGTCAGCGCCGTCCGGCAAAGAGCGCGGCGTAGGGCCAGCGCTGCCAGTTGCCCATGCGCGACACCGCCGCGCCAGCAACGACGGCGAGGAGCCGACTGAGCCTTATTGGGACTTGGTTCGCAGGTTGCACTGCATGGCTCCTGGAGGTCGAGAGAGCCTATGCGTGGGTTACGCGTTGCCGTACCAGTGCTTGCCACCATCCCGCTCGCTGGCTGCGAACTGGCAGGCGACATCTTCAAGGCCGGAATGTGGGTCGGCGTCATCGCCGTGGTGCTGGTCATCGCGCTCGTCGGTGCGATTTCGACGAGGATTCGCGGCTGATCGCCGCGGCACGTCCGCAAGGACGTGCCCTACCGCTCACCGCGGGATCCAATGCGTCTTCGACGGCTTGCCGGAAAGCCGGGCGAGGTCCGCATCGACCATCATGGCCACGAGCTGCTCGAACCCGATCGACGGCTTCCAGCCGAGGGCCTTACGCGCCTTGGATGCGTCGCCAATCAGGTGATCGACTTCGGCCGGGCGAATGAGTGATGGATCGGTCCGCACGTATTTCTCCCAGTCGAGGCCGATGTGCCCGAAGGCCGCTTCGACGAGATTCTTCACCGAGTGGCTGACACCGGTGGCGATGACGTAGTCGTCGGCGTTGTCCTGCTGCAGCATCATCCACATCGCCAGCACGTAATCCCCCGCAAATCCCCAATCGCGGCAGGCGTCCAGATTGCCCAGCGACAGATGGTCAGCCAGCCCGAGCTTTATTCGCGCGACGCCGTCAGTGACCTTGCGCGTGACGAACTCGTGCCCGCGGCGCGGCGACTCGTGGTTGAACAGAATCCCCGACACCGCAAACATCCCGTAGCTCTCGCGGTAGTTCACCGTGATGTAGTGCCCGAACACTTTCGATACGCCGTACGGGCTGCGCGGGTAGAATGGCGTCAGCTCGGTCTGCGGCACTTCCCTGACCCTCCCGTACATTTCACTGGACGAGGCCTGGTACAGTCGGATCCCGGTATCGACCTGACGCACCGCTTCGAGCAGGCGCGTGACGCCCATCGAGTTGTAGTCGCCAGTGAGCAGCGGCTGATCCCACGACGCCGGCACGAATGACATCGCCGCCAGGTTATAGAGCTCGTGCGGCTTCACATCCTGGACGATGCGCATCAGCGACTGCTGATCGAGTAGATCGCCGGGACGCAGCGTAATGCGATCGAGCAAGTGCTCGATCCGCCACAGGTTCGGAGCGCTCGATCGGCGGATGACGCCCGTCACTTCGTAACCTTGTTCGAGCAGCAGCTCCGCGAGGTACGAGCCGTCCTGACCGGTGATACCGGTGATCACTGCGCGCCTGGGCATGTCTATGTTGGTCCTTGGTCCTTGGTTCTTCGTGCTTGGTGCTTGGTCCGGGCGGTCCCATTCTATCCGCGAGCTCGCGTCTCGAGCCATCGGCGCAGGCCGTCCTGCCACGTCGGCATCGCGAAGCCGGCCGCTGCGAGCTTTCTCGTCGAGAGCGCGCAGTAGCGCGGCCGCGGCGCACGCAGCGGCAGCTGATCGACAGTAATGGGCACGAGGCGTGCGGGCACACCGAGTATTCGTGCCGCCTCTGCGGCGACATCGTGCCAGCTGGCGTGGCCGTCATTGACGCAGTGATACACGCCCGAGCGCGCTTCGCTCATCACGAGATGCCTGGTCGCAGCCGCAACGTCCTTCGCATAACTGGGCGAGACAATGCGATCGGTGAAAACCTTGACCTCGCGTCCCTGCTGCAGGCCATCGACGATGTGATCGAGCGTTCCGCGTCGGCCAGTCCACTGCGCCGACGATCCAAAGAGGCTTTCCACGCGCAGCACGTAGGCGCGCGGGGACACCTGGGCGAACCACTCGCCGAGCAGCTTCGACGAGGCATATACGCCCCGCGGTGATGGCCGCAGGTCCTCACCCTGCGGTTCGCGAGTGTCGCTGTGGAGGACGAAGTCGGTGCTGTAGTGGACGAGCGTCGCGCCGATTGCATCGGCCGCGCGCGCGAGGCTGCGCACCGCGAACGCATTGATGGCGAGCGCCTCGGCGGGCCGGCTCTCCGCGCCATCCACGTCGTTGAACGCGGCGCAATTGACGATCAGATTGGGGGCAATCGCGGTAACAGTCCTGGCCACGACACCAGGATCGGTCACGTC
>Ga0126304_10001596_pt1 | contig 10760 bp, 10 predicted proteins | sample Plot25_FD_92538 | JGI IMG/M metagenome (GOLD analysis project Ga0126304, IMG submission 92538) | Serpentine soil microbial communities from UC McLaughlin Reserve, CA, USA - Plot25 | ecosystem: Environmental > Terrestrial > Soil > Grasslands | place: USA: UC McLaughlin Reserve, Lake County... | reverse complement strand
GCCTGCAATGGTAACCTTACAGGCCACCAAAACGGGGCTTTTCGGCCCATTCTGGCCTTCGTATACCTCCCAAATTCACGCTCGGAGCGTCGCCCGCACCCCTTTTCAGACAGTTTCACAAGGCGTGTTCTCGGAAACCCCCGATAGCCCCGGTCCTATGGGATATGCCCCTCCCGACCGGGGCGCGGCGGATTCTCTTTGCATCGGACGTCGCTGCATACTGGACGACATCTATCGGGCTCACCACCTCGAGGAGATCGTGGCGGTAATCTCCCCCGAAGTAGCCGCCCGCTTGGACCCGGACAAGCGCTATGGGCTGTGGTGGTTCAACCGGTGCGGCGTTAGAACTAAACAAGTCGCCGAGCCCTCCGAGAACGGCCGCCGCTTCCGCAAGAAGTACAGTTGGCACCAAAAGCCCGGCGAGGAGTGGATCGCTGTACCACTACCTGACTCAGGGATACCGCGCACTCTGGTGGATGCCGCTCGCGAGGCTATCAAAGACAACCGTGTGCCCTCCACCGCAGGGCGGCGCTTCTGGGAACTCTCGGCAGGCATCGTACGCTGTAGCGATTGCGGAGGGAGGCTGACACCTACCCCCAAGACCAAAATCGAAAAGGGACGGCGCTATGTTTACAGTTACTACCGCTGCTCCCACAACCATATACATGGCAAGAATGCCTGCTCGAACTCGAAAAACTTCAGAGCCGAAGAGCTTGAGCAGCGCATATGGGAATTCGCTAGAGGGTTGCTCTTGCAGCCAGAGCGCTTGCGAGACGGGCTAAGGAAGTGTGTGGAGCGTGAGCGCGAACAGGTGTTGCGCGGGAACCCTGAGCAAGAGGCGCGGTCATGGCTGGAGAAGATCGCCGCGGTGGATCGCCAGCAGGCCAAGTATCAGGAGATGGCTGCCGAGGAGCTCATTACCTTTGAAGAGCTTAGAGAGAGGCTAGCCGGATTGGAGGAGACGAAGAAGACAGCACAGGGTGAGCTCGAATCCATCTCGCTGCGCCGACAGCGACTAGAGGAGTTGGAGCGTAGCGCCGACGATTTTGTGCGCCAATACGCGGCTATAATGCCAGAGGCCCTGGACACGATTTCTCCCGAGGAGAGGCACCAGATCTATAAGACGCTTAGAATGAAGGTCCTGGTGAGCACAGAAGGGACGGTAACGGTAGAACTCGTCTGGGGCCACGCACCGGATTCCGGTGCTGGCTCTGTCAACGTGAAGGATTTATGTTAGTAGATTCGCACACGCACCTCTTGCGGCTCGCGGTCTCGCCGGAGACGGCGATTGAAGGAGCGGCGGAGGCGGGAGTGCTCGGCGTGGTGAACATCGGGACGGACTTAGAGGACTCGCAAGAAGGGGCGAAGCTGGCGGCGGCGTTGCCGACCGTGTACTCCTCGGCGGGGATACACCCGCACAACGCAGGTACTTACACGGCGCCGGATCTGGAGGCGTTGGCGGAGCTCTCGGAGTCGCCGGGGATCGTAGCCTTGGGAGAGGTGGGGCTTGACTACTACCGGGGGGACTGGTCGAAGGAGATCCAACGTGCGCTCTTCGAAGACGTGATCTCGCTTGCCAACGATATGCGTTTGCCCCTCATAATCCACTCACGTGAGGCGTTCGACGAGACGATGGCCGTGTTGAGCCGCGCCCGGGTCCCGATCGTCCTCCACTGCTTCGAGGGCGGGGAGCGTGAGGCGAGGGAGGCCACTGAACGCGGCTACTACGTGGGGCTCGCCGGGAACGTCACCTACAAAAACAGCCAGACGGCGAAGATCTTGGGCACGCTCGACCCGGAGCGGGTCCTCGTCGAGACCGACGCCCCTTACCTGAGCCCGCAAGCGGTGCGCAGGGAGAAAAACGAGCCCAAATACCTGGTCCACACGGCCTCCTTCGTCGCCGAACACGTCGGTATGGACGAGGGAGAGTTCGGCACCCTCACCAGCCGCAACGCCCGCAACGTCTTCGGCCTCCCGCTCAAAGTCTAGCCTCACGCATTGTGCCGGCCCGAAAAGGAACGCCCCAAAAAACGCCTCGGCCAGCACTTCCTAATAGACCCGAACACTGCCCGCATTGTTGCTCGAGGCGTCACCGACAACGATGTCGTCCTCGAGGTGGGACCTGGCCGCGGCGCCCTCACCACCGTCCTCGCCGAGAGGGCAAAGCTCGTTCACGCCGTAGAGCTCGACCCGGACGTGCTCCCTGCCCTGCACGTGGCCCTGAAACCACACCGAAACGTCCTTGTTAGCGAGGGGGACGCCCTGGCCTTCGACTACGCATCTCTCAACCCGCGGCCGAATAAGTTCATCGCAAACCTCCCTTACAACGTCGCCTCGCCCCTCGTGCTGAAGCTGTTGGAAGAGGCGGATTTCCTTTCGGAGCTTCGCTTCATGGTGCAGATCGAGGTGGCGCGGAGGATGGCCGCGACGAGGAGTACAAAGGACTACGGCGCCTACGCGATCCTCGTGCAGCTCCTCGCGGAGGTGCGCGTGGAGCACAGGGTCTCGTCAAACGTATTCGACCCACCGCCTAACGTTTGGTCGGCGGTCGTGGCGATGAAGCGGCGAGAGTTCCCGGAGGACTACGACCGCACGAAGGAACTGGTGCTCGCCTCTTTCAAGAGCCGCCGCAAGAGGCTCATCAACAACCTGCCGGAGGCGCTACGCGAGGAGGCCCTGGATGCTCTGCGTGCTCTGGGTTACGGGCCGGGGGCGCGGGCCGAGGAGCTACGACCCGAAGATTTTGTGGCGGTCTCGCGCCTCCTCTCGGGGGTAGTTTGACGAAGGTGCGCTTAAAGGCGTTCGCGAAGGTCAACTACGCCCTCGAGGTGCGAGGGGTACGAACCGACGGGTACCACGAGATCTCGACCGTCATGCAAAGCATCTCTCTGGCCGACGAGGTGGAGATCAAAAGTATTGAGGAAGGCTTCGAGTTCATCGTCGAGCCGGAGGATGCTCACATCGGGTCACCCGAGGAGAACACCGTTTACAAGGCGTGGAAGTTGCTCGGGGAGGTCTTCGACCTTAGGCTTCCGGTACGGTTGCATCTCCGTAAAGAGGTCCCTACGGGGGCTGGGCTCGGGGGCGGTTCGGCGGATGCGGCCGCTGCGCTCGTGGGTCTGAATCAGCTCTTCGGACTGGGCTTAAGCGACGCGGAACTGCGAGGGGTCGGGCTGCGGGTCGGGGCAGACGTCCCATTCTGTGTCTCAGGTGGCACGGCGGTAGGCGAGGGGATGGGAGAGGTCTTGAGCCCCCTTCCGGCGCCGCCGCCGCACCACTTGGTCGTGGCCAAGCCGGTGGGCGGGGTAGGGACGGCGGAGATCTACCGCGCCTACGACGAACAGCCGAGGGCGGGTAGCACTTTCGTCGCCCAGATCACAAAGGCCCTGCGCACGGGCGACCTCGCGGGCCTCGCGAAGGGTTTGGGCAACGACCTCGCGCCGGTGACGAAGGGCCTCATGCCCGAGGTACGGGCGCTGGAGGAGGAGCTTTTTCTCGCGGGCGCCATAGGGGTCGCGATGACCGGGACCGGGACGGCGGTCTTCGGCATCTTCGACTCCGAAGGGGAGGCTCATGCCGCGGAGCGAATGTTACGGGCGCCCTTCGTCGCCGCCTGCGAGCCCCTGTTCCACGGGGTGATGATACTTTGACGGACGACGCTCGAACAACCTGAAAGCTGATCGCTGACGGGCTGAAACGCTGATAGCCAAAAGAGGCTCTTGTATAATCGCGTCGACAAGGCGAGCGTCGCTCAGAATGACGGCCTCCACAGTTTGGGGCGTGGCCAAGTGGCAAGGCACCGGGTTTTGGTCCCGGGATCGCAGGTTTGAATCCTGCCGCCCCAGCCCGTGGGTGCGGGCAGGGACTCGCGAGGTCGATGGCGTAGCGGAGGGAGTTACGGAGAAGCCTATGTTCCAGCGCGAAAGTGCGCCTATCCTTGCCGCGGTTCTCGCGGCCGGTAAGGGTACCCGAATGAAGTCCAATAGGGCCAAGGTGCTACACACGATCTGCGGCGTGCCGATGGTGAACTACGTTATCTCCGCGCTGGAATCGGTAGGACCCGAGAGGACCCTGGTCGTCGTGGGTCACCAGGCCGACGAGGTGAAAGCCGTCCTGCCGTCAGAGATAGACCCCGTCTTGCAAGAGGAACAGAGGGGGACCGGGGATGCAGTGCGCGTGGCTTTGAAGGCCATTGACGACGAGGAGGGAGTCCTCCTCGTCGTGAACGGCGACGGGCCGCTCGTATCGGGCAAGACGCTTGCCGGGCTCGTCGAGCGTCACCGCTCGGCGGGGGTGGGGGCAACCGTCTTGGTGGCGGAGCTCGAGGCCGCGACGGGCTTGGGAAGGGTGACAGAGGACGCTGGCGTCGTCCGGATCGTCGAGGAACAAGACGCTACAGAGGCCGAGAAGCGAATCAACCTCGTCAACCTGGGGCTCTACGCCTTCAAGCTTTCGGAGATCCGGCAGGCGCTTGCGCTCGTCGACGCGGAGAATTCGCAGGGCGAGCTCTACCTTACGGATGTTTTGGAGATCATCGGCAGGAAGAGTCGGGCGGTGATCCACCGGGTTGAGAACCTAGAAGAGGCGAACCTGGTCAACGACCGGGCCCACCTTGCTAAGGCTGAGGAGATCGTCCGGCGGCGCATCCTCGACGAGCATATGAGGAGGGGCGTGACGGTCCGGGACCCGGTCAGCACGCACATAGAGGCTGCGGTGGAGATCGGACGCGACACGGTTATCCTGCCGGGGACGTTCTTGTGCGGGGAGACGAAGATAGGCTCGGATTGCGTGATCGGTCCGAGTACGGACCTTTCGGACACGGTGGTGGGCGACGGGGCGCTCGTCGAGCACTCGGTAGGGCGGGGCGCCACGGTCGGGCCCGGCACAAGCGTCGGTCCGTACGCGTACTTGAGGCCGGGAACGGTCTTGGGAGAGGCTTCGAAGGTCGGGGCCTATTGCGAGGTAAAGAACACGAAGGTGGGGGCGAAGAGCAAGGTGCCGCACCTCTCCTACGTCGGGGATGCGGAGATCGGAGAGGGGGCGAACCTCGGGGCGGGTGCGATCACAGCGAACTACGACGGGAAGAACAAGCACCGTACCACCATAGGAGACGGCGTCTTCATCGGGATCAACACGAACCTCATAGCGCCGGTGACTATCGGCGAGGACGCTTACGTGGGGGCCGGGAGCGTGGTGACCAAGGACATCCCGCCGGGCAAGCTCGCCGTCGGGATGCCGGCGCGCGTGATCCGGGACGCCCCCAAGGGCGAGGCGAAAGAGGGCGAAGCGGGGGACAGGAAGAAGAGCCAAGACGGCTAGGGCGGCGGGTCAAGAGACGGAGGGATAAATCGCGAGATGCGCAACGGCCATTTAGAACGGACGGCGGAAAACAAGCTACTACTCTTCTCCGGGAGTGGCTACCCGAAGCTTGCTGAGAGCATAGCCGAGCGTTTGGACGTGGATCTGGGCGAGGTCGAGATCACGAAGTTCCCGGGCGGGGAGATGTACGCCCGCTACGGGCAGAGCATCCGTGGCGCGGACGTGTTCATCGTCCAGTCCCTTGGCGAGCCGGTGAACGACAACCTCATGGAGCTTCTGATCATGGTGGACGCGGCCACGAGGGCGTCGGCGGGAAGCATCGTCGCGGTCATCCCTTGGTACGCCTACTCCCGGCAGGACAGGAAAACCAAGCCCCGCGAGCCGATAACTGCGCGGCTGGTGGCGAACATGATCCTGACCGCCGGGGCCAACAGGGTGATGACGATGGACCTGCACGTCGGCCAGATCGAAGGCTTCTTCAGCTTCCCGGTAGACCACCTGACCGCGATGCACACGTTCGTGGACTACTTCACCGGACAGGGCTTCAAGGACGCCGAGGACGTGGTGGTCGTCGCCCCAGACACCGGGGAGGTGAAGGTGGCCAAGCGCCTGGCGGATCATTTGGGGTTGCCGTGGGCCATCGTGAACAAGCTACGCCGCCAGACGGGGCAGTCAGAGGTCACGCACGTCATCGGCGACGTGGAGGGCAGGCAGGCCATCCTTATAGACGACATAATAAGCACAGGCGGGACCACCGTGGGCGCCGCGGAGAGCATTCTCGATTTCGGGGCGACGGAGGTCTACGCGGCGGCGACGCATCCCGTATTCGCGGGCCCGGCGTACGAGCGGCTCGAGGAGTCCCCGATAAAGGAGGTCATCGTCACCGATACGCTGCCTTTGAAGAAGGACAAGCCGCGCGATAAGATACGCGTGCTCACGATCGCCCCACTGCTGGCCAACACCATCCGGAACGTCTTCTCGGACGAGTCGGTGAGCGAGGTCTTCATGGGCGAGAACCAGCTTTTCTAGGAATCATTTTAGGAGTTTAGATCATGGCAAGAGAGAACGTAAGCTTGCAGGCGAGGGAACGCGTGGGCCGGGGCAAGAACGACGCCCGGCGCCTGAGGAGTCAGGGTATGTTACCGGCTGTCCTCTACGGCGACGGGGACGGGAAGAGCACCGTGCTCGCGGTCCCCGTAAAGGTCGTGGACTACACCTTGCAGCACGTCGGCGACAACGCGCTCTACGACGTGGAGCTCGGGGGCCAGGATCTTACGGCCCGCGTCGTAGACGTGCAGCGCGACCCGGTCTCGGGCAAGCTCGTGCACGTGGACTTCGCGCCGGTGAACATGCGCGAGCGGATCGTGGTCACGGTGCCCCTGGCGGTCGTCGGCGATTCCCCCGGGGTCATCGAGGGCGGCGTCCTGGGCCAGGTCGCTTACGAGGTCGAGGTCGAGTCCTTGCCAGGGGACATCCCCCAGGAGGTGACGGTCGACGTCTCGAACCTTGGGATCGGCGAGAACCTCACCTTGGCCGACGTGGAGCTCCCCGAAGGCGTTACGCTCATCTCCGAAGAAGAGGAGGTCGCCGTAACCGTGACGTCGCCGACGGAGATCTCCGACGAGGAAATGGAGGCTGCCGGCATCGTCGAGGAGCCGTCCGACGAGATGGAGGCCGAGGAGGCCGAGGTCGAAGAGGGGACCGAGGAGATCCCCGTCGAAGAGAGGGAGACGGGCCCCGCTGGACAGAATCTCCAGCCTTAGGCTCTCGCGCCTCTTAGGCGGCCGTTTCGATCCTCAGGCGAGCGAGGAACCTACCGGTCGCGCCGCGAAGTCGCGCTTCGAAGTCGTCGTGGGCCTCGGCAACCCGGGCCGCTCCTACGAGCGCACCCGCCACAACGTTGGTTTTCTCATCGCCGACGAGCTCGCAAAGCGACACGGAGGCTCCTGGCGTTCCAAGAAGAAGGCCGAGACCGCCCTGGTGGGTTTCGGCCTCGAGAACGTGACGCTCCTCAAGCCGACGACGTATATGAACAACTCGGGCTCCGCGCTGGCCGGGTACAAATCTGAGCAGCTCGTCGTCGTGCACGACGACTTGGACCTTCCGGCAGGCGCCGTGCGGGTCAAGTCCGGCGGCGGAGCGGGCGGCCATAACGGCCTGCGCTCTATCATTCAGCACCTGGGGGCGGACTTTGTGCGGGTGCGCATTGGCATCGGGCGTCCGCCGGTCGGAGTGACCGTCACCGACTACGTGCTCAGCCGCATGGACTCGAAGATCAAGGAGGCCGTGTCGCTCGCCGCCGATGCGGTCGAGGCCGTAATCGAGTACGGACCCGAAGCCGCGATGAACCGGTTCAACGTTCAGGCTTGAAGATTCGAGGGGAAGGTTCCCTGAAAATTCCAACCTCGGGCGAAACCTTTCGATTTCCCCAGTTGTTATAGGTAGTGTGGAGACGGAAGCGCGGTACTCGGAGAAGGAACTCGGATGGGACTCGCTCGCGGCGCGTCTGGCGGACGGTGATCCAGGGGCGTCCCGAGAGATAGTCGAGCGTCACTACGCCGGGCTGTACCGTTACGCCTTCGCCATGCTGCGCGACGGCCCAGCTGCCGAAGACGCAGTGCACGACGCCTTCGAACGTGCCTTTCGGGCGCTGGGGCGCTACCCGGAGAAGCGCATCCGGAGTATGACGCTGCGTCCCTGGCTGTACCGCATCACCCTGAACGTGGTGCGCAACCGGGTCCGGCGGAGGCGCGAGGTAACGGTCGGGAACGTCTCCGCCTTATCCCCGGAGACGAGGGCGGACGAGGGAGTCGCGGATCGGATGGACGTGCTGGCGGCGCTCCGGCGGTTGCCGGAGAGGCAGAAGATGGCGGTGGCGCTCCGTTATCTTCAGGACCTGCCGTACGCCGAGATCTCGACGGTGACGGGATGGCCGGAGGGTACGGCGAAGACGCTGGTGCATCGTGGCGTTGGACGTCTCAGGAAGTTTATGGGCGTCGATGATTCGAAGGATGGTGATCCGTAGGATGAACGAACCAGAAGAGCGCGTGGTCGGGCTGCTGCGGGCGGCAGGGGAGCGCATCGATTCGCGCCGGGACTTTGCGCCGCTCGTGGAGCGCATACTAGAGAGCGCGACCGACTCGTTCTTTAGCGTAGGGTCGCCGCTCGGAAGGGTCTTCGTGGCGGCGGGGCCGGAGGACGTGAGATACCTGGCTCCCGCCTCCTCGCCGGAAGAGTTCGTGCGGAGCTATCGCGGATGTTTCGGGAGGTTCCTCTCCGACGCCTCGGGAAGCGAGATGAAAGAGCTGGCCGGGCGCGTCGAGGGGGCCTTAGCCGGGGAACGAGCGGACGTGCCCCTGGACCTTTCGGAGACGACCCCTTTCCAGCGGCGCGTCTTGGAGATCGTGAAAGGCATACCCCATGGTGAGGCGCGCCCGTACGCCTGGGTCGCGCGCGAGGCCGGTTCCCCCGATGCCTCCAGGGCCGTCGGCAACGTCATGGCGAACAATCCTGTCCCGCTCTTGGTGCCGTGCCACCGCGTCGTCAAGAACGACGGCCGAACGGGCAGCTACGCCTTCGGCACGGGCGAGAAAGAAAGGCTCCTGGAGCAGGAAGGCGTCTCGCCGGAAGAATTACTCAGGGCTCCCTACGTTGGGACGCCGACGACGGGGACAGTGTGCCACGCCACCTGCCGCAACGCACGCAGGATCCGCCCGGAGAACCGGCGCCCGTTCCGCAGCGTGGCACAGGCGGTGACCGCGGGGTTCAGGCCGTGCAGGGTGTGCCGCCCGGTCGTGGCGGCGTGAGGGTTAGCGAAAGCGACCGTCCAGAACATTTCTTCGGGGCGGAAGAAGCGGCGAGGGCGTTCTGCTTCTGAACGAGCCCGTGGGAGTCGGGACGTCCGTCGGGATGGGGACCATACACTCCAGCGTCCCGCTGGTTACGGAGACTCGTTTGGAAAAGGGCAAGAGGAGGAGAGGGAAGCATGAAGAAGACGAGGTGTAAGAGGGCCTTGAGGAGCGTCGAGGGCCCTGGCAGGCTCCCGGCGGGAGGCTGGCGTCGGGTACTGGCCCTGTGGGGCTTTACGCCCGTTCCGCTCTTCAGGGCTTTCGATGATCGGGATGGTTAGTGGGGGTAGAGGATCATCTGCGTGCAGCGGAAGAGAGCGATCTTTTTGCCCGACTCTTCGTCGGCGACGGTTGCGTCCCACACCTGCGTCGCGCGACCGCCGTGGATGAGCTCGGCCTCGCACTCGATCGTGCCTTCGCGCTTGGTGCCGAGGAAGTTGCTCTTCAGCTCGACGGTGGTGAAGCCTGAGGCGTCGTCGGGGAGGTTGACGAAGCAGCCGTAGCCGCAAGAGGTGTCGGCGAGTGCGACGATCGTGGCGGCGTGCAGGTAGCCGTTGGGGGCCATCAGCTCCTCACGGAGTTCTAGCCGGCTCCTGAGCCGACCCTCCGTCGTCTCCAAGATCTCGATCCCGATCAAGCCCGGCAGCGTCCCATTTCCCCGATCGTTCAACTCCTCCATTAGCGACATCTCAAGAACCTCCTGCGCGTGTATGGGTGCCGCTAATTCTCCCAGAGTCGCGACGCAGAATCTCCGTGGCAGCCACGACGGTGTACGGACACACTCTAAAAGAGGGATAAGAGCGTTAGAATCTGCCGGTGCTCGATAAAATGACGAAGAATTTGCGAGCGCCCCGGAGGATAAGGGCGTATCTTGCAGCCAACGCTGGGGGTAAGGTGCTGCTCCTTGCCGGAAGCGAGGAGGCCGCCGAACGCTACGCGAAAGATGTCCAATGCTTCACGGACGAACCCGTTATTTACCTCCCCTCGCGTGGTGTTCTCTATGGCGATGTCTTCGGCCCACCGGTGGTACGCGTCGGGGAGCGCCAGCGTGCTCTCAACTCCCTCTCCAGTGCCCGGATAGTGGTCGCGGGTCCCCTTGCGATAAGGGAGAGGACACCGTTCTACGAGCCCATGCGCCTCGAGGGCGGGACCGAGTTCGCGCTGGACGGTTGCCTCTCGCGGCTGGTGGAGTTGGGCTACGAAAGGGTGGACCGGATCAGCCGCCACGGGGAGTTCGCGGTGCGCGGTGGGATCGTGGACGTCTTCCCGAGCACCCGCCGCTCGCCGGTGCGCGTCGAGTGGTGGGGCGACGAGGTCGAGAGCATCAGGGCCGTATCCCTGGCGACCCAAAGGGTCGTGCGGGAGCTCGAAGGCGTCGCGGTCTATGCTGCCAGAGAGGGGGATCTTGCGGCTTTAGCCGCAGGCAGCGAAGAGGACTTGCCGGAGGAGGCGCGCCGGGGCGTGCGCGTGCCGGGGTTGGACCGTTTGCTCCTCGGCCTGAACCCCGTCCCGGTTAGGGACCTTTTGCCGCAAGGGATCGAAGCGTGGGCGGAGGAGCCCGGGGAAGACCTCGGGGACGCCGAGGAGATTGTC